>Ga0187780_10000295_pt1 | contig 37921 bp, 36 predicted proteins | sample 1015_Q2_SP10_20__FD_132429 | JGI IMG/M metagenome (GOLD analysis project Ga0187780, IMG submission 132429) | Tropical peat soil microbial communities from peatlands in Department of Meta, Colombia - 1015_Q2_SP10_20_MG | ecosystem: Environmental > Terrestrial > Soil > Wetlands > Peat | place...
GCTCAACCCAAGTAACCTTATTCGTCCCCAAGGGGTAGTAATAGGGCCCGCCTTCTGAAGGCGGGCCGTTCCGTTGGTACCGACGCCATGATCCTTCACCAGTTCTATCTGAATTGCCTCGCTCACGCCTCTTACCTCATTGGTGATGAAACCACTCGCATCGCCGCCGTCATTGACCCGCAGCGCGACGTCGACCGCTACTTGGCTTTCGCCCAGGAACACAACCTGCAAATCAAGCACGTCTTCCTTACCCACCTCCATGCTGATTTCGTCGCTGGCCATCTCGAACTCCGCGACCGCGTTGGCGCCACAATCTATCTCGGTGCCCGGGCGCAGGCAGAGTATCGCTTCACGCCGCTCGCCGACGGCGCTATTGTCGAGTTTGGCCGTGTCCGTCTGAAGGCGCTCGAAACGCCGGGACACACTCCGGAATCCGTCTCTCTGCTCGTCTACGATCTAGACAAAAACGAATCCGAACCCCACGCGGTTCTCACCGGAGATACTCTCTTCGTCGGCGACGTCGGCCGCCCCGATCTTCGTGCAGCCCTCGGCTGGTCCGCCGCCGACCTTGGTGGTTTGCTCTACGATTCCTTGCAATCCAAGCTGCTTCCGTTGCCGGATGCGAGCCTCGTCTACCCGGCGCACGGTGCAGGCTCTCTGTGCGGCAAAGCCATCAGCAAGGAAACTGTGTCCACGATCGGCGAGCAACGCCGCTTGAACTACGCGCTCCAGCCCATGAGCAAGCGGGCCTTCATCGACATCGTCACCGCCGACCAGCCCGATGCCCCGCCTTATTTCGTCTACGATGCCGTCCTGAACAGCAAGGAACGCCCCACACTTGACGAAGCGTTAGAGCGCGTTCTGAAGCCTCTTTCTCTCGAGGCGGTTCTCTCGTTGCAAGCCAAAGGCGCGCAGATTCTGGACACTCGCGATCCCGAAGAATTTGGAGCCGCTCATCTCGTCGGCAGCATCAATGTCGGCCTCAACGGCCAGTACGCCACCTGGGCCGGCACGGTCCTCGACCGCAAGCACCCCATCGTCATCATCGCCGCCCCCGGTCGCGAAAATGAATCCGCCATTCGCCTTGGCCGCATCGGCTTCGATCATGTTGCTGGCTATCTGGAGAATGGTCTGCAAAGCCTGGAATCCCGCCCGGACTTGATCGCGTTCACCGAGCGGCTCAGCGCCCAGTTCGCTTCCGAACTCCTCCAATCGAACCAGCCGCCTTTTGTTGTGGATGTCCGCTCGCCTCGCGAACGCGATCAGAAGTTCATCGCAGGCAGCCTTAATCTTCCCTTGGGCCATCTTTCGGAAAACTTGGCCGTCGTCCCGAAAAATCGTCCTCTCGTGGTCTACTGCGCCGGCGGCTACCGCTCTTCCATTGCTGCCAGCCTCCTCCAGCGCAGCGGCTTTTCTTCCGTGGGCGAAATCGCCGGTGGCCTCGCCGCATGGGAGTCCGCCCACCTTCCCCTCCAATCCGCCTAGCACACACCCATTCGCTCCTAATTCAGTGGCGGCCAGTGCCCCAGGTTAGGTCTGTGAACCTGGGTCTTGGGTTCTCTTCGCCTTGTAGTCGGTTCGCGTCTTCACCGTAGTAGTTGGAAGATAGTCAGACGGTTCATCAGCACCGGATCATCTTTTGACCGATGAATAAACTATAAGTCTGTAATTATATTGACAATATAACCGGAGTTTGCTATTCTCCCAGCAGGCGGAAGTGCGCACGGTCCGGCACTTAGGCTTAGGCCGCTTGTTAGATTTCCAACCTCCTCCTAACTACCTTTAGTTTTCAACAGATTCCTGCCCTCTTAGATCTTTTGAAAAAATTTTACTTACCGCGAACCTAACTCCCTTTAGATTCAACGCTTTTTTAAAAAAGGGGGGGAGGGGGTAGGTATCTAACTGGTTAACGCTTCCGGGCCCCCTCAGTCCTTCACGAGGTACAACGCCCGCTCCAGCTCCAATTCCATCTTCGCCCCCTTTGGCAGGTCCAACTCCTGTCCGCGTCCCGCCTCCATCAGGTACGCCTCCAGCGCTCCAATCGCGGCGCCCTGCGCCAGTTCTTTCTTGTTTCTATCCTTCACGCCTTGCATCGCGCCCATCGCCGCACCTGCCGCGGCCGCCTGTGCCGCGTCCTTCTGGGTGCTGCTGCGCCCCTCCAGCACTCCTTCCTGGACCGGGGTGGACTTCATGCTGTGGTCCCCCGGCATCCCCGCTACTTCCGCCACAATGGGCAAGCTCCCGAACCGCGTATGAATCTCATCAAACGTCAGCCACAACTTCGCCCTTCCCGTCGTCCCCGCAGGTTCTACGCGGCTGACGTGCCCGCGAATCACCACGCCCGCTGGCAAATAAATCCCCCGTCCTGCCTCCAATGGCTCCACGGTCCGCACGCGAAACTCCTGATTCCGCCGCAGCTCCTTTGTGTTCATCTCCTGCTCCAGGCTTACCAGGAACCGCGTCCCCGGCACCACCGCGAACGCCTCAACCGGAAGCCCATGCCTCTGCCCATCCGCCACATGCGGCGGATATGCCGGCGCCGTTTGTTGCTGCTCGTTAGCTGCTTCCCCCGCTGCTTCCTGTGCGTCTGAAACAGAAGGTCCCAGGATTCCCACGGCCAGCACAACTAGAACGAGAAACTTGGCTCTCTTCCGTTCGTCAAACATAAGTATCGCTATCCTCCACGGAAGAAAAGGAGAGCACATGCCAAGCCAGACAACCAGGCGTTTAACCCCGTCTATGTCATTGCAAATAAACTGCTTGGAAGATCGAAAGCAGAAACCGTGGCAGACCAATGCCTGCCTTTCACGCCACCTGTGTCAGACCCGTCTGACAGCCGCCCTCTTTACTGTTTTGTTCGCAGTGGTCTTGTCCGGCGCCGCTCTGGCGCAACAACCCACACCCACCACGCAGTCGGCAGAGTCATCACCCATGCACGGCGACCATTCCTCCATGAACGACCGCGGCGAAAAAGGCATGGGCTTTTCTCAAACCACCACCACCCATCACTTCTTCCTCCGCTCGGATGGGGGCGCCATTCAAGTGGAAGCCAACGATCCCAAGGACACCGCCACCCGCGATACCATCCGCACCCACCTCACGCATATCGCTCACGCCTTTTCCGAAGGCGATTTCGACATCCCCATGTTCGTCCATGACACCCCGCCGCCGGGCGTTCCAGAGATGAAGCGCCTCAAGAACAAAATCACCTACACGTTCAAGGAAATTCCAGCAGGGGGCCGCGTTCTCATTTCGACCACGGATCCCGAAGCGCTGGGGGCCATTCACAAGTTCCTGACATTCCAAATCGACGAACACCAGACCCACGATCCAACTTCGGTCCGCTAAGCCTCGCACGTCTCCTGGTTTTGTAGTGGCCGGACTTCAGGCCGGCTCTTCAGTGCTTCGGCTCCAGGAACTGCCGAATACGCTTCAAAACTCCCGCGTACATCGCTTCCGTCACACGTCCTGTCTGCGTATTCTGCTGGCTCGGATGGTACACGCCAAACAATCGGGGAAGGTCTCGCGCAATTTCCGCCTCCGCTCCGTGGCCAAATTTGTACGCGGCGCGCGAAGCGATCTTCCCGTCGAGCTTCAAAATCTCCAGATACGCGTCCCACGCAATCTTGCCTAAAGCCAGAATCGCCGCTGGCCTCAGCGCTTCCAATTCTCGTTCCAGGTAGCCGCGGCAGTTTTCAATCTCGCTCGGCAAGGGCTTGTTCGCCGGAGGCGCGCACCGCACCGCCGCCGCAATGTACGCGCCCTTCAACCGCAATCCGTCATCGCGGCGCACCGACGTCGGCTGATTGGCAAATTCTGCTTGATACAGCGTACGGAACAAAAAGTCCGCCGAACGATCACCCGTGAACACGCGCCCCGTTCGATTCCCGCCATGAGCCGCCGGGGCCAACCCCAGAATGAGAAGCTTCGCATTTGGATCGCCGAACCCGGGAACACCGCGTCCCCAATACTCCCATTCACGAAACGCCCGCCGCTTTTCCCGCGCCACTTTCTCTCTGTACTTCGTCAGCCGTGGGCATTTCCGGCACGCGCACACCTCTTCCGCAATCACGCGCAGCGTCTTCTCTGCGTTCACTTTTTCCCTTTAAGGATTTCCGCCAGGACCACTGCCTGATTCTGCTTCTCGTCCTTGCTCCCATACAACAACGTCACGGTTCCATGCTCTTTCTGCAATTTCCCGAATTCGCCCAACAACTCTTTCTTCTTCTTGAGCTCCGCCTTGTATCGCTTCTCAAACTCGCTCCAATTGCCCTCTTCATGGTGGAACCATTTCCGCAACTCGTCGCTGGGCGCGATCTCCTTAATCCACAAGTCCACTTGCGCCTTTTCCTTCGTCAATCCCCGTGGCCACAATCGGTCTACCAGCACGCGGAATCCATCGTCCTTGCTCGGTTTTTCGTATACACGCTTCGTCTGAATCATGACGCGTCCCCCCGCAAGAGCCGCAGCACTTGCTGATGCAGAATCCCGTTCGTGCTCACGAATCTTCCCTTGTAAATTGTCCGTTCCCCGTCGATGGTCGTGGACTTTCCTCCGGCCTCTTCCACGATGATTCCAAGCGGCGCCAAATCCCATGGCTTGGATACCCAGTCCACCGCGGCTTCCACCGCCCCCTCCGCCACCAGCATGTGCTGCCAGAAGCCTCCCATTGACCGGCTGCTGCGCGCCGCGTCGGCCATTCTCCGCATGCGCATTCGCGCATCCATGTTCTTGGCCCAGCCGGTTCCCGTCGTGAAGAACATCGCCTCTTCCAGGGTTTTCCGCTTCGAAACATGAATCCTTTTGCCGTTCCGATATGCTCCCTCACCGCGATACGCCCACCAGCGCGTACCCTCCGAGAGTGCCGGGGCGCTCACAATTCCCGCCACGATTTCGCCATTCTCTTCAATTCCCACCAGCGTCCCAAACGTCGGAATCCCGCGCGAAAACTCTTCCGTGCCATCAATGGGGTCAATGATCATCCGCGCTCGTCCATTGTTCGCTGGGCCCTGCGGAATCTCCTTGCTCGTTTCCTCGCCCACCAAGTCAATCGCCAATCCGCTTTCCGCCACCTTCCGGAGGGCCATCGCCTCCACCGTCTTGTCCGCGATGGTCACTACCGTTCCATCACTTTTCTTCTCCGTCCCCATCTCCTCCGACCGGAAATACTTCATCGCGATGGCATCCGCCTCTTCCGCAATCCCACTCAGCAACGCCCCATACTTCTGTCCGTATCCCATCACCGCTCCTCGCCTGCCGCGCCACTCTTAAACTCTTCCACTGTTAAACTCTTGCACTTCTTCATCTCTCTTGCGTTAACCGCTACTCGCAGCAACCTGTCCATTTCTGTTCGCCGTTCGCCCGCCGCTGCTCGCCCGCTTCCAGATATCTGCTATCCTGCTCGTCTAGAATACATGAACGCCCAGTCCAACACCGGCACCGTTCTCGACCGCATTTTGGAATCCCGCCGCGTCGAAGTCGATCATCGCAAACGCGTCCTCCCGGAAACCGCGCTGAAATACGGGGTAAAAGCCGCTTCTCCCGTTCGAGATTTTTCCGCCGCTCTTTCTCGCGATGCGCTCAATGTTATCGCCGAACTCAAGCCCGCCTCACCGTCCCGCGGCGTCATCCGCGATCCATTTGATGCTCCCGCGCTCGCGAAATCACTAGAATCCGCAGGAGCCGCGGCTCTCTCCGTCCTCACGGAAGGCGAATTCTTCGGCGGCTCCCTGAAAAATCTCCGCGATGCCCGCAAAGAGGTCCAGCTTCCCGCTCTCCGTAAGGATTTCATTTTCGATCCCTGGCAAGTCTGGGAAACGCGCGCCAATGACGCCGACAGCTTTCTCCTGATTGTCGCCGCGCTGCCGGACCCGCTTCTTCACGACCTGCTCTCGCTCGGCCGTGAACTGCAGATGGAGCCGCTCGTCGAAGTTCACACCCGCAGCGAACTCGGTCGGGCCTTGGGAGCTGACGCGCGCATCATCGGCGTCAATAATCGCGATCTGAAAACGCTTGCGGTTCGGATGGAGACATCCTTCGAACTGATCGAAGAAATCCCGGATCACTGCCTCGCCGTTGCTGAATCCGGCCTGCGCACCCACGCCGACCTGCAAGACCTCCGCTCCGCGGGTTTCAACGCCTTCCTCATCGGCGAACACCTCATGCAAGCCCCCGATCCCGCCGCCGCCCTTTTCCACCTCCTCACAACGCCGAAATAGCCCTCGCGGCAAACTCGCTCCTCCCTGCCCGACTCTACCGCAACTGCTGACGGTCCACTGTTAACTGTGAACTCATCTTCCGCTAAACTGTCCTTATGGTCCGCGTTAAGATTTGCGGCATTACCAAGGTAGAGGACGCGAAACTCTGCGCCGATCTCGGCGTCCACGCCATCGGCCTGAACTTCTACGAAGCCAGCCCGCGCTGCATCACGCCCTTTGCCGCGTCGGAACTGCTCCGCCGCCTGCCCCCGTTCGTCGCCTCCGTCGGCATCTTCGTCAACTGGGCGGCTGCGCCTGTCATAGCTCTGTGCAAAGCCTTGGACCTTTCCGCCGCACAGCTCCACGGCGACGAGACCCAGCAGGTTGTTGACTCCGTCGCCCGCCGCCTGCCTGTCATCAAAGCGATGCACATCGGGCAGGGAACCGCCGCGCCGGAGTTTTCTCGTTATCGCAGCGCCTCGGCGTTTCTTCTCGATTCCGCGGTTTCCGGCCAATACGGAGGCACGGGCGCCACCGGCAACTGGCATCTGGCCCGCACCATCGCGCAAACCCAACGCGTGATTCTCGCCGGCGGGCTCACGCCCGAAAATGTGGGCGAAGCAATCCGCATCGTCCGTCCTTACGCCGTCGATGTGGCCAGCGGCGTCGAAGCCCGCCCCGGCAAAAAGGACCCCGCCAAGCTTCGCAGTTTCTTCGACGAAGTTGCCCGCGCCTCCCGCGAAATCTCGTAGCATAGACTTCAGCCTGTGGGCTTTACCGTGTGTGCCCCGATTGCCCCAACCGGCCCGGCCCAAGGTACAATGAATAATTCGACCCATGACCACGCAGCTGACCATCCCTGCCTCCGTCCCCGGCCGATTCGGCCCGTATGGCGGCCGCTACGTCCCGGAAACGCTCATGGTCCCGCTCTACGAACTGGAGCGCGCCTACGAAGAAGCTAAAACCGATCCCGCGTTCCAATCGGAGTTCCACGACCTGCTCAAGAATTTCGCCGGCCGTCCCACGCCGCTGCAATTTGCGTCTCGCCTCACCGCGAAGCTCGGCGGCCCGCGCATCTATCTCAAGCGCGAAGACCTGCTCCACACCGGGGCGCACAAAATCAACAATGCTATTGGCCAGGGGCTGCTGGCGCGGAAAATGGGCAAGCCGCGCATCATCGCGGAAACCGGCGCCGGCCAGCATGGCGTTGCCTCCGCCACCGTCGCCGCGCACCTCGGACTGCAATGCACTGTCTACATGGGCACGGAGGACATGGCGCGGCAGGCCCTCAACGTAGCCCGTATGCGCATGGTCGGCGCGGAGGTCACTGGCGTCGAATCCGGCAGCAAGACTCTCAAAGACGCCATCAACGAAGCCATGCGCGACTGGGTCACCAACGTCCGCACCTCCTACTATCTTCTCGGTTCCGTTCTCGGCGCGCATCCTTACCCCACCATGGTCCGCGATTTTCAGGCCGTCATCGGACGCGAAGCCCGCGAGCAAATCCTCGCTACCGAAAAGCGCTTGCCCACACACCTCTATGCCTGCGTAGGTGGAGGCTCCAACTCCATCGGCTTGTTCTACGAATTTCTCAAAGATCCCGAGGTGAGAATGGTTGGCATCGAGGCCGGCGGCCGGGGTCAAAGCCTTGGCGAACACGCCGCGCGCCTTGCCGCCCACCAGGGTTTCACTGGCGCGCGTCCCGGCGTTTTGCAAGGCACGTACACCTACGTGCTGCAAACCGCAGACGGCCAGATCGCCACAACGCATTCCATCTCTGCGGGTCTCGATTATCCCGCCATCGGTCCAGAGCATGCCTGGCTCGCGGACCAGCGCCGCGCCGAATACGCCGCGGTCTCCGACTCCGCGGCGCTCGAAGCGGCCAAACTTCTCTCGCGCACGGAAGGCATCATTCCCGCGCTCGAATCCGCGCACGCCATCGCCGGTTTGATCGAGCGCTTGCCGCAATTGAAGCCGAGTGATCTCGTCCTCATCAATCTCTCCGGCCGCGGCGATAAGGACATGGACACGTATAAACGCCTGCTTTAATCTGGCCGAATCCCGATGAATTCCGCCTCTTCCAACTCGACCCGTATTTCCAGGTGCTTCTCTGAGCTTCGCAAGGCCGGCGAACTCGGAATCGTCGCGTACATCACAGCGGGCGATCCGTCGCTCGATGCCACGCACAGATTTGTTCTCGCACTGGCCGAAGCGGGCGCCGATGTCATCGAGCTCGGCGTGCCCTTCAGCGATCCCCTCGCGGATGGTCCTACGATCCAACGAGCTTCCGAGCGCGCGCTGAAATCTGGCACAACGCTCGCCGGCGTGCTCGATCTCGTGCGCCGCATTCGCCAGTCCAGCGAAGTCCCGCTGGTCCTGTTCAGCTACTACAATCCCATTCTCCAAATGGGCTTGGAGAGATTCGCTGCTGCAGCAGCCCAAGCCGGCGCCGATGGCGTTCTTGCCACGGATCTCACTCCCGAAGAATCCGGCGATTACAAGGGCATTCTCCGCGCGCACAATCTGGATACGATCTTTCTCGCTGCCCCTACCTCCAGCGACGAGCGCCTCAAACTCATATCGGACAGTTCCACGGGCTTTCTCTACATCATTTCGCGCACCGGGGTGACCGGCGCGAAGGACTCTCTTCCGGACGAGCTCCCCGCGCTTCTCCGCCGAGCCCGCCACTTTACGGACTTGCCGATTGCTGTCGGGTTCGGCATTTCACTTCCCGGCCATGTCAGCGTTCTCGGCGGTCTTGCCGATGCCGCTGTCGTCGGCTCCGCGCTCGTCTCCGAAATCGAACAGGCCGCCACTCCCGATGCCGCCGCTGCGGCTCTCCGCGAACGAATCCAAAAATTAAAGGAAGCCGCCCGCCACGGCCTTTCTCGCCGCGAGGCAATTCCATGAACATTTCCGACTGGCGCCGCCGGATGGACGAAATCGACAAGAAACTGGTGGAGCTTCTCAACGAACGCTGCAAGTGCGCCCTGGAGATTGGCCATCTCAAACAGGAAGCCAACGTGCCGCTGTATCAGCCTGCACGGGAAAGGGAAGTCCTGGGCAACGCCGAAACCAACAATCAGGGCCCGCTTTCCCACGCCGCTATCCGGCGCCTTTTTGAACGCATCATCGATGAAGCCCGTTCGGCCGAACGCATTGCCATGTACGGCGAGTCCTCCACCACCGACCACGAGGATTCAAAATGATCTTCTCCGCGCACCGCGTCAGCATTGAGCAGCACTGTAGCTGCGCTTTACGTAGTGGCGAGTCTTTCGACCCGCGCTTTGCACATTCACAAACTCTTTCACGAATTGAGGCATAACCATGGTCATTGTCATGCACGAAGACGCCACCGACGAGCAGATACAGCGCGTTATCGATCGCGTCGTCGCCAGCGGCTTCGACGTTCACCGCTCCACCGGAGCATCGCATACGGTTCTCGGCGCTGTGGGTGTTCATCGCGATTTCGATCACCGCGATTTCGAGCTGCTTGAAGGCGTACGCGAAGTCATCCGCATCACGCAGCCTTTCAAACTCGCTAGCCGCCACTTCAAGCCGGAAGGCACCATCGTCGATCTCGGCCGGGGCGTAGCCATCGGTGGCACAGAGCTTGTGGTTGCGGCGGGCCCATGCTCCGTTGAATCTGTGGAACAGATCAATGCCGTTGCAGAAGCCGTGGCTAAGGCCGGCGCAAAGATTATGCGTGCCGGAGCATTCAAGCCGCGTACTTCGCCCTACGCCTTCCAAGGTCTCGGCGAAAAGGGCCTGCAAATGCTCCGCCAGGCCGCCGACAGGAACAATCTCTTCGTCGTCAGTGAAGTGATGGATCCTTCGCAAATCCAGATGATGAGCAACTATGTGGACATGTTCCAGGTCGGCGCCCGCAACATGCAGAACTATTTCCTGCTACGCGCACTCGGTGAAGTGCAAAAGCCGGTGCTTCTCAAGCGCGGCATGTCCGCCACCATCGAGGAACTGCTCCTCAGCGCCGAGTACATCCTTTCTGGCGGGAATTACAACGTCGTCCTCTGCGAGCGCGGCATCCGCACCTTTGAAAACTATCTGCGCAACACGCTGGACATCGCTGCTATTCCCGTTATCAAAAAGCTCTCGCACCTGCCCATCGTCGCGGATCCTTCGCACGGCACTGGCCGGCGAGACAAGGTTCCTCCGATGGCCCGCGCGGCCGTGGCCGCCGGCGCCGATGGCCTGCTGATCGAAGTCCACAACGATCCGGATCACGCCCTTTCCGATGGCGCGCAATCCCTCACCCCCGGCGAGTTTTCTCAGCTCATGGGCGAGCTCCGCATTATCGCCCCCGCCGTCGACCGTCAACTTTCGTGATGCCCAATCAGATCCGTGTTCCTCGGAACCGCTGCCCTTCTAGGCCGAATTGCCTCTTTCTCCGCTTTGGCCGATTGGCCGTCGGCTGTAGACTGTCGGCTGTCGACTAGTCATGGCCCATCTCATCCAGCGCGTTACCATCCTCGGCACCGGCCTTATCGGGGGTTCGTTCGCCCGGGCTCTTCGCAAATACACTCCGGACATTCAAATCTCCGGATGGGATCGTTCCGCCGAGGTAATTCTGGAAGCGCGCAAGTCCGGCGCGATTGACGAGGGACACTTCGAGTCGCTCGAACCCGCGATTCGCCGCGCGGACCTGATCTACGTCGCGTTGCCCATAGGCAACACGCTTGATCTTCTGCCCGAGCTCGCGCAACACGCTCCGCCCCACGCCCTGGTGACCGACGCCGGAAGCACCAAGCAGCGTATCTGGCATGCCGCCTCGGAACTCTTCGTGGAAGAAGTCGGCCCTATATTTCTTGCAGGCCATCCGATGGCGGGCCGCGAACTTTCCGGGTTTGCCAATGCGGACGCGGACCTCTTCCAGCATGCCACCTATGCCCTCATCGGCAACGCGGACGACACGCACGACCCTCGCATCAACGCCTTTGTTAAGATTCTCAAGAGGATGGGTGCGCGCCCTTTGTGGCTTGGCGCGCAGCAGCACGATTACGCTGTTGGCCTCGCTTCACATCTCCCACAGCTGGCGGCCATAGCCCTCGGTTCGTTTCTCTACGATCGCCTGGACGAGAAGGGCCTTCCTATCACACTCGCCGGCCCGGGGCTCCGAGACACGTTGCGCCTCGCCGGCAGCCCTTACTCCACGTGGCGCGATATCGTTCTCACGAATCGCGAAGTCCTTTCCGCTGCGCTCGATCTCTTCGCCCGCCGCCTCGACGACCTTCGCGAACGCCTCGGCTCCCGCGAACTGGAAGCCGACTTCGACGCCGCCAACGAACTGTACAAGCTCCTCCGCACGCTTTAACGACCGATCTCTTAAGCGGAAATACGCTTCGCTCATACGAACTTCTTGCTTTTTCTGCCCTAAAACTGAAAACTGACAGCTGAAAACTAAGAACCTTTTCATGGACAAGCGGATCGCATCCCCCGACGACGCAATCGCAAATCTCCGCGACGGCATGACCATTCTCATGGGTGGCTTCGGTTTGTGCGGCATTCCGGAAAAACTGATCGACGCCATCAGGCGTAAAGGCACGCGCGACCTCACTATCGTCAGCAACAATGCTGGTGTGGACGGCTTCGGCATCGGCCTGCTTCTGCAGAATCGCCAGGTCAAGAAGATGATCTCGTCTTATGTCGGCGAGAATAAATTGTTTGAGCAGTTGGTCCTGAGCGGGGAATTGCAGGTGGAGCTGAATCCTCAAGGCACGCTGGCCGAGAGGCTGCGCGCAGGCGGCGCCGGCATTCCCGCGTTCTACACGCCTACCGGTTACGGCACGCTCGTCGCCGAAGGAAAAGAGACCCGCGATTTCGATGGGCGGCATTACGTCCTGGAATGCGCTCTCCGCGGTGATTTTGCCTTTGTGAAAGCCTGGAAGGGCGATCGCATGGGCAACCTGATCTACCGGAAGACAACACGCAACTTTAATCCCATGATGGCCACCGCCGCCGATTATGTCGTCGCCGAAGTGGAGGAACTGGTCGAGCCCGGCGAGCTCGACCCGGACCAGGTCCATACGCCCGGCATTTTCGTCGACGCCATCTTCTTGGGTGCGCCCTACGCCAAGCGCATCGAAAAGCGCACCACCCGAAAAAACTAACGGACTCGACATGTCAATTCGATCTCCGCGGCTTTCCGGCCTCAAGCAACCCACCGCTTTCAAACGTCTCGGCGATGCAGTGGCCTATGTGAGTCTTGTCTGTTCTGCTTCTTTCTGGGTTGCTTGGGGTTTGGCGAGCGTTTTTCCGGCCTTTGCGAGACTAAACAGGCCGACGGCCTTCGAGTGGGTCAAGATCATGGGGCTCAATGTCATCTTGTCTTGCATCTCGTCTGGAATTTCGTTACCTTGCGGATCGAAAGTCTGGCGTGTAGCGCTTCCTGTGGCCCTGATAATGTTTTTCCTTGTAATGTATGTTATGGGGTCATGAGTTTATCCGACGAACAAAAGCGCGAACGCATTGCCCGCCGCATTGCCCTCGAATTGCGCGACGGCTACTACGTCAACCTGGGCATCGGCATGCCCACGCTCGTCGCCAATTTCGTTCCGCCTGGGATGGACGTGATCCTGCAATCGGAAAATGGCATGCTCGGCGTCGGCCCTTATCCGCTCGAAACCGAAGTCGATCCCGATCTCATCAACGCGGGAAAAGAAACCGTAACGGAGATTCCCGGCACGGTCTATTTTTCCTCGGCCGATTCCTTCGCCATGATTCGCGGCGGCCACGTCGACCTCACCGTTCTTGGTGCACTGCAAGTCGATGAGAAGGGGAATCTCGCCAATTGGGCTATTCCCGGCAAAATGCTGAAGGGCATGGGAGGCGCGATGGATCTTGTCGCTGGCGCAAAGCGCGTTTACGTCGCGATGGAGCACGCCACGCGCGAAGGCAAGCCGAAGATTCTCACCCGCTGCACACTGCCTCTCACGGGTGTGGAAGTTATCGACCACATCGTCACGGAACTCGCGTTCATCGACGTCATGCCCGAAGGCCTTCTTCTCCGCGAAATCGCGCCGGACACCACGGTCGGGGAAGTGCAAGCGCTCACGGAGCCGAAGCTCCTTCTCCCAACCGCCGGGCTGGCGGTCATGCAAGGGTAGTTTCTCGAAAGAAGTGCCCCATGAAGAAAAAACCGGCAAAACCAGCGAAATCCAACCGCATGAGTGGACACAGAGTCAAATTTCCGCCCATCTCCGAAGAGATGAAGCAATGGTCGGCTTTTCTTGAATCAGAGCTAAAATCCTGGCCCAACATTTCCACGCGCTCCATGTTTGGGTTCTTGTTTTTCTATCGCCGCGGGGCGACGTTCGCCGCTCTTCCGCGCACAAGAGGATTTGATTCTCCGTCTGCCCTGATCTTCAAATTCAATTCCATGCCGCCCGCTTTGCAGAAGCAAGCGCAAGCGGATACCCGCTTGGATGCGAGCATGAAAGCATCCAGCAAAGGCTGGTTCTCTTTCGAACTGAGGACGGAGGCCGACCTGCGCGATGCCCTCTTCTGGCTGAACCACGCTTACGAAGTTGCCACGAAATAGCTGCGCCAGGAAGGGCGTTTCTCGTTGGTCACTCTGCTCGTCGGCGCCGTCAATCCGCGCAGTCCATCAGGTAAACTGAACAAAGGTACACACAGACCAGCCATGAAACCAAATTCCATCGTCATCGTAAGCTTGCACTCGCCCAAAGAGAAAATCTGGGGAATCCTGCTCGACGTCAATCCCAGCGGCGTCACCGTGCGCGGCATCGATCTCAACTCCTTTGACCATTTCGTGAGTGAGATCAATCAACTCGATGCCGAACGCGTGGGGCTTCCGACGGTGTTTTTCCCCATGACTCGCGTGGAGCGCATCTCTCTCGACGAGCCTTCCGGCTCGATACCCAGCATGGCCGAGATCTTTGAGCGCAAGATTGGCCGCACCCTCTTCGACTACCTCGCCCAGTTCGCGTGAGAGCAAATTCAGCGGCCGCCTTCTGAAGCGGGCCGTTCGGCACAAATCCAGGCCGCTTTGAACTTTCGGCTTTTGACTTTACACTCTATCCAATGAAAGGCCCCATCTGGACGGTACCCAACCAAATCACACTCCTCCGCCTCGGCTTCCTGCCGTTTTTTCTCATTTTGCTTTTCTATGAAGAGTACAGGTGGGGTTTAGCCGTGCTTGTCTTTGTGGCCCTCACGGACGCCATCGACGGCTTCCTGGCTCGCAGGCTGCACCAAAAATCCGCTCTCGGCGCCTATCTCGATCCCATTGCGGACAAGTTGTTGCTCTCTTCTTCCTTCGTCGTGCTGGCCATGGGCAGGAAAATGGCGTGGTGGCTCACGATTCTCGTTCTCAGCCGCGATATTCTTTTGCTGACCGTGGCTGCAGTCATCCTGATTATTCAGGGTTACCGGCCATTTCCTCCGAGCCTGCTCGGGAAAACCACGACATTCTTCGAAATTGCCCTGGTCTTTTTTGTGGTGTTCGCGGCCGCTTTTCCTAACGACCGCGCGCCTTTGTTTATCAACTATCTGGCTTATACGGTCGCTGCGTTCGTGATTATTTCGGGCTTCCACTACGCGTTCGTCGTCGCCCGCCGCCTCCACGCCTCCTAGGATGGGCTAGCGGGCCCAGGGCGTGCGGTCCCCGTAGTGAACGAACATCAGCACAAAACTCGCCAGCGTCACCAGTCCTGCCAACCATCCCAACAGATAGGCTCGATTCCGTTCGCTGGGGTTCATGGGCTGCCGGTCCTCCATCACTTTTCCTAAAATGAAGCCCGTTGCCAGGCCGCCGAAGTGCGCCACGTTGTCGGCGCCAATGAAGAATCCGAGAAGGAATACCGTCAGCGCCCAAGAGATCAGCCGCGATCTTAATGCCTTTGCCTCCAAACTGCCTCGCCTGGTGGTTACGGCAATCAGGACACCGATCAGACCCATCAGCGCGCCGCTCGCTCCCAGAGCGGGATGAAAGAGCATGCTCAATGCAAATCCAACCACGCCGGTAAAAATGTAAATGAAAAGGTAGCGCGCCGACCCATACAGTTCCTCGACGACGGGACCGATGTCCAAAAGCACTATCATGTTGAATCCGATGTGGATCAGGCCTCCATGGAGGAACATCGCGGTCACTAAGCGATACCATTGGTGGAGCTCCAGAACTGCGTAACCACTGCTCGATCCCAGCCGGTATGCTGTCTCGATATCCGTTCCCCACAAAATGCCCAACCCGCCGGCTTTGCCCGCGTGCATCGTCCCCATGAGTTCTGCAGCGAACATCACGATATTCACAACCAGCAAGATGGTGGTCACCGGCGCGTGACCGCCGAAGAACTCGCTCAGCCCTTTGCTCCAGGCCGCCAAGCCGAAGCGTAAGTTCGCGCCGCACTCGTGGCATCGTGTTGCGCTGATGCCGACTAGAGCTCCACAGGCCGGGCAGAGCTGTGGGCGCCGCTCGCCTTTGCCAAACATGCCACCGAACATTCTCTTCAGGCGCTCGACGCGCATCTGCCACTGATAGGGAAGGGCCAACACTCCTCCTTGCAGCCATTTTCAGGCGTTCCTATAATACCGGAATCGGGCTTTTCGTACCGGCGAGGGAGCTTATGGACAAATTCGAAGAACTTGGGCGCCGTCTCGATGAAGAATTGACTCGCCTCCGTAAGTATGTCGAAGAAGAAGTCGCTCCAGAAACCGAGAAGCGCACCGCGCAGTTTCTTCGCGAAGTTTCCGAAAAGCTTGCGGAAGCTTCGCGCAAACTGGAAACTCGCGTAGCGGCACGGAACACGCAGAATCCGCAGCAACCGAAATCGTGACCCGCGCGCGGCTACCTCTCGTCGTGCTGTCCGGTTCTGTCAGCCTGCTTTCCATTGGTTGCGCCGCCAAGCGGCCTGTCTCTGCCGCGCCTCCGGCACAGCCTTCGCCCACGCCAAGCTCAACCGCCGAAGCAGCGAAGAATTCCACGAACGTTTCGCCCAATCCTTCGGCGCGGCATACGAAAGCGCCACCGGCCCCTGCGCCCGTCGGCTACACCGAGGAAGGGAACGCCTCCTGGTACGGCAATCCGTTCAACGGCCGCCACGCTTCCAATGGCGAAATCTACGACATGTACAAGCTGACCGCGGCACATCGCACTTTGCCATTTGAGACCATGGTTCGCGTCACGAATTTGAACAACGGAAAAACGACCACAGTTCGCATCACGGACCGTGGCCCGTTTGTGGACAACCGCATCATCGATCTTTCCCTTGCTGCTGCCCGCGAAATCGAATCTGTTGGTCCTGGCGTGGTCCCTGTACGCCTGGAAGTCATCGGCAATGTAGATATCGCGGCCATTACCTCCGGATTCTTTACGGTGCAGGTGGGAGCGTTCCGTGATCGCTCGAATGCCGAGCGTCTTCGCGACCGTCTGAGCCTTTCTTACAATCCAATCTTCATCCAGCAGTATGATTCACCCGACGGGACGTTCTACCGCGTGCGCGTGGGCAAAATTTCCGGCGAGGATGCGGCTCATGATTTTGGCGAGGAGCTCCGGGCCAAGGAAGGCTTCACGCCGTTTGTTGTGCGTCTGGATGACGTCAAAGCTATAGGAGTCAATTGATGGACGAGAGCTGTCTTTTTTGCAAGATCGGCGCCAAAAAGATTCCATCGAAGCTCGTCTATGAGGATGATGACGTTTTCGCTTTCGAAGACGTTTCACCCCAGGCGCCAACACACATCCTGATCTGTCCGCGCAAGCATTTCGCGGTGCTGCACGACGCTTCGCCTGAGGACCAGACCATTCTCGGCAAATTGCAGCTAGTCGCCGCGAAGCTGGCCAAGGAGCGCAACCTGCTCTCCGGCTATCGCACGGTGCTGAACAACGGCGGCGGCGCCGGCCAGTCCGTTTTTCATTTACACCTGCATCTTCTTGGCGGGCGCAATTTCCGCTGGCCTCCGGGCTAGTGTGCTTGCGAGTCTTCCAATCTTTCACGGCGCGGCATTCGGGATCTGGATTTCCATGGAATAGAAGAATTCTGTCGGGAGGCATCATGCGACTTCAAGGCTCGGCTCGTAGAGTAATGGTTCTCATTTTGTTGGTTTGTGTAATCGTCGTACAACCCCGCGTTGCCGCCGGGCAAAAGGCTGCGCCTGCACCTCAACCCGGCGAGCTTACCGTCGACCGCATCTACAGCCAGCCAAGCCTGAGCGGCCGTCTGACGCGCGGAATTGCGTGGTCGCCGGATGGCAAACGCCTTTCCTATCTCGACACCAAGGGCATGGGCAAGGATGCGAAGACCGAACTTTGGGTTATGGACCCTGCCTCGGGCGAGCGGTCCCTGCTGATCTCTTCGGACAAGCTCGAGGCCATTTTCCCAGCTCCCCCTTCCACACAATCACAAGCCACAGGAGCTGGCCGGCGCGCTCCGTCGCAGTACCAGTGGGCTCCGAACGGTGAAGCGATGCTGTTCGAGGGGCCGAACGCGCTCGCCTGGTTCGACCTGAAAGCGCAGACGGGCCGCGTGTTGGTCTCTGGGAAGGAAGCACTCGGAGATGTGAAGATCTCACCGGACTCCAAGTACGTCAGCTTCGTGCGTGACCACAACCTTTGGATCGTCAACACCTCGGATGGGAAGGAACACACCTTCACCACAGGTGGAAACGAAAAAGTCCGCAAAGGTGAACTGGACTGGGTCTATCCGGAGGAATTGGATATTTACTCCGCTTACTGGTGGGCGCCGGATTCCTCCGCCATCGCCTATTTGGAAATGGACGAAACCAAAGTCACGCAGTTCTCCTTGCTCGATTTTGAATCCTATACCGGCGAAGCGGAGCAGCAGCGCTACCCCGTGGCCGGCGGACCGAATCCGGTTGTTCGCGTTCTGGTTGGTTCGTTGAGCGGCGGAGAGCCGCGCGTGATGGACATTGGTACGGATACGAACATCTACATCCCTCGGGTGAATTGGCTGCGGGATTCACGCCGCCTGGCCATTCAACGGCTGAACCGCGATCAAAATAACCTCGACCTGCTGCTGGCGGATGCGTCGACCGGAAAGTCTTCTATTCTACTCACCGAAAAAGATCAGTATTGGGTAAACGTCAACGACGATCTGTCCTTTTTCAAGGACGGAAAGCGCTTTCTGTGGACCAGTGAGCGCACGGGGTACCGGCACATCTATCTGTACGGTCTCGACGGAAAAGAGATCGCGCAGATTACCAAGGGCGATTGGGAAGTTACCCGTATTGACGGCGTCGACGAAACAAAGGGCATCGTGTACTTCACCTCCACGGAAAAATCGCCCACTGAGCGCCAGGTTTATCGGGTGGGATTGAACGGCAGCGGTTTTGCGCGCATCACCAAAGAAGACGGTATGCACAACGTGAATCTGTCGCCGAACTCGGACTTTTTCGTGGATATGTACTCAAACGCGATCACCCCGCCGCGGCAGGACCTCTATCGCGCCGACGGCACAAAATCCGCGACGTTGAACGAAAATAAGGTGGAGGAGTTAGCGCAGTATCATCTCTCGCCTGTCGAGTTCTCCACGGTGAAATCGCACGACGGCGTTTCCTTGAACTGCTTTCTCATCAAGCCTCCTCAGTTCGATCCCGCGAAGAAATATCCCGTGATCGTCTACACGTACGGCGGTCCGCACGCGCAAGTGGTCATGAATGCCTGGACGGGGCCGAACCTGCTTTGGCACCAGATGATGGCGCAGAAGGGCTACATCATTTTCGCCCTGGACAATCGCGGCTCCGCAGGGCGCGGTCATGTGTTTGAGGAGTCCATTCACAATCACTTTGGCGCACAGGAGCTGGCGGACCAACTCGACGGCGTAGTGTGGCTGAAGCAGCAGCCTTGGGTCGATCCACAACGGATCGGAATTTGGGGATGGAGCTATGGCGGACACATGACCCTGCAAGCGATGTTCAAGGCATCCGACGTATTCAAGGTCGGATTCGCCGGCGGGCCGGTCACCGATTGGCACTTCTATGATTCCATCTACACGGAGCGCTACATGGGCCTGCCGCAGCAGCACGAGACCGAGTACAAGGAATCTTCTCCTGTGAATTCCGTCGAAAACTTCAAGGGGAAGTTGCTAATCGCCCATGGAACTGGCGACGACAACGTGCACTACTCGAACACTCTTTCGGTGATTAACGACCTGATCAGTCATGGAAAGTATGTGGAAGTGATTGCTGCCCCCGGTCGCGGCCACGGCGTCAGCGACCCGCCGGCGCGCAAGATCGTTTACAACCGCGTGACGCAATTCTTCTTGGACAACCTATAACGTAGGCTGATATTTAGAAGCGCAGGAAAACAGGTCATTCGGAACGGAGTCCGCGGAGTGAGGACGCTCTCTTCGAGGCGAACAAAGAATTATTTCGCCTCTAAATCCACATCCTTGATGGGCAAATCCCAGTGGGCATCGAGAATTTCGAAGCGCCGCTGCTCCTCTTTCTTGTACGTCTCCTGGTCCGGGAAAAGCTGCTTGAGCAGGGGCGCAGAATCGTAGCCATCGTGCGCCACGGCCGCATTCTTGTAAACGATGGTCACGCGGTAATCCCAGCGTCCGTCTTCCGTTGTGTGATACACCGGCGCGACTGCCGTCACTTTCAGCAGCCGGCCCATCTCCACTTCTTTCTTCAATAGCGGGTAGTGATTTTTCCGGAAGAGCGCGATGAACTCGTCGGCATGGCCCCATTTCGTCTTGTAGTAATACTCCACGACAAACGGCTTATCTGCCTGCGGCACACTCTGCGCCTTCGCGCGGCCAATCACTCCAAACGCAAGAATTGCTGCGGCGATCAAAAGCCCTATCAGAAGCGCGGCTCGTAGCCAGGACGGTTTCTGCATGGGATTCTCCCCTAAACTTTCATGGATAACGCATTGTAGCGTGTTTCCGCAGCATCGCAGCCTGCAATCTTTGATAGCGAACTCGCGGCACTTTCAATACGCGGCGCGGGTCAGACGGTCGCGAATCGCGGTCCATTCCTTTTGGTCGGGAGGCAATTCCACGGCAATCCAGTCGAGGCCTTCGCGATCGAGTTCGTGCAACTGCCTGTAAAGCTGCGCGGCATAGTTCTGCGGCTGCGGGGGCATGCGGATGCTGCGGCCGGCTTTCGCTTCTTGCTGAATCCAGAGATACGCGCCGGTTCCGTTTTGTGGCAAACGGCCTTGCACGACCAGCAGAACCCGTGTGCGGGGGCTGTAATGCTTCTTGTGTTGGCCGGGAGACCGATGCGCAGACTCCGCTGGCTCGCCCGTGGCAATCGCGTTGTCGACGAATGCCATACCCGGTCGCAGCACCTCTAGGCCGTCCTTGGTTACGGCAATCACGGTGGACTCGAGTCCAATCTCGCAGGGACCACCGTCGAGCAAGAAAGGCGTGTCGGCTCCAAACGCCTCACGCACGTGTTGCGCCGTTGTAGGCGACAGCTGCGTAAAACGATTCGCGCTCGGCGCCGCAATCGGAACGCCCGTGGCGCGCAAGAGTTCGAGCGCGACGGGATGGCGCGGCACGCGCAGTCCCACGGTCGGAAGCCCGGCCGTCACTTCGTCTGGGATCACCGGTTTCTTGGGTACGACCAGGGTGAGTGGCCCGGGCCAGTATTCGCGCGCCAGTTGCTCCGCCCCGTCGGTCCACTCGGCGGCAAGCTCACGCGCTTGTTCCGCGTTCGCTACATGCACGATCAGCGGGCTGGTTGCGGGCCGGCCCTTCAGGGCATAGATCTTCTTGACTGCCGCGGCATTGAGCGCGTTCGCGCCCAGACCGTATACCGTCTCGGTGGGAAATACCACGAGTCCGCCCGCCAGGATAATCTCGGCGGCCTTCCGAATCTCTTCCTGATTCACCATACTCATTTCGATTGTCGCAGATTTGGCCGCCCCCTGCCCTGCGTGGAGGTTCCACCACCGCCCCAAATAGAGCGTAGTGCGGCCTCAAATTCGTGGTACTAGACCCGAAAAACAGGAAACAATCCCACAGGTCCCCGCGTATCATTTGGCAACAGGGGAGGTGTCCCTATGAAGCGTTTCGCTCCCGCGATTGCCCTGCTTATGCTTGTGGCTCCCACCCTTTTTGCAACGACCAAATCGGAAGTGGTTCTTGCCGGAAAAGCCCATATGGAGTTTGATTGTCCTTCGAACTTGCCGCTCAGTCTGCACGTGCGCTCCGGCGAAATTCTGATCGTGGGCACGGACGACAACAAGATCACCGTGGACCTGGCTGGGAAAAATGCGGACAAGGTTCAGGACGTGAAGGGGCGCCTCTCTATTGCGAACCATGTCGCGGAGCTCCACCTGACCGGCGGGCCAAAGAATGAGTTGCAGATCATCATCCACGTGCCAAAGAATTCAGACCTGACCGCGCGGGTGTTCGCGGGCGACGTCAGCGTGCAAAACGTCATTGGCAACAAAGATGTCGAGCTTCATGCGGGTGAACTTACGATCGCACTGGATAAGCCGGAGGATTACGGGCACGTCGACGTTTCCGTGAATGCGGGCGAAGTGGACGCGGAGATCTTTGGCGACTCCAAGGGCGGGCTGTTCCGTTCGATCTCGCGCGATTCCAGCGGCAAATACCGGCTGCACGCCCACGTGGGCACGGGCCAGCTCAGCGTGCGCTGACAGGCTTTGCTTTCAGCGCGACGATCACGCGAGGCACCAGGTTTTCCAGATAGCGGTTCCCCACAGTTTTGCCCGAAGTCAGCCGCAGGAGAATTGTGATTTCGACCCAACGGGGAGATGGGAGGCAGTCTGCTGTACAGCATAGACTGCGGTTGCGGCAATTGTTTCGTCACTCCGCGCTTTTCGTGAGGTAGCGCTCCGGAATCGGATTCTCGGGAGTCTCTCCGGTCCAATAGACGCCGACCACCCACCAACGAGATCCGTCGTTGAACAACTGGATGCTATTGATGCCCCGTTCAAAGGGCTTGCCGTCTGCCGTCTCGCGCGACTCGTAGGTGCTGAAGATGTGCGTGATGCTGCCAAAGGTCTCCACCTTGCGCGAGATTTCGCGCTCGAAGAAGCCGTGTTCCTTAAAATATTTGTCGGCTCCGTCGATGTAGCCCTGCACGGTGACCGCCCGGTAAGTGAGTGTCCCGTCTTTCTTTTTGAAGGTTGCGATGAGTTGCGCCTGAGGAATAAACAAGGAGCGAAAGCGATCCCAATTGCGATCCCCAGCCGGGCCGCTGATGGAATCGTATAGAGCGGCGACAATGGCATCCCGGCTGGATACATCCGCCGGTTTAGCCGCCGGCAATGCATTCGCGGGCTTGTCAGCCTGGCCAGAAACTAGCGTTGGCAGGCAAAGCAAAAGCACAAGGATCAACAGTGCTGATTTCATGAGGTGTGTGCCCCCTGGCACTTTGGACGCGCCCGCGGCGCAAGACGCTCAAGCATTGCCGCCGGTGGTCTGGCGAAGTATCGTACAACGAAATTCGAAATTCGTACGGTCCGCTGGATGCAGAAGACAAGGGCGCCCGAGTCAATTAATTGGAGCCCTGGCGTGATTCAATCGCGAAGGTAAGCTGCAACAAGGCTTCATCATGCGCGGAAGTTGAATAGTAACTTTGAGGATTTGGAGAGGCGCGGAAAGGATTTCTGTGAAGCCCAAAATGCCCCAATAGTTCTTCGTACATGGGTCCCACCCAGCAAACCGGTCTGGCGGCGGGGCGGGAAGGGCGAATTTTATGGCATAGACAAGTGCAAGGCAATGAAAAGATAGCGCATGATAGGTTCACTCAGATTCCTGTGCATTCTCTGTACTAGAATGGCTATACCCTAGTCGATCCCCTGGATGCGCAGGCTCACCAGTTGATCGATGCTCAGATTCTGCATTCCTCGTGACTTCATCGCGGAGATGTACTCTGGCGTCACGCCGTGAATGCGCATGGCAATGAGTTGATCGGGTTCCGGGTGCTTATAGCCGAGCGACTGCACTTTCTGGATAAACTCGGGCGAAACGCCATGAATGCGGAAGGCAATCAATTTGTCCAGCGCAACGTGGTCATAGCCCTCCTTCTGTAGCGCCTGAATGAATTCCGGCGTGGCGCCGTGGATGCGCATGGCGATCAGGTCGTCCTCGCTTGGCTGGTAGCCGGCCTGATGCAGAAAGCGCACCATTTCCGGTGTAACCCCGTGGATGCGGAACGCCACCAGTTTGTCGCAGTCGGTCACGTTGATCCCGGCATCGCGCAATTCCCGGATGAACGCGGAATCCACGTGGAAAATCCGGAACGCAATTAGTTTGTCCGCATCCAGGCCCTGAAGATGCTCACCTTTCATCTCTTTCGCAAAACTCAGGCTGACGTCCAGCACCGCCATCGTGTACTGCTTTTCCTCGTCGATGCCGGTGAAGCCCAGCGAGTTCATTTCCGATGGAAATTTTGGGTCCGGCACAAAGTGAAAAAAACCGGTGCCTTCTCCGTTGTTTATATACCCTTCACAGTCCAGACGACCGGCATCGCGGGTAATAGTGAACTTCACTTCCTGCTTGCCGGGCTTGGAGACGTCCAGCCCGACGAACACACTCAGCGGCCACGCGGAAGAGTGGGTGGAGGAGTTGCCGTGCTGGTGGCGAATCAGAGAGAATTCCACCTTGGCGGGTTGCTCGCTGCGCTCGATGGTCCAACTTCCGCTGAGATTCTCCGCGGCACGCGCAACCCAGCCCGCCAGAAGCGTGCAGACCACTAAAATGTACGTAAGTATCCCGTCGCGTCGGTTCATGACGTTCCTCCTTGGTTCTTTCCCGGATTACTTTTCGGCGTCGAACACGCCGCTGCGTTTCAGAGCGATCAGTTTGTCCAGTGTCAGGTCCTTGAAGCCGTGGCTGCGTACCTTGGCGATAAATTCCGGAGTGATGCCCTGGACTTTGGCGCCGATCGCGTCATCAATGTCCACTTTGAAGCCGGCCGTCTGAAGTTCCTTGAAATAGGCGGGGGTGACACCCTGCACCTTCATTCCAATCAACTCGTCCGTGGTCGGATGCAGTCCCAGGTCGTTGAAGCCTTTTACGTATTCCGGGGTGACGCCCTGGACTTTCATTCCGATCAGCTCATCGGAATCCACCTTCAGCCCCAAGCCGCGCATCTCGCGTACATATTCAGGCGTGATGCCCTGAACCTTCATACCAATCAGATTGTCGGCGTCTGTCTTCAGGCCCAGGTCGTGCATCTGCTTCACGTATTCCGGGGTAACGCCTTGAACCTTCAGCCCGATGAGTTCGTCCGCGTCGAGGTTTTGACCCGTGGCGGCCGACATCTCTTTGCAGTATTCCGGGGTGATGCCCTGAACTTTGAGTCCAATGATTGTGCCGACATCCACGGTCCCCGCTTGTCCATCCTTGGACCGGATGTAACCCCTCATGGATTTGACGTAATCGGCCGTGACGCCCTGGACCTTCAGGCCAATAAGGTCGTCAACAGTAAGGTTCGTCAGGCCGGCGTCTTTGAGCGAGTCGATATAGCTCTGTTTGGACGCTTCTGAGCTTGCTTGTGCGGCCGGCGCTGCACTCAGGGTTGGTGCTGCGGACGAAAAAGCAACATAGGCATGAACCAAATTGTTCACCAGTGACTGCGTTACGGCGTGCGTCATGGAGGAAGTCGTGGCCTGCACCTTCACGGTCAAAGGAGCCGGTGAAGGAGCAACTGCCGGAGCGGGAGCCGGGGCGGCAGAGGGGCGAGGCCGCGCGTCCTGAGGCAGCGCAGGAAGATGGCTGCGATACTCCGTCACATCGGATGGCGTTGGCACCGGCGCAGGAGCCGGAGCGGGCGTTTGCGCCTGGACATGATGAACACTGCCAAGCAAGGCGCTTCCTGCCAGAAGCGCCACGGAAAGGCACAGAACGCCCGCAGACAAATTCGCGCCGTGGAAGGACTCAGCCGTGGTGTTTGCTCCAAGCAAGCGGGCGATGCGTTCCACAAGTGGGCTGCGGTTTGCGGCCATTGCCAGTTGCGGTGCTGGCTTGCTCTCGGCCATGCGCGTCAGTGCGTGCGCGTAGGTGACAGCGCTGCCACACAGCGCGACAGCGGCGTCGTCGCAGCAATGCTCCCGTTCGGCGCGGACGCGCTTGCCGAGCCACCAAACAGCTGGGTGGTAGAAGAGCAGCGTCTCCACGCCCACCTGGAACAGATTGACGAACGCGTCGTACCGCCGGATGTGTGCCAGTTCGTGCGCAATTACCGCTTCCAGTTGAGGGGAAGTCAGACCTGTCAATGCGCTCATGGGAAGGAGCACTACCGGACGAATCCAGCCAGCGACCGCTGGGGCATCCAGGCGAAGACTTTGGCAATAACGGACGGCGCGCGTCAATCTCATGCGCCGCTGCAGCGAAATGCAAATCTCGAGCAATTCTTCTGTGACGGGAACGGTTTCCTTGCGACGCAGCCGCTCCACCAGCAGAATTCCGCCAGCCGAACGCAAGCTCAGCAGCACAACGCCGGCGAACCACAATTCCACCAGCCACAATGAATAAGGCGGGGCGGTTTCGTGATGTTGCGGGGCATTCTTTGGAGAATGCTGAAGGGGTTGTGAAGTCGGCGAACCGACCTCGATCCAGGTATCGGAGGAAATCGCCTGCCACGTGGATTGCTCCTGCGCGCGGAACACCAGAAAGGTTCCAACCGGCGCGGCGATCATCAGCGTGAGAGTAGCCACTCCCACCGCATAACGTGCCATCGCGCTTCGGCACAACGCCATCACGACATAGGCCAATGCTGCCAGGGCCGCCCCTTGCCAGAGAAAATGCAGCAGCGAAAGTGCCAGCAAGCGCAGGGTCACCGGAGAGAGCCAGGAAACGAGGGGCGTCATCGGGTTTTCCTTTCGTGCTCGTTGAGCAAACGGCGCATTTCGTCGATCTCTTCCTTGGTAGCTTTGCGCCCGGACAAGGCGTGCATCATCAGTTCGCTGGCCGAGCCGTCAAAGACGCGCTGCAGGACATCCAACGCCAGCTCTCGCTTGGTTTTCTCCGCGGGCTGGACGGCCTCATAGACGTGGGCGCGCTGCTCCTCATTGCGGCGCACCGTCCCCTTGGTGGTCATGATCTGCATGAGCTTTAAGACGCTGGTGTAGCCAATTGGTCTTTTCTCGTTGAGCGTTTGATGCACCTCGCGAACGGTCGAGGGGCCGCGCTCCCAGAGAACATGAAGAATTTCCAGCTCGGAAGAAGTGGGTTTGCGGGTGGAAGTAGTAGCCATGGGCAGAGGCTACTACGAAGATGTTCGTAGTGTCAACGAAAATCTTCGTAGTTTGAGAGCGTCGTTCCGAACGGAGTCTGCGGAGTGAGGAAACCTTCTTTCTCTTGGGTTCTGAGCAAAGAGGGATTCATCGCACAAAAACCGTGCGATGGAGAAGAGTGCCTCGCTTCGCTCGGAATGACGTGGGACATTATTGCGTGATCAGGTCTTTGGCTTTGGGCTTAACGTGGACCGCGTCCAGGCTGGCGGCATCCCATCCGCCTCCCAGGGCTTTCACGAGGAGAACTGAGGTGACCAGACGCTGCCCCTGAATGATGGCTGCTTCCTGCTGATTGCTTAAGAGGTTCTGCTGGGCACTGACCACGTCCAGGTAATTCACGAGCCCGCCCACGTAGCGCGAGGTGGCGATATCGAGCTGGCGTTGTGCCGCGTTCACGGCATCAGCTTGCGATTGCCGCGCGGAGCCGAGCACTTCCAATCCGGTTATGTTGTCCTGTACTTCACGAAAGGCGTTCAAGACCGTATCGCGGTAATTGGCCACCATGGCGTTGTAGCCTGCTTCTGAAAACTGCACTTGGGCGTGGAGAGCCCCGCCCGAGAAAATGTCCTGGGCAACGTTTGCTCCCAGGGCCCAAAAGCCGCTGGCGGCATTCAACAATTGCGAAATGTTCTGGGAGTTCCACCCGCCCTGGCCGTAGAGGACAAGTGAAGGGTAGTAGGCGGACTTGGCGATGCCGATCTGCGCGTTGGCGATGGCCAACTGGCGTTCGGACTCCGCGATGTCCGGGCGCCGCTCCAGGAGGTCCGAGGGGATGGTCGTATCGATCTTGGGAGGCTCGGCGGAGAGTTCACGCGGGGCCAGATGGAAATCCGGCGCAGGCTTTCCGACGAGAACGGCAATGGCATCCTCGAACTGTTTGCGTTGCTGCAGCAGCAGAGTGGCCTCTGTGCGTGTCGTGTTGAGCAGGGTCTCTTCCTGCGCCACGTCGAGCCCGGAAGCGATACCGCCGCTGTGGCGCGACTTGACCAGATCCAAGCCTTTCTGCAGCGCATCCACGGTACGATTCAGAATCCCAATTTCCGAATCGAGTTCGCGCAGCGTGAAATAATCCGCGGCAAGCTCCGCCGTCAGCACCAGGCGCACATTTTCCAGGTCTGCCGCGTTGGCCTGATACGAAGCCTGCGCCGCTTCAATGGTGCGCCGCCGCTGCCCGAACAAATCCACCTCGTAACTGACAGTGAACGGCAGGACGTAACTGTTTTGGGTGACGGGTCCCGTCAAAGGAAAGGAAGAACCGGTGGAACGAGTTCCAGAATAACGCAAGCGTTCGGCTGAAGGATTGGTGGTCACCGTCGGAAAAAGAGTGGCGTTTTGTACCGCAGCGGAAGCACGCGCCTGATCGTAATGCGCGAGCGCCACTTTCAGCGTTTGATTCGCCGCCAGAAGCCCGGTTTCCAGGCCGTTCAATTCGTCGTCGTTAAAGAGCGTCCACCACTCTGTTTTGGGAACTGCGTCGCGGGGTTCGGCCTGACGCCAGGGTTCCGTGACCTGCCAATTCGCGGGCACAGGAGCCGAGGGCCGTTTGTAATTTGGGCCCACTGTGCAGCCGACGCACAGGAGGGCTACCGTTGTCCCGAACAGAATTGCTTTGCGATTCATGACCAATCGGCGAACCAGCATCAGGGCTTTTTCCCAGGTATGGGAGCTGGCTTTCCAGGAGCGGGAGCGGCAGAACTCCCCGCGGGCGCAACGGGCGCGAGCGGATTGGCTACCTCTTTCACATGCACTTCCTGGCCATTTTCGATGGAGTCCGGGGGATTCAAGACGATCCAGTCATTGGAGTTCAAGCCGGTCAGGACCTCGAGTGAGGTTCCGTAGTCGCGGCCGATGCTCAATGCCTGCAAACGAACGCGATGGTTTTCGTCGATTACCACCGCCCGCAGTCCTTCCGAGCGAAATAGAAGTGCATTCACGGGGACCTGCAAGCGCTCATTGTTCACATGGACCAGCAGATGCACTTGTGCATAGCCGCCCGGCAGCAACAGTCCGGATTTGTTCGGGACGTCTACTTCGGTCAGCAAGGTGCGAGTGGCCAGGTCAATGGCTTCCGCGGTGCGCACTACCTCGCCCTGGAATTTCTGCCCGGGATATTGGGTCAGCTCGAGATAAGCGCCGAGCCCTTTACGGATAGAGGGCGCATACGCCTCCGGTACATTGACGTAAACACGAATGGGGTCGGTCTGCGCCAGGAAAAAGAGCTGCTGGGAAGTTCCGCCATTTCCGGCGTTGATCAGCGTGCCGATATCGACATTTCGTTGGGTAACCACGCCGTTAAAGGGCGCATAGACTTTCTGGAACGACTTCAATTCTTCCAGACGCCGCACATTTGCCGCCGCCGACTGCACGATCGCCCGTTTGGCAGCCAGGTCACCGTTGGCGTTGTCTACTTCCTGTTTCGAAACGCCGTCGGTTTTCAGCAGTTCGGTATAGCGCGCTTCCGTAATTTCCGAGAGGTGTTCGTTGGCCTGCGCCGTGACGAGATCAGCCTTCGCCTGCATGAGTTGCTGGTCGACTTCCGGTGTCTCGATATCGGCAAGCAAGTCTCCCTTATTCACGCGGCTGCCGATGTCGTGATACCACTTGACCAGGTAGCCGTTCGTTCGCGCGTAGATCGGCGACTCCACGTAGGCCTGCAGCGTACTGGGCAAAACGAGGTCCTCGGCCTGGCCTTCGGAGGTCGGATGGATAACGGCTACCGTAGGAACGGCGAGCTTCTGCGTATCTTCCGCCAGCGCCTGAAATTGGCTGCGCCGCTGGAGCATCACAATAGCTCCCACGATGACCAGCACAACGACGACCACGAAAAAAACGAGGAACAACGAGCTCTTTTTGGGCGTCCTCTCGCCGGACTCGTAGCTTCCCGAATTGGGCACTTCACTCATGTTTAGGGGCCTCACCTAGCGTAAATCCGAATTCCGTTTATGTCACCGCCGGTCCGGGTCCAAAGGTCCGCTGCCGCCTGCGCTCCAGCCGTCCATGGATAATGGAAAACACGCAGGGAACAAAGAACAGCGTCGCGACCGTGGCAAAGAGCAAGCCGCCAATTACGGCGCGGCCCAGCGGCGCGTTCTGCTCGCCGCCTTCGCCCAGTCCAATCGCCATGGGAACCATGCCGATAATCATTGCCAGGGCGGTCATGATCACGGGGCGAATCCGGACGAAGCCCGCATTCAGCGCGGCATCCATGGCAGTCTTCCCCTCATTCATCTGCTCGCGCGCAAAGGAAACCATCAGAATGCTGTTCGCCGTAGCCACACCCATGCACATGATGGCTCCAGTCAGCGATGGCACGTTCAGCGTGGTGTGCGTAAACAGAAGCATCCAGCAGATTCCGGCCAAAGCGCCGGGAAGCGCCGTGATGATAATGAAAGGATCCAGCCAGGACTGGAAGTTCACGACGATCAAGAGATAAGCGAGGATGATGGCGCCGATCAGGCCCACTCCAAGACCCAAGAAAGAAGTGGCCATGGTTTCCACCTGACCGCGGATAATAATCCGGCTTCCACGCGGCAACTCTTTCTCGATAGCTGAGACCCGCTTCCGGACTTCATCCGCGACCGAGCCCAAGTCCCGCCCGGAGACGGAAGCGTACACATTGATCATGGGCTGGACGTTGTAATGAGAGATGGAAGCGGGGCGAGCTATCGTGGTAGTTCGCACCAGGTTGCTCAGAATCTGCGGCGCAACCGTGCTGTTTCCACTTGCGGTGACCGGTGTATTCTCGAGCTCTTGATAGGTGTCCATGCGATACTGCGGCGTTTGCACAGCCACGTTGTAGCTGACCCCGTTCTTTGGATCCAGCCAGAAATTTGGCGCCGTCTGGAAGCTTGAGGAAAGGGAAATGAGCACATTCTGCGCCACGTCTCGCGCCTGCATTCCCACGTATTGCGCGCGGGTGCGGTCGATGTCCAGATATAGCGTCGGGGAATCGAACTGCTGCTGCACGTGAACGTCCACGGCTCCTGGAATTTGCCGAATCTGGTCCTCCAGCTTCAGCCCAACGGCGTAGTTGCCGTCCTGGTCTTGTCCGACGATCTGAACGTCAATCGGAGCCGGGGTACCGAAATTCAGGATTTGGGTCACGATGTCCGCCGGCTGGAAGAAGAACTGCACGCCGGGGAATTCGCGGGGCAGGGAGTGTCTTAGTTCATTCACATACTCGCTTGTGGACCGGCCGCGCTCCTGCTTGAGCTGGACCAGGATTTCTCCGTCCGCCGTTCCGATCGTTCCGGAGTTGCTGTAGGTCAGGTTGAGGCTCGAATACGGGAGACCGATGTTGTCCAGGACTGTGATCAGGTCTTTCTCCGGAATCGTCTGACGAATCACATGATTGATCTGGTCCGCCAGCTTCGCGCTTTCTTCAATCCTTAATCCTGTTCGCGCGCGCATGTGCAAGCGTATCTGGCCCGCGTCCACACTGGGGAAAAAGTCACGCCCGAGGAAGAAATTCAGGCCGGCGCTCAGCACGCAGAAAACGAGGAAGCAGACACAGAAGAGCCTGGCATTTTGCAGTGCTACGGTCAGCGCGTGCCGGTAGCTTTCGCGGAAGCGCTCGAAGTTCCGCTCAAATCCTTGTTGATAACGCCGGAAAAATCCCATTTTTTCACCGGCGTGCTCGTCGGCGTGATACTCGTCCTCGGCGCTTAACAGATACATGGCCATGGTCGGCACGATGGTGCGCGACCACATGTAGGACGCGAGCATGGCGAAAATCACCGCCTCGGCGAGCGGCACAAACAGGTACTTCGCCACGCCCGACAGGAAGAACATGGGGATAAACACAATGCAAATGCAAAGAGTGGACACGAATGCCGGCACGGCAATCTGCTGCGCGCCGTCCAGAATCGCCTGCACCGTTTCCTTGCCCATGGCCAAGTTCCGGTTGATGTTTTCAATCTCCACGGTGGCGTCATCGACCAGGATGCCCACGGCCAGGGCCAGCCCGCCCAGCGTCATGATGTTGATCGTTTCTCCCAGCGCGCTTAAGCAGAGGATGCTTACGAGAATGGAAAGGGGGATGGAGATGGCGATGATCAGCGTGCTTTTCCAGTTGCCGAGGAAGAGCAGGATCATGACCGCCGTGAGGCAGGCCGCGATCAAGGCTTCACGAAGCACGCCTTGAATGGCGGCGCGCACAAACAAGGACTGATCAAAGAATGTCGTGACCACCAGACCTTCGGGCCGCGTCGGAGCATAATCCTGAAGCGTCTGCTTGACGCGATCCACAATCGTAAGCGTGGAGGCATTTCCGGTTTTGTACACACTCATCAGCGTGCCGCGCTGGCCGTTGGCCAGCACGACGTTGGTCTGCGGCGAAAAGCCGTCGCGAACGTGGGCCACTTCGCGCAAATAGATCGTAGAGCCGTTCACGGTCTTGACCGGCAGATTATTCAATTCCTTGACCGTGGTCGGGCTGGCGTTCATTTCCACGTTGAATTCCAGCGCGCCCATCTTCGCGGTGCCTGTGGGCAGAATCAGGTTCTGCGTGTTCACAGCGTTCACGATATCCACAGGGGAAAGTCCCTTGGACTGCAACGCCACGGGATCTGTGTCCACGGAAATCAGCCGAGGCTTTCCGCCGTAGGGGAACGGCATAGAAGCGCCCTGTACGGTTGCGAGTTGCGTGCGGATGAAATTGTTGCCGTAGTCGAAGAGCGCCTGCTCGCTCAAGCGGTCACTGGTGAGCCCGATCTGAAGCACAGGTACGGTGGACGCGGAGTAAATAATCACCAGCGGCGGGGTGGTGCCGGGAGGGAGTTGCCGCAAAAAGGTCTGGGAAATCGCGGTAACTTGCGCCAGAACCTGGGGAACATTCACGTTGGGATGGAAGTAGATCTTCACGATCGCAATCCCATTCAGCGATTGCGATTCGATGTGCTCGACGTCATTCACCAGCGTGGTGATTCCGCGCTCGACGTTGGTGGTGATTCGCCGCTCCATTTCCTGCGGCTCCAGACCCGTGTAGGTCCAGTCCAAGGCGATTACGGGAATGTTGATTTCAGGAAAAATGTCCGTAGGGGTGCGCGGCACGACGACAAGCGTCAGGAGGATGATTACCAGTGCCATTACGATGAACGTATACGGCCTGGAAAGCGCTAATCGTACAATCCACATAGAAGACGACGATTACCTGTATCCGGATAGCGTGGGGCGAGACACACGTACGATGCGCCCCTTATTCTTCCGTTTTTTGGCTACCCTTATTAGACTATGGAAACGCCTGTTTCAGGTACACCATCTCGTAACTTTCCGGATTCGAGCAATGCAAGGCCACTTTGGATGGTCGTTCGATTCTTGGCGTGCACAGGCTGAAGCCTATGCTACGGGGTTATTTGTGGGTCATCACAAATACGCCATCCCAATCGCCGACCGGCTCGTCGGCTAAATATTCTTCGCAGCGTTTACGGTAGACAAGAGAGGGCCCGTCTCCCGGCCACTGTTCCAAGATGGACTGAAACTCTCTTCGCGCCTCACCCCATTTCCGTGCCCGGTAGAGCTTTCTCGCCTCATCGAACCTGTGCAATCGCGCGCGAGTCTCCGTGAGCGTCCCGTTCTGCTGCAAATCCGAGATGCTTGCGACCAACTCATAGATTGTTACGGGCTGGAGTTTCCCCTTCACCCGGATGAGGTCCAACTCCCGGAAAAGGAAGCCCGCGCCCTTCGCGGTCTCATAGGTCGATTCGTTTGCGATGATATGAGTCCCGTATTCCTTGTTGAGCCCTTCCAATCTGGAGGAGAGGTTCACGGTATCGCCCAGCGCGGTGTATCCGTAGCGCAGCGAGGAACCCATATTTCCTACGCTGGCGGCGCCGGAATTCAATCCGATACCGATATCGAGCGCGGGCTTTCCTTCTTCCGTCCATTTCTTTTGCAGTTCGCGGACGCGCTGGATCATTTTTAGGGCCGCCGTGCAGGCCTGTACCGGATGCTGGCCGTCCTCGTAGGGAGCGCCCCAGAAGGCCATCACCGCGTCGCCAATATATTTGTCCAAGGTGCCTTGCGTGTCGAAGACGATGCGTGTCATGTCGAAGAGATAGGCATTCAGAAACAGGGCAAGTTCCTGCGCGTCCAACTTTTCCGAAATGGTTGTGAAACCGCGAATGTCGCTAAACATTACAGTAATTTCCGTTTTGCGCGGCTCGACCAGTTCGGGATTGAGCAAAAGGCGGCGGATCACTTCGGGACTCAAATAGTGACCGAACGCGCTGCGGACTTTTCTTTTTTCTTTCTCTTCAATCAAAGCGCGATAGAGCGAGACCAGCATCACGTTGGCCGTCAAAGTTCCCGCGGGCAGCGTAAAATTGAGCCACCATCCGTGCAAAAACGCCGCGTAAACCAACGCGGTGAAAAGAATCAGCAACCCGAGTCCAATCCAGATCCAGCGTGCTGAAGCGACGGCCAGCGCAAAGCCGAGCGGCAATCCGAGGGCGAGTATCAGCAGAAGATCCAAGACAATCTGGTGCGCCCCGCGCACGAGGAACCCGTTGTTGAGCATGTTGTCGATCACGTTGGCGTGTACTTCAATCCCCGGGTAGTCGATGCCACCGTAGGGCGGCGTTCGCAAATCGCCGATACCCGTGGCGGAGGCCCCGACCAGCACGATTTTGTCTTTGAACGCGCCGGGAGCGAAGTTTCGTTGCACGACGTCCGCGATCGAGTAGTACGGATAGGTTCCGCGCGGTCCACGGTAGTTGATCATCATGCGGCCGAGATAGTCTGGCCGGACCGTAAGCTTGTCTCCCAATTGCAGGCTAGCAATTCCCGCGGGACCGTAATTCACGGTGAGTTGCTCCGTGGTCTGTCCCAGGTACAAGCGCAGGGTTTGAACTTCGAGGGAGCCGTACAGGTCGAAATCATCCGGATTGTTCGAGCGCCCGAAGGGCAACACGAGCAAGGAACGGCGCAAGACTCCATCCGCGTCTGAGGAAATATTGAAGAAGCCGATTGCGGTCTTTTCGTTGTTTTCCGGAGGAGCAAGCTCCGGAATATTAGCTACTGTCGCGGAATAGAGCGTGCCCTCGGCCTGATAACTGTTGAGCAGCGCGGCGAAATCCGCTTTGCCGGTCGCCGGATTCAGGGGCACACGGTTCAACGAGTACCACTGCACCATCTCCGCATATTTGTCTAGGACGGAAGCATCGATGCCGCGAACTTCCTGTGGCTCCAGGAAGAAATTGCCCAGCACGACGGGACCGAAGCGACGCAACGCCACGGCAAACTGCGCGTCCGAATCAAATTCCTTGGCCAGTTCCGCAATTTGTTCTTCCAGTTTAGGGTCAGGCCGCTTGCCTGTCTGTTTGTCCTGCTCCAGTTTTGCGAGCAGCGCGCGAACGGGGGCGGCGGTCATGTCCGGCTTGTCGAAGGTGATGTCGAATGCGGCGATTCTTGCGCCGTCGTCGTGCAAGGAGTCCAGCATCTGCCCGAAATACTTGCGGGAGAACGGCCACTTCCCGAGCACTTCCTGGGAGCGCTGATCGACAGCGACAATGACAATGCGGGAATCCGGAAGGCTGTAACGCGCGGGTCGATAGCGAAAACGCGTGTCCAGCGTGCTGTATTCGAAGCGCTTCAGAAAGTCGAAGAGCGGGGTGCTGCGGTCGCCGAGGAAAGTGAAGAAGTAGATGCCCAGCGCGGCGAGCGTAATTCCTATGCTGATGAAAAAGGAGACGCGGTGCTGCCACCACTCGGAGAGTACCGTCCGCAGGCGAAAAAAGCTGCCTCCCTGCAGGCCTCCTTTTGGGGCGGTGGCCATGGAGAGGGGCACTACTCGCGGACGACGAAATTGATGCGAATTCCGCAGACCTCGATCAGGTCGCCATCATTCAAGCGCACCGGTCCCTGGATCGGAGCGCCGTTGACGGAAGGAATTTTCGCGCCGGTGCCAAGATAATATCCATCGTCGCGCTGGTTGATCTGCGCGGCCACCTGCGGCTTAAACCAGCCGCGCAAGCGAATCGTTGCCATGGGCGACTTTCCGATCACGGTCAGCTTATTGGTGAGGACATATTCTTTCTGATCGACCCTGCCGCTGAGCACGACCAGAGTGGGCATCTTCATGCGCCCCGGGGAAAATTGCGAACGCTCGCCCATAGCCGCGGCCTGCTGCAGCATATCGCGGCGGGCTTTTGTGTCCAGCACCATGGTTTCGTTGATTTTGGGAGCGGCGGCTTTGCGGCCGGTGTCCCAGGGGATGGCGGTATCGGCTGTGGCGTCCACCTTGATGCTGTGCTTGCCGATCCAGATCGTGTCGCCATCGTGGAGCATGGCGCGTTCCACGCGAAGATCGTTGACGAAGGTGCCGTTCAGGCTGTCGAGGTCCTCCACGACCAAACGGTTGCCCTCGAAATACACACGCGCGTGATAGGTCGATACGGCAAGATTATCGATGGCAAGATCGTTGTCCGGGGAACGCCCAATCGATACCGGCCGGCCACCAATGGGAACCTCTTTCACCATTTTGTTCTCGAACATGAGGCTGAGTTTCGCCATACGGCATTCCTCCGTGGGAGGTTCTAGTCTTTTTTGCCCGAGTCCCGACGCAACCAGGAAAACCAACCCTTGGATTCTTCCTGCATCCGCACAACAATCACCGTAACGTTGTCCAATCCTCCGCGTTCGTTTGCCAGGTCGACCAACTTTTGCGCCGCCGATCCCGGATCCGGCTCCGCCTGCAACTTTCCGGCAATTTCCGGCTCGGTCACCATCCGCGTGAGGCCATCCGAACAGAAGAGCAGGACGTCGCGGGGCATCAAATCGACCTCGTCCATTTCCACGTCCACTTCCGGATTCGCACCGAGCGCACGCAAGAGCACGCTTTGCATCTCGCTTTCTTCCGCCTGCTGGGGCGTCAAAATTCCGCGCCTTACCTGCTCGGCCACCAGGGAATGATCGTTGGTCAATTGCTGGAGTCCCCCTGCGCGCAGGAGATACGCCCGGCTGTCTCCCACATGCGCCAGGCTCAGCTTGTTTCCGTTGATCCATCCCGCCGTCAGTGTGGCGCCCATGCCGCGCTGCTCCTGGTGCTCCTGCGCGGACTGGTGAATCTTGAAATTCGCCTGGAACACTGCGTTCTGCAGTTGTTTCGTCTGGGGACTCCAATTGTCCATGGCCCCCCCGTGCACCGTTACACCGGCATCCTCTCCCGCGGGTTCAGCTTGGCTGCAATACTCGCCCACCGTCTCGACTGCCATCGCGCTTGCCACTTCGCCGTGTGCCTCGCCGCCCATGCCGTCGGACAAAATGAAAAGGTTCAAAGGTTCGATAATCCGGAACGAGTCCTCATTATTGGTGCGCACACGCCCCACATCGCTCACACCCCCACTGACGATCTGCACAACGTCTCCTTCCAAGCTCCTCGTGAGCACACACACTTCCCCCGGCGTGGAAACCGGTCCCGACCTCTTCTTATCCACGCTAGCAGACGCTCGTGTACTGTGAAAGGCTTTGCGCCCAAGTGATAACGGCCCCTCCGCGGAACTGCCCCCATGGTCAGTCCGCAAGGATACCCGAAATGACAGGATTCCCACAGTATTGCTGAGGCGGGTGAGGAAAACCCGGCCTAGGTACGAGCGTCATGGGGCCGGTTTTTAGCGAATTTGTGGGCCTTCAACCTGGCGGAAATCTCCTCTACAATCGCATTGTGCATCCCTTCTCGCGTCGATTCTTCCATGCGGTTCTGTATCTGGGCATAACGTGCCTGACCCTATCCCTTGCCAGGGCCCAGCAGGCCCCCTCCGCTTCCGGGGCGCGCATCCTGCTGTTGCCACGCAAGTTAGTGACCGGCGAGAGGGCTACTCTGGCAGTTTTGGACGTGGCGGGACGTTTGACGCCGGGCGTGAAAATCGCTTTCTCCAATGGGGATAAAGTGACAACGGACGTCACAGGGCGAGCGTTGTTCGTTGCGCCGCTGAACCCCGGCAAGATCTCCGCGAGTATCGAAGGGCGAAGTGGCCGGGTGACGAGCACGATCTTCAATTCCGCGGATATCCCCTATGCAACGGAAGAAGTGACGCAAGCGCCGCTCGTCGCTTCGGTCAGCGACCGGTTCGAGTTTCTTGGTCATGGTTTTTGCGGCGATGCTGATGCAAATCATGTCACCATCGGAGGCTTGCCGGGACTGGTGCTCGCCGCCTCACCGGGTTCACTGACTGTTTTACCCCCTGCCGAACTGGACCCAGGGCCGGCCGTAGTGAAAGTGAGCTGCGGGCAGAAGTCTGCGGTTCCGTTCACGATTGTCTTTGTCGGTCTGGAATTGGAGGCTAGCCGTGAGCCGCTGGCTCCGGCCGAACATCGAGCCCTGGCGGTGCGCGTGCGGGGCAGCACAGCAAGAATTTCACTGGAAGCGCACAACCTTGCGCCCGATGTAGCCGAATTAGTGGGTGGAGGGGCCGTGAAAGCTCTTTCGAGCGGCGGCGCAGACAATCTGGCGAAGTTCGAGTTAGTCGGCAAGAAGCGGGGGAATTTCACTGTTTCGATTCGGTTGCTGGCA
>Ga0187780_10000296_pt1 | contig 37731 bp, 31 predicted proteins | sample 1015_Q2_SP10_20__FD_132429 | JGI IMG/M metagenome (GOLD analysis project Ga0187780, IMG submission 132429) | Tropical peat soil microbial communities from peatlands in Department of Meta, Colombia - 1015_Q2_SP10_20_MG | ecosystem: Environmental > Terrestrial > Soil > Wetlands > Peat | place...
CGGACCGACTCCTGTGAGGTCGGCCTTCTGCCCGACCGCGATGATCACGGTGTCGCAGGGGATCGTCTCCTCCGAATTGGGGACGGGCACGGGAGTGCGTCGACCGCCCGCGTCGGGCGGTCCCAGCTCCATGGCCTGGACTACGAGTCCTTCGACGTGCCGGTTCCCGACGATCCGAAGCGGCGCCTTCAGGAAGAAGAAACGGATCCCCTCGTGCTCGGCGCCGTGGACCTCCTCGGCGTCCGCGGGCATCTCTTGCCGGCTCCGTCGATAGACCAGCGTCACTCGGCCGCCGTGGGATTCCCGAAGGGCGGTGCGGACAGAGTCCATGGCGACATCTCCCCCACCGATGACCACGACCTCCTTTCCGACGGTCACCGGCCGTCCCTGGTTGACGTCCTTGAGGAAGTCGAGGGCCGGCAGGACACCGGGAAGCTTCTCGCCGGGAACTCCCAGCGAGCGGTGGCTCGGGGTGCCGAGCGCGAGGAAGACGGCTTGGTAGCCGTCCTCCTTGACCAGCTTGTCAAACGGGAAGTCGCGCCCGACCTTCGTACCGTCGACGAACGTGACATCGAGGTCGCGGAACCGGGTGCGGTCGGTCTCGACGTCCGCGTCGGTCATCCGGTACGCGGGGATCGTCTGCATCAGGCCACCGTACCGGTGCTCCTGCTCGAACACGGTGACGGAATAGCCTCGAACGGCGAGTTCCCAGGCCATCATGAGCCCCGCCGGGCCGGCACCGACGACCGCGACGCGCTGGTTCTTCGGCTTCGAGGGGACGTAGGCCAGGTCGCTCGACCCGTAGTCGAGGGCAGCCCTCTTGAGATGGCGGATGGCGATCGGCACGCCCTTTTTCTTGACCACGCAGGAGTCCTCGCAGTAGTGGTAGCAGACCTTGCAAAGACAGGTGGAGAGCGGGTTCTCCCGTAGGGTCACTCGGGCCGCCCCGTCAAAGTCCCCGTCGGCGATGAGGCGGATGTACTCCCGGCAATCCTGCGTGATCGGGCAGGCCTCGACGCACCACGGACGGCGGCATTGAATGCACCGCTTCGCCTCCAGGATAGCGTCCTCCTTGGAGTAGGCGTGCAGCACCTCCCGGAAATCCTTCGTTCGGGCGTCCACCGGCTCCTCCCCGATCGGGACACGAACCGGGTTCAGCTTGGGGGGCACGGGCTTGGGCGCTGCGGAGGCCGCGGCGGCAGTCATAGTCTCGTCGATTTGGAGCTTCGCAAGCTCTTAAGGGGATTCCGTGGCGAGCGATACACTCGCACGCGCGAAGGCGGTGTCGGGTGCGCTCGCTCCCGACATATAGCCCATCCACGTGGGGTCTGGGAAGCCGTACGGGTTGGTTCGGTCGCATGGTGCTCGATTCCCTCGGAAAGTCGCTGCGCGGGGTCCTTCAGAAGATCGCGCGTGGCTCGGTGGTCGACGAAGCGCTTCTCAACGAGGTCGTCCGCGACATCCAGAGGGCGCTCCTCCAGGCGGACGTCAACGTCCAGCTCACAATCGAGCTGACGCAACGGGTTCGTCGGCGGGCGGTCGAAGAGAAACCACCGGCGGGCGTGAGCCTTCGGGACTTCCTTGTCCGGATCATTTACGAGGAAGTCCGGGGCATCCTCGGGAAGGACCGGCCGTTCGACCTTCGGCCGAAGAAGATCCTCCTCGCGGGTCTCTTCGGCCAGGGGAAGACGACCACCGCGGCGAAGCTCGCTCGCTACTTCCAGAAGCGAGGGGTCCGTGTAGCCATGGTGGCAGCAGACGTCCACCGTCCGGCCGCCGTCGACCAGCTCGAACAGCTCTCGAAAAAGGTCGGCTGCGAGTTCTACGCCAACCGGTCGGAGACGAAGGCCGAGCGGATCGTACAGGAGGCGCTCGCGAGGTTCCCGCCCCACCTCGCGGTCATCGTCGACACCGCGGGGCGGAGCGGAATCGACCCTGACCTGATCGAGGAGCTGAAGCGAGTGAGGGCCGTCCTCCAACCCGACGAGGTGCTCCTCGTACTGGACGCGGCGATGGGTCAGACCGCGGGGAGGAGCGCCGAAGCGTTCCATAAGGCGGTCGGGCTCACCGGCGTGATCCTGACGAAGCTCGACGGCTCCGCGAAAGGAGGGGGCGCGCTCTCGGCGGTCGCGGTCAGCGGGGCTCCGATCCTGTTCATCGGTACCGGGGAGCATCTCAATGAGCTCGACCGGTTCGAGCCCACCCGGTTCGTCTCCCGCCTCCTCGGAATGGGGGACATCCAGGGCCTCCTCGAGCGGCTCGAAGAGCTCTCGAACAAGGAGGCGGCCGAGAAGGCGGCGAAGGCGCTCATGACCGGACGGTTCACGCTCCGGGACATGCGCTCTCAGCTCGACTCGCTCGGGGAGATGGGCCCTTTCTCGAAGATCCTCTCTGCGTTGCCTGGGTTCGGCTCGATGAAGGTCGACGACAAGGAGCTCGAGCAGACCCAGAAACGTCTCCGCGGGTTCCGGGTCATTCTCGACTCGATGACCTCGGAGGAGCTCGACGACCCGCAGCTCATCAAGGCCGACCGGATCCATCGTATCGCCCGGGGGAGCGGCCACCGGCCTCAGGAGGTGCGTGCCCTCCTCAAGCACTACGAGACGACCCGCAAGGCGGCCCACGGCCTCGCCTCCAACCGACGTCTTCGTCGCCAGATGGAGCGACAGTTCGGAGGGGCGGGCGGAGAACCGTCTCCGTGAGACGGACCGACTCAGGATGACGGCTCTGGGCGCGGGAGAGGCGGTCCTCGGAGGGGCCCTCCTGTTCTTCGTCCCGGGCTATTTCGTTACGAAGGCGCTCTTTCCCGAATGGAGAATTCGGGGACCGGACGGGACGCGGCGACTCCTCGAGATCGTCACGCTCTCGTTCGTGACGAGCATCGGCCTCACGGTCATTGTGGGGTTCGGTCTTCTGGACCTCGCTCCCGGCGGGTTCTCGGCGGCGTGGAGCAACCCGACCCTCGAGGCCTCGCTGTTGGGGGTCGCGGTCGTAGGGTTGGGGGTCGCGCTGGCTCGCGGAGCCTATTCTCGCATTCCACCGCCCGCAAAGGGTCCTGAGCCGGGCCGTGGAGAGGAGGGTGCGTGGGAGGTTTCGCGGGAGCTCGAACGGTTGGGCCGCGACGAACGACGACTCCAGCACGCGCTGCGGGGTGCTGCCGGAAACCCGGCGGAGGTCGCACGCCTCACGAAAGAGCTCGAAAGCCTTCGTTCCGAGCGGGACGCCATCTCCCGTTCCCGGGAGGAGGACTATGCGTCGTAAGGGGGCCGCCGCGGGCACCGATTTCAAGATGGTCGTCGTGGTCCGAGGCGAGCTTCGACTCACGCCCGGGAAGGCCGCGGTGCAAGTTGCCCACGCCGCCGTCCTTCTCGCCGAGGAGGCACAGAAACGCCATCCCGAAGCGTACCGCGCTTGGGCGGTCGCTGGTCAAAAGAAGATCGCGCTTGTCGTCCCCACTCTCTCCGAGCTCGAGAGCCTCGTGCGTCAGGCACGGGCGCTCGGCATCCCTTGGGTCCTCGTGGAGGACGCCGGCTTCACCGAGGTCCCTCCGGGGACGAAGACGTGCCTCGGCCTCGGTCCAGCGCCGGCGGCCGAGATCGATTCGGTCACCGGAGGACTCTCTCTCCTGTAGGAGCGCCACGGGTCGCCGTTCCGGGATTGCGGTTGCCTAGGGTTCCCGACGTTCGACAGGCTTCGGAGGGCCCCGGTCGAACGCCAGGAACTCGTTGCCATCCGGGTCCGTGAACCGGAGAGTTCGGCCCCCCCATGGTTCGGATTCGACAGTATGGGTCACCTTGGCGTGAGCGTGCCGGAGTCGGAGTTCGAGCGCGTCCACATTGTCGGTCTGGAACACAATCCCTGTCTGGGTTCCCCGTCGTGCGATCGCTTCTGCGTAGTACGGCTCTCCCCACTCCGGCCGAGGAGAAATGAGGGAGAGTGCGACCGTTCCGGGGCCGAGCGAGACCTCGACGTAGTCGGTCTCGGGGTCGCTCCGGAGGACCTGCATCCCGAGAACGTCCCGGTACCACTCGACGGCCGCCTTCTGGTCGCCGACGATCACGCCCACACGCTGCACCTGGGTGAGGCGACCGGACCCTCGGGCCGGCGGCGGCTCGACGTTCACGCCGGCTCCGAGGTCGTCGACCTTCCACTCGAGAAGTTGGTACTCGGCAGGGGATTCGGAGCGGTAGGGGTCCGTTCGCAACAATCGCGCAGCCTCCGCTCGGTCGAGCGCCCGAAAGACCAGAAGGTCCCCGGGTGGGTCGGTCAACCTACCGTGAACGACCAGCCGGCCCACGCGGTCGAACTCACGTATAAACTCCCCGAGAGCGCGCGAGGACTCTGACTCGGAAGAGCCTTCCCCACCAAATCGAACAAGACGAATGTAGAGTCGCTTCGGTTTGGGCCCTGGCCGACTGCTCATCTCGCTCCTTCGGATCGCTTCGCTCACGGCATTCGGGGTCAAAAAGAGACCCCCGAGAGGACCCGAAGTGACGACCTCCAAGGCCATGGTTCCGGGCTCACGAAGCCCGTGTTGAGCCCTCCTGGATGGTCCAGAGAAGCCGACGGAAAGTTCTCGGCCGACTGGCCTTCGTCACGGGGCTTCCACAGATGGTTAAGTAGGGCCCGAGGGTTGAGAAGGGAGGACGCGAAGCCCTGGTCCGTCCGGGAGACCACGTGAGGCTCTGGATCTACATCGTTCGACGCCTCATCATGGTCATCCCGGTCGTGGTCGGGGTGATGACCCTCACGTTTGCAATGGTCAGCGCAGTCCCGACCACAGACCGCTTGGCGTCTGCGTTCGGCGTGAGTCCTCGACTCTCCTGGGACCAGTACATCTCTTGCTCCAGGATCAACCCCGGGGAGAACGGAACTTGTCTCAATCCCGCATACGTCCGGGGGACCCACGAGCTGGGCCTCGACAAACCCATCCCCTACCAATGGGCCATTTACATGTGGAATTCGTTCAACGGAAGGTGGGGGTACGTCGGGAACGACTCGGGAGTCACCTCCTATGTCCCGATCGCGCGCGGTCAGCCGGTCATAACAGTGCTCGGCTGGTTTCTACCGTACACCTTGGAGCTCGCTGCCCTCGCTCTGGTGCTCACCCTCCTGATGGCGGTTCCAATCGGGAACATTGCCGCCGTGAATCGAAATCGGCCGGTCGACCAAGCCTCTCGCATTCTGTCGTTCTCGGGGTACGCTATCCCGGACTTCATGCTCGGCTCCCTCTTGCTCATGGTCTTCGTTTTGGTCGTCGGAGGACCTAGCGTCCACTCCCCATTCTGTCACGGCCAGTCAGCGTACACCGACTTTACAGGGTCGTGGCCTCCGCCCCCATGCTTCCCGGGGGGGGTCTATCCCACGTGGCTTGTGCAAGGTCAGATCAGCTCTCCGACCGGATTCCCGACCGTGGACGCACTGATCCACGGCCAATGGTGGCTCGCCCTAGACACGATCATCCGGATGCTCATCCCCGCATTCGTGATCGCCTACGGAACCGCCGCGGACCTCCTGCGGTTCGTCCGGAACAGCATGCTCGAGGTCCTGAACCTCGACTTCGTCCGAAGCGCACGCGCGAAGGGCCTGCCCGAGAAAGTGGTCGTCAAGAAGCACGCGGGCCGGAATTCCCTCAACGTCACGATCACTGTGCTTGGGCTGGTGTTCGTAGGATTCCTGGGCGGCTTCCCGATCATCGAGTATCTATTCGACCTCAACGGCGTCGGACAGATGCTGGCGTACTCCGTCACCCAGACGCCGTACGACTACGGGATCATCTTCGGAAGCACCGTCCTATTCACCCTCATGATCGTCATCGCCAACCTCATCGTTGACGTCCTCTACGCGTACCTCGACCCCCGCGTTCGACTTGGTTGAGGGGGCGGCGTGAATCCGTTGACGCCGCAGAATGGGACAAAACCTCGTCCGGAAGACTTCCGCCGAGGAACCTCGATAGATGCTTAAATACCAGCGGTTGGTTAGTCCGATTCGGCCGACGCAAGGACCGCCGGTCCGGGGGAGCACGTGCGGCTTTGGGTCTACGTCGTGCGGCGAATTCTTCTCGTTTTCCCGGTCGTGATCGGCGTCATGACGATCACGTTCCTTCTCGTGAGCGCGCTCCCGATCCCCGACCGTTTGGCCTCCGCGTTCGGCGAGAACCCACGCCTTTCCTGGAACCAGTACATCGCCTGCTCACGCATTACACCCGGAGCGAACGGAACTTGCTTGAATCCCGCGTACGTCCGAGGGACACATCAGCTCGGCCTCGACCGACCGATCTACGTCCAATGGGGCACGTACATCTACAACACATTTACTGGAAATTGGGGATACGTCGGAAACGCTTCGGGCGTTTCCACGTCGGTCCCGATCGCGCGTGGTCAGCCGGTCGTGACCGTTCTCGGTTGGTTCCTCCCGTACACTCTCGAGCTTGCGGCGATCTCTCTCCTGCTCATTCTGATCATCGCGATTCCCATCGGGAACCTATCGGCCGTGAACCGGAACCGTCCGATTGACCAAGCGGCACGAGTGCTATCGTTTTCGGGATACGCGCTTCCCGGGTTCCTCCTCGGGTCTTTGCTGCTCATGGCTGCCGTCGTCCTGGTCGGCGGACCGAGTGTCCATTCGGCGTTTTGCTCCGGTCAAACGTCTTACAGCGACTTCACCGGCTCTTGGCCTCCGCCGCAGTGTTTCCCTGGGGGGATCTCGCCGACCTGGTTAAACCACAACGTCCAGAGCTCTCCGACCGGCTTCCCAACCGTGGACGCGGCACTTCACGGTCAATGGTTCCTGGCTCTTGACACGGTCATCCGGATGATCATCCCGGCCTTCGTCATCGCCTATGGAACTGTGGCTCTGCTTCTCCGGTTCGTCCGAAACAGCATGCTCGAAGTGCTAAACCTGGACTTCGTCCGGACCGCTCGCGCGAAGGGGCTTCCCGAGAAGACCGTGATCAACAAGCACGCGGGACGCAACTCCCTCAACGTCACGATCACGGTCCTCGGTCTCACCTTCGCGGGGTTCATTGCGGGATTCCCGATCGTTGAGACGGTCTTCCAGCTCAATGGGGTTGGGAGGATGATCGCGTACTCCGTCACGCAGACCCCGTACGATTACGGAGTCATCTTCGGTAGCACTGTTCTGTTCACTCTGCTCGTCGTCGCGGCCAACATCATCGTCGATGTCCTCTACGCCTTCCTGGACCCGCGGGTTCGGCTGGGGTGAGGTGACGAGCAATGGCGGAGGAACCCGGAAAGGAAGTCGAGTCGCCGAAGAAGCTTCGTCGTCGACGGCCGAGCCCTCGGATTGACCAGTTCCGAAGGACGTGGTACTTCTTCCGACGGAACACCCTGGCGATGATCGGCCTCGGAATCCTCGTGTTCTTCGCCGCCCTGTTCGTCGTGTCGTTTTTCTATCCCGCGGACCCCACCGAGCTGACCACGTACTACGCGACCGACGGGCACGCGATCAACCCGAACGCGACACAGGCGCAGATCTGTACCTACCAGCCGGGCATCGGAGAACTCCCGCCCGGCCCCAACTGTTACGCGACCCCCAACGGGATGCCCTCGGTGATCGCTCCTACGGTTAGCCTGCATCCGGCGACCCTCGGGCCCCTTCCCTTCGGTTCTCTCACCCAGAATCCCGGCTCGGACCCCTTCTACGACCCATTTGACGGACTGATCAAAGGAACTCAATGGTCGCTCACGGTCTCGGTCGGTGTGGTGGCATCCGGTGCGATCATCGGGATCTTGGCCGGGATCGTTTCGGGTTACTACGGAGGCATCATCGACGAGGTCGTGATGCGTATCACGGACATCTTCCTCTCGATCCCGGGGCTCCTCCTGGTCATCATCGTGCTCGCCGTTCTCGCGGGCTCGGTCACGAGCCTGTGGGGCCGGATGAGCTACGTCATCTTTGCGTTCGTCGTCACATGGTGGCCCACGTACGCTCGCATCGTGCGGAGCCAGGTGCTCATCACCCGCGAACAACGGTACGTGGAGGCGGCGAAAGCCTCCGGCGCCCGTGGCGGCCGAATCCTGCGGAAGCACATCTTGCCCAACAGCATCTACCCGGTGTTCGTCCAGATGTCGCTCGACGTCGGGACGGTCCCGCTCCTGATCGCGGCGATCGTGTTCATCGGGTTCCGTCTCTTCCCGGTCACGAACTTCCCCGAATGGGGAACGATTGCCGCGCTCTCCGCCCAGCCCGCCGTTCTCTCGGGGTTCATCGAGGTCTGTCAGACCCAGCAGGGAGCGGCGTGCACTTTCCCCTGGTGGCAGTTCCTGTTCCCCGGTCTGACCCTGTTCCTCTTCGCTATCAGCGTGAGCTTCTTCGCCGACGGCCTGCGCGACGCGCTCGACCCCCGGTTGAGGAGGTAAGCCGTTAGGATGGTAGCTGCCGCATCGTTGCCCTCGACCCCCCCTCCCGTGGGCGAGGAAGCGGAAGTTCCTGAACTGGAGACGATCACGGTCCCGCTCGAGGCGCCCCCTGCGGCGGAGAGTCGCCGAGGTGACGTGATCCTCGACATCCGGGACCTCAAGACCTACTTCTACACGTACGATGGGGTCGTCCGCGCGCTCGACGGGGTTTCGTTCAAGCTCCGGACGGGCGAGACCCTCGGCCTCGCGGGGGAGACGGGGTGCGGAAAGAGCGTCACCGCGTTCTCGGTCCTTCGTCTCATCCCGGACCCCCCTGGCCGGGTCGTCTCCGGGAAGATTCTCTTCCGAGGCGCGGACCTCCTCTGGGGCCTCGACAAAGAAGCCCGGATGAAGCCGATCAAGAACTCGGTCCGGGTGAAGGTGATTCGTCGGTTCCGCAGGATCAAGGCCGCGGCCGCCCGAATGATGGCCGTCCGGGGCCACGGGATCTCGATGATCTTCCAGGAGCCTACCCAGGCGATGAACCCCGTCTTCCCGGTCTACGACCAGCTCGGGGAGGCGCTCTCCATCCACCGGGGGAGGGACATCATCGACCAGCTGCTTGCGGCGACCCCCAATGCCCCGGAGCTCCTGCCCGCCATCGAACGGCTCGCGGAGGGCGTGCAGAACGGCGAGAAACTTGACCAGTTGAAGAAGCACGCGATGGAGGTCGGTGAGGCGGCCCATCTTCAGTCGTTCGGGACGCAGGCGTTCTACGCGGCTCGGTCGGCGTCCGCGGCGAATACCGATGCCCTCGTCCACGACCTCAAAGCAGCGGCCCGCCGGTTCCGGCTCAATGGCTACCAACGCTCGATGATGAGGTACCGGAGGCTCCAGAGCGTTCAGATGGACGAGCTCCGGGAAGCCTACATGAAGGAGATGCGCGAGGGGCAGATGCACCGCCTTCTCGAGGCGCGCGCCCGCCGTCGGGCCTTCGTGGCCAAATGGACGCATCCGCAGTTCGGCATCCCGTTCCTCCGCCGTCGCGGAGATAAGCCCCTTCGGGACGAGCTGTTCTGGGAGGTCGTAGGGCTCCTGGAGGGGGTCCAGATCGCGAACCCAGTGCAGGTGGCGAGGTGCTACCCGTTCGAGCTCTCGGGAGGGATGATCCAGCGCGTCATGATCGCGATGGCGCTCTCCTCGGAACCTGCGGTCCTGATCGCGGACGAGCCGACGACCGCTCTCGACGTGACGATCCAGGCCCAGATCCTCGAGCTGATGCGGGACCTCAAGGAGCGGATCGGGACGTCGACTCTCCTGATCACGCACGACCTCGCCGTGCTCGCGGAGGTCGCGGACCGGATCTGCATCATGTACGCCGGCCACATCGTGGAGAACGCCCCGGTGCAGAGCCTCTTCGCGAACCCCCTCCACCCGTACACGCGCGGCTTGCTCGCCTCGATCCCTCGGGTCGACCAGCCGAACAAGCAGCTCGAGTCGATTCCGGGGTCGGTCCCGAACCTGATCAACCCTCCCGAAGGGTGTCGGTTCCATCCGCGCTGCCCGTACGCGATGCCGATTTGCTCCGAGACTCGCCCACCGATGACCGAAGAGGGCGGTGGCCACCAGGTTGCGTGCTATTTATATCACGGACCGAACGTGGTCGAGTAGACTCAACGGTGGTCCTGGATGGAGATTCGTGGCTCCCATACCGTCGTCCTGTCCGCTCGCAACGTTCGCAAGTACTTCCCCATCCGTGGCGGGCTGTTCTCGTCCCACGTCGGGGACGTGCGCGCGGTCGACGGCGTCAGCATGGACGTCCGCGAGTCGGAGACCGTCGGACTGGTCGGCGAATCGGGGTGCGGGAAGACGACCCTGGGACGGGTCATGCTTCGACTCATCGAACCGACCTCGGGGCACTGTTACTACCGGCCTCCTGCGGAGGTGATGGACCGGCTCGATTCGCTCTACGCGTCGCTCGGGGGCAACGACGGCGGTACGTCGAAGAGGTCGAGAGAGGCCGAGTCGCCGGCGCTCCATGAGCTCGATGAGCTTGCACAACAGTACTCGCTCTACCGCCGGAACAATCGCCAGATGCGGGAGCTCCGCGGACGGCTTCAGATCGTGTTCCAAGACCCGTTCAGTTCCTTGAGCCCGAGACTCCTGGTCCGAGAGATCATCGGAGAACCGCTCGAGATCCACCACACCGGGAGCCGCCGGGAGCGGGACCAGAGGGTCCTCGAGCTCCTGTCGCAGGTCGGGCTGAACCCCGAGCACATGTGGAGATTCCCTCACGAGTTCTCGGGCGGGCAGCGCCAGCGCATCGGCATCGCGCGAGCGCTCGCGCTCCGTCCGGAGATGATCGTGCTCGACGAGCCGACGAGCGCGCTCGATGTCTCCGTGCAGGCCCAGATCCTGAACATCCTGAAGCGCCTCCAGGAGGAACAGGGCCTCGCGTACCTGTTCATCTCCCACCACCTTTCCGTCGTTCGCGCCATGAGCCACCGTGTGATCGTGATGTACCTTGGGAAGGTCGTGGAAACCGCCCCGACCGACGGGCTCTTCTCCCGACCGCTGCACCCGTACACCCAGGCGCTCCTGTCGGCGATCCCGATTCCCGACCCGGTCACGAAGCGCGAACGGATCGTACTCTCGGGCGATGTTCCGAGCCCAGCCGCCCCCCCCTCGGGATGCCGGTTCCATACCCGATGCCCGGCGGTGATGCCGATCTGCTCGAAGGTCGACCCCGAGATGATCTCGATGGGTCAGGACCACTTCGTCGCGTGCCATCTCTTCTCTCCCCGGACGGAGGCCACCCCGGTGGAGTCCCTGACGTCGCTCGCAGGGTCGCCGTCCGAATCCTCCGGGGCCTCGTCCTAGGGCGAGTTCCGCGGGGTCGCGCCGATGTTGCGCTCCGACCGCGAATCGGAACCGGCTGGGACCGACGCGTCCGAGTCCTTCGCCGCGCGTGCGAAGGCAGCGGACGAGTTCGACCGCGAGAAGCAGGAGGCGATAACGAACCCCGGACCGGGATGGAAGGAGTGGTTCCTCTTCTCCGGGGCGAAGACCTGGGTCGTCCTCGGGTTCTTCGTCATCGACTCGTGGGTCTTTGCGTACTGGTTCTCCCCCTTCAACCCCGCGGGAATGGGTCTCTCGCTCGCGGCGGCCGTCTACCTCGAGTTCCTGGCGTACTGCTACCTCTGGGAGCGTGCGAATCCAGAGAGGGCCGCTCGCCCGACCAAGCCGTTCCGCCCCAACTTCCGCCGGCTCCGGGAGGTCGGACGATGGACCCCCGAGGGCGTTCGCGCGAAACAGCAGGGAACCACACCCGAGCAAACCACCGGCGGACCACGTCGCGAAGAGTTCCTATAGCAGCTGGCCACGTTACACTGCAGCGATTGTCCGTTTCCGGAGGGTCTATCCCGCCGTGGGCTTCCCCGGAGGTCGAATTCCCGAAGGCGCCCTCGGGCGCGAATCTCGTCCCGGTGGCCCCCGACGCAGAGAACGTCCTGTTCGGTCAGGGTTGAAAAAAGAGGGGATGGAAAGGGTTCCGGCCCCGCGGTTCTTCGCCGCGGGGTCGGTCGGTCCGCTTCGGAGTACCACGTTTAGGCCACGTTGTTCCCGTAGTACTGGAACCAGAGCTGCCCTGGTGCCATCACGTTGTACCAGAAGCTGTTCGGGTTGATCCAGCTCGCGAACGAGCCGACACCGACCTGCTGCTCCACGTAGACGAAGAGAGCCAGCTTGTCGCCGATGTGGCTGACCATGTTGTAGTAGAGCACCCGCTCCGGTCCGACCGGGAGGCTCGAGGCGACCGTGGCGCCCCAGACGAGGAGGCTGTACGCGGTCCCCTGGCAGAGGGTCGGGATGACGGTTCCGGGGTAGTTGGCCCAGTACGCCATGTCGGCGAAGTTGAGGGTCGCGTGGTCGGCGCAGTCGTACGTCGTGGGGAACCCGCCGTAGCCCTCCATCACTTCAGCGTAGGCGGGCGAGTAGGTGTACGACCCGTCTGGGAACCAGAACGGCGCCATGTAGTCGGTCGGGTCGGGGTAGTCCGGAAGCCAACCGCTCACGAACGTAGGCATCGGGTTCGTTCCCGGCGGGTCACCCAGCTGCGTGACGATGTAGGTGAACGTCGGGTCCCAGCGGGTCGGCACGATCGCGCCGTGGGTCACCGTCTTGATGATGGAGATCCACTGGTCGACCGCGTAGTCGAACGGTACCGCACCCGCCTCCGAACCGATCGGGAACGTGCATCCGGGGTGGGTGACACAGTTCGCCGCCTCTGGGTCGTAGATCGGGCTCGACGGGTCGGTGATGTTGGCCCACCACCACGCCGGGCTCCCGGTGTACGCCGCCGGGGCGGTCGTGCTCGGGTCGTTCCACACCTGCGGCCACTGCGGCGCCGACGCGTTCATTCCGGGCCAGGTGATGTTCTCGGCGTAGTAGTTCCCGAGATACTGGGGGATCGCTCCGCCTTCGCCCTGGATGAACGGAATCCCGTCCACGAGGTTGTCGACGTTGATGAACGAGTAGTACGGGAACGTCTGAGCGAAGAATTCCCGCATTCCGGGGTAGGCGAAGAAGTCTCCCGGCACGTTCGTAGTCAGCCCCGACGCCGACTGGACCGCCGAGGGGACAAAGGCGAAATTGAAGCCCTCAGGGAACAAGTTCAGCGTCGGGATCGAGAACAGCGTGACCTTTCCCTGCTTCACGAGGTTCAGGATCGTCGGGATGTCGCTCGGGAAGAACGTCGAGAGGTCCGACTGACCCGCGATGTACTGCTCCACGCCCGTGATGTCGTTCGGGTCCCAGAAGACGTAGACCGTGCCAGCGTACTGGCCCGGCGCCCGGTAACACCCGGGCAGGCCCGCACAGTTCGGCTGAACGTAGTACGGGTTCGCCTTCAGGATGTATCCCTGGCCCTGGTTCACGCTCTGCAGCCAGTACGGCCCGCTGCCCACAATGCTCCAGCGAACCTGCGGATACGGGTTCTGGTAGTTGATCGTGTCCAGCCCGATGATCGAATCGTAGAGCTTCGGGTCCGCGCTCGTAACGTAGCTCGTGAACGCCGCTTGCGTGGTCGAGGTCGTTCCGCCGGGTAGCGTGCACGGACCATCCCCGTGCGCCGCGTTGGTCGTGAAGCCGGGCAGACCCGCTCCCTGGGCTGTGTACCAGCCGCAGGGCACCACCGACGCGCCCTCGCCGTCTTGGACGAACTCAAGGAAGAAGGACCAGTTCTGGCCCGACCCATCCGCCTTGAAGGTGATGCAGCCCGCCTGCGCCAGCGCCTTCGCCGGACAGTATGCGCTGTCGTTCACCAGCATCGAGGTCAGCACGGTCTGCGGGGTGTTGTTCCACGGCGCGTGCAGACCACTGTCCCAGCTCTTGGTGCCGAACGGCAGCAGCGACTGGCCGATGATCCATCCGTTCGTCGTATACTGGCTCGGGTTCTCGAGCCACATCAACGTCCTCGCGACACTGAACATCACGTCCGACGGGTAGACTGCCCAGTGGGCGTTCGTCGACGGGTCGTAGAAGCTCGCGTTCGGGTCGATCGGGAACGTCCAGTACGTCCCGTTCGGTCCCGTTCCGCTCAGCGGGCCGTTGAGGTCGCTCCCATACTGCGACTGACAGGACGTCGGGCCGCTCGCGGCGGGTCCCGGAATGCACGTCGAGAGGACCGGGTCGTAGGTTGCCGTCGAGGTTGCGTTGTACTGGATGAGGGTCTCGAAGACGTTGTCGATGATCTCGCCGCCCGTGGTTTCGTAGTCGACCGCGGGGTCGAGGCTCGTCGCGCCGCCCGGGACGATCTCGTAGACGTAGAGGTTGCCCGGGTGGGGACTGCCGCCCTGGGTACCGGATGACCGGCAGTTGGTGCAGCCGAGGAGGGCGCCGGTCGCGCCGACGTAGACGTTCCAGGTGTAATTCTGGTACGTCGTCGCCGCGCCGTTCGTGACCGGCACGACCATCTTGATGAGATAGCTACCCGGGTTCGCGAATGTGTAGGTGGCCTTGACGCTCGTCGGGCCGCTCACGACCGAGCCCACCAGAGTGGCTCCCGTAGGAGCAACCAGCGAGGGTGCGCTGGCGGTGTAGCCCGGCGCGGTTGGGAGCGTGGAGTACGACCCGACGACCGTGACCTGGCCGCCCTGGGAGATCCACGGATAGTAGTTGTTCGGAGCTGCTGAGCCGTTCGTGATCGTCGTCGCGAGAACAGGGAAATCACCGGTCGAGACCTGCTGGAGAGTCGGGACCACGCTGACCGGGAAAAGATACTTCGTTCCCGTGTGCGTGACACCACTGACCACTGCGGTCGCCGAGACGACAAACAACCCGATTCCCGTGTATGTGTGCGTGAACGTGGCCGCGGTACTTGTGGAGTTCGTGCCATCCCCCCACGAAACCGCGAAAGAAGACGCGCTTTCCCCGCCACCCAAAGAAACGCTCGCGGGTAGCAAGGCTCCAAGGTTCAGCTGAATCGTGGTTTGACCAGCGCCCGCCTGGTATGCCACGAACAGCTGCACGTCGTTCAGTTTTCCGGTCCCTCCGCACGCTGGCGCCGTGGAGGGTGTACAGGTGGAGACCGTCTTCTTCCCCTGCCCCCCGATCGAGTTCAGCCCCGCATAACCGGCGCCGCCCACGATCACGATAACCACGATGAGAATCACCGCGGCCATCGTCGGCGACATTCCCCTTCGGCCCATGCCCCGGACAGCCGGGGCCGGGCGCGTTTCATCCAATTCCTGCATCGCTCCCAAACCTTCGGTGGTTACCGATTGGTAACACTGGTTCCCCGAGTCGGGAGGCGGTATATATACCCTTAGAAGTCTTGCCATCGTGCGTGCCACGTTCTTCTCGTAGACTCTGGCTCGCACCTTCCCTTTTGAGCTCGGATTTCGCGGCCCTTGGGGATGCTGTTCGGGCGGCCGAAAGAGGGGGCGCGGACGCACTCCATCTCGACGTCATGGACGGTCACTTCGTTCCGAACATCTCGTTTGGGCCGGCCCTCGTCGCGGCGGTTCGAAAGGTGACCAAACTTCCGCTCGATATCCACCTGATGATCTCGCGCCCGCTACGTTACGCCGAGGCTTTTCGGAAAGCCGGAGGGGATACGCTTGTCTTCCATATGGAGTCAGACGACCCTCCGCGGGAGGTGGTCCACGCGATCCGTGACACCGGGGCCGCGGTCGGCGCTGCCATCCGCCCGCCCACGCCATTCGAGACTGTCGAACCGCTCCTTTCCGACCTGGACGAGGTCCTAGTGATGAGCGTTCACCCCGGGTTCTCGGGCCAGCAGTTCATTCCGGAAGTCCTTCCGAAGGTCCGGTCCGCCCGCACCTCTCTGGATGTCATCGGCTCCCCCGCGCTGATCTCCATCGATGGTGGCGTGACCCCCGAGACTGCGACCGAGGCAGCCCGCGCCGGTGCGACTTTCTTCGTCTGCGGCAACTCCGTGTTCAACCACTCGGGCCCGGTCGACGCCAACCTCGCCCGCCTCCGAGCGGCTGTCGAGCGCGGAGCGCGCAATGGAGTTCCGTAAGTTCGCGGAAACGTTCGACCGGCTCGAGGCGACCTCGAAGCGCCTCGAGATGCGGTCAATCCTGGTGGACCTGATCCGCCCGCTTCGACCCCCCGAACTCGAGCGGGTCCTCTACCTCGCTCAGGGCCTGCTCCGACCCGAGTACGAAGGGGTGGAACTGGGCGTCGCCGACTCTCTCGCCAAGCGGGCGGTCGCCACGGCGACGCACACGGAGGAATCCATCGTCGCTCAACGCACCAAGCAGTCGGGAGACCTCGGGACCACAACGGGCGAGATACTCTCTGAGGTCCACCGCCTCGAGGAGGGTCCCCCGCTCCGCGTCGCCGACGTCTACTCCGAGCTGACCCGGATCGCTCAGGCCTCCGGACCCGGGTCCCAGGAGACCAAGGTGAGGATCCTCTCGGAGCTCCTCGTCCGGGCCACGCCGGTCGAGGGGAAGTTCATCGTCCGGTTCGTGATCGGCACGCTCCGGGTCGGCGTCCGCGAGATGTCGATCTTGGACGCACTCGCCGAGGCGTTCGGGGACGGCTCGAAGTCGACACGTGCGAAGATCGAGGCCGCGTTCAACCTCTCGAGCGACCTCGGACTGGTCGCGAACGTGTTGGCCGAGCAGGGCGTCGACAAACTCTCGGGGATCTCGCTCGAAGTGGGACGGCCGATCCGGCCGATGCTGGCGGAGCGAGAGCCGACGCTCGCGGAGGTGCTGGAACGGATGGGCGGACGGGCCGCGCTCGAGTACAAGTACGATGGCCTCCGGGTCCAGGCGCACATCCCCCGCTCGGGTCCGGTGCGGCTGTTCTCCCGCCGGCTCGAGGAGACCAGCAGCCAGTTTCCCGAGCTGGTGGAAGACCTCTCTCGCGCCATTCGCGCGACCCCGGCCATCATCGAAGGGGAGTGCGTGCCGGTCGACCCCGACACCGACGAAATCCAGCCGTTCCAGCAGGTCTCCCGCCGCCGGGGCCGCAAGCACGACCTCGCCCGCGTCCGCGCAGAGGTCCCGGTATGCCTCTTCGCGTTCGATGTGCTCCTCCTGGCCGGAAAGCCGGTTTACGAGAAGTCGTTCCCCGAACGACGGGCGCTACTCGAACAATCCCTCACGGAGACCGAACACGTCCGACTCGCCGTCCAGAAGATCGTCTCAGACGTGAGTCAGGCGCAACGGTTCCTCGACGAGGCGATCGCTGCCGGGGGCGAGGGCGTGATGGCGAAGTCGCTCGCTCCGGGGAGCTCGTACCGGGCGGGGGCACGCGGGTTCTGGTGGATCAAGTACAAGCGCGAGTACACTGCCGGCCTCTCGGACTCGATCGATGGGGTTGTCGTCGGCGCGTTCCTCGGACGGGGCCGACGCGCGGGTCGGTACGGGGCGTTCCTCCTCGCGGTCTACAGCCCGAAGCGGGACCGGTTCGAAAGCTTCTGCAAGGTTGGTTCGGGGTTCGACGACGAACAGCTCGCGGAGATGCCGAAGCGGCTCGCCAAGTGGGAGACCGACGAGAAGCCGAAGGAGGTCGAAACCGGGCTCGTGCCCGACCGGTGGTTCCGCCCACAGCTCGTGCTCGAGGTTCGCGGTGCGGAACTCACATTGAGCCCGATCCACAGAGCGTGTCTGGGCGCAATCCGCGAAGGGGCCGGGCTTGCTCTCCGCTTCCCCCGCTTCACCGGACGGTTCCGCGACGACAAGAACGCGACGGAGGCGACCACGTCGGAAGAACTCCTCCACATGTACAAGTCCCAGGTCCGGCAGGAGGCCGCTCCGTCCTCGTCCAACGGAGACTGAACCGGCGTTCGCCCCTTGGCTCCCGGCGGGTTCTTCTCGGCCCAAAGACATAAGAAGGTCGCCTCCCGTCGCTCGGCGACGGTTGCTGGCCATGCTGGTCGAGATGACGGAATTGTTGGGGCGACAGGTCTACACGCCGGAAGGACGCTTGCTCGGAGAGGTCGACAACGTGGTGGTGGACGTCGAGGCGGCGAAAATCGACGGCCTCTACGTGGACGAGACCAGCCCGATGTTAGTGGAGGACTCCCGACCCACCAACGTCCCGTATCGATGGGTCTCCGCGGTCAACGACGTGGTCCTCCTGAAGTACTTCCCGCGAAGGGTCTCCGTCAAGAAGGCTCCCCGAGCGGCGAAGGAAGAGGCTCCCGTCGCACCCGCTGCCCGATAGGGACGCGGGGATAGCCAAGCCTGGCCAACGGCGCGGGACTTAAACGGCGTTCGACGCCGAAGAGATCCCGCCGCGTAGGCGTTCGCCGGTTCAAATCCGGCTCCCCGCACTCTTCGGGGCAGCGGGCTAGCGTATTCTCTTCCGACGTGCGTCCCGTCACGTGCGTCGGGATGAGCTTCTGCGCCGCATCCAAGCCGTGCCGCTGCCGGCTCGACCCGACGCCTCGCGGGAACAGGTCGGGACGCCCGCGGAAGCGGCCGTAGACCTCGTGATGGCCGTGGACCGGCGTGTGGGCGTTTCGGGCCGTTCCGTCCTAGACCTCGGGTGCGGGACCGGGCGCATTGCCATCGCAGCCGCCCTCCTGGGTGCCACTCCCGTGGTCGGGGTGGAGGTCGACGATTCCCTCCTTCCGGTAGCACGCACCGCCGCGCGGACCGCGGGCGCGTCGGTTGCGTTCCACGCGCTGGACGTGAACCGCTGGGACCGTCCGTCGGACCTCGTGCTCATGAACCCGCCATTCGGCGCCCAGCGACGGCATGCGGACCGGCCGTTCTGGGACCGCGCGCTCGTTCTCGCACGCCAGGCGGTAGGAGCGTTCGCGTCGGCCGCCTCCCGAACCTTTATAGCGCGTTTCGCGCTCGAGCGCGGCGCCCGAGTCATCGAGGTGGAGTCGGTCCCCTGGGACCTTCCCCGGACGTTCCCGCACCACCGTGCGGCGCGCGTCCGTCTCGCCGTCGATCGCTGGGTGATCGAAGCAGCAGGACCGAAGCGATGAACGCACCGAACGAAGAATCCAAGCTAGTCCTCCCCGGCGATTACCTCGGCACTGCGGAGGAATTCCTTCCCGGACGGGGCACGTACGAAAACCGTGGCCGAATCTACGCGTCGGTCCTTGGGACCTCGCACGTCGATCCGCGGGACCGTACCGTGAGGGTCGAGGCCCGCAACGCCGTCCCCGAGATCCAAGAAGGAGACATCGTCTACGCGCGCGTGGAAGAGATCAAGACCGCAATGGCGGTCTGCACGATCCTGACCACTTCGGCGAGCCGCCGACCGGTCCCCGGCGCCCCGGAGGGGACGGTGCACGTCTCGAAAGCGAAGGAAGGATACACGGAGTCGCTCGCGAACGAGTTCGCGGTCGGCGACGTCCTCCTCGCGAAGGTCCTTCAGTCCCACCCATCGGTCAAGCTCACCACCGCGCCATCGTCTCTCGGGGTCGTCTCCGCACGGTGCCAGGTCTGTCACCACCTTCTCGCGCGCCGTGCCAAGGGGCTCGAGTGCCCGAGGTGCGGGCATCGGGAGCAACGCAAGCTCGCCCACGGCCCGGCGTTCCCGATGCCCGGGTCGGACCCCGCGAATGCCCACTGACGAAGAACGGCGTCTTGCCGCGCTCGTCCGGGCGCACGACCGCTGGCGGGGCCGGGCCGTCTTCAACCTCCTCCCGAGCGAGAACGCGGTCTCGCCAACCGCTCGAAAATACCTCGCGAGCGACCTCGCTGGCCGCTACACCCTGCCGATGACAAGCGAGTTCGATGGAGAAACGCTCGACAACAGTTACGCCGGAACTCGCTATACGGACCAGGTCGAGCGGCTCGCGAACGACGCGGCAACGAGGGTCTTCCGTGCCCGCCACGCTACCACGAGGCCGCTCTCGGGACACATCGCGGCGCTCTCGGCCCTGGTCCCGCTCCTCCCCCCGAAGTCCCGGGTCCTTGCTATCTCCCCCGAGGAAGGGGGCTACGACGGCTACGCCCCTGGCTTCATTCCTGCGGTCTTTGGCTACACTCTTCGCCCTCTTCCCGCCACCGGGCCCGGCCACCGGGTCCGGGCGGAGGAGGCATGCGAAACGATTCGCCGCGAACGGCCCAACGCGGTGATCCTCGGTCAGAGCTTCTTCCTCTTCCCCTACCCGTTGCGGGAGATCGCGGAGGAAGCGCATGCGCACGGCGCCCTCGTCTTCTACGACGCCTCGCATGTCCTAGGGCTCGTCGCGGGCGGAGGATTCCAGGACCCTCTTCGGGAAGGGGCCGACGTCCTGTACGGCAGCACGCACAAGTCGTTCTTCGGGCCGCAGGGCGGTCTCCTCGTGACGGACCGCGACGACCTCTTCGAGCAGATCGACGCAGCCGTTACGTGGCGCATCTTCGACAACGCTCACTGGAACCGGATCGCTTCGCTCGCCCAGACTCTCCTCGAGTTCGAGCGGGTCGGACGAGAGTACGCGTCCACCGTGGTCGCGAACTCCAAGGCGCTCGGTCGCGCACTCGCAGACCGGGGCCTTCCCCTCGTTGCCGAGGCCGAGGGGTTCACGGAGTCGCACCAGCTCCTCATCGACCGGCCGGAACTTCGCCGCCGTCACGGAATCGGGGCGGGGGCGCTCGCCCGGCGTCTTGAGGCGCAACGGTTGCTCCTCGACCTGGTCGGACGGGTGGGCACCGCCGAGATCACTCGGCTTGGGCTCACTCCGGACCAGATGGAGCGGATGGCGGACCTCCTGGTCCGTGGGGGTCTCAAGGGCGAGCGGGTTGCCGCCGAGGTCCTCCGGTGGCGTAGAGAGTTCCCGGCTCTGCGCTTCGCGTAGCTGCTGAGACCCCGCTCGAGGGGACCGGCCGTTCGAACTCGCAGAAAGAAAAAGAGGAAGAAGAAAGGGTTGGACCCGGGGAGGGGACTGCGTCCTACGACGTGATCCCGTGCTCGGCCTTCGCGTGGTCCTTGAGCTCCTCAGGGGTCGCGAACGACTTCCCACAGACACTGCAGGTGTTCGCAGGAGCCGTCTGTCCCGGCTGCCACTGCTGTGCCGGAGCAACCGGTGCCGGTCGCATCAGGGAGCGGCCGACCACGAGCGCCACGATCATCCCGATAATCAGGCCCACCACGAGGAGGATCGTGCCCGATGCCGCCCCGGAGAGCCCGGAGAAGATCGAGGCGTTCTGCCACGTGGAGGTGTTCGAGTAGACCGTTCCACCGCCCGGCGCCAAGATCGTAATGTTTCCGGCCCGGGTGAACGCGCCGTACAAGGTCGTGATCGTCAGCTTGAACGGATAGACTCCCGGCGTAGCTTCAAACCACGAACCGAGCGCGGGCGTGGTCGGGTTCGGCCACTGCAAACTGCCGTTGAACACGTTCGCGCCGGTGGGGCTGTTGATGATCATCCGAACGCTCTGGACGTACTGGGCCGAATAGGACGCGAGCAGCGTGATGTTCCCCGCACCCACCGCAACCGAGGGGGTCAGCAGGTTCACGTTCAGTGCGGCGTACACGAGGGAAGTTATCGTGGTAGCGTACGACATCGCGCTCGTGGGGGTCCCCGTGGTGTTGTTCAGGGTGAACACGGTGGCGTTGAGGATCACCGGGTCCGACTCAATGAACGGACAGTTCGTGAATGCCACACCGCCCATCGAGACAGGGTTGAGCGAGAGGTTGTAGAACGTGTACCCGGCCTTCATCGTCTGGTTGAGACTGCCCGTGGTACAGTAGGTCTTGGTCGTGTTGTCGGTCACCGTGACCCAGAGAGAGGTGTTCGTCTTGATGGACGAACCGGCAATCGCGATTTGCACCTCCAGATAGGAGGGCATAATCGTGTACTTGGCGGGCGGGGTCAGAATCGAGACCGTAGCGGTCGCCGCCCCGGGCGTCGGGTGGACCGCTGCACCTAGGTTCGTCGAGTGGCTTGCCGCTGCGCTGGACGTTCCTCCGGCATGGGGATTGGCAAAAATCGCAGCTCCGAAAACCGCCGCGACCAACACCGCAACCAGCAGGCCAATAGCTACAGTTACCACCGTGCGCTTCCCGGCGTGTCGCATGAGCCTACGGGATGCTTCCGCCTACTTAACCTTCGCGTCGTTCTCATCTAAGGGCCTGTCGGTATAACCCTTCGTTCTCGGCGAAGAATGGACGCCGGTTGTTCCGCCGTCGCGACGCTTTTTGGAAGTGTCGGGGTCGCGGTTCCGACGACACTGATTAGGGATGGCCGCCTCGGGTTCCCACGTGACTCGGAGAATCGCTCTGACCGGAACCCCCGGCACCGGGAAATCGACGGTCGCACGGTCGCTGTCCCGGCGACACGAGATGGCCGAGGTCGGCGACATCGCTCGCCGACTCGGCTGCGCTCGGGGAGACTCGAATCGTGTCGTGGTCGACGTCGGTCGACTCGTCCGGTTGCTTCGGCAGAAACCGTCTCGGTTTGAGTCGGACCTAGTGGTCGGTCACCTCGCTCACCTGCTCCCCATTCGGGACGTGGTGGTGCTCCGGTGCCATCCGCAAGAGCTCGCACGACGTCTCCGCGCCGCAGGGAAGGGAAACGCGCGGAACCGAAAGGAGAACGTCCTCGCAGAGGCGATCGGACTGATCATGTCCGAGGCACTCGCTCGCGGGAGGAGAGTCCTGGAGGTCGACACGAGCGGTCGGACTCCCGCTCAGGTCGCCCGGGAGGTCGAGCGATGGGCGAGCGGTCCGCGGCACGCTCGGTGGGGCAGGGTGGATTGGCTCCGCGACCCAGCCGTGACCGAGCACCTCATGGACTGGGCGGACTAGGGGTCGTCGGATGGTGCTCGAGTCGTACCGGGCCAAGGTCCAACCGTACATCGCCCGGCTCGCTCGGCCGTTCCTCGGCTGGGAACCGAGCAACCTGAGCCTCGTCGCACTCCTTCTCGCCATCGGCGCGGGGCTGGTCGCGCTGGCCGTGCGCTGGACCACCCCGTACCTCTTCCTCGCAGTGGCACTCCTCGTCTTCTTCGCCGGGCTCTTCGACGTGATCGACGGGGAGGTCGCCCGGTCGACGGGCCGCTCGTCCGTCCGGGGGGATTTCGTCGACCACGTCTTCGACCGGTACTCGGACGTCGCCATCCTCCTCGGGATCGCCGTCTCGGGCTACGCGAACCCCTACCTCGCACTGCTCGCGCTCGTGAGCCTTCTTCTCGTGAGCTACATGGGGACCCAGGCGCAGGCCGTCGGGCTCGGGCGTCTCTACTCGGGCCTCCTTTCGCGCGCGGACCGGCTGGTCGTGATCGCGGTCGCGGCGTTCCTTGAGTTCGACTGGTCGCTGCCGTGGCCGTGGGCGACCTCCCTCCCGTGGTCTCGGTTCCACCTCGGGGGGTTCACGTTCACCGTGATCGATGTCGCTCTACTCTACTTCGTTATCGCGGGCCAGTGGACCGCGGTCGCGCGGGCGTGGAAGGTGTACCGCGCGCTTCCTTCGAAGGTGTAGCGGACGGTCGGTCGTCCCGGTCGGCACGCTCGACGACCGACCCTCCTCGCCATCGATAGTACTGGAGCGGATGGCGGAGCGACGGGTCAAAGCACCGTTCGTCCCGTGCCCGGTCCCGCGGGTCGTCCGCAGCGGGGTCTCCCTCGCGCGCGCAGAGACCGTGGCTCCGCAGGGTCTCACATTCCGGCGGCTCGTAGCCCGCACCACCGTCCCGTTGGGTGATGTGTTCGACCTGGTAGCGGGTGACCGACTCGTCGAAGTCGGGAGCTCCTCGGTACGCGTCCACGATCGTCTCGAAGTCCGCCCCCGCTCGATGAAGGAACGCGGCGAGGCAGAAGCGGCCTGAGTGCGACAAGTTCTCTCCTTTCTGGAGGGTTCGTTGCATCTTTCGGATGCACGGCGGGAACAATTCGGGACGCAGCGGGCCGCCACGAAGCTCAGGACGCGCGACCGGTGTGGGCGTTCGACGAGCGAGCTCCACAAGAAGGTCCGCTTCCCTCTCACGAACCTCCTTCACAACGTCGTCCGCGAGCGGAAGGGGCTCGGCGAGCCGAAGACGGACTGCCTCCTCGAGGAGGCGAGCCGCGCGGGCGGGACGGACGACGACCGTGCCGTTTCGGAGAGCCTGTCGTGGAAGGCGAAACTCCGCCTCTCGGATCGGGACCGATAGGCGAAGGTAGTCGACGAGGGGAACCTCGATGCCGTCCGACGTAGGGTCGAAGCGGAACCGGAGCCGACGAGCCACCTCCGAGAGCTCTTCCGTCGGAACGGCGAGGAGGCGCCCGTGGTTCCGCTTCGCCTCGGAGACCGCCCACCGGCGGATCGCGGCCGGGGGGGACGCGGCCGACAAGACCACCCGTGCGAAGAGGAACGAGAGGAGCCGCACGGTCGGGTCGGCGTGCGCGAGCTCCTCGAGGTCCCGGGCTCCTCGAGGGTCCTCGGCCGCCGCCAAGATCCGCGCGCGTCCCAGTGCACGCGCGGATTCGAACGCGGGGTCACTGAGGAGCGTGCGGACCGAGACCGCCTCTTCTCCGAGGAGCGTTTCCGCCCCCGGAAGGAACGGGTACTGGGCGAAGAGCGAGCGCTCGTCTAGAGGAGCCGAGGTACGACGAACTGCCATACGAGGAGGAGGAGGACGACGAGCGAGGAGACGGTGACGGCCCGGCCGCCGACCTGGTCGAGCTTTGCCTCGGTCCAGCCACGATGGATGCGGGCGGCGATCGAGGACGCGAAGTCGCGGAACAGGAGTCCGCCGTCTAGGGGCACGAGCGGGAGCGCGTTCGAGAGCCCCAGCAGGAGGTTCATCCAGGCGAGCCAATAGAGGATATTCGCGCCGATCCAGAAGGCGTTCGGGCCGACCCCCGCGAGCGGTCCTGTCAGATGGAAGAAGTTCGTGGTGTACCCCGAGACCGGTTCGATCCCTCCGAGAGGAAGGATCAGCCAGTAGACCGTGCCCACGACCGGCCCCTGGTCGCTTCCGGGAGGCCAGATGAGGTCCTGCTTGAGCTCGCCGGGCGTGAGGCCCAGGACCCCGACGCCGAGGAACCCACGGGAGCGGTTGTTCGGGTTGGTCGCGAGGTGGGCGATCATCACCGTGGCCGAGCGGCCGAGGTTCGCCGAGTAATACGTGACCGTGGCGCTATCGTTCGGTCGGGAGTTCGCGAGTGCGGTCTCGAAGAGCGAGACGCTGGTCGTGTGCGTGCTCACGACGGTTCCGTTCGTGTGGCTCGTGATGTTGATGTACGTGATGATGTCGCCCGGCGCGAGCGTCACGTTGGCCGCGGGCGAGCTGCCCTGCACGGACGCAATCCCGACGCCGTCGGCGTTCGGCGCGACCGAGGTCGCGATGAGTCCCGATAGAAGAAAGAAGAACAGGACGGTCAGAGCGAAGTTCGCGAGGACTCCCGCGGCAGCGACCCGGTCGCGTCGCCGTCGGGGCGCGGCGAGCATGTCCGCGTCGTCCTGCTCGACGAACGCCCCGATTGGGACGACGCACCAGAGCACTCCGATGCTCTTCACTCCGATTTTCTGAGACCGGGCAACGAAGCCGTGGCTGAGCTCGTGCAGAACGATGCCGACCACGAGCGCGAGGATGCCGTAACCGATCGGAATGAACGGGTTGATTCCCGGGAGGCCGACCGCTTCCGCCGGCGTGGGGGCTTGGGCCGCGGAGATGCGGAAGGACACGACCGCCCCGAAGAGGAGGAGTGCCACGATCACCACCATCGCGATCGCGGCGAGCAAGATCCCGAAGTCCGCGACGACCGACCAGAACCGGCGGAACCTGCCCCAGCGGTCGAGGAGGGCGAGTCCCCGTTTGGTCTTGATCATCAGAGCAGGGCCGAGCAGGGAGAACGGACGATCCGCTCCCAGCCGCCCCGCTCGGTAGAGGAAGTAGACGATGAGAGCGTAGACGACGACCGCGACCAGCGCGATCTCGTATCCCAGGTAGGGGTCGGTCACGGGATTCCGAACGCACGCACTCCACGTCGTAGTTAAGAGGTCTTGCGGAGCCGCGTATCGGCAAGGGGAATATCCAGGTCCCTCGCTGTGGTTCGGACGAACGATGACTCACGATGTCCGCTGGGGTACCCTCGGCCTTCTTCTCGCGCTCGTGTTCCTGCTCTCGGCGCCGGCGGTCTCTTCCTTCTCGTCGAACTCTCCTTCCCCCTTCTCAGGGAGCGGAGCCGGGTCAATTCTTCCGCCGTCGGAACTACCCGCCGGGTCGGTGGCCCGCTCCTCTCCTTCCGACGTAGAAGTCGCTGCGCCGTTCCAGCCTTCTCCGGGCGTTTCGACCGTGGGTCCGGTCCCGTCGGGAGTATCGATGACCGTTCTCGTGGGTCTTTCGCTCCCCGACCCGAAAGCTCTCGCAGGTCTCGTCTCCGCGCAGTATGCTCCGGGGACGCCGCTCTTCCATGCGTTCCGCACTTCGGCCGAACTCCGTTCCGAGTTCGGTCCCCCGGCCTCCCAGGTCACGGCCGCGCTCGAGTACTTCGAGGAACGAGGACTCTCGGTATCGGTGAGTACGGATGGCCTTCTCCTCTCGGTCACCGGCCCGAGTGACCAGATCGGAGCCGCATTCCACACCGCCTTCCAGGAGTACCGCGGGGCGAACGGTCGGCTTTTCATCAGCCACCCGACTCCCGCCACGCTTCCTGCCGTGGCTCCGTGGTCGGGTGCGTACGGGCTAGGGAACGTGACCCCGATCACCCCCACCCTCGGCGACCCGCTGCCTCTCGACCCGAAAGCCGGCTTTGCGTGCAGTGGTACGGTGGCGCCTCTAATCCCATGCCAGATTTGGCAGGCGTACAACATGACGAGCCTGATCGAAGCCGGCACGAACGGTTCCGGATTCCGGCTCGCCGTGGTGGACCCCTACGCGTCTGCGGAGGGCCAACGCGCCCTGACCTCGGACCTGTGGGCGTTCTCGAACGCCACAGGAGTCCCGGTAGGCTCGGTGAACTTCCTCTACCCAATCCCGTACTCGGGGAACCTCAACTCGAGCTTGAACCCGGGTTGGAACGGTGAGGATGCGCTCGACCTCGAGTGGGCACGGGCCTCCGCACCGGGGGCGACGATCGAGATGACCTTCTCCCCGAACAGCGGGGTCGGTCTCTACCAAGCCGTCGACTGGGTCGTCGCCCATCAGGCGGCGAACGTGATCTCGCTCAGCTGGGGAGAACCCGACGTGGGCATCTGGAACTCCTGGGAGACTCCCTGCTCTACGGGGTGCAACGCTTCGACCGATGGCTCGTACGCGATCCTCACGCCCGTCCTCGAGTACGCGGCGGCTGAGGGGATCGGGGTCTTCGCCGCGAGCGGCGACTGTGGCGCCTATGACGGGACGTCCGGTTTCTCCACGAACTTCCCCGCCTCCGACCCGACGGTCACGGGCGTGGGAGGCACGGCCCTCACGGTCGACGGGAGTGGGAACTACATCAGCGAGGTCGGCTGGAGCGGGGACCCGAACGGAGGCGTGTCGCCCGGGTGCGCCAACCAGGGCGGCTCGGGCGGTGGCTACTCGCCGTTCCCCCGGCCCCCCTGGCAGGTCGGGGTACTTCCCTCCGGGACCTCTCCCCGAGGCGTCCCCGACGTCTCTCTCGATGCCGCCATATCGGTCTTCATCTACCTCGGAGGCACCCCCGTGGCCGTCCTAGGAACGAGCGTCTCCACGCCGATCTGGGCGGGAATCGCGGCGATCGCGGACGACAGCGCCGGACAAGCCCTGGGCGACCTCAATCCGTCGCTCTACTCGATCGCCGCGGTCCCTTCGAGCTATTCGCGAGACTTCCATGATGTGACCCAGGGCAACAACGGGTACTCCGCGGGGCCGGGCTGGGACCCGGTCACGGGACTCGGCTCGCCTCGGGTCGCTTCGCTGGTCGTGGACCTGACTCACGCGAGCACCGCCTCGTCGGGCAATCTCACGACCTTCGTCTACGGCACGCCGCGCTTCGGACGCGCACCGTTCACGACGACGTTTCACGTCAACGCGACCGGGGGCACGCGCATCTATCCGCTCGAGGGGGTCTCGTTCGGTGACGGAAACGCGTCGGTCGCACGGAACAACGCGACCTCCCACACGTACGAACGCCCCGGGGTGTATCTCGCCGAGTCGTACGTGATGGACTCCCATGCGAACTCCTCCGTCTCGCCGCCGATCGTGATCGTGGTCGGTGGCGGCGGTCCGCTCACCGTGAACCTGACAGCGAGCACGAAGACCCCTGCGTTGGGAGGGGCCGTGGATTTCACGGCCTCCGTCTCCGGCGGGATCCCTCCGTACCTGTACAACTTCACGTTCGGCGACGGGACCTACCAGTTCGGCACGCCGCAGTCGGCGACCTCCCACGTTTACAACGTGGGTGGGAGCTTCTGCGCCTCGGTGGTCGTCTCCGATTCGGCGGCGACGGTCGACGGAGGTGCGAGCCAGCGAGCGGCGATCGGCGTGGGCGGAGCGCCTCTCGCCGACTGCGCCAACGACACGACGCCCCTGGTCGTCCACGCCGGTTCCGCGCCGGCCCCCCGGGATGCGCCGGCCGACTTCCCCGACCTCCTTTCCTCGTTCTCGGTCTCGGGAGGTTCCACGGCCGCCGGGACCCTCGCACCGTCCTTCGCGCTCTCTGCGAACGAGGCCTACGTCACGGCCTGTGATTGCTCGATCTTCCGTGCGCCGGGCGTCTACACGGTCACCGCGTACGCGAACGACAGCGAGAACGAGCAGGCGACGGCGACCGAGAGCGTGACCGTCGCACCCCCGCTCCTCGCGAACTTCTCGGCAAGCACGACCTTTGGGGACGCGCCGCTGACCGTCACCTTCCGAGCGACGGCTCAGGGCGGCCTCGATGCGAGCGCGGCGAACACGACCTGGGATTTCGGGGACACGTCTACCGGGGTCGGCTCGGTCGTCACGACGACGTACTCCTCTCCAGGAAAGTACGACGTGATCGCTCATCTGAGTGACCGGGGGTACGGAAACGCGAGCGAGGCGTTCGTCATCACGGTCCTCAACTCCAGCACGGGTCAATCGCCCGCTCTCGTGCTCAGCACGACCATCTCACCGGTGGTCGACGTGCCGCTCGGGGACACGCTGAACCTCTCCGGGCGAATCTTCTACTCGAACGGTTCGAATGTCCCCCAGGCCACCCCGGAATGGGCGATCGGAAACCATTCTGGAGCGTATCGCTCCGCGTTCAATTGGACGTTCTCGAATCTCTCGGCCCTCGATAGCGGCGCACTCATCGCGTCCTTCACCGAGGTTCCGTATGACAGCCTCGCCAGTTTCGAGAACGTCCTGACCCTACCGGATTTCGCTGCCGTCGAACCCGGTGGCTTCCTACCCCGCGTGTCGGCGCTGAACGTCCTCGATAGCGGGGGCCCGGTCTCTCTGGAGGCGCCCGCCGACTGGAACGGTACCGCTGCGGTCAGCGGACCCGGGTCGCTCGCCGTGGCGTGGTCGTTCGGCAACGGAACCGTGGCCACGAACCTCTCGGTTCACCAGGTCCTTCCCCCCGGCGTGCATACGGTCGACTTTGAGGCGAGCGACAGCTGGGGAGACCGGGCAACGGATGCGTTCCCCGTCGTGGTGGCGTACCCCCTCGAACTCAAGGGGGGCGTCTCGCCCCTCGAAGGCACCGCTCCGCTGACGGTACAGTTCAACGTCTCTGCGTCGGGAGGAGTAGGTCCCATCTACGAGTACGACTGGGCCTTCGGGGACAACACGACCAGCAACGAGACGGGCGGGTCTTGGATGAACGGAACCCATACGTTCGAGTCGCCGGGCTCCTACCACATTTCGTTGACCATCCACGATGCCTTCCGCCGTTCCGTGACCGAGTCCTGGAACGTATCAGCACAGAAGCCGTCCTCGGGGGGAGGGCTCGGCGTCCCGTGGACCACCGTGGTACTGATCGCGGGAGCCGGGGCCGGCGTTGCCGCCGGGGTCTGGGTCGTGCTCGTGGTCCGACGGCGCAGGGTAGAGGGCGGTTTCAGCCCTTGACCACCCCGAGCGGCACGAGACGGGCGACCCGGCGAGTCAGCCCCGCACCCTCGGCGACCTTGACGACCTCTTCGACGTCCTTGTAGGCGCCGGGCGCCTCCTCGGTCACGCCCTCCCGGGAGGTCGACCGGACGACGATCCCCCGGCTCGCAAGCCGACGGGTGACCTCATCGTAACGGAACGTCCGGACGGCTGCATGGCGGCTCAAACGACGGCCCGCGCCGTGGCACGAGGAACCGAACGAGCGTTCCATCGCCGAAGGGAGTCCCGAGAGAACGTAGCTCGCCGTCCCCATGTCCCCAGGGATCAGGACCGGCTGGCCATGCGAACGATAGGCGGCGGGTACCTCGTCGCGCCCGGCCGGGAACGACCGGGTCGCACCCTTCCGGTGCACGAGGAGCCGCTTTGGACCGCTTTCGGTCCGGTGCTCCTCGACCTTCGCCATGTTGTGCGCGATGTCGTACACGACCGAAAGGTCGAGTTCGGTGTCGGGGCGGCCGAACACTGCCGCGAACGCCCGGCGCACGGAGTTGGTGATCGCTTGGCGGTTCGCCCAGGCAAAGTTCGCCGCCGCCGCCATCGCGCCGAGGTACCTTTGACCCGGCTCCGAAGCGATCGGCGCGCAGGAGAGCTGACGGTCGACGAGCTCGACGTGCTCCTCACGGAGCCGCCGGTCCATCGTTCCGATGAAGTCGGTCGCGACTTGGTGCCCGAGCCCGCGCGAACCAGTGTGCAGCATGACGGTCACCCCGCCGGGAGCGAGCCCCAGGACGCGCGCGAACTCCGGATGGAACACCTCGTCGACGGCCTGCACCTCGAGGAAGTGATTCCCCGACCCGAGGGTCCCGAGCTGCTTCATTCCGCGCTTGCGCGCGGTCTCGGAGACCTCGGTCGGTAGAGCGGCCTGGAGGCGACCCTCTTCCTCTTGGACGGGAAGGTCTTCCGGACGACCGTATCCCCGACCGACCGCCCAAGCGGCCCCGTTCGCGAGCACCTCGTCGAGCTCTCCCGGCTTCAGCGTGTACCCGCCGTGGGAGCCGACGCCCGAGGGGACCTCCTTGAAGAGACGCTCTGTCAGCTCGGCGAGACGGGGACGGACCTGCTCGGCGGTAAGGTTCGTCCGGATGAGACGGACCCCGCAGTTGATGTCGTAGCCGATCCCTCCCGGCGAGACCACCCCGTCCGTGAGGTCGAACGCCGCGACCCCGCCGACCGGGAAGCCGTAGCCGAAGTGGATGTCGGGCATCGCGAGGGAGCTCCTCTCGATGCCGGGAAGCGTTGCGACGTTCGCGAGCTGGATGAGGGATGGGTCGCCCTCGACCCCCGAGAGGAGGGCCGCGTCCGAGAAGAGCACCCCCGGGACGCGCATCCCCGGAACCGCCTCACGGGGGATCTCGTAGGTGAACTCGTCCAAGGCGACGAGTCGGGGAACTTGCGGCACGGCGCGGCGCGAACCGAGCTCCCTATTTACCTTGGTCTTCGACCGAGCCTCCCGCCCGAGGAGTCCCTTCCGGACAAAACGCCAAGTAACGGTCCGGGAGTACGATGGGGGATGGCGAGCGGCTACGGACGATTCTGGCTCTCGATCGTGGGCCTCTTCGTCCTCGGGATCTCGTTCTACATTATCTTCGCGTATCCGTCAGACGCCTACGTCGCGTTCTACATCCTGATCGCGTGGATGGTCGCCAATTTCGTTGCGCTCTACTCGCTGCGAGCCCGGGGACCTTCGATTCCCAGCAACCACCCGACCGACTCGTCTCCCTTCCCCTCGGCGGTCTCGGAGCCCCTCCCGAGCGACTCCGCTCCCTCGAGCTCGATCGGGTTCTGCATCTACTGTGCGACCCCGGTTCCCCCGGGAACACGGGCGTGTCCGTCGTGCGGCCACACGCTCCCTCAGTGGTGATGCGGAGGGGAGGACCTCGATGACCGAACGGAGCTTCTCGATCCTGTCGTTCCCAGTGGTCGCGGTTTTGCTGGCCGTGCTAGTCCTCGCGCTCCTCTTCCTTGGGAAAGCGTGGGGTCTCGGGACGATGACGTTCTACCTTCTCGCCATCCCGGTCGCACTCGCGATCGCGTACCTCGTGTGGTACCGCACGCTCCCGTACGAACCCTACACCCCCCGGACTGTTCCCCCCGTCGCTCGCGCGGCGCGTGTCGTGGACGACGAGCCGTTCGAAGACCCGGTGGAGGAAGCGGACGAACTGGAGCGGGAGCACGCGATTCAGGACCGAGCTTCGGAGCCGGACGACGGGTCGGAGGAAGAGTCGGGGGAAGCAGCCAGCCCCGACGACTCCCGGGCGAGCTAGCCGCTCGGCCGGTCCGGTTGGACCCACATCATCGGTTCCTTTGCCCGAGCGTTCGACCCGGGAGTCACGCGGACCTGGCGGACCACGCCGTCCGCGGGACTCGGGACTTCCCCGCGCATCTTCATCGCCTCGAGAACCAGGAGGGTCTGCCCCTTCACCACGTGGTCTCCCTCGGAAACGCGAACTTCGATCACGCGTCCAGGCATCGACGGGATCACGGGGACGCCGTCCTCTATAGCCGAGGATGTCGGCGGCGGGACTTGGCCGGTCGACGGAGCGGTCACGGGACGGCCCTGCGCAGCCGACGGAGCGGGCGAGGGTTCCCGGTCGTCACGGCGCGTCTCGACCACGACGGACCAACGCTCGCCGTTGACGTCGACCGGACCGAACGGAGTCGGAAAGTGGTCCGGCCAGTTCTCGACCACAGCCCTCTCTCCGTCGACTTCGAGCTCGACCCGGTTGGGGGCGGTCGAGACCACCTTCACCGTGTAGCGACGGCCGCCGACCGTCACCGACGAGAGGTCGGGAGCGACCTCGACCTCCTCCTTCCTACCGGCGCGTTCGAGCGCGACCCGCATCGAGCCACCTCCGATGAGACATGGAGTGAGTTCTCCCGGCGTACGCCCAGGGACCCGGCCCCGGACCGGCTTCGCCCGGGGAAGAGCGAGCTGAGCTCGGTGCGGTCGGAGGCGAGCGCAGGGCCGCGAGGACTCCGAGCGCGGCCGAGGTGAGCACGTCTCCCGTCAACCCCCGGTCGACCGCTCTCCGGTACGACTTGTAGACGGCCGGGAACAGGGCGTACGAAAGCGCTTCCGCCGTGTCCGCAGCGGGAACGAGCGCGCGTACCTCGTTCAGCATCTTCTCGAACTCGGGAGGGAGCTGGGCCGCCGGGCGGCCCACGATCGGAGGAGCGCGTTCGGTGACCTTCCGGACGAGGTCCGGGTCCATCGGTCCGGGCGGGGTCCCGTAGAGCCCTCGGACGTAGTCGCGCACCTCGTCGGTGACCTGCGCGTACCGGGTCCCGGTTAGGACGTTGAGGACCGCCTGGACCCCGACGATCTGGCTCGTCGGCGTCACGAGCGGCGGATACCCGAGGTCCGCTCGCACTCGAGGGACCTCGCCGAGCACCTCGGAAAGCCGGCCGAGGGCATCCTGTTCGGCGAGCTGGGAGAGAAGGTTCGAGAGCATTCCGCCCGGGATCTGATGGGTGAGGATCCCGGGGTCCGTCTGGAGCGACCGGAGGTTGAGAAGAGGCCGGTAATGTTCCAGTACCTTCTGGAAGTACTCCGCGAGCTCGGCGAGCGCCGAGAGGTCGAGGCCCGGGTCGAGCGCTCCTCCTCGGAGCGCCCCGACGAGCGCCTCGGTCGGAGGTTGGCTCGTCCCGCCCGCGAAGGGGCTGATCGCGGTGTCGATCGCGGTGGCCCCCGCCTCGGCAACTGCGAGGCACGTGAGGGTCGCCATCCCGCTCGAGGAGTGGGTGTGGACGACGACCGGCAGACCGACCTCCTTGCGCAGCGCCCGGACGAGCGCCGCCCCTCGGTTCGGCGGCATGAACCCGCCCATGTCCTTCACGCAGAGCTCGTCGGCCTCGAGCTCGGCGAGCCGACGACCGAGCTCGACGAACGCTTCCAGAGTGTGGACCGGACTCTCGGTGTAGCAGATCGTCGCCTGGGCCCGCGCGCCGGTCTTCTTCACGGCGCGGAGCGCGACCGCCATGTTCTCTGGGTCGTTGAGCGCGTCGAAGACCCGGAAGATGTCGACCCCCTGCTGTGCCGATTCGGTGACGAACCGTTCGACGACGTCGTCCGAATAGTGCCGGTAGCCGACCAGGTTCTGGCCGCGCAGGAGCATCTGGAGGGGAGTGTTGGGCATCGCGCGCTTCAAGGCGCGCAGTCGCTCCCATGGGTCCTCGCGAAGGAACCTTAAGCAGACGTCGAACGTCGCGCCTCCCCAGACCTCGAGCGAACGGTAGCCGATCGCGTCGAGCCGCTCCGCGGCCGGGAGCATGTCGCGCGTGCGCATCCGGGTGGCGATGAGCGACTGGTGCCCATCGCGCAGCACCGTCTCGGTGATCTCGACCATCGACCCACGCTCCTTCGTCAGAGCGGGATATTGCCGTGCTTTCGCCCGGGCCGCTCGTCGCGCTTGGAGGCGAGGAGGGAGAGGCCGTTCGCGAACCGCGCCCGGGTCTCGGCAGGGTCGATGACGTCGTCGATGTAGCCTCGTTCGGCGGCGAGGTAGGGGTTCAGGAACTCCTTGTGGTACGTCTCTGCGAGGCTCGCGCGGAGCTTCTCGCGCTCTTCGGGAGATGCTTTCTCGAGCTCCTTCCCGAAGAGGATGTTCACGGCCCCCTCCGCGCCCATGACCGCGATCTCCGCGGTCGGCCAGGCGAGGTTGAGGTCCCCGCCGAGATGCTTCGAACACATGACGTCGTAGGCACCCCCGTACGCCTTCCGAAGGATGACGGTAAGCATCGGGACGGTCGCCTCGGCGTACGCGTAGAGGAGCTTCGCGCCGTGCCGGATGATCCCCCCGTGTTCCTGACCGGTCCCGGGGAGGAAGCCCGGGACGTCGACGAACGTGAGCAGAGGGAGGTTGAACGCATCACAGAACCGTACGAACCGAGCTGCCTTTGTCGAAGCGTTGATGTCGAGGGTCCCCGCGAGCACCGAGGGGTTGTTTGCGACGACCCCGACCGAACGGCCCTCGAGCCGCGCGAGACCGACCACGATATTCCCCGCCCACGCGCTCTGGACCTCAAGGAGGGAGCCGGGGTCGACCACGCGCTCGACGACCTGGTGCACGTCGTACGGCGCGTTCGCGTCCTCGGGGACGATCCGGGAAAGCTCGGCCCCGGCGGAATGGCTCGGGCTCGACGGAGCCGCGAGGGGCGGGTCCTCGAGGTTGTTGAGGGGAAGGTAACCAAGAAGGCGACGGGCGAGCGCGATCGCTTCCCGGTCCGAGGAAGCCGTGAAGTGCGAAACGCCGCTCACGCTCGCGTGGGTGTCCGCGCCGCCGAGGGCATCCATCGTGACCTCCTCCCCGGTCACGGCACGAACCACCTCGGGGCCGGTGATGAACATCTGGCCGGTGCCTCTCGTCATAATCACGAAGTCAGTGATCGCCGGCGAGTAGACGGCCCCGCCCGCGCACGGGCCGAGGATGAGCGAAAGCTGGGGAACGATCCCCGAGAGCAGGACGTTGTGATAGAACACCTCTCCATACCCTCCCAGGCTCTGCACGCCCTCCTGGATGCGGGCGCCTCCCGAGTCGTCGAGGCCCACGACCGGCACTCCCGCCTTGCGGGCCGTTTCCATCACCTTGACGATCTTCATCGCGTGGGCTTCCCCGAGAGCCCCGCCGAAGACGGTCGCGTCCTGGGCGAACGCACAGACGGGCCGGCCGTCCACCTCGCCCCAGCCGGTGACGACACCGTCTCCGGGCACGCGCCGTTCGTCGAGTCCGAACTTGTCGACACGATGGAGGACGAAGGCGTCGATCTCAGTGAACGTGCCGGGGTCGAAGAACGCCTCGAGGCGTTCGCGCGCCGTCAGCTTCCCGGCGGCACGGTGGCGTTCGACTCGTTCCGGCCCTCCTCCTTCCTGGGTTTTCTTCTTGAGGACCGCCCACCGGTCGAACGCCTCGCTCATCGAGCCTCCTCCACCCGAACGTCCCCGGCCCATATCGAGACTCGGTCCGTACCGGTCGTGACCAGAAGCTCTCCCTCGTCCCCCAGTGAGGCGATTGTTCCCGACGGACGACCATCGACCGTGACCGACCGACCGACCCCGTAGAGGAGCTGGCGACAGAGGGTTCTTGCACGGCGGATGCCGGCTCCGCTCGAGAGCCACTCGGCTGCCTCCATCGCGGAGGAGACTACGATCCGTTCGACCTCCTCGAGCCGGGGCGGTGGCGTGACGAACTCGTCCAGGGCGGCCACCCGTCCGGCGAGGTGCGCGGGCAAGGTCGCCCGGTCGAGCCGAACGTTCACCCCGACCCCCACGACCGCCGCATGGCCGAGCGTGGGCGAGGCGACCTCGTCGATCAGGATCCCCGACAATTTTCGGGGGGCGTGATCGTCCTCGAGCACGAGGACATCGTTCGGCCACTTGAGCGCCACCGGGACGGCATACGCGGTTCGGAACCCAACCGCCAGCCGGGCCCCCACGGTGAGGGGAAGCATCCCCGGATGCTCTCGGGGGCGAGAGAGGACCACCGAGCAGTAGAGACCACCGGAGGGTGAGAGCCAGGTGCGGTCGAGCCGGCCTCGTCCGCCCGTCTGGTGGCGCGCGACGACCCGGGTCCCCTGCCGGGCACCCTCGCGCGCGAGCTCCACGGCACGGTCCTGGGTCGAAGTCGTCGTCTCGAAGAACTCACGAGGGCCCACTCCGCCGATTCCCCCGACCGAGCGAGGGCATCGACTCCTTAACGGTTGGGGATTCCGACGAACAACCGACGCGTTGGCCGGGTCAACCGATCGGGGCGGACGGCGGACCGAGGCCGAACCGCTGCCGGATCTCAAGAGCGAGGCCCTCCCCTTGCGGGGTGAGAGAATAGACGCGAACCCGCCGTTCGAGCCCGTGAACGTGGCGGCGCTCCGCGCGGACGATGTTCGCGGCGACCAATCGTGCGAGAACCTTCGACACTGCTCCTTGCGATGCGGCGAGCTCCTGCGCCAGTCCTTGTTGCGTCGATTGCCACGACGCCGTCCCACCATCGGGGGGAACGCGCCAACGGTGGAGTTCAACGAGGATGCGCAACGAAAGCCGCACCGCCTCGCGTCGAGTCTCGGGGGTCCGGGCCGCTACGGACGGCGGCGGCTCCCACGCCGGGAGAGGTGAGCGACGGTCAGTTTTCGCCGGAGCACCGTCGGTCCGCATGGAACCCCCTTGCCCCGAGAGTTGAGAGTCCGACACGTTCACTTACTTCGGTTGTCCGGGCAGTGTGGGCTCGACCGAAATCGCTTCCCTCACGTCTCGGACGAGCTCCATCCCCTTTCGTCGCAGAGATGCCGAGCGGACGACGACGGCGGCGAGAAGCGACATCCCTGCGACCGCCGCCGCCACGCCCGCCGCCAGGAGCAGCCACGGCGGCGTTCCCGAGGGGCCGGACGCACCGATCGACGGAGGTACGATGATGCCTCCTCCCGGGGAGAAGACCACCCAGGGGTCGTAGCTCACATACGAGTAATTGCCCGCGATCCCACCGAACGTTACCAATGTGATCGATTCCCGGGCGGGGGACGCGGCGTAGAACAGCCCGACCTGTTCTCCCACGGTCGACCTCGCCGTGGTGGACGACGGGTACGTCGCGTTGGCCTGCGTTCCGAACACGAGACTGGCGAACGTCTGGTTGGTCTTGTTCCACTGCTCGAGCATCGTGTGATTGGTCGAGTCGAAGGAGAAGTGGGAACCCCCCGCGCCGAGCGACGACAAGTCGAAGCCGAGGAGGTCACCGGCCGACGCCCAGGGCCAGCCCTCGATACCGACGTCGAACTTTACGGCGAGAGAGGCGTTGTAGGTGGCGTTCGCAGATGCGTTCACCGGAGCGTTCTTTAGGTGGAACTCGACGGTCAGCAGCGCCGTCCCGACGGAGGCGTTCGAAACATTCCATTGAGGTCCACTTCCCGCCCACGTGTCGTCCGGCGTCCAGCTCCCG
>Ga0187780_10000297_pt1 | contig 37712 bp, 46 predicted proteins | sample 1015_Q2_SP10_20__FD_132429 | JGI IMG/M metagenome (GOLD analysis project Ga0187780, IMG submission 132429) | Tropical peat soil microbial communities from peatlands in Department of Meta, Colombia - 1015_Q2_SP10_20_MG | ecosystem: Environmental > Terrestrial > Soil > Wetlands > Peat | place...
AAATTGTCTGCGGGGAAGTTTCACGGAAGTGCCGCCCAAGAAGCATTCCCAGTGCAACTCTCGCGCACAGGTTAACTCAATCCCGCTCTCGCGAGTAGGGGTCGATGTCGCCTAATGGCACTTTTGGGAAGTCCAACGACTTCCGCTATTTGGTCGCTATCGGGGAAGAAGCGGACATCCGATCCGGCTTAAGCGACTTCGCACTTTGACCGATACTGTTGAAAAACGATTTTCCGCCCTAGGGTGAAGAAGATTTTCGTCGAAGGACACCCCAGCAGAGAATTTTGATTCAAGAACTCGGCCTTTCGGATTCTGAAATTCTCCATTTCTTACATTCGGACGGAATGCCATCGACTTTTTCAACAGTATCGACCCATCTCGGACATCGGCCAGTCGCTCAAGGTGTCTGTGTCCTTACTAGCATCCGACCACTTCCGGTGTGCTAGATTGACTATCTACGATGCCTTGTCCTGAGCCTTGGGGAAGCAATGAGACGGCGCTCCAGAGCGGGCGGCGAACCAGTTAAAACGCGGCGCCGCAAGGCAGAAATGCCGAAGCGCGGTAATGCGCCCACCATTCCGCACAGTGATCCCGATGCTGTGGGCCATCAGGATGACGTCGTTCGCCTTGCCCGAGAGCGTGACGAAGCTCTGGAACAGCAACGAGCGACATCTGAGGTACTGCGCGCAATCGCCAATTCGCCAACGGATGTCGCAGCAACGCTTAGGGCAATCGCAGAAAGCGTCGCCCGACTGCTTAACGTGACCGACGCGGAAATCATGAGTGTCGAGGGCGACGTACTCAGATGCGTGGCGAAGCATGGTTCGTCTCTTCAATGGCCACTCGGAACCACACGGCTGCTCACCAGAGATTGGGTTACTGGGCGCGCCGTCATCGACCGCACCCCTGTGCACGTCGTTGATTTGCAAGCCGAGCTGCGCGAATTCCCGCAGGGAGCGGCCTATGCACGCCAGTATGGGCACAGAACTACACTCGCGATCCCTTTGTTGCGCGAAGGATCTGCAATCGGAGCGATCCTAATCCGTCGCGCCGAAGTTCAACCGTTTACTACCAGACAAATCGACTTAGTCCAGAATTTCGCCGCTCAGGCCGTGATCGCCATCGAAAACGCACGGTTGCTAAACGAGCTGCGGCAATCGCTGCAGCAGCAGACCGGCACCGCCGACGTGCTCAAGATCATCAGTGCGTCGCCCGGTGAATTGCAGCCGGTATTCAATGCGATGCTGGAGAACGCAACGCGCCTCTGTGAGGCAAGCTACGGTACTATGTGGCTTCGCGAGAGCGACGGCCAGATACGGCGCGCAGCAAGTCACGGAATCCTACCAGAGGCATTTCAAGATAAATGGCGGGTCGGCACGACATTTCGGCCGAGTCCCTCTTTGCCAACGGCGCGCGCTTTTGAGACTCGAAAGCCTGTCCAGGTAATCGATCTCAAAGACGATCCCTCCTATTTAGACCGCGATCCGCTGGCGGTGGCCGCGGTGGAAATTGCTGGTATCCGTTCGTTAATCTCCGTGCCGATGCTGAAGGAAGGTGCGATCGTAGGCACCCTCAATGTCTATCGGCAGGAGGTCCTGCCCTTCACAGACAAGCAGGTCGAATTGCTGACGAACTTCGCGAACCAGGCGGTTATCGCCATCGAGAACGCGCGGCTTCTCAATGAACTACGCGAATCGCTAGAGCAGCAGACGGCGACATCCGAAGTCCTCGGCGTCATCTCAAGTTCACCGGGCGAGCTGGAATCCGTCTTTGCAGCCATGTTGGAGAACGCGACTCGGCTGTGCGGGGCTAATTTCGGCGTTCTGTTCCGATCCGAAGGAGATGCATTTCGCTGCGTCGCGCTGCACAATGCCCCACCCTTGTATGCCGAAATGCGACAGCGTGAGCCGGTGTTCCGCCCGACCCCCACGACCGCAATCGGACGGGCGGCTGCGACGAGGCAGGCCGTGCAAATCGCCGACGCCCGACTAGTGCCTGGCTACTTCGACGTACCGCAAGGCTTCACCAGGACGGGAGTTGTCTCGCTTGCCGGTGCGCGCACCGTGCTCGCAGTGCCGATGCTCAAGGAGAACGAGCTGGCCGGCGTCATCGTCATCTATCGCCAGGAGGTTCGGCCGTTCACCGACAAGCAAATCGCGCTGGTCACAAATTTCGCCGCCCAGGCCGTCATCGCCATCGAGAATGCGCGCCTGCTCAACGAGCTCCGACAATCGCTGCAGCAGCAAACCGCGACTGCTGATGTGCTCAAGCTGATAAGTCGTTCGACTTTCGACCTCCAAGCCGTGCTGAACACTCTGACGGAGTCTGCGGCGCGACTTTGTGCGGCGGAAATGGCGTTCGTTTCGCGCCGCGACGGCGACGCGTTCCGCTATGTGACGGCAGTCGGTTCCACACCCGAGACGACCGTAGACGCTACCCATTTTCGGAATGCCGTCCTTGAGGGTCGCCGATTTGGCATCGGACAGGAAACGATGACTGGGCGCGTGCTGCTTGAGGGCCGGGCGTTGCAGATCGCCGACCTCGCATCGGACCAAGAATACAAGTTCCCGCAGGCGTTGACGGTCGCAAAGATAAAGACCCTGCTCGGCGTGCCGCTGATGCGCGAGGGCGAACCGATTGGAGTGATGAACCTTGCGCGGCAACGGGTCGAGCCTTTCACTGACCAGCAGATCGAACTCGTCAAGACCTTTGCCGATCAAGCCGTGATCGCGATCGAGAATGTCCGACTATTGGACGAACTCCGCCACCGTACCGATGAACTTGGTCGATCGGTCAGCGAGTTGCAGGCGCTGGGCGAAGTCTCCCAAGCGGTGAACTCGACGCTCGATCTCGAAACCGTACTCTCCACCATCGTCGCCAAGGCCGTGCAGCTATCTGGCACCGAGGCTGGTGCCATCTACGGCTATGATGAGCAGGGTCGTGAATTTCGTCTGCGTGCTACTTACGGAATGGATCAGACCTTGATCGATGTCCTCACAAGGCGTCACATCGGTCTGAACGATCCTAACATCCGCGAAGCGCTTGCGCGGCCCGAACCGATTCAGGCGGCCGACTTGAGGGAGGAACCTCCCTCAGAGCTGAATGAGATCACTTTGCGCGCCGGATTCCGCGCACGTTTGGTGGCGCCGCTGCTGCGCGGAGAAGATGCTGCTGCGCGGAGAAGATATCGTCGGCATGCTGGTAGTTCGCCGCCGCACCCCAGGAGAGTTTGCCAAGAACACGATCGATCTCATCAAGACCTTTGCGGCACAATCGGCGTTGGCCATCCAGAATGCTCGACTGTTCCACGAGATCGAAGACAAGAGTCGCCAGCTTGAAGAGGCGAGCCAGCACAAATCACAGTTTCTCGCTAACATGAGCCATGAGCTGCGCACCCCACTCAACGCCATCCTCGGCTATACCGAACTGATGGCCGACGGCGCTTACGGCGAGCCATCCGAGAAGATGCTGGGCATCCTCAAGCGCCTTGAGGCCAATGGCAGGCATTTGCTCGGACTGATCAACGATGTGCTCGATCTATCTAAGATCGAGGCCGGTCAGCTCGTCCTCGAACTCTCGGAGTACTCGGTTCAGGACATTGCCCAGACAGTCCGAAGCACGCTGGAGCCGTTGGCGGCCGACAAGAAGCTTGGGTTCAAAGTCGAGGTTGCTCCGCGCCTGCCATCAGGTCGTGGCGACGGACGCCGCTTGACCCAAGTGCTGATCAATCTCGTCGGCAACGCCATCAAGTTTACTGATGCGGGAGAAGTTGCAATCAAGGCAGAAGCGAACAACGGGTCGTTCCATGTGTCAGTGCGCGACACCGGACCTGGCATTTCTGCTGCCGATCAGACCAAACTGTTTCAGGAGTTTCAGCAGGCCGACAATGCGATTACCCGCAAGAAGGGCGGGACGGGGCTAGGACTTGCGATATCCAAGCGCATCGTCGAAATGCACGGGGGGAGAATCTGGGTCGAGTCGAAGGTCGGTCAAGGCTCGACGTTTGCGTTCACGCTGCCGGTCATCGTCGAGCGACAAGTCGACGTATGAATAGCGAAAGCCTCATGGCCCCACCTACTCGGCTTTTGTTGAAAATTCGGAAAGGAGACCACAGACGAGAAACAGGCGTAGCATTTCGGGCAAAGCCAAATATGACAGGCGTGCTTGTCGCTCCAATACTCGGACCTTACGGGTGCAACCAACTCAGTATCGCATTGAATGCAACGCATCATGTCAGCCTCCCGACCAGTATGCGACGACGACCACGCAAAGCGCAGCTGCCGCGATCATCAAAATTTCGGGAAGCTCGTAGGTTCTCAGAATGCGCACAAACATGGGGACCCTCACAGTCCCCCGAAACCCGTAATAATTGTCCGCTTCAAACCACGGCAAAACTAAGGATATCTCGCGGCCGCTCCTGGTGTGTGGCCTAAACCAATGGATAATAGATTTTTCGCCAACTCAGCCTCGACGACGCATCGTTCGGGCGACAGCGGTGAGAGACTCAGCGTTCCTTGCGCTGCCACTTTGCCTTCAAGTCGGCAAGCGCGGGGTACCCGCGCTTCTTTAAAGCCAGCTCGACGCCTTCCATGAGCAGATCATGGATTTTGCGCCTCTCGTCGAAGGCGACCTGCCGCAGCGCCTCATAAGCGGCCTCTGGCAAATAGACGCTCGTATGCTTGATGTCGGATGGTGGCCAGCGGCCAGCGGGCTTCGCTGGGGCACTTCCTCCGCTCACGGGCGATCGGCGACGCTTCGCCATTAAATGCTCTCCTGCGGCCTCTGTAGCCGTTCCGGGACTGCTTTAAAAGCGGCCTAGCATAGAAGCGTTCAGACGCTGCTCTGCTGTCATGCTGTAGTGCTGCAGCATTGACAGAACCTTCCCAGCGGAGGATAAGGGAGAAAGGGACCGATTTATCCCCCTCAGATCTAGCCGTTTCCTAACCGCTGATTTTCTTGGGGTTCGGACACTGCCAATTAACGACCCTTTTTCTCCTAACCGGAGCGATGCCATGCGTATCGCGATTTACGCTCGGGTCTCGACCGACGATAAAGGCCAGGACCCCGAAAACCAGTTGCAAGATCTGCGCGCTTGGTGCGCTGCCGCTGGGCGTGCGGTCAGCCGCGAGTACATCGATTATGAGAGTGGCCGGAAGGGTGCGGAGAAGCGGAAACAATTTGCCGCCCTGTTCGACGATGCGGCGAAGCGGAAGTTCGATTGCGTGCTGTTTTGGGCACTAGATCGGTTCAGCCGCGAGGGCATGGCTCAGACGATCATCCATCTCCAGCGGCTATCATCCTACGACGTCGCATTTCACAGTTATACCGAGCCGCATTTGGCGACCGATAACGAGCTGGTCCGCAATATCCTGCTCGCACTGCTGTCGTCGCTTGCCAAGGTCGAGGCGCAGAAGATCAGCGAACGAACCAAGGCTGGGATGGCCCGCGCTAAGGCAAAGGGTATGAAAATTGGAAGACCAAAACTTGAAATTGAACTTCGCCAAAAAATTTCCGAACGAGCGGCAAAGGGCGAAACGGCTTATGCGATAGCCAAGGCGCTGAAGATTGATCGGCACACGGCAGCAAAGTACGTCAAACCCCTCTGATTATAGGCACTCGCTTCGTCGGGTGGTTTTGGGTTCTATGACGCGATATCAGCGGCGGCGTCGAAGTAGCGACGGGCGCAAGTCAGTCAGGCGTCACCACGACCGCAACCGCACTGGCAGTGGTCCCACTCAGTTCGATTAAGAGCGGCGCGGCTGCCAGATCGAACTTCACGCTTTTGGCAATGCCATTGCAGCCGGTAACGCCGCTGGCCGCAACGGATTTCAATTCACGTCCATCTTGAATGGCGTCGATCCATGCACCGTGCGACAAGGTGATTCGATAAGTGCCTGCCTTCGGAATTGCGGATAAGCGAACAAATCCCGCAAATGTATCAGGGGATTTTGGTGCGCGTGACGGCGCGAGAGGTAGTTTTGCATCAGCAATCGGCACTAGCGTTACCATTACCGCTGTCGCCAATGGTTGCGATAGCTCGCCACCCGATGTCACTTGAGAAGCGTTTGCCAATAACGCACGCTCACGATCAATCGGCCATTTGAACTTGTCGCACCCAACAGGTTCCTGCGCAAATGTCGGGGCAGCGATCAGGAGTGCCAAGATAATAAGAAAGGGACAAAACGTGAGGTTCATTTAAGCAACACCGATCATAACATCAGATGCCTTGATAACGACGATTGCTGCGTTTCCAACCTTCAGCCCAAGGTCATCGACCGCTTCATTCGTGATTGAAGCCGTGATGATCTGTCCCGGCCCGATTTCAACCCGGACATGGGCTGTGGTCGTACCCTTCTTGACCTCTACGATTTTCCCTTTGATTTGATTGCGCGCACTCAGCTTCATGACACTCCTCGAAATGATTTGTCGCTGCCCCGCCGCTGCGCGAGCGCCGTCCCGGCTGATGCATCGCTAATGGGTTGCCCCGCTGCGTGGCGGAAAGAAAAGTTCTTCGCCATTGATCTTATACGACGTGATTGCATCGAGACCCGGCTTCGTCGTTAGCCATTCATGCCATATTTTGGCATCATTGAACTTCACATTCGGCCACTTTGCCGGATTAACGAGAATGCTGCCATAAGGGTTGAACAGAGAAGGATCGCCTTCGAGTAGAATTTCGAGGCTCTGCCGGTTCTTGAAATTTGCCCACGTTGCACGATCAGTGAGTGTATAGGCGTTCATTCCGGCAGCAATGTTCAGCGTCGGCCCCATGCCCTGACCCAAATCGCGATACCATCCACTTTGCGGGTCAGGCTGGATGCCTGCCGATTTCCACAACCGAAGCTCCATCCGGTTAGTTCCGCTGTCATCGCCCCGGCTGGCAAACGGTGCCTTGGCGGCAGCAATTTACGTCAGTGCAGTTCGGGCATCTTTAAGACCGCGAATGTGAGCCGGATCGGTGCTTGGCCCGACGATGACGAAGTCGTTATACATCACATCGCGGCGGTCGATGCCATAGCCCTCCGCCACAAACTTATCCTCGCCAATTCGATCGTGGACGAGCAGCGCGTCGGCATCGCCACGCATTCCAATAGTGAGAGCTTGGCCGGTCCCGACTGCGACAACATGGACGGTCAACCCGGTCGCTGCCGTAAAGATCGGCAGGATGTGGTCGAACAAGCCAGAGTCCTGCGTCGAGGTTGTCGAACTCAGCGTGATAAATCGTTCGTCGGCCCAAGCCGGTCCGACGACGATGATCGACAGAAACAGCACGATAACTCGGATCATAGGAGAACGTACCCCTAAAATTGGTCAAAGATTGGCTCAGTCCCTATGCCACTTATTTGATCCGGCGGATGAGCAGAATCTTGATCTAAATCAAGGTTCTTCTCGCCCCGCAAAACAAAACTTAAATCGTTCGTGACACGATTTCCTACGCTAGGCAGGAAATTGTGACTGTGCGCGGATTTTCCTGTTTGGCGTTACGCGCGAGATCAGATGGCTCAGGATCGCTTCATCACTCTCTATTCGACCACATCACCCCAAGACAGTGGACTGTTTGAGCACATCTTGCCGCTCTTTCATGCAGCAACCGGACTGAACGTTGAGGTCGCCGCCGTTGGTACTGGTGAAGCCCTCTCGCTTGGGATGCGTGGTTACGCTGACGCTCTCTTCGTGCATGATCGTATAGCCGAGGACAAGTTTATCGCTGATGGGTATGGCATTGATCGGCGGGACGTGGCGTACAACGACTTTGTCATCGTAGGTCCGAGCAACGATCCAGCGCGCATTAGCGGATTGAAGGACGTGAAAATGGCGTTGGCACGGATTGCGGCTGCCAAAGTGCCATTTGCGAGTCGGGGCGATGATAGCGGCACAGCCCGAATGGAAATTCGGTTGTGGGAGTTGGCGGATCAAATAGAACTTCGATTGTTGAAGTCGGCGGATGTTGATCTACACCCCAATGCGGGTTGGTATCGCTGTGTAGGCCAAGGTATGGGCGTGACGTTGAACATTTGTGCTGTGATGAACGCCTACACGCTGACGGATCGCGCAACTTGGGCCAACTTCAAGAACCGCCAGAACCTCGTAATTCTCGCGGAAGGCGATCCCGCACTATTCAATCCTTACAGCAGTATTTTGGTGAGTCCTGTCAAATGGCCGCTTGTTAAATACAGCGACGCGCGGATTTGGCACGACTGGCTAACATCGAAAGGCGGCCTCAACGCAATCACCTCTTTCAAGATAAACGATGAACAACTTTTCTTTCCGCCGTATAGGGGGTCACGACGCGGCACGTTGGCGAGATGAAGGTGCGTTTCTGGTTTGATGTTGCATCACGGACGCCAGCGCCATTTTTTACTGGTTTTGCGTCGCGCCACGATGATTGTAGCAAACTGCGTCACCGCCAAGATAATCAAACAAATCACTTGCTAGATGCGGTGGTCAGGCCATTGGTTCACTTCCGCTATGATCACTAAACGAGGGGCAGAGTTAGGCAGACCGAATTATTGGGTGCCTTTTGACCCATGCATAGCCCCATCCCCGCAAGTTGCGGTGTGGGTCGCACGCCCACAACGTCAGGGTGCGACCCAGAGCAGCGTCGGCCGCTCGGCGGTGTGCCGGTTTTTGTGCGGCGGTTCGCCCAATGTGCCGGTTTTTGAGCGTCCTACGTTCGCTATTCGTCCTATACGTCCGATTTGTCGAGCTTGAAAAGATCCGACTTTACAGCTATTTGCCGAACCATTGGGGAATAGTTCAACGGTAGAACAGCGGACTCTGACTCCGTTAATCTAGGTTCGAATCCTAGTTCCCCAGCCAGTTGATATGTCAGAGCTTTTCAAATTCTTGCAGCCAGAACAGATCGCGTTTAGACATTATAGATATGCGCGTTTAGACATTTTGCTTGTGCGGAATTCAAAGGCGTTGCCGAGAAACTAGGCGGCTGCACCTGTCCCCCGACGTTCCTCGCTAGCCGCTTGGCCCTTAGAAGCCTACGTTGAGCCAACAAACTTCGAATAACCCCAAGGATTTGCCGAAGCTTGGGGTTTTTCTTTTCATTGCTCCACGTTTCGTCGGTGGTGAATATCGTTCACCGTCGGTTCAGATTGAACTTGGGAAATTCGATCCGGTATGCGCCGGGGACCCCGCAGTAGCGAGGTCACAATGAGGACACCATTGGCAATTGTCTTGGTCGCGCTTGGGCTCGTTGCCGCTAGCACGCTGGTGGTCATGAACAACGCCTGCAAGAGCAGCCAACATGAGTGGTGCGTTCCGTCCACCATGTGGCATCACCAAGACACAGCTGAGTTCCGACGATTAACTCAAAGCCGCTGATTTGCTTGACGCGTCGCGCATTGATCTTGATCAAATGGCGGATGCGGCGGGGGCACTAGATTTTTTGCCCTAAGAGTTAGTCGTCATGCTGTTCTTCGGTTACTTTTCCTTTCTGATTGTGGCGTTCACCGCCGTCGCGATATGGCTGGTCGGCTTTGTCAACACCACAAAGTCAGAAAAACATTATCATCCCCGCCCACCAATCGTCGAGATTGTCCCGGCTGAGGAACTTGCACACTTGCATTTAGAGGTCGCGAAAGAAGCGTCACCCGCGAAGGAAGATGTTTCGCCTGTCAAGCATCACAAACCCAAGGTGCTCGCCCGTCAGCGCAACGACTACGAAGAACGCGGCTACGGGAACGCAGTGGGCTACGCTGAAGAAAACGGGCCAAGGCGTTTTTTCAATTGGTGACCCACCGCTTTGCAACTAAAGCGGGTACCGTGCCCGCCGCAGTGAAGCGATTGAGGCTGTACGACGCGCTCAGTTGCCAGGCCGGTGCGTCTGATAATAAGGGCCGTAGCCGTGTAACGATTGCTCCCCCCAAATGGGATCAAATGTACCTTGCTGCTGGCCACCGAGCTTCGACTGCTCATTCAATCGAGCGGTCGGACGCCGAAGCTTTTCGTAATCTGGTCGTCCGGATCAGTAAATGACGAGTTGCCGTCTCCGCTGGACCCAGTGTTTTGCTGACTAAACGCCCATGCGGATGGAGCGGTCAATAAGAGGATGCCCGCCGCAACCAAGGCTAGCCGATATCGAAGCATCGTGATTCCCCCGTTTGCCCAAGAGAGCAATTTGTAGCACGTCAAGGCTCCCGAATGCCAGTCCGCCGCTTCCCGGCGCCCTAGTCCCTCGGGAATAATCGCGTCTCCAAAGTGTTCTCGCAGGCCCCCGTCCGTATCTGACGGCACGAACTGCTGATCCCTGGCTTGAGACACATGGCTGACACTTCGAAGCGGACTGGGCTGTTCTTACTCAGTCTCCTTGCCACCCTGATAATTCTGGTTGCTCTTTTTGGGTGGCATTAAAAAAGGCCGCCAAACGCTGACGGCCTAAGTTGTCTTTCGGGGTATCAACCGCATCCTGTTTGAATTCAGAAGTGCGGCAAATAACTTAGAAACAAGTAAGGCAGATTACGCTTTGATATAAATCAAGGCGCCGACTGCGATCTCTTGTTGCGATTATCAAGCCGCGTCGTCATCGACACGGCGTTTTCCCCCAAAATGACTTTAAGGCCACCAAACTGGTGGCCTTTTTCTTTTCGGAAGGTGTTTCAGCTAGAGCGAGTGCCGTGCGTGCCGCAATACCGTCAGACCGACTACCAATTGTCCGGCGTACATCTGACTGGCGACGAAGGGCCGCCTGAGACAGCGCGAGCATAACTTTTGACTACTGACACGATCCTTTGTCAGACCAACTTTGCCCCGACACGTCACACCGTCGGGCTTTTTTTGCGGGATCATGAAGGCGCGGCACCCGCTCCCTTAGTTTTTAGGCGGTTTCAGCGCACTCGTTGCTGCCTTTGTGAATGCTTCGGTGAGGCCCCTTGTCTGTTCTGCACAGATGCTAAATTGCGTCTGCATAAATTTAGTCTGAATTCGAATAATATCTTGAAAATCCTTAGCACGGCCCAGCTTCTGTACGAATTCCTGTGCGGCGGAGAGGTTTTGCTCCGTGTAGCTTCTCATTTTTTCAGCCAGCTCCGTTCCGCCAGGATAGGATGAAAATGCGTTCTCCATAAAGTTGAAATAATTGTCCACTGCCCCGCGCGTTTGATCGATAGTTTTCTCTACAACCTGCTCCGCTTGTTTTACAGCCTGCTCCTTTAAATTTTCGGTGTCCTTTGCCATGATGAGCCCCTGGTTATAGGTCTAAACATTATGGACCTACGTTATTAACTGGGGTCCATTCGCCATTCAGCAAGGGCCGCTGGTGGCCTTTGGTCGCTGCCACTATTGGAGATAATGGGTCAGGGAGCAGCTTGTTGTTCAGATTTTTCGCCACAGCCACACAGCCGTTCCGACAATGCAGATAGCTGGAACTATAAGTATGAGAATACCCGGCGTGCCGAGATTTAGGAGAACTTGTATTCCCTCGAAATTTCGCATTACCTTTCCCCCGAACAGCGGGATGCATCATATCAACTCTGAATGAGGAGGGCCCGCCCCTTATGTGGTGATGCATGTCAGAACGTCGGTTTATCCTTACCGATTTCACATACATGGACCGTGAAGGCGTCCTTCGTAGTCGGCATCCCGCCCCAAACCGAGCCCAACGTGACGACTATCAAGATGTTTCCAGTCAAGAATTATTGCAGGTCGTCTCTTCGCTTCACATCATGCGCTTCCCACAAGGAGAGTTAGGTAATGGCAATGCATCGACGGCGGAAACATTCAGACCGAGGGGCCAATCCAGTTGTTTCGGCGCCAATACGCGCCAGCGCGCCTCTCATTGAGCAGTTTTATGTGGCCGTGGATCGACAGCTCAAGTCTGGTTATGGAACATACGATGCAGCGGAAAAGGTCGCGCAAGAGATAAAAAAAAGACATCCAACTCCACAAGTAACCGTCTTCGATGCAAAAAAGCAGCGATATACCGCCATTGAACAGCCAACAGTGTCGACGAAACGCCGTGGTTGAATCATTGTTGGCGAACGTTTGATCTTGCCGTATTTGAGCAGCCAATGCGACTTGCGAATACTAGTATCGCCAGCCGCACCAACCCATGTAGCCGTAGTGTGGGACGGGATAGCCAAGAACGTAGTAAGGCGTCCTACAGTAATATGAGTAATATGGCGCATAGCGAGGTCGAGCGTAGTAGCCCGAGTAGCCATAGTCGCCGTACGGGCCGTACGGGTTCGAGTATTTCGAGCTCGGTGGATACCGTCCCGTGGCCGTACCGTTTTGGGCTATCGCAAACGTACCTCCGCACAGCAATAAGACCGCCGCGAGGCCGATCCGTGCTGATCTTGTCATGATGTTCTCCAAGCCGATTTGCTCCGACCGACTGTGCATCGGCTGATGCAGGATTAGTGCTGCGAAGCCGGCCTGCTAGTGCCGCGCATGAAATCCTGCATTTCCTCTAGGGTAACGGTTCCATCTTTATCGGTATCCATCGCCTTGAAGATGCGCTCGGCAACCGCCTGAAACTCCGGCAATGACAGTGTTCCGTCATTGTCAGTGTCCATCAGATTGAAAATCAGTCGCATCATCAATCCCCGTCCCATCATTCCGCCACCCATCATTCCCATCATCGCGCCGTGATAGCGGTAGCAGCCGGGCGGATCGCTGTCTTCGCCTTTACTGCTTTCATCTTGCCGCTGCATCCCTGGAACCTGCTGAGTAGTACTCTGTTGGGTGCCAGGAGTCTGGGCACCGGGAGCTTGGGCGCTTGCGGCGACCGCGCCAGAGGTGAGGATAGCCGCAATTGTGGTAAGTAGGAGCACGTGCGTTCGCATCTCGACCTCCTTGATTGAGGACTGCACTCACCCTCCTGCGTCATTCGACGTCAATCCAATCAACAGGCATTGACGTGGATCAAGCGCGTCAAGGAGACTCGATTCCATCTAGCTTGGGGCGGTGAAGCGCGAGGCTGAGGAAAGGTCAAAACCCCAACACGCCGGCCATGAAGCGCGGTCTTTGCCACACGGACTCTGTGGCCAAGCGGAACTCAAGCGCACCTTCCCAGTTTCATGGCAATAGGGCGCGCCAAGAGTGCTGCTGCAGGTCCATTCCTCCAAGACCCTGGGGAGGGAGATTCGACTATGGCGAAGGTGAAGCCGGCTTCCAAACGGAAACGCGGAAAGGCAGCCTTGGCATTGGGGGCAGCCGGGGTTTCTCTGACCATAACGGGCGGTGCATCAGCAACCGCACCCGCAACTGTACCGTCGCAGGACGATTACGGCGACTTATTCTGGGTGAAGAGGAAATTTCTGACGTCAGTCTAGCGACCTTTCAAGTTTTCGATAGAGAAACCCCCCACTTGGCCAAAACATAAGCGTTGCAGCGGGATGCCGCGGCGGCGGTTGCGGCTGCGGCGGCTGCGCTGGCTGCGCTCATGCCGCTGGCTGCGCCGGCTGTGCTCGTGCGGTCGCCTGCTCCGTTGGCGCCGCTCGTCCCGCCCTAACCCCCGGCGCTGGTGTTGTCCGCCCCGGTGTTGGCGTTGTCCACCCCGGCGTTGGCTTCCGCCCTGGTGTTGGCTTCCGCTGCCGTTGCGCCTGTAGAGGCTGTACTGGAGGCTGCGCTTGCGGCGGAGTATGGATAGGGGTGGCCTGCTTGGGTTGCGGCGGTTGCTCCGGGACCTGTTGGCAATGGGACCCGTATTTGGGCCAGTGGGTCTACGTCTGCTATTAAGTCATACAGAACTCCCGTCTAGTGCGGGGCGACGTCTCCCGCGAACGCTCAGTTCGGGATCGCGCCCGGCGTAAATGCAGCCTAGAGAACGGTCCCCCGTGCGCGGATAGATACGCTGGAAGAGATTCCAGTTCCCTAGCCGCGAGTAAGTGATTGATCTTCCAAGGATAGCCGGGGGTTGCGTAGCTTGCGCGGAGGCTGTTTCGTATCGCGCCTGTGTTGCAAAAAAATTCCGTTTTGTTCTCAACGGTTCTCATTAGCTGGTCGTCCGTGAACAATTCGTAGGCTGTTGAGTTTCGCGCTGGCAAAGTAATCAGATTTGCAAGTTTTCAGGCGACAGAGCGTGGTTTCCTTGCAAAATCGATTTTGAGAATTCCCTCGAATCGGCAGGCGTGATTCGGTCTCTCTCGATGCGATCGAGAGGGGGTCTGCCATGCGACCGAAGGAGCGGCAGGAGAGCGGGGCGCAGGATCTGTTTCGTGCACGACTGGATCAGATCATCGATCTCGGTCATGCGCTGGTGAGACTTGCACTGCGATTGATTGGCAGTTCCTCGAGGGCAAATTCGGTGCGGTCTATACCGACGAACCCGGTCGGCCACCACTGACCGGCGGCGTGTCCTGGCGGTCTGAACGGCTGGAAGAGCGAAAGAATTGCAATGAAGCTCCTCTCGTTATCCAAGGTGTATCAATTACTGGAGCCCGGGCCAGTAGTCCTGCTAACAACCGTTCGTCGAGGAATCCCCAATGTTATGACCATGTCTTGGCATATGATGGTAGAGTTCGAGCCGCCGCAAGTCGCTTGCGTAGTTAGCAACGCCAATTACAGCTTTGCGGGGCTCCGCGCTGCACGTGAATGCGTCATTGCCATCCCAGCGAGCCACCTTGCACCGTTAGTAGTCAAGGTGGGGAATTCATCTGGCAGGGACACCGACAAATTCGCGTCCTTCGGACTGACCAAAATGCCATCCGCTTGGGTGGCTCCCCCGCTCATCGGCGAATGCTTTGCTAATCTCGAATGCAAAGTGATCGACACGCGTTTCGTAAACAAATATAACATTTTCATTCTTGAAGTGCTGAAGGCGTGGGCCAATCCAGCGCAGAAGAACCGCAAGACCCTTCACCACCGTGGATACGGCGCGTTCGTCGTTGACGGGAGAGCCATCAAGTTGAAGTCCCAGATGAGATAGTGCGCGTCAAATGACATTATGCCTTTTTGCGCCGGGGCGAGCGCATTTGGTCACCTTTCGCTGGAATTGATTTGACTGCGTCCATCGAGCGCTATTTGTTTTCAGTCACTAGAGGAGGAGTAGATGCGCCATCTCATCGTCTCCGCTCATCCGAACAAGAAGAGTTTCAATCACGCGGTCGTCGAGACCTATGCGATGGAACTCAGGGAGCGCAAACATCGCGTCGGGTGCCGCGATCTCTATGCAACGAATTTCAATCCGGTCATGTCGGCCCGCGATCTTGCGGTCATTGGCCACGGCAAAGCATCTAAGGACATTCGAGATGAGCAGGCCGCAATCCGTCGTGCCGACGTGCTGACATTCATCGCGCCGCTCTGGTGGAGCGGGTTTCCCGCGATGTTAAAGGGCTATCTTGATCGCGTATTCTGTGCGGGCTTCGCCTACGTGATCAAACAAGGACAATACCTGCCAGGACTTTCCGGCAAGAAGGGGGTGATCATTACGACGTCCGCCGCCAGCAAGGAAGAACTCGAGAGGGGCGGAACTCTTCGGGCATTGCGTACCATTTATGATGAAGGACTGATGGAATTCACTGGAATGGAGCTGGTGAAGCATCTCTATTTGAGCAGCATTGAGCCCGGTATAAGCCGAGTTGAGGGCGAAGAGCGCCTTGCTATTGTCCGCCGCTTCGTCCGGCGCACGTTTTAGTGGGCTGCCGGCAACGCTTGGCCATGTGTCCTTCTGCGCAATCGTATATTCTTCAGGCGGCGCCGCGTTCGACGCGGCTCTTATGTGGCGATGTTATAATCGGGTGCGGCGCTTCATCAGGTGACCGGCACAATCGCCTATAGATTGAGTCCACCCTGCGGAGATCATAAATGGCGCTCGAAGCGTTCCGTTTCAATCAAAAAGTTTCATCTCCTCTATCCGTCAAAGGACGCTATCTGTGGATCCAGCAGACCCCAGAATCGGGAAAGTCAGAAATCGACGCGGTGTAAATGAAATCGGACGGACATCCCGTGCTCTCCTGGAAGGAGGGTTGTAGATCGAATAGCATGCCTTAGACAGCGCGCTGGGGCGCTCGCTCAAGTTTCGTCACCGGAAATCGTCCGAGCGTCTCGATCACTTGCTCGTCCGCAACCTGACTAAAGTTTGCATAATACAGGCCGATTGCTCCGAAGAGCTCGTGGTCTTCAAGACAGATAATTTCATCAGCATCGTTGCGTAGTGCAGCAAGGTTATCCGTAGGCGCTACCGGCACCGCGAGCACGAGTTTCTTTGGGTTACGCATGCGGATGGCGCGGAGGGCTGCGCGGGTGGTCGCACCGGTAGCAACGCCGTCGTCAATCACGATCGCCGTGCGACCGCGGACATCGAGCCGCTCGCGACCACCCAGATAGCGTTGACGCCGCCGCTCGATTTCAGCGAGTTCACTGTTGCAGATGGCCTTAAATTCAGTCTCGTCAATACCCGCCAGTCGAATCACGTCTTCGTTGCGCACGATGAGGGGTGCACCGCCATCGACAACGGCGCCCATGGCAAGCTCAGGCTGAATGGGCACGCCGATCTTACGTACCAGGATCAAATCGAGCGGCGCATCGAGCGCAGTGGCTACCTCCGCCGCAACGGGCACGCCGCCGCGCGGCAGCGCCAGGATCACAGGGTGCTGATCCTTATATGCTGCGAGCGCTTTAGCCAATTTGCGGCCGGCTTCAGAACGATCCTTGAATGACATAGCGACCTCGCCGGCTAATTCAGAGCCTCGCCGTGCGCGTCCGTTCGCCACGAGCGGGCCCAAGATGTCGCTCAAACCATCTGGTGGCATGATCGATCACCGCCTCAAGCGCCCCAGGCTCGGGAAATAGATGGCTCGCTCCGGGAACGATCTGCAGAGCCTTAGGCCCTTTTAGGCGCGCCAGCGCCTGCTCATTGAGCTCGATGACGCCAAAATCAGCGCCGCCGACGATCAACAGGGTCGGGGCTTGCACCGTATCCAGCGCATCTCCGGCGAGATCGGGGCGCCCGCCGCGCGAGACGACTGCACCGACACGGCGAGGAAGTTCTGCTGCGGCGACCAGTGCTGCTGCTGCTCCTGTGCTGGCGCCGAACAACCCGAGCGGCAACTTGGCGATTGATTCTTGGTCGTCGATCCAACGCACGGCATCGCCAAGCCGGTCCGCCAGAAGCGGAATATCGAACACGTTTGCCCGATCAGCCTCTTCGGTCGAAGTAAGGAGATCGAACAGCAGTGTCGCAATGCCCCGATCGTTCAACGCGTGAGCAACGAAGGTGTTTCGCGGGCTCAAACGGCTTGAGCCGCTGCCATGCGCGAAGACAACGAGCGCATAGGCATTCTTCGGCTTCTGCAGCATCCCGGCGAGCCCAATCGGTGGAATGCGGACATCGCGGCTTCCGCTTGCTTGCTGTGCATCATCTCGCAGGGAAGAACCTTTCTTGGCACTGCTCATCATCGAACTTCCTCGGGCAGCGTTCAATCACGAGGGCAATGGCCGTGTTTTCTTGCTGGTTACGTCGGCTTTGGGCCGTTCCTCCGTGAGCTGGCGTCCCTCTACGATATAATAGACGGTCTCTGCGATATTGGTTGCATGATCGCCCATGCGCTCGATATTCTTGGCGCAAAAAAGCATATGACTACAAAAAGTGATGTTGCGCGGATCCTCCATCATATAGGTGAGTAGTTCCCGGAACAGCGAGCTGTTCAGAGCGTCGATCTCTTGATCTTTGTGCCACACGTCTAGGGCTGTGACGATATCCCTGTGTTGGTAACTTTGCAGCACGCGTGCCAACTGCTCCACCACGAGATCAACCATACGCTGGAGCTGAAGAATGACCTCGTTGATGCGGTAGGTCTCGGTTACCAGCAATGCCCGCTTAGCGATGTTCTCGGCGAGGTCGCCAACCCGCTCAAGATCATTGGAGATGCGCAATGCTCCGACTATCTCCCGTAAATCCACAGCCATCGGCTGCCGTCGGGCAATGGTAGCCACGGCCTTTTCCTCGATCGCATGCTGCAGCGCATCGATCCTATCATCCGTTGCCATGACGCGCTCGGAGAGGCTGGTGTCTCCCTTGACTAATGCGTCGATCGCATCGGCGATCTGCTCGCCGTCGAGCCGACCCATCTCAGCAATTTTGCCTGCGAGTTCTTGCAAGTCGCTGTCAAAAGCTCGAATCGTGTGATCGATCATGACGTTCCCTCAGACACGGCTCGTTGGTCCTGGTAACTTGGCCGGATCAAGCCCTAGCTCCTCGCAAGCGCGACGTACCACGCGCGCGTCGATGACCTGATGCGAGCCGCCGAGTGGAACTTCCGTCTTACGTCCTTCTCGATGCACCGTGACCATGACCTCGCCTTTATGCCGCTGGTGATGTTCGCCATGATCGATGCGGCAGCCTTGCTGTACGAGCCATTTTCGAAATGTGCCGCTTTCCATTGCTCCAATTCCGCTGAGTTATTCGATTTTGTTGTTAGCGCTAATTTACCGGCCTCCCCTTGATCTGCATCAACAACGAAATTTGCGGTGCTGATAGGTATTGTTTTGAACCGGTCCGCTTGAGCGAACCTCCGATCGCGAAATGATCCTGTTCCGCGATCTGCTCGTCGGCATCGTTGCGACTTTCCTGTCACGGCTCAACCAGGATGAAGCGAAAGCTGTAGCCTATCTTGTGCGCGGCGAGGTGGCCGCCCCGTTCGAGTCACTGGAGATCGGCATAGCAGAACGGATGGCGACACTAACGAAGCTGGGTGTTCCCAACAATACCATTCTCAAAGGCGCAGGCGTAGTTATCAAATAGCGGCCTACATCAAGAGGTCCCGATTGCGCTACTTCTTTTCGATGTGCTGTTCCTTAAGAATCAAAATCTGCTCGGCAAACCGCTCTCGATCCCGCGAAGCTACTCGAGAGCTTCATCAGGCCATCTCGCATCATTTGTTTGTCGAGGTATACCGTGAGCGCTACTGTCGTCGGTGTCGAGCGCTATTTTCGCGAGGCCGTCGCCTACGGCGCTGAAGGCGTTGTGATCAAGGCAGCGACTGGCCCGTACCAAGCCGGGAAACGCGGCTGGCTTCGGATCAAGTTCAAGAGAGAGTATCAGAAGCAGGTGGCGGACACCTTCGATCTCGTCGTAGTCGGTGCGCCACGCGGCAAAGGCTATCGGGCGGGAACCTACGGATCATTGCTTCTTGCTTCGTTCGATCCTGCCACCAACAAATATTATACCCTGACGAAGGTCGGTGCGGGGTTTTCCGATCAGCTCTTACGGAGTCTACCCAAGGTTCTTACGCCCTACGTTGTCCGCGAAAAGCATCGTTTGGTGGAAACTGGAATGAGGGCGAACGTGTGGTTCGAGCCAGTGAACGTTGTCGAGATTGCAGGCACTGAGCTTACCGTCAGCCCTGTCCACACAGTGGCACGCCGTCTCCTGAAGCGCGGAGGGCTTGCGCTGCGTTTCCCTCGATTCGTGCGCATCCGTGACGACAAGGCCGCCGAGCAAGCAACTAGTGTAGGAGAAATCTACGACATTTATCGTTCCGCAATGCGGAGGGCCAAAAATCGAAGCCATCGCTAAGAAATTGCGAAAGGAATCCGAATAGGCTGCCAATCGCCGTGTAAAGATGAAAGCACACCAGCTAGTGAAAATCGCTCCAAGAGGTGTCGGACCTTAAGACAATACTTGAATTTCCGTAACTGTTATCAACCCCATTCCCGTTGCGCGATTTGGGATCATTGACGGTAAGTCGCTGTCGCAGCTGCTTCGTCGGTCCAATACCTCGGGCGTTGGCCAAATATTGCTCGATGATGTCACGATGAGTACGCGGACTTCAGAAGCGGCACATCATAACGTTCACGCGCTTCCAATCGCGCCACAAACAGGTCGCGTTAGCAGGTTTCGTGAGACCAGTGCGGGTCCGGGAGTGCGGCCAAAGATCCGTCGGTGCTGTGGCTGCATTGTCCGGTTTGACCATTCACGTCTAAGTTTGGCTCGCCATTCTTATTACATTGATTTCATCTGGGAAACACATCCTGTCTCCATCGCGTGCGAAGCACGCATCAATGCCGTGCTCGCGACCGAGCCTCCAGAGCGTCCTACTCAGCGCGCGGGCATTGCCGCGGACAATCGGCGAGCCGCAATGAGTGAAAACCGCTCGACGCACGTTCGCTCCGGCGCACCATTCGAGTTGGATCATAATGGGAGCATGGCCCGTCAATACCCCATCCTTCTTTCTCACCATTGAACGTCGCAGCGTGGCGCCGTCACCGATATAGAGGTCGACCCCGCGCAGCGCCCCAGAGGGTTTCGGAAGCATCGCGACGTCGGGCAGGTAAAAGAATGTGCCTCCATTTGCAGACACGCGATATCCAACTGCGGGCGCGCGGATGGAATGCTGGACCCGATACGCCCTGAATCTTACTCCACCAATCCTCAGTGTTCGGTTTGGCCATACTTTGCGTCGGTCACGAATGGGAAAGTGGCTCAATAAGCGCTGCGTTTTGTCAGTGGCATAAACTGGGCAAGGTGCGCCTTCAGCAAGGCCTCCGGCGTGATCCGGATGAGCGTGCGTGAGCAGGATTGCGGTCGGCGCAATCGCATGCAGCCGACCGAGCCAGTCTGCCCCACAATCGATCATGATCCGAACATTGTTGTGCTCGACGAGCAACGCACTATGGCGTCCGTGCTGGCGCGAACGCACCTCGATCTCGCCCCGCGTACCGAGAAACGTGAGTGCTAGGACGTATTTTTTCGCTGCCATGTAAACGTCAGACGGGCAAAGTTGTTAACTTTTCATAAACGGCTCAGGTAGCGTCATCGTTGTTTGGCAATGAGATGTTGCATTGCTCGGCGAGCCGAGTGGATCACGGCAGTAGGCACGTTAGAAAAAGTAACTTATTCATCACGCTTATTGGCACTGCAAAGAGCATTCCGTTCCCCGCGCACATTTGGGAGACTGGCTTTTCAGTGGGACTTAGCGTTAATTCTTTTTAACAACTAGATTGACAAATGAGAATATTGAAAAATATATGGCCAGTCCTCATTGCCGTCGTGTAGTCGAGAAAATGCAGCGCGTCTAAATCGCGGCGACAAGCGACCTAGTCCTCCTCCGATTCATCCGAATTTGGGCTGGCTTCACGTACTTCCGTCTGCTCGAATTGGGTGACGGTAACTGCGCCCGATCCAGGCGGTAAAACAAGCCGGCGTCAAATTTGCGATCTCCACGGATGCGCATTCGGTTGACGCATTTGCCTGCATGCGGTTCGGCATCGACCAGGGGCGACGCGGTTGGCTCGCCGCCGAAGACGTGATCAACACGAGGCCGCTTGTGGAATTACGTAAAATGTGCGGCGCGAAACCGTGAAGATTCGCTATTGATCCGGGTTGGTGCGCGAGGGTGGACATCTAATTCTCCGTGATTGTCGCATCGACTGTGGTAAAAAGTTTGGAACCCATTTGCAGCTCTTTCACACATCCACAACGCAGCCGGCTGACCACAGTCCATCCGTTCCCTCCGCGACTGTCAAAGCAGTGTAGGTGGCACCCTTGGGTTCGCAGGCCGGCGCGTGCCGTGTGACGTCTACCGGTTCGCCCCGCAACGTCCCTTGAAGCCGCGTGCCGTCGATTTTTGCGGCAAAGGAGGCAAACAGCATTTTTCGGACGGCCATCTCGTAGATAATCGTATTGAGCCAGTCGACGAACAGGAGATCAAGATCCGGGGCTTCGCATGTGACTTTTACAGCGGAGAGCGGCCTTACCTCGGCCTGCGTGACTGCTGCGGTCAATGCGAGCGCGGCCTGCTCGAACGCTTCCGCCGGTGTTGCGCCGAAGCCGCGCACCCCGATGTCGGCGTCATGAGGAAAGTGTTCCCAGCGCATCGCTCATGATTTGTGGTGCAATACGGTTGATAACAGAATGTCAGTTTAGGCCGCACGGTTTTGACCTGTATCAATTTTGCCCGTGTGGCGCCGGGTTTTATTTTGCCCCCTCGCGATCTGGCGGCCCATGACGTGGTCGCGCCCAAGCGGAAAAGTCACGAGCCCACATAATATTACGATGAGAGCGATTTTCAGCCTATTGTTTATAAGTGGCTACTGCGAGCCTGTAAGCAACAGTGTGTAGCAGGCGTCGTGGAACAAATAAAAGGGGATCCCATGCTCGTTGGCGTGCCAAAGGAGACCAAGGACAATGAATATCGCGTCGGCATTGTGCCCTCGACTGTGCGTGAGCTCACCGATAAGGGGCACAGAGTTATAATCGAGACGCAGGCTGGAGCAGGGGCTGGGTTCGAGGACGCCGACTATCGAAACGCAGGTGGCGACATGGTACCCAATGGCCACGCTATATTCGGCAGCGCCGAATTGATCGTGAAGGTAAAGGAGCCGCTCGTCGCAGAGCGAAAACAACTCTCTCGAGGGCAGGTGATCTTCACCTATCTTCATTTGGCGCCTGACCGCGCACAGACCGAGGATTTGGTGGCAACAGGCGTCACGGCGATCGCCTACGAAACGGTGACCTCGCCGCAGGGCACCCTGCCGCTTCTCATGCCCATGTCCGAAGTTGCCGGCCGCATGGCGCCGCAGGTTGGCGCGCACTACCTGGAAAAGGAAAATGGCGGCCGCGGCGTTCTGCTTGCCGGTGCACCCGGCGTTGCCAACGCGACCGTCGTGATCCTCGGCGGCGGTGTCGCGGGGACGAATGCTGCGTATATCGCTTCCGGCATGGGGGCAGATGTGACAGTACTTGATCGCAATCCGGAGGCGCTACGCCGGATCGCCGCTCAGTTGGGCGGCCGTGTGCGAACGCTGTTTTCAACGCGCGACGTGGTCGAGCTGCTCTGCGGTCGCGCTGACCTCGTCATCGGTACGGTCCTTGTGCCGGGCGCGACCGCGCCGAAGCTAATCTCAGCGCAGACAGTCAAGGCCATGAAAGCAGGCACGGTCATCGTCGATGTCGCTATCGATCAGGGAGGTTGTGCCGAGACATCGCGACCGACCACTCATTCGCATCCGACCTTTGTGGTCGACGATGTCGTACACTATGGTGTGACGAATATGCCAGGTGCCGTGCCGCGGACTTCAACCTTTGCTTTAACCAACGCGACTACGTCATTTATTCTTGCAATCGCCGACAAGGGGTGGCAACAGGCGCTGCGCGATGATCTACATCTGCGCAATGGCCTTAATGTGCACGATGGCCAAGTCACCTGTCGTGCCGTCGCAGCTGCGCTCAAGCTGCCTTACACGCCTGCCGATCAGGCTTTGCAGATGTGAGGCGCCATGGCACCGGCTTCATGCTCGAAAACGCCAGCAGGATAAACGTCGCCTCGAGCTTGATCAGGATCAAAATGAGGGCTCTCGGCGCAGTGTAGTAAGCTGGAAATAGGCTTCGTATGACAACACCGCACTCAAAATCTGCTGTCGCACTCGCAACGCGCGATGATTTAACGCGGCTTGTTGGCGACATTGAGGAGCAGATGGCGCTCGACATCCTCGCATTGCATCCGACGATCGCAGAAGTCGAAGAAGCGGCGTTATGGGCCGCCGGGAACGGCGACGTGCTTGCCAAGGCCGGTCACCAGCTGACAACCAATGCTGCGGAAATTCTAAACATTCTAGCCGCCGACGAGGAGGAAGAGCCCCTGGCGATACGCTAGGAGAGCGTGTCTTGCCGTTGAGCGTGAGCCGCCCATGGAATGGGAACGCATTCGCAAATGTCCTGAGGATTATGCTGGCGCCAACCTTCAGGACTACGATGATTATGCCAAGCAATTTTCATGGGCGAAGGCACGGGCGTTGCTCGCTGGCCTACCTGGCGGTGGCCTCAATATCGCTCATGAGGCTGTCGATCGCCACGTGTTAGCTGGCCGAGGCGACAAGCTGGCGCTACGCTGCATCGGTCGCAACAATGAGTTTCATGATTTCAGCTACGCCGCATTGCTAGCGCAAACAAACCGCTTTGCCAACGTTTTGGCCCGATACGGCATTGGCAAGGGTGACCGGGTCTATTTGCTTCTGGGGCGGTGTCCGGAACTTTATATCGCCGCACTTGGCACGCTAAAAAACGGCAGTGTGTTAGCACCCTTGTTCTCAGCATTTGGGCCGGAGCCGGCCAAAGCGCGCATGACGATTGGCAATGCTAGGGCGCTCGTCACGACTGAGGCGTTCTATCGGCGCAAGATCGAGCCCTGGCGCAAAGAGCTCGAAAGCCTGAAATACGTTTTCCTAATCGAAAACTCGCCCAAGCCCCCATCTGAGACCATCGACTTGAATGCGGTGCTGGCGCAAGCATCGGATTCCTTCGCGACGGTGTGGACAGGACTGGAGGATATGGCTTTGCTGCACTTCACGAGCGGCACGACCGGAAGACCAAAGGGAGCTGTGCATGTGCATGAAGCGGTCGTGGCACATCATATCACCGGCCAGATTGCGCTCGATTTGCATCCGGATGATGTCTTCTGGTGCACGGCCGATCCAGGATGGATCACGGGGACGTCTTACGGAATCATTTCGCCACTGACCAACGGTACGACGATGATCGTCGATCAAGCCGAGTTCGATGCCGAGCGGTGGTATCGCATACTGCAGGATCAAAAAGTTACAATATGGTACACTGCGCCGACCGCAATCCGGATGCTGATGAAGGCAGGAGCTGACTTCACCGAGAGATTTGATCTGTCAAAATTACGCTTCATGGCAAGCGTGGGTGAGCCGCTTAATCCGGAAGCCGTTGTGTGGGGCATAAAAGCCTTTGGCAAGCCCTTCCACGACAACTGGTGGCAGACAGAGACCGGTGGGATCATGATTTCGAATTATCTGTCGATGGACGTAAAGCCAGGTTCGATGGGTCGTCCACTGCCCGGGGTCGCGGCTGGTATCGTTGAACACGTTGAAGGAGGCGGCGTGCGCGAAATCACCAAACCGATGGCAATGGGTGAACTTGCACTGCGACCCGGCTGGCCGTCAATGATGCGCGCCTATTTGCATGAAGAGGAACGTTATCGGAAATGTTTCGCCGGCGGTTGGTATCTCACCGGCGATCTCGCAATGCGCGATAGTGAAGGTTATTTTTGGTTTGTCGGTCGTAGTGATGATGTCATCAAGAGTGCCGGTCATCTTATCGGTCCGTTCGAAGTGGAAAGTGCGCTGATGGAGCATCTGGCCGTTGCCGAGGCCGGAGTTATCGGCATTCCCGAGCCGACCGTGGGGGAGGTTGTCAAGGCATATGTCGCACTCAAAGGCGGCTTTGAGCCGAACGAGGCACTGCGCAAAGAATTGCTTGGACACGCGCGACAGCGCCTCGGACCGGCGGTAGCTCCGAAAGACATTGCATTTCGTCAGAATTTGCCAAAGACGCGTAGCGGTAAGATCATGCGACGATTGCTGAAGGCACGCGAGCTCGGCCTGCCAGAAGGTGATCTTTCGACGCTCGAAAGCGAGGAGCGATGACTGCCTCTGCCGAAAAACCGCGCCTGTCGCGCCAGCACATGTTGGATCTCCTGAAGGGCATGATCCGCATCCGCCGTTTCGAGGACAAATGCGCCGAACTCTATACACAAGAGAAAATCCGCGGCTTTATGCATCTCTACGACGGCGAAGAGGCTGTCGCGGTTGGTGTCATCCCGGTGCTCGAGAAGCGTGACCGCATTGTCGCGACCTATCGCGAACATGGGCACGCGCTTGTCCGCGGTGTACCAATGAATACGGTTCTCGCCGAGATGTACGGCAAACAGGAGGGTTGCAGCCGCGGCCGCGGTGGCTCCATGCACTTTTTCGACCGCGCCAGCAATTTCTATGGCGGCAACGCTATCGTAGGCGGTGGATTGCCGCTCGCAATCGGGCTTGCCTTGGCCGACCAGATGCGACGAAACAACATCGTCACAGCCTGCTTTTTCGGCGACGGCGCCGTCGCCGAGGGCGAATTCCATGAAAGCTTGAATTTGGCAGCGCTGTGGGGACTGCCAGTGCTGTTCGTCTGCGAAAACAATCTTTACGCCATGGGAACGGCATTGGCTTTCTCGGAATCCGAAACCGATATTCAGCGAAAAGCAGCCTGTTACAGGATTGCTTCGGAAGCGGTCGATGGAATGGATGTAATTGCAGTCGAGGCCGCGGCGCGTCGGGCTGTTCACACAGTGAGGGAAAGCTGCAAGCCGTATTTTCTGGAATGCCGAACCTATCGGCTGCGCGCGCATTCGATGTTTGATGCTCAGCTATACCGCGACAAGGCAGAGATCGAGGCTTGGCGGTTAAAGGAACCGATCGTTCGATTCCAAGGATGGCTACAGTCTAATGGCATGATTCACGCTGGAGACGTGTCGCGCATCGAGGCGGAGGTTGACGCCGAGATTGCCGGGGCGGTTGAGTTCGCCGAAGCGGGAACTTGGGAACCCATGGAACAACTCACTCGTTTCACGTACGCAGACCGCACTGTTCCTCCTGATCGGTAAGAGGTCATGCAACAGCAGAAAGTTCAATCGGGCGCAATTGAACTCACTTACCGCGAAGCCGTGCGCGAGGCTATTCGCGATGCGATCAAACGTGACGAACGCGTATTCCTCATGGGTGAAGACGTTGGTCGCTACGGGGGATGCTATGCTGTGACTAAGGGATTGCTAGCTGAACTGGGTCCTGAGCGAATTCGAGACACGCCACTCTCGGAATCTGGTTTTACCGGCGCCGGCATCGGCGCAGCAATAGCTGGCATGCGCCCCATTGTTGAATTGATGACGGTGAATTTCAGCCTGCTCGCGCTCGATCAGATTCTCAACACGGCAGCAACCGTGCGCCACATGTCAGGAAATCAATTCGGCGTACCTTTGGTCATTCGCATGGCCACCGGCGCCGGCCGTCAGCTTGCCGCTCAACATTCACACAGTCTCGAAGGCTGGTATGCACATATTCCTGGCATCAAAGTCTTGGCGCCGGCAACTATTGAGGATGCGCGAGGTATGCTTTGGACGGCCTTGGAGGACCCCGACCCGGTACTCATTTTCGAAAACATCATGCTCTATAACATGACCGGTATGGTCGCGGTTGACGCCGGACCGGTCGACATTGACAAAGCGGCAGTTCGGCGTCCCGGACGCGACCTCTCGTTCATCACTTATGGCGGCTCGCTATGGAAAACGCTTGACGCGGCAGTGACGCTTGCAGCCGAGGGCATTGAGGCTGAAGTGATCGACCTACGCAGCTTGAGGCCGCTCGATGACGCGACGATCATGGCATCAGTCACTAAGACGCGGCGCGCTGTTATCGTCGACGAAGGCTGGCGCAGCGGCAGTCTGGCGGCAGAAGTTGTCACCCGTATCATCGAGCAGGCCTTCTGGTCACTGGATGCTCCGATCGGTCGCGTTTGCAGTGAAGAGGTGCCGACTCCCTATCCGAGGCATCTTGAGAACGCTGCAATCCCGCAAACTTCCAAGATCGTTGAGGCCGGCAAAGCCACGTTCGGCTGACTATGAGGGAATTCCGTGGTCGAATTCCGCATGCCTTCTCTCGGTGCCGATATGGAGGCTGGCACGCTTGTTGAGTGGCTTATCAAGCCAGGCGATTGGGTAAAACGCGGTGATATCGTTGCAGTGGTCGAAACCCAGAAGGGCGCGATCGAGATTGAAACGTTTCAGGCCGGTCAGGTCGAACAGATCCTGGTGAATCTCCATAGCAAGGTACCAGTGGGGACTCCGCTGGCACTAATTCGAACCGAAGGTGAAGGAAAGCTTAGTCCGCCAAGAGTCACGCCGCTTCCGACCGTACCACGGGCGCCAATCTCGATACCGGGTCCCGCGACACCCCCACCGGCGCCCGTCGGGCCGGCAGGTACTCCGCTGGGCCTGCGTGCCTCGCCGGCAGCGCGCCGGCTTGCGCTAGAGAATGGCGTCGATCTTGCGACCATCGCAGGTAGCGGCCCTGCCGGAGCGATAATCTATGCGGACGTGGAACGATCGGCCGCCGCGGCGACTGCGAAAAGGAAACGAGGCGCTTGGCTTGATCTCGACGCAATGCGAACGGCCATTGGCGCCGCGATGGCGCGATCCAAACGGGAAATTCCGCACTACTATCTCGAGCACCGGGTCGACGTGTCGCCTTGCCAGCAATGGCTAACTGAGAAAAATGCTAGGCTGCCGCCCAATAGTCGGTTGCTAATCGCCGCACTTTGGATCAAGGCAGTCGCCTTGGCTGCGCGTCGCTTTCCCACGTTCAACGGGTTCTATCACGACAACAAATTCGAACCGGCGCCAGCAGTGCATGTTGGAGTCGCGATTGCTATTCGCGGCGGAGGGCTTGCGGCACCTGCCTTGCATGATGCCGATCGGCTATCCCTTTCCGATCTGATGAACCGCATGCGCGATCTGGTGCAACGCACGCGAGCTGGGCGAATCCGCGGTTCGGAGATTTCTGATGCCACGATCACTGTGTCTGGTCTCGGTGAGCGCGGGGTCGAAACCTTGTATGGCATTATCTATCCGCCGCAGGTAGCCATCGTCGGATTTGGCAAAACTGAGAATCGTCCATGGGTCGTCGATGGCACCATCGGGCCGCGATCCATCGTTAACGTAACGCTCTCCGGCGATCATCGCGTGAGCGATGGACACGCTGGAGCGTTGTTCTTGGCCGAGATCGGCAAGTTACTACAGGACCCGGATAAACTATGACCGAAGTTGATATTCGCAATGTATTGCATGAAGAACTCAATAATATCGCACCAGAAATAGATATGAGTACTGTCGATCCGACCGCCGATTTGCGCGAAGCCTTGGATATCGATTCGATGGATTTTTTGAATTTCATTACCGCGATTCATCATCGACTCGGAATCGATATCCCAGAAATTGACTACCCGAAACTGGTGACGCTCGACAAAGCGAGCACCTATATCGAGAGCAAGCTCGAGGCGAAGCAAAAATTAGGTGGTTAGCGTTCTTTTCTCCAGAAATCGTCGCATCTCAAGTGATCTGCTTTACGTTGCCTGTGTCTTTTTCTGGTAATGAGGTCATCGAGACCGTTGAGCAAAGCATCGACATCGGGATCAAGCGAATAGATCGCAAGACTGGCGCGCGCCGCACCATCCACGCCCATCGCACGAATGAGCGGTTGCGCGCAATGATGTCCACCCCGCAAGGCAACACCATGAGTATCTAGGTGACCACATATTTCCTCGGCTGAGAATCCCGGAATAACGAATGACACGACGCCGCGGCGGCGTATCACATCGAGAGGTCCGAGGATTTGCGCTCCCGGAATGGTTCGAAGGCCGTCGAGCAAGCGGCGGGTCAATTGCATTTCGTGCAATTGGATAGCGGGCCAGTCAAGCAACTGCATCCATTCGAGCGCAGCGCCAAGGCCGACGGCTGCGGCGATCGGCGGCGTTCCGGCTTCAAAGCGCCGGGGCGGCGGCCGGAATTCCGTGCGCGTTAGCGTTACCTCTGTGATCATTTGTCCGCCGGTCATGAATGGCGGCATAGACTCCAGCAATTCGCGTCGTCCCCACAACACGCCGATGCCGGTCGGTCCGTAGGTCTTGTGGCCAGAGAATGCATAGAAATCGATATCGAGAGCCTGCAGGTCGAGCGGACCATGGGGAGCGCGCTGCGCTCCGTCGAGTATGATCTTAGCTCCAACGCTGCGGGCTGCGTTCACGATGCGAGCGACGTCGGTCAGAGCCCCCGTGACATTGGAGCAATGTGTCAGTGCGACAAGCCGGCAACGGTCCGTCAGCTCGCTATCGAGCTGGTTGAGATCGAGATGCCCGTCAGGCCTGACTGGTAAAAAGCGTAAGACAGTACCGGTCCGTTCCGAGAGCTGTTGCCATGGTACGAGATTGCTGTGGTGTTCAAGAACCGACAGCAAGATCTCATCGCCGCGTGACAGCCGCGCCCCGTACGAATAGGCGAGAAGATTAATGGCAGACGTGGTTCCATAGGTGAATATCACCTCGTCCTCTGAGGTGGCATGCAGAAAACTGGCAACTTTTGCTCGAGCCTTATTGTAGGCTTCGGTGGCGGCCCTGGCGCGTGCGTGGAGTCCCTCGTGCACATTGGCACGCGCCCGGATTTCAAAATGACGAAGCGCATCGAGAACGAAGCGCGGCATTTGTGTCGTTGCCGCATTGTCGAGATAATGCAAGCCCGGCGCCCTCAAACCGGGAAATTCCCGCTTTATTGCGGCGGGCTCGAATGTCATCTTCGCTAAGTCAGTCGCGTTCTCAGACATCGCCTTTCAGATCCGGCTTGAGTATTGTCCCTATTATTTCGTTCGGGAAGACAACAAACGGCAAAAGTTCGGCGCGACTACTGGAAAGCATTTCCACTCATGACAACTGACCGCACGAGGGTCATTGCCGGCACGCCGGCCAACCTACCGTATTCGGTACGCCTTAGGATATTCCTCTATTTAGGTCTCCTCATTGTGCTCCTGGCCTTCGGTGCTCCCGGCAGCGGCCTCATCGAGATTCCGATAACGTTTCTTCTTAAGAATAAATTGCACCTGAAAGCACATGAACTCGCCAATTTCCGCCTCGTAGCCGCGATCCCACTGTACTTGTCTTTTGTCTTTGGCTTTATCCGCGATTCCTCGAATCCATTCGGGATGAGGGATCGAGGGTTCATGCTGCTGTTCGGCACGGTGACAGCCAGCCTCTATGTCTTATTTGCTTTCACCCCGCTGACATACAGCACACTTTTAGTTGCGGTCGTGATGTTGACGGCATCGTTTTTGTTTGTCGCAAGTGCTCAGAACGGCTTGACTTCGACGCTCGGCCAACAACATGTGATGTCGGGCCAGATCAGCGCCATCTGGAACATATTCGCGTCAATTCCGACAGTTGCAGCTCTGCTGGTTGGTGGCAGTCTCAGTAACATTCTCGAGGAAAAGAACGCCGATCAGGCGGTCCGAATTTTGTTCCTCATCGGCGCCGCGATTATGGCCGCCATCGCTGTTTACGCGTTTTGGAAACCGCGCAGCGTATTTGACAATGTCCTGTACGAACAGGGAAAAGCGCGCTATCCGCTGGACGATATTAGAAGGATGGCGCGGCATTGGCCGATTTATCCGGCGCTCCTGATCTGGCTCCTTTGGAATTTTGCACCCGGTTCGGCTACACCGCTTCAGTATTATCTTCAGAACACACTCGGTGCGAGCGATGCGCACTGGGGCCAGTGGAACGCCATCTTTGCCGTCTCGTTCATCCCGACCTTTATACTATTCGGCTTTCTCTGCCAAAAGCTCCCGCTGAATACTCTGTTGGTGTGGGGGACAGTGATCGCTATCCCACAAATGGTACCGCTGCTTTTCATCCATTCCATTGGCGGAGCGCTGGTCGCGGCGGCCCCTATCGGTCTCATGGGCGGTGTTGCTACTGCCGCTTATTTGGACCTCATCATTCGAGCCTGTCCTCCAGGACTGCAAAGTACAATGCTCATGATGGCCGCGGGACTAAATGTAATCGTGGCGCGATTTGGCGATGTATTAGGTACGAACCTCTATGACTACTACGGCAGTTTTGTCGTCTGCGTCATCGCGATTACGGTGGTCTATGCCTTGATACTTCCGGCTCTTTTGTTGGTGCCGAAAGGTCTGATTGCTACCGCCGACGGCCAAATGCCCGGGGCCAATTAATGGCAAATGGCGGACGAATAACGGAAGATCAGGATCAACCGAGCGCAGCCTAACACCTACCTTGTGTGTTTTTGTCGCAGAACCCACGCATCCGTTCTGTTGGTGGCCAAAGAAAAACCCCAGACGTTCCGGGGCTTAGTTATTTTCGACCGCGTACGTCGCATTCACGCGGCCTTGACCTCGATCTTCTTAGCGGGCTTTTGAGCCTCGGCCTTCTTGGGTATTGTCACGGTAAGCACGCCCTTCTTGAAGCTCGCTTCAATCTTGTCTGGGTCGACTGTGTCCGGCAGCTCGAAGCTGCGTTGGAATGAGCCGAAGCTACGCTCCTGCACGTAATAGTCCTTCTTCTTTTCTTCTTTTTCTTCCTGCTTTTCGCCTTTTATCGTCATGACACCGTCGGTTATTTTGACCTCGATGTTCTTCTCGTCCATGCCGGGTAGGTCGGCAGTGATTTCGTACGCCTTCTCACTCTCGACGACATCGACCGCCGGCATTTTTGCCCATGTCATTCTGCGCCGGAAAAGCGGTTCCGCGGCAAAAAGCGACCGACCGAACGGCCACCGAAAGCCTAGACCAAAATCATCGAACAAACGATCGATCTCCTGACGAAGGCCTTCAAACGGCGGCCACGAAGGCTCCATCGTTTCGCTCCTTACGGGCAATTTGGTCACATTTTCAGCCATGACACTTTCCTCCTTGCGGTTAGTTGAAATTTTCGGACGAACAAAAACAAAAGTCGTTGATGTAAATCAAAATAGGTTGGGGCAGCTCGTCGATACTTCAGCGGTTCGACCGATGGAGCGTGCCATGGGGATCAATCACACGGCGTTTGGCCAGATCACAATCGACGGCAAGACCTACGATCATGACGTGATCATTCGGCTATCAGGCGAGATCGTGAAGCGCAAAAAGAAACTGTCGAAGAAGCTGTACGGCACCTCGCATATTGTGTCGAAGGACGAGGCAAAATTCGTGTTCGAAAAGGGGTGCAGACAGCTCATCCTTGGCTCAGGACAAGAGGGTAATGTGCGACTTTCGCCGGAGGCAGCTGCCTACTTCGCCAAGAAGAATTGCGAGGTCGTGATTAAGCCGACGCCGCAGGCAATTCTCGCCTTCAACGAAGTCCATGGGAAGAAAGTCGGCCTGTTCCACGTGACCTGCTGAGAGCCTTCTGCAACGACCTACAGTCGTCAGATCGCTCATAAGAGTGATCGTGGTAGAGACCGCTCTACTCGCGGAATTAAGTGCAGATGATTACGCTTGATGATTGCATTGGACTTTGCGGCCTGACCGAAGAAGAGGTGCTCGCAATTGCTGAGCATGAACACCTACCCGAAATCGCTGCAGCTGCACTCGCTCAATATCTCTTGTCGCAGGAACACGGGAGCGAGAAAGTTCGAGACATGATTGTCGACGACATTCGGAAAGCTCAGCTTTCCAATAGCAATAAAGAAAAAGTTTTAATGTTGTTACATGTCCTGCACCATTACTTGAAGACGCATCCCGAAGCTAGGCCACCTAACCATCCTTGGAGCGAACGGTTCTAAAGTGATTTAGAGGTGGGCCAAGGAGCGTGATCGCTGAGTTGCGGGGCGAGGCCGATGACATTGTCTGCCTCGAAGACTAGAAGTTTCTCGGCGCCGCCGGCACTCATTACCGAGAAGACCAAAGAGCCAGCCGCATGAGTAGGCCTGACTATTGATCTAAGTCAAGGCGCTCGCAAGCCGAAGTTGCAGGCGTTCGATAGGCATTGCGCCGCGTCAAAAACGCGATCTTGAGGCCGGCCTTCGGTTTCGCTCAGATCTAGGATTCCGCTCGGCATTTACGCTGTCTGGCTTAGCTTTCAGTGTGGCGTGTATCGCGTCCAGACACGCGCTGCGCGCCGGTCACCCGGGATGCAGGATTTAGTTTTGACATAGATCATGGTGCGGTCGGGGGTCGAGAGTAAATGCTCGTTGGCTTTTCGGAGTTGTCTAATGAGCAGAGCTAAAGCTGCTTCTGAAATGGGAAAAATTATGCCTCTAAGAGAGGACTCGGCAGCGGCTGTCGCGCCGGTTAAAAAGCCAATTCCGTCGAGCCAGCTCGCGGCGCTTCTGGTAGCCGAGTCGCAAGAGCGCGACTCTTACAGCATAACGGCTTTTGCCGATATCACGGATCGTTCGCTTCATGCGGCAGCTGCACGCTTTACCGGCGGACTTTCACCGGCTGCGCTTACACAAGCCTACCTGGACTGGCTAACGCATTTGGCCAATGCACCTGGCAAGCGGCTTCAGCTTATCGACAAGGCGATCCGGAAGGCCATTCGGTTCGGAAACTACGTCGGTCGTTGCGTGAGCAAATCATCGGAAGGCACGGAATGCTGCATTGAGCCGCTGCCGCAGGATCGGCGATTTGTCAACGAAGAATGGCGGACGTGGCCATTTTGCCTCATCTATCAGGCGTTCTTACTGCAACAGCAATGGTGGCACAACGCGACGACTGGCGTTCGCGGCGTCTCCAAGCGGCACGAGGAGATGGTTGAATTTGGTTCGCGGCAAATCCTGGACATGTTTGCTCCTTCTAATCTGCCCCTGCTGAATCCGGAAGTGCTCTGGCGAACGATTGGCACTGGCGGCCTCAATCTGGCGAACGGATTTCGAAATCTCATCGAAGATTGGGAGCGTGCCGTCAGCGGCAAGAAACCAATCGGAACAGAGAATTTTGTGGTTGGCCGCGATGTTGCGGTTACGCCGGGAAAAATCGTTTATCGCAATCGTCTAATCGAGCTGATCCAATACGCACCGGCTACCGCCAGGGTGAGGCCGGAACCCATTCTCATCGTTCCGGCCTGGATTATGAAATACTACATCCTCGATCTCTCGCCGCAGAATTCCCTTGCGAAGTATCTGACCGAACAAGGTTTCACGGTGTTTATGATCTCCTGGAAGAATCCGGAACCAGACGATCGCGACCTGGGGCTGGAGGATTATCGAACCCTCGGCGTAATGAGTGCGCTCGACGCGGTCAATGCAATCGTGCCGCAGGGGAGGATGCACGCGGTTGGCTATTGTCTTGGTGGCACCCTGCTGTCGATCGCAGCGGCGGCAATGGCTGGCGACCAAGACGATCGCATCGCGACGCTGACGCTCTTTGCGGCCCAGACCGACTTCACCGAAGCCGGCGAATTGACCCTGTTCATCGATGAGAGCCAACTCGCTTTCCTTGAAGACATGATGTGGGAGCAGGGTTTTCTCGATAGTCGGCAAATGGCCGGTGCGTTCCAAATGTTGCGGTCGAATGACCTGGTCTGGTCACATCTGATCCGCGATTACCTGCTCGGCGAGCGCCAGCCGATGACCGATCTGATGGCTTGGAATGCCGACACGACGCGTTTGCCCTACCGTATGCACTCGGATTACCTTCGCAGACTCTTTCTCGACAACGACCTCGCGGAAGGCCGGCTGCTGGCCGGTGCCGAGCCCGTGGCGCTCAGCAACATTCATGTTCCGATCTTCGCCGTCGGCACGGAACGTGACCACGTCGCGCCGTGGCGATCGACCTACAAAATCAATCTGCAAACGGAAGCCGAGGTCACCTATTTGCTCACGACCGGCGGGCACAATGCCGGGATCGTATCGGAACCCCCTCACGCCGGACAGAGCTTCCGGGTCAACACCAAGATGAACGGCGATCGTTACATCGATCCAGACCGATTCTTGCTGGAAGCTCGGCGCGCGAATGGTTCCTGGTGGCCGGAATGGCTTGCCTGGATCAGTAAGCGCTCTGGCATGCCTGGAGCGCTGCCAAACATGGGTGCACCGGAATCGGGCTACCCGGCGCTCGGCGACGCGCCTGGTGTTTACGTATTTCAACAGTGAGTGATAGCCAGTTCGTACTTCTGCCGGAGGCGAACAAACCCGGCAGTCGTGAATGGCGCTCCTGGTTTGAAATGTTCAAAGGATTCAATGTACTGCGAGACCTAATCCGTTCATAAAATCGTCTACACGGAATTTTGTCGAGCGCAAGAGGTCGTCGGTCCTGATGACGTTGCGGCCTTTGTCGGGAATTTGTGCAAATGAACATTTACTCGCCGGCTAGGCTCTCGGTTACACGCACGAAGCAGCGACGCCCACGGTACTATCACAGCTCAAGGCCGAGCTCGCCGCTTTGGTCGGCGAGATCAACGGCCGACACGGCGAAATCGATTGGATGCCAATTCGCTATTGCAACAAAGGATTTTCGCAGCTCATCCTCGCCGGTTTCTACCGCGTCGCCAGCGTCGGCCGCTTCAGGACGGCATGAATCTCGTCGCCAAGGAACACGTGGCGGCGCAGAACCCAATCGATCCCGGCGTGTTGGTGCTTTCCTCGTTCGTCGGCGCAGCAAAGGAGCTCGATGCGGCGCTTCAGGTCAATCCGCATGATATCGACGGCATGGCACGGCAGATCACAACCGCCCTTGCCATGACCCCAGAGGAGCGATGCGAACGCTGGCAATCTATGGTTAGCAAACTCAGAGCGACGCCGTTGCAATATTGGTTCTCTGATTTCCTCCGTACCTTTCCGACGTGCAAAGCGACCCGTTGCGCTTGGCAACCGCAACAATCGAACTTGCCATATAGCAGAATTTCTCAGGCGCCAGATGTAGGGTGGTGGTCCCGGCCGGTTTTTCTAACTTCGTTTTGTCCACCGCGCGCACCCCTTCGCCCCCCGAGCTGCGAAAGCGTTTCGCTAATTCTCCGTGACACGATATGTGCTAGTGCCGATCTATTACTTCTTTCGGTGTCAATGATTGGTTTGTCAGCTGAGCCAATTTTTCCTCTTCCTCAGCCAATAGGTGCAGCAGTGTTTGTCGCGTTGTCTCGTCTGCTTCGTCGTTCAGCTTCCTGCGGAAGCGCTCGATATTGAGACGGGCCACGGTTTTTTCCATGGGGCCTCCCCACAGTTACGCTATCCGACCACCCCTGCGAATAGTTGTCTTGGCCTGTACCGGCGTCAACGGCAGAATTTGACGCACTATCGGTCATTCGATACCTGCACTACTTGTGAAATCTCGTCCCCTCTTCGTTGGGGAAATTTTCGATGGATTGCCGCTGCGCTGTCTCCGGTTCCAAACCCACCCGTCTTTTGCGAACCATTCGTGGGTGACCTGACAGTGCGGACAATATGTTCGGCCGAAAACACGGCCACCGAGCGGAAGATAGCAGCGGACGCAACTTCTCTGCCTGTTGAAATCGCCCGTCCGGTGTTTGGGCAACGGATCATGATCGTGCCCATGCTCGCACCCACTCAATACGAACGGGCAAAGTTAACTGCTGACGCTTGGACCTTTTGATCGCCAGCCGTTGGCGAGAAGTCGCGCGCTCGTCTGCATGTATTTCTGCGTGTTCTCCAGGAGATGCTTGGTATCTTCGGCCATCATCTCAAGTCGTTTCCCGCCCCATTCTTGATATGCAGTCATTGCGTCAGGGATCGAACGGGCTGCCGTGATCTTCGAGACAAATTCGGACGCTAAATTTGCCTCCGCCTGTACGCGGTCGAGCCAGTGTCGGTTTGTCTCTTGAAAATTGTTGAATTGCTCCGTCTGAGCCTTGGCAAATTCCTCGAAACGCTTCATGGAAATAGTTGCAAACTCTGCCGGGGGCAGATTGAACACGGTAAGCCTCCCTAGATCATCGTCGTTTTTTGCTGCTACCGTGCAGTTGGCGGCAGTTTATTTATTTTTATCACTGGGAACCTTGGAGAGCCAACATGCCTCGCTCCCGAAAGTTTGATCAGGATCAAACTTCTGACAGTTTGGTGGACGCAGGTCTATCGGGAGGAGAGAAGATGGCCAAGACCCCCGCTCCAGTGCGCGGTCGCGGGCCGACGGTTAGCGCCCTTAGCCTGGCGCAAATACCCCCTGACAACTGCGTATGTCTGTTTTGTGCCCGGAAGCGGACAGTGCGGAATATGAAGAGGCCGCCGGGGGGACGCCAGCGGCCTCTAAGCGGACAAGTCGCTTAAGGGAGTGAGAGAACTTGTCCGGTAAGTCACCCCGCCGGCGGTTTTTCGTTTTTATCACTGAGAACGTTAGAGAGCCAACATGCCTCGCCCCAGAAAGTTTGATCAGGATCAAACTGCATGACCAGTTTGGTGCAAAATCACCGAGACCTGTGGGAGAGAGAAGATGGCGAAAACCCCGACCCCGCCACTTGGTCGCGGGCCGACAATTAGTGCCCTTGACCC
>Ga0187780_10000298_pt1 | contig 37695 bp, 40 predicted proteins | sample 1015_Q2_SP10_20__FD_132429 | JGI IMG/M metagenome (GOLD analysis project Ga0187780, IMG submission 132429) | Tropical peat soil microbial communities from peatlands in Department of Meta, Colombia - 1015_Q2_SP10_20_MG | ecosystem: Environmental > Terrestrial > Soil > Wetlands > Peat | place...
ACGATGCGCTCGTCGCCGTAGGCCTGCCGCACGGCGCGCTCGGCTATGCCTTTCACCTCGCCGGGTTCGCTCGCACGATAGACCTCCGCATCGCACAGCTTCATCACCGGATCGACGATCGAGCCCATCGGTACCTGCCACGGATTGAACTCCTCCCACTCGCCGCGCATGGTGATGAACATCAGCATCGGGAAGCGACAGGTGCGCATCAGCGACAGCATGTTGATGCAGTTGCCGGCGCCGCTCGATTGCATCAGCAGCGCCGCACGGGCGCCGCCGAGCCAGGCGCCGGCGGCAAGTGCGACGCCCTCTTCCTCGGTCGTCAACACGACGTCGCAGATGCCCGGATCGGCCTTGCAGCGCTCGATTAGCCGGGTGTGTCCGGCATCGGGCACGTAGCCGACCTGCGAGATGCCGGCGCGCTTGATGGTGTCGAACAGCTGGTCCTGCCAGGCGGGCACGCTCATGTCTCGCCGGCCTCGCCTTCGGGCGGCCGCTCGCCATCCTCGTCTTCTTCCTCTTTCGCCGGCACGGCATAGACGCCGGACAGCCAGCGATTGAGATCGACGTCGGCGCAGCGCTTGGAGCAGAACGGCTTGAACGCCGTATCGGTGGGCTTGCCGCAGAGTGGACAGGCGCCGGTCGCCGGGAGCTTGCGATCGATCTCGTTCATGACGTCACCTTACGTCCGGCGTCGCGCGCGCGCAGTTCAGTCTTGAGGATCTTGCCGTAGTTGTTCTTCGGCAGGGCGTCGACAAAAACATAATCTTTCGGCCGTTTGAAGCGGGCAATGTGCGAGAGGCAGAGCGCGTCGAGATCAGCCGCCTTGGCCTCGCCGACCACATAGGCTACCACCACCTCGCCCCATTCGCGGTCCGGGCGGCCGATGACGGAAACTTCGCGCACCTTGTCGTTCATCAGCAGCACCTCTTCCACCTCGCGCGGATAGATATTGGAACCGCCGGATATGATGAGGTCCTTGGAGCGATCCTTGAGGTGCAGATAGCCCTCTTCGTCGAAAACGCCAACGTCGCCGGTGTGTAGCCAGCCGTTGCGTAGCGAGGACTTGGTGGCCTCCGGATTGCGCCAGTAGCCACTCATGACGACGCCACGGCAGAGGATTTCGCCCGCCTCGCCGGCCGCCACCGGTCTGTCCTGCGCGTCGGTCACCATCACCTCGACGCAGGAATAAGGCCTGCCGGCGGAGCCGAGGCGTTCGCGCCAGCGCGGATGCGCCCGTTCGGCGATGTCCTGTTTCGACAGCGTCGAGATCGTCATCGGTGCCTCGCCCTGCCCGTAGATCTGCGCTAGCCGCGGACCGAAGCGGTCGAGGGCTGCGAGCGCATCCTCGACATACATCGGCGCGCCGCCCCAGATCAGCGTACGGATGTTGTCGGCGTTGAGATCGGCTTTGGCCTCGATCATGCGCTTGATCATAGTCGGCGCGGCGAACATCGACATGCGTGGCCAGGCATTGAACAGCGCCGCGATCTCGTCCGGCTCGAAGCCACCGCTTTCCGGAATGACCTGAACGCCAAGTCGCGCAACATGCTGCATGACATAGATGCCGGAGCCATGGCTCATCGGCGCCGCATGCAGGATGGCGTCCCCCGGCGTCACCGGATCGACCTCGCTGCCGTAAGCCAAGCTCGCCGCCACGAGATTGTCATGCGTCAGCATCGCACCCTTCGGCTTGCCGGTCGTGCCCGACGTGTAGAACAGCCAAGCGAGATCGCCAGGCGCTCGGAGCACGAGCGGCGCCGGCTCGGCCGCAAACAGCGCCTCGTAGCCGGCCGAACCGACCGTAATCAAATGCTCGAGGCTCTTCGGCGCATGCGGCGCGATGTCGGCGTCGAGGCCCTTTGACACAAAGCAGACGCGGGCACCGGATTGCTCGAGGATGTAGCCGAGCTCGGCGCCATGCAGCTTGGCATTGGCCGGCACCACGGCGCAGCCGGCGTGCCAGATGCCGTAGAGCAGCTCGAGATAGTGATGCGAATTCTTGGCAACCACGGCGACGCGGTCACCGGGCGCAAGGTCGAATTGCTCCCGTAACGCACCCGCAAGGCGCGCCGCGCGCGCCGCGAGATCGCGGTAGGTGGCGACGACACGCGTGGCGGTGGCCACCGCCGGCGCATTCGGATGGCTGAGAGCGGAGCGTTCAAGCCACAGTGCGAGGTTCATGGGCCACGCACCCCCGAGCGAAGCGTCAGACCGTGACGGCGTTGAGCCAGCCGAAGCGGATCGGATAGCCCTCGCCGGAGAGCAGCGACATTGTCTCATAGAGCGGCAGGCCGACGACGTTGCTGTAGGAGCCGACGATCTTGACGATGAAGGTGCCGGCGATGCCCTGCGCCGCGTAGCCGCCGGCCTTGCCGCGCCATTCGCCTGAAGCGAGATAGGCCTCGATGTCCTCTTCCGACAGCCGCTTGAAACGAACGCGCGTCTCGACCATGCGCTGCCGGAAGCTCTCCTTCGGCGTGACGATGCAGATCGCGGTGTAGACGCGGTGATTGCGGCCCGACAGCAGCCGCAGGCATTGCGCCGCCTCGTCGAGCAACTCGGCCTTCGGCAGGATGCGGCGGCCGACCGCGACCACCGTGTCGGCGGCGAGGATGTAAGCGCCGCGCAGTTCGTCATCGAGCTTGACGTTCTCCAGCGCCGCCGATGCCTTGGCGTGCGCCAGCCGCGTCGCATAGGCGCGCGGGATCTCGCCACGCTGCGGCGTCTCGTCGATATCGGCGGGCTTGAGCGCATCGGGCTCGATGCCGGCTTGGTTGACGAGGGCAAGCCTGCGCGGCGAGCCGGAAGCGAGCACGAATTTGGGCCGGCCGATCATGAGTTGAACTGCATCGGGAATGGCGTTGAAATTTGCGCGGAAACTAGCGGAATAGGCTCGATTTCACAACCCGAACCGGCATCACTCATTGCCGCCGCTTGAGCGGCCGAAACGCTCGCGGATGCGCGCCATAAGCTCTTCGCGCACGGCGCGGTAGGCGTCGAGCCGCTGCTCGCGACTGCCTTCGATCGCGGTCGGATCGTGGGTCGGCCAATACTCGACCTCGGCGCCGAGCGTCCTGGTCAATTCGAGCGCACGGTGATGCGCCTGCGGCGACAGCGTGACGATGAGGTCGAAGTTCAGTCCCTCGAGCTCTTCCAGCTCCTCGAAGGTGTGCGGCTTGTGCCGCGAGATGTCGATGCCGATTTCGGCCATCGCAGCGGCCGCGAATGGATCGAGCTCGCCGCCGTGCTGCACGCCGGCCGAGCCGACATAGAGCGTCTTGCCGAGCAGTTCGCGGGCAAGGGCGGCCGCCATCGGCGAGCGCACCGAATTCAGGCCGCAGGCGAACAGCACGGCGTGCGGTCGCGAGGGGCGCTCGGGCTCGGCCACCGCAGCGTCACCCCTTCCAGTGCAGCACGCAGATCAACGTGAACAGACGTCGCGCGGTGTCGATGTCGACCTTCACCTTATCCTTGAGCCGATCCATCAGGATGTGCGAGCCATCGTTGTGAATGGCGCGCCGGCCCATATCGAGCGCCTCGATCTTGTCCGGTGTCGCGGTGCGGATCGCCTGGTAGTAGCTGTCGCAGACTGTGTAGTAGTCCTTCACGATGCGGCGCAGCGGCGAGAGCGACAAGAGATGCGCGATCACCGGCTTGCCGTCCTGCGTGCGGATATCGAAGGCAAGGCGGTTGCCGGTGATGCTGAGATTGAGCGTGTACGGCCCGTCGGTGTGACCGACCGGCGCGAACATGTTCTGCTCGAGCAGATCGTAGATCGCGATCTTACGCTCGTGCTCGATGTCCGGATTGGAGCGGCCGATCGTTGCCTCGTCGAGCGTGACGTCGACCAGGCGCTGCTTGGCAGCGGGCGGCGTTTTGGCCGCGGTCATCTCTGATTGAGCCGGATGGCGACCGAACGCGCGTGCGCGGTCAGCCCTTCGGCTTCGCCGAGCGCGATGGCCGCGGGGCCGAGCGCGCGCAGCTGCTCTGGGCCGCACTTGAGCAGCGACGTGCGTTTCATGAAATCGAGCACGCCGAGCCCCGACGAGAAGCGGGCCGAGCGCGCGGTCGGCAGCACATGGTTTGAGCCTGCGACGTAGTCGCCGATCGCCTCGGGCGTGTGCGCGCCGATGAAAATCGCGCCCGCATTGCGGACACGCGCCGCGAGCGCCTCGGCGTTCGCCGCCTCGATCTCGAGATGCTCGGGCGCGATGCGGTCGACGAGCGAGATGGCATCGTCGAGCGTCGGCACCTTGATGACGGCGCCGTAATCCTTCCATGAGGCGCTGGCGACATCCGCACGCGGCAGCGTCTTGAGCTGGCCCTCGACCGCCTTGGCCACCGCATCGGCGAGGGTGGCGTCGTCGGTGATCAGGATCGATTGCGCGCTCGCATCGTGCTCGGCCTGCGCCAGCAGGTCGGCGGCGATCCACTCCGCGTTGCCGGTCTTGTCGGCCAGGATCAGCACTTCGGAGGGGCCGGCGATCATGTCGATGCCGACCGCGCCGAACACCAGTCGCTTCGCCGCCGCGACATAGGCGTTGCCCGGCCCGACGATCTTCGCGACCGGCTTTATCGTCTCGGTGCCGTAGGCGAGCGCTGCCACCGCCTGCGCGCCGCCGACGCGGTAGATCTCGTCGACGCCGGCGAGCTTTGCCGCCGCGAGCACCGGCGGATTGAGCTTGCCGTCAGGCGCCGGCACGACCATCACCAGCCGCGCGCAGCCAGCGACCTTGGCCGGCACCGCGTTCATCAGCACCGAGGACGGATAGGCGGCGGTGCCACCGGGCACATAGAGCCCGACCGCCTCGATCGCGGTCCACTTGGCGCCCATCTCGACGCCGAGCGGATCGGTGAAGCGCTCGTCCGACGGCTTCTGGCGCTTGTGGTAGGCTTCGATGCGCTCGCGGGCGAGCCTGAGCGCCGCGACCGCCTCCGGCTTGCAGGCCTTCTCCGCGGCATCGATTTCGGCCGCACTGACGCGCATGCCGAGCTTGCCGAGGTCGACACGGTCGAATTCGAGGCTGAGTTGGATGACCGCCCGGTCACCGTAGGCCTTCACCTCATCAATGATGTGCTTCACCTTCTGCTCGACGTCCTGCGCAGCCTCCCGCTTCACGCCCAGGAAGGCGGCAAAGCGCGCAGCAAATTCGGCGCTTTCGCTATCGAGCAGCAGAGGCATGGTCGCGATCCGCGGTCCGCATGCAAGGTGAATGGTTGATTTTGCGGCCCCCCGTCAACCCCGCCAAAAACAAAGGCTCCGCCGCGAGCGGCGGAGCCTTGTCAAAGGCGTGACGCTTCGGCGGCTTACATTGCCTTCTTCTTGTGATGGCGCTTTGCGACCTTCTTCGGCACCTCGTAGGCGCAGGGCAGGACGCAGACGCCACCGTGCTGCGACCAGCACTGCTGCGGCGTCAGCGTGCACACCGGCGCGGCGCCGGCAGTGCCGCAAACACACCCGACCAGTGTCTCGGCGTTCGCCGGCGCGGTCGAGAAGAGCGCGGCCGCAGTCAGCAGCCCCATCAGAACAACAACTTTGCGCATGGATAACCCCCTTTGTGACGACGGGGAGTACGCCATTGAACGGTTCCATTTTCAACAGGCATGGAACCCTTCTGAACCGGAATCTTTCTTGTGCGGCCGCTCAGGAGGCGTCGGGCTTGGCACCCACCTCGGCGGCGGCGTGGGTCGGACAGGCCGAACAGGTCCAGGTCGGCCCGAGGTCGGCCAACTCCGCCTCCAGGCACTCGACATCAAGCCGCAGGGCGGCGCCACCGGAGAAGGTGAGCGTGACCACCCCCGAAGGAGCATCGCCTTCGGCGAACTCGACCGCCAGTAGGTTGAGGACCGTGTCCCGGTCCGGGACTTGGCGGCCCTTGCAGCTGAGCACCCGCTCGAAGCGCAGCGCCGCGCTGCGGCGACGGAATTGCGGCTTATCCCCTTGCGCACTTTCCCAGTCGAAACGGCTGAGCGGAAGAACCACCCGCTTCTCGTCGGGGCGCCAGCGCACATCGGACGCCTTGACCACCGCGTCCTGGACGTGGGCGGAGACGACTTCGAGGTCTTCCTCGTCGAGGACGACGAATTTCAAGAGGTCCATGACGCTCGCTCCCCTCTGGCCGGCTAGTTAGGCAGGCCGCCCCGGCCGCGCAAGGCCGCCAGGCCTTCAGGCGAACGCAGGCTCCAGGCCCGCCTTCACCCAACTGTCACGATTGGCCGATCGTGTGAGCACCCGCAGCAAAGCCATCGCCGCCTCCGGCTGCTTGCTGCCGGTGGGGATGCCAGCCGTATAGGTATTGGCGAAATAGAGATCGCCGGGCAACGGCCCGAGGATGCGCACGCCCGGCACGGTCAGAAGCTCAGAGATGAAGGTGGTGCCGATCTCGACCCGGCCGTCGACCACCGCCTGTGCCACCTCGTAGCCGCGCTTGCCGAGCACGGCCTTCTTGTTGACCTCGTCGGCGATGCCCAATTTGTTCAGCAGGCCGGCGAAATATGTACCGGACGAGCCACCGGCCGCCGGATCACTGAACGACACGCCACGCGCCTTGATGAGCGTCTGCTTGAACGCCTCGGGCGTCGAAACGTCGGGCGCGGACGCGCCATCCTTGATGGCGATGCCGGTGACGGTACGGCCGAGGTCGGTGCGGCTGCCGGCGACGATGGCGCCCACTTTCTCCATCGCCTCGATCGCCGCCGCCGGTAGGATAATAAGATCGGCGGTCTCACCCTTCTCGAGTCGCGCCTTGAGGCCGCCGGCGGTGCCGAAGTTGAGGTTCGCCTTGTGGCCGGTTTCGCGTTCGAACGCCGGCGCGAACATCTTCACCATGGGCTCGACCGCCCCCGTACTCATGACTTTGATTTCGGCCACGCTTTACTCCCGGATTATTTGCGGCCGAGATCGTAGCGGCGGGTCGCGGCAAGGCAAGGCTATGTCCGCTAAGAGCGCAAAAGCGGAACCGGATTTGCGTTGGGCCGAACAAAATTGCGCCGCAATATGCGGTTTTGGCTTTGAATTACCGTCAGTACCGTAGGCATAGGTAGGTGCTACGAGTGTCAAAGCTAGAGCAGGAGATTGCTGCGATCGTCGACGAGGTCGCGCTCTGTGGCCGCCTATCGGCCGAGCTTCGTTCACACAGGCCCGATAGTTTGATGAGATTAGCTCATCGCGCCTACATGCGGTCGCTTATCAATCTGGAGCAATCGGCAACGTCGAGCGATCAGACCGAGATACTTCGGAAGGCGGCTTAACTACGTCGCTGGTCGGTAGGGCACGATATCTGCCACATCGTGCGCACACCATTTTCTGTCTTTGCTCAATCGCGACATTCGAACGCAGCGAGCGCCTATTACTCACCACCAACGCCGTTGCATCCGATAAAAGTCGCCAGGATAGTAGTCGCCGCGCCGGCGCGTGTATCCGCGGGGGTAGTCCCAGTTGCGCTGGAAAAAATAACCGTCGTCGCGCTCGCTATTGTCCGCAAAGCCGACATCGGTCGTCGGCGTGCGTGTTATGAACCCGCCTTGCGGCTGGTTGTTCAACACCGCGACAAACTCGGTGCGGTAGTTGGTCTCGCGGCTCAACGGTTCATCCGACACGATGATCGAGGATCGGGGCATGGCGGTCGGCGCGATGCGGTCGAGCACATCTTGCGGGATCGCGATGCGATCGAGCGCATCCTTGGCGTCGTCCCCCTTGTCGATCGTGACCACGCTCCAGCGCAGGCCGGCGTCGGTGCGAGCCATCGCGGTGAACACATGGGTGCCAATTGGCTTATCGGGATCGCGGATCTTGACCGGGACCTCGATCGACGAGTCGAAGACCTCGCCCCCATCCGGCCAGCGTTTGTGCGTGTTGCGCCGAACGTACAGTTTTTGCGTCGCGCGGCTAATGTAAACCGAGACCGGTTCGAGCGCGAGCTTGGCATCGTTCGCCGCCTTGGCAGTGGCAGCCTTCTTGCTTTCGGCTGCCTTGAGAGCGTCCTTCCCGGCCGTGTCGGCGTCGCGTTTCGATTGTGCATCGGCCGTGGCGGTGTCGAGCTGCGTCTGCGCGTCCGCGGCCCTGGAGGCGGCCTTTTGCTTGCGCTCCTCGGCCCGCGCCTTGGCCTCGTCCGTCTCTGCTTTGGCCAATGCTTTGTCGGCGGACGCGAGGTCGGCGTCGGCCCGGGTCTTGGCGAATTTCAGCTTACGCAACGATGCCGTCAGCGATGTGGTGTCGCGCTTTGCGCGCGCGCCGGCTTTCTTCGCCTCGTCGGCCGCCTTTTTGGCGTCCGCTGCGTCCCGGGCGAGCGTCTCGACACGCGCCGGAGCCACCGCGAGGGCTTCGGCATTCGGTGTGAATAGCGCCGGATGGGAAATCTCAACCGGGGCCGCATCGTTCGGCGAGATGATCACCCGCATCCCGATCCATGCCTTGTTGAACAGCCTTTCAGCAAACCCGTAGGGCATCCGCACGCAGCCGTGCGAGGCTGCGTATCCGGGCAGCGGCCCACCATGAAGCGCGATGCCATTCCAGGTGATGCGCTGCATGTTCGGCATCCAGGCATCGTCATACATGGTCGAATGGTGGTCCTTGTCCTTTTCGATGACGGCAAAGACCCCGGCTGGCGTCTCGCGCTCTTTGACGCCGGTCGATACCGGCGCGCGTGCGATCCAGCCGTCAGCGTCGTAGAAAGTGACCCGCTGCGTTTCGATCGACACGATCGCCATGATCGGCTCACCCACCTTGCGCGCAGCCATCTCCTCTTTAACCGGCGCGGGGCGGGTCTGTTTCGCGGCGTCAGCAGGCAGCGCGACCATCGTCGCGAGAGCCGAAATGGTGAGAGGACCCAAGAGCCATTTCGCCGCGGCGGGTTTTGCCGTCGTCAATCGATTGATCATTGTCATTCCCAGCGGTTACATCGATCACGCATGAGATCGCGGTACTTGAATAACGAATTCACCGCCATTTCGCTCCAAAAGGCGGACATGACATTTCACAGAGGCGGTGTCCTATTGTGACCCATATGCGACATCGTGTTAGCGTATCGGCGTAAAGCGCGGTCGTCCATTCCGTGCTCATGCCGCAACTGCGTGCTGGCGCTAGCCAATTTCCAGGCGCCGGCGAGACTAATGTTCGTTGAAAGGCAGATTTCAGGGCCAGAAGCTAATACGGTTTGTGGGTCGGGCGTCGGTAGCCGGTGATGCGAGCCGGAATTTGACGGCGCCAGGGAGCGGGCATGCGAACTTACTGGTGGGCCTGTATATGCGTTGGGGTGCTGACATGCGCGGCGGCATATCAGCACTTCAAGCTACCGTCCTTGTCCTTTGGGTCACCGGAAGGGTCCGGGCAGGCTGAACGGCCTGCGGTCGAGCAAAAACCGGAGCAGCCGCTTGCTTACAAAGACGAGGGGCAGCGCCGGGGTGCCTCAAACGATCCCAGTTCGGACACCGATCAGTCGCCCAAAGCTCAGAAGGAAGCGCGTCTGGAGGACGGCGCCGGCACTATCGAGCAGGCCGAGCCGAACGATCCAAGGCAAAATCTAGCGTACCTCCCTTATTACGCTTACTCGGAAATACCACCCGAGCCCAAACCCGCGGATACCATTCTCAATTTATTGAAGGACACGCCGCCCGGGACACCGGTCGATGAAATCAAGGTGGTGTCGGACCTGCTCGGATTCGATTTCACGTTCATGAAGACCGTTGCGAAAATCGAGTCCGGCTTCAACCCCCAGCAGCGCACCGGCTCGTATATTGGCCTTTTCCAACTCAGCAAACGCGAGTTTGGAATGTACGGGTCCGGCGACATCCTTGCTCCGCGGGACAATACAATTGCCGCAGCAATGAAGTTCATGACTGAAGCTGCCCTGTTCGAGATCTTCACTCACAAAAAGCCGACCCTGGACGACCTTTACCTCATCCATCAGCAAGGAATTGATGGCGCGGCGCAACACGTCAGCCATCCTCACCGGCTCGCGTGGCGATCGATGTGCGCGACGGACGAAGGCAGGGAAAAGGGTGAGAAGTGGTGCAAGCTCGCCATCTGGGGCAATACGCTTCCGGCCGTCAAACGCATCTGGAAAAGCGTCAATAACGTCACCTCGGGCGAGTTCATCGCCATGTGGCAACAGCGCGTGTCCCTTTTTTACACGCGATATTCTGAACCTGCCGCGAAGTGATTAGCGGATATTATGCCGATCTGGGGCCTTTTAGCGATCTCCCCCATCCCGTTCGCGTGGTAATGGGAACAAGAAACCCGTAGCGGCATTAGCGAGAGCCGGGAGGAAAGCCATGAAAGCGACTATCACGATTATTATGGTTGGGGCCGCGGTTTCGATGACGAGCCTTGCCGCACACGCTCAGGCTGGCCGGCAGGCGCCCCCAGACATGCAGGCCGAGCAACAGGCTTGTGAGGGCGATGTCTATGCGCTGTGCGGGCAGTTCATTCCCGACACGGATCGCATAACAGCCTGCTTACGGTCGCGGTGGAAAGACGTCAGCCCGAGTTGCCGGACCGTCATGGCGAATTACGGGCGCAATCACAATGGCCGCCGGGACCGGCGCGATTAAGCGAACTCTTCCGTCAGTACTGGCGTTTGTATGTCTTCTGCTCGGCGCGGACGTTCGGAAGATATTTCGCGATGACCGTCGGATCCAATTTTTTTAATTCCTGGTCGGGCAACCGCGTCCAAACTTCGTCCATCCCGAACAATGGAATTCCGAGGTAACCACGGACTGTCAGCATGTTTCCGTCGGGGCTGAGAGTCATTTTGGCGCGGTAAACATTTCCATCGCGAGGATCAAGGATATTGCCGTCTTCGTAATTCAGTCCCGATCGTTTCATCCCGCGGATGAATGAGAGGCCGAGGACCCGCGCATTTCGTCGATCGTCGCTACAGCCACTGCAGATCGGATCGGGCGGATCCGTCGGGCGCGGAAACATCTTTGCGATCGCACCTTCGTAGGTGCCGTCCGCATCTTGAACAAACAGAAACCAGCTGACAGCCTTGCCCTCGCTCATTTTCTGCCACAGGCCGACGACTGTCGGTTCGGCGACGGGCGGTGCGTGGTTGGTCGTTTGCCCGGACGCGGGGCTGATTTGCTCGGGGATCAAGCCAAGGCCAAACAAAAGTGCGAGCGCTGCAAAACCTGTTTTCATGACTCAGTCCGTCGGCAGTATCGATTTGTCATTTCGCGTTAAAATATGGCAGTTTCGCGAGCTTGCAAACGGAACTCGGCAGGTGATTTAGTGGTTGGGCTGAACGCAGGGGCCGAGGGATAATCGTTTATGACCCAAGTTTCCCTGAGTAATCTTCGGGCTTTTGTCATCGTTATTGTCGTCGCCTTTCATTCCTGTCTTGCTTATCTGGCTTCCGCGCCTGCCCCAACGGCCTTCAATCAAGCGCCATATGCGTGGCAAGCCTTCCCGATCGTCGACCCTCAGCGGTCGATCGCGTTCGACGTGTTCTGCGCGTGGCAAGACGTCAGCCTCATGGCGCTGATGTTCTTCTTGTCGGGTCTGCTTACGCCGGGAAGTTTGCGTCGAAAAAAAGCGGTCACCTACATTTATGATCGGCTTTACCGGATCGGGTTGCCGTTCATTTTTGCGGTCATATTTCTCAGCCCATTGTCTTTTTATCCCGCATATCTTGTGCGCACCGAAAATGGGAGTTTTACCGGTTTTTGGTCGCAATGGACTTCACTGTCTTCGTGGCCGGAAGGACCGCAGTGGTTCTTGTGGCTCCTGTTGGTTTTTAACGCACTGGCCGCCCTGCTGTACGCGATCAATCCGCGCTATCTCGATGTGTTTGGGCGCTTCGCGGCCTGGCTGACCGAACGCCCCTGGAGGCTGATTGCAATCTTGGCTGCGACATCGGCCGTCGTATACGTTCCGATGGCGATCAAGTTTTCGCCATGGCAGTGGGCGGCATTCGGTCCGTTTTCTTTGCAAATCTGCCGACCCGCTCTCTATGTCGTCTATTTTTTTGCGGGCCTATGCCTCGGGAGCGCAGGTCTTGACCATCAGTGTCTCAGGCGTGACGGGCCATTGGCACGCAGCTGGCTTGTCCTGCTGATCGCCGCATGCGTGATGTTTGGTATCTGGGCCGGCTTTACTGGATCGGCTTTTCCGGATTGGGCCACAGCGACGACTCTCGTCAAAGTCGGAGCCAGCGTCTCTTTTCCAATGGCCTGCGCTACAGGCGGCGTGTTTTTGCTCGCGATTTTTTTGCGGTTTGCTGACTCATGGAGAATGCGACCGATCGATAGCCTGTCAGAGAACGCCTACAGCATTTATCTGGTCCATTACGTCTTCGTTGTATGGCTTCAGTTTGCGCTCCTCAACGTAAACCTTTTTGCTGCCGTAAAGGTCCTGTGTGTGCTTTTGTCAGCCCTGGTATTGAGCTGGACGACCAGTGTGGCCTTGACTCGTCTTATCGGAGCGTTGCCGCCGATGACCAAGCTTCTTGCTCTGCGCGCACGCGCGTAACCGGCGCAGAAGTTTGATATGCCGCTAAGTCTGACACTCGCTGTACGGAATCTTTTTCAAGACCGTCTTCGCTTCGTTGCGACCATGGTCGGCATCGTCTTTTCAATCGTGTTGGTCATGGTGCAAATGGGGCTCTATCTCGGATTCGGCGATATGGTCACCAAGATGATCAGTCACGCGTCCGGCGACCTTTGGGTCGTGCGTGACGGCACGAAGTGCTTTGAGGATCCGTCTCTGCTGACTGCCGACTCGCAGAACACGATCGCGGGCGTGGCCGGTGTGGCCAGCGTCTCGACCTTGCTGATCGGGTTTTCCGACTGGCGGCTGCCGAGCGGAGAACTGACGCCGGTCTTCATCGTCGGGTCAAATCTGAAGGACAAAACCCTCGAGCCATGGAATGTCATTGCGGGATCGAAAGACTCTCTCGCTGACCGCGATTCAGTCGCGGTTGACCTGACGTATAAAGATCGGCTCGGTGTCTCCAAACTCGGCGACGCCGCCAATATTCGCGGCAGGAAAGTGAAAGTCGCCGTGCTGACCAGCGGAATACGCTCGTTCACGACGACACCGTATGTATTTTCCGATTTGGAGGCCGCCCAGGGCTATATCGGAATCCCCAAGGGTCTCGCGAGCTATTTTGTCGTCAAGTTGAAGCCAGATGCCGACGTCGAAAAGGTTCGGCGCGACATCACGACCGCCGTGCCAAAGGTGGAGGTTCTCACCGCAGCACAATTTGCCGAGCGTAGCCGTGCATTCTGGCTCTTCAGCACCGGCGCGGGCGCCGCGCTGTTTGGCGGCGCGTTGCTTGGCGTCATTGTCGGCACTGTCATTGTGGCGCAGACACTTTATTCGAGCACCAAAGATCACTTGGACGAATTTGCCACGCTGCGCGCGATCGGCTCGTCCAAGGGATACATCTTTACGGTCATAATCTACCAAGCGCTGGTCAATGCCATCGTCGGCTTCTGCCTCGCGGCCTTCATCGGCGCGGCCGTCGTCTACGTCACCCACGAAAGCGCTCTGCCCGTTGTGATCACGCCGTTACTGATGGTCGGGATTTTCGCGCTCACGGTCGCCATGTGCGTCGCGTCGGCGATGGCGGCGATTATCCGGGTCATTCGCATCGACCCAGTCATGGTATTCACGCGATGAGCGGCTTGCTTCTCGAAGCCCGCGACGTGACCAAGGTCCTTGGTCGTGGAGCCGGACAGGTCCATGCGCTCAAAGAAGTGACGCTGTCGCTGCATGGCGGAGAGCTGGCCATGCTGATGGGTCCGTCCGGGAGCGGCAAAACCACCTTGATGTCGATCCTTGGCTGCATGCTCGCGCCAACGGCCGGCGAAATACGTATATGCGATCATTCTGTTGTGACGACCGATCGAGAGCAGATGTCGGCGTTGCGCCGAAACTACATAGGCTTTGTGTTCCAGTCCTATCATCTTTTTCCGACTTTGACGGCGGTCGAAAACGTCCAACTTGCGCTCGACGTACGGGGGCGACGGGGACGGGACGCAAAGATGCGTTCGCGCGAAGCGCTGTCCAGTGTCGGCCTTGGCAACAAGTTCGATTCCTATCCGCTTCAACTGAGCGGTGGGGAACAGCAACGCGTGGCGATTGCTCGGTCTCTTGTGTCCAATCCTTCGATCATTCTTGCCGACGAGCCCACGGCCGCCCTCGACACGGCGACCGGCCGTTCCATCATGCAGCTCTTGAGTCGTATTGCCGCGGACCGTAAACGTGGTGTTTTGGTCGTTACGCATGATACGCGCTTAACCCCGTTCGCCAGCCGGGTTCTGTCCATTGAAGACGGGCGAATTGTTGGGGAGATATCGGCAAAGCGCCCGAGAGCGCGGCGGAAAGCCGCCAAGCGTGGCTAGGCGCTCTGCCAGTCTCCGCGCGGAAATTGCCCGATGGGGCCTCCGCTGGTTCGTCAAAAAACGTAGCCATCATCAAACGATCGAACAGGCGCGCGCGACATTTCATTCGATTGAATGGCTCATTCCGTATCCGCCGCGCGGAACAGTAACGGAGCCCATCACGGTAGGCGACGGTGCGACGGCCGACCTGATTACGACGCCAGCTTCGGGCCACGACCGATTTGTTCTCTACCTGCACGGCGGCGCCTATCGTCTCGGTTCGCCGGCGACCTTCCGGAATTTTACTTGGCGGATCGCTACGGCCGCACGGGCGCGTGTCGTGGCACTCGACTACCGGCTGGCGCCGGAACACCCATTTCCTGCCGCTCTCGAGGACGCGCTTTCCGCGTACCGCTGGCTTCTCTCCGAGATTGCGCCGCCAAAGCTTGCGCTCCTCGGTGATTCTGCCGGCGGAGGGCTTGCGCTTGGCTTGCTGCTGAAACTGCGGGACGTTGGCTTGCCGCTTCCGTCGGTCGCCGTTGCGCTGTCGCCATGGACAGACCTTGCGCTTAGCGGAGCGTCGATCACCGCGAATGCACAAGCCGACCCAATGCTGAATGCCGACGATCTTCCTCAGTTCGCCGCTGAGTATCTTCGCGGAGCCGACCCTGGTAGCCCCTATGCATCGCCATTGTACGGCGATCCAGCAGGATTGCCGCCGACACTATTTCAAGTCGGCAGCGACGAGATCATGCGTGACGACACCTTGCGCATGGCGGAAAAAATGATCGACGCCGGATGTAAAGTGGTGGTCGAAGTCTGGCCCCGAATGCCGCATGTATGGCACTTGTTGGCTCCAATGGTTCCTGAGGCGAGGGCGGCAATTAAAAAGGTCGGCGCTTTCATCGACGAGCGTCTGGCGACGCACTCATCGAACGAATAGGTGCGAAGGGGCTTCTGGCCCAAAGCGGGCATCGCAGCCTTTTTGCGCTTCTTAACCCAACCTCGCCGTTGACCCAGGTCAAAGCTGCGATCGAGCGACAGTGCTACCCGAAGTAAAATTTTGGAGGCATCGCCATGGCAGCAATTCGCCGCACCGCTTTGATCACGTCCACCGGCTTCGCACTGGTTGTGTTGCTCACAATTGCCGATGCGCAGCCCTACGGGCCCGGCATGATGATGGGGCCGGGAATGATGGGCCGCGGGTCGTTTGGCTACATGTGCAGCCCAGCTGCTGTTGGTTTTGCCGAATGGCGAATCGAACGGCTCGAGCGTGTGATCAAGCCGACCGACACGCAGAAGGCCAAGTTCGACGAGCTCAAGGCGGCGTCGACCAAAGCAGCCGATGTCATGCGATCAGCCTGCCCAACAGAATTCCCGAAAACGGTGGTGGCGCGCATGGAGATGATGGAAAAGCGCGCCGACGCGATGTCACAGGCCATCAAGACCGTGCGCCCGGCGATGGAAGCCTTCTACGCGACGTTGAGCGACGAACAAAAAGCGCAGCTCGATACCGGCTCCGGCCGTTTCTGGCACTGGCGCGAGCGGCCCTAAGCCGGGCATAGCATCTTCACCGCTGCTTTGACGGCGGCAATCTATTTGCGGATATGCGCGATGTCGCTCGCAAAGGCGTTGGCTTGATCGCTGAGCCGGCTCCACGCGTGCGTCGCGGCGATGGCCACGAGCAGATAGAGAAGCGTTGCGAACAGGGCGAGGATGTCCTGTTTCCAAAACGGAATGGGCTTGTGGTGTGGATCGGAGCGCATGGCTTAGCTCCCGGCTTTTTGTCGACGGCAAAGTCACCCGATCATCAAACGACCCGAACCGCGTAACCCTGTTGCGATTTACGCGCTTTTTATGCGCAGCGCGCTTTTGATACACCGGCTTCGCCAGACGCGCCGCTTTCCGCGCGACCACGGCACAAATTTTTGGAAAAAGACTATTGCGCGGCGACGCCGAAGCGGTCGTCGAGCGCGTAGCCCGCACCACGCACGGTGCGGATCGGATCGGTCATGTGGCCGCGGTTGATCGCCTTGCGCAGGCGGCCGACATGGACGTCGACGGTGCGCTCGTCAATGTAGATATCCGAGCCCCAGACGCCGTCGAGCAGCTGCTCTCGCGAGAACACGCGCCCCGGCCGCTCCATCAGGAATTCCAGGAGCCGGTATTCCGTCGGACCGAGATTGATCGGCCGGCCGTTGCGCACCACGCGCTTCTTCTCGCGGTCGAGCTCAATATCGCCGATGGTGAGCACGTTCGCGACGCGCTCGGGGCTGGCGCGGCGGAGCAGCGCGCGGACACGGGCAAGCAGCTCGGGCACCGAGAACGGCTTGACAATGTAGTCGTCGGCGCCGGTCGCAAGACCCCTCACCTTCTCGCTCTCCTCGCCGCGCGCGGTAAGCATGATGATCGGTAACTGGCGGGTCTCGGGCCGCGCGCGCAGGCGGCGGCAAAGCTCGATGCCGGAGAGGCCGGGCAGCATCCAGTCGAGCACGACAAGATCGGGGGTCGCCTCCTTGAGGCGTGTATCGGCCTCATCGCCGCGCGCGGCCGTCTCGACCTCGTAGCCTTCCGATTCGAGATTGTAGCGGAGCAGCATGGTGAGCGGCTCCTCGTCCTCGACGATCAGGATGCGCGCGCTCATGGTCCGATCTTACCTATTCTCCACCCTGAGGGCAGCGATCGTCGTGGTGTCGCCCTTGGGCCGCTGATCAGCGATTGGGCGGCCTTCGATGATGTAATGCACGGTCTCGGCGATATTGGTGGCGTGGTCGCCCATGCGCTCGATGTTCTTGGCGCAGAACATCAGATGAATGCAGAAGGTGATGTTGCGCGGATCTTCCATCATGTAGGTCAGCAGCTCGCGGAACACCGAGGTGCAGACCGCGTCGATTTCGGTGTCACCGCGCCACACCGCCATGGCCTTGGACAGATCGCGGCGGCCATAGGCATCGAGCACGGTTTTGAGCTGCTCGAGCACAAGGTCGGTCATGTGTTCGACGCCACGGATCAACTTCGGCGGTGGGAATTCGCCGTTGAGTGCGACGACGCGCTTGGCGATGTTTTTGGCAAGGTCGCCGATGCGCTCGAGATCGTTGGCAAGGCGCAAGGCGCCAACGATGTCGCGCAGGTCGACCGCCATCGGCTGACGGCGGGCGATCGTCATGATCGCCTTCTCCTCGATCTCGCGCTGGAGATTGTCGATATGGGCATCCGCGGCCGTGACGCGCTGCGCCAGCGTCGTGTCGCGCTTGGCAAGCGCATCGACTGAGTCGGCAACCTGCTTCTCGGCGAGGCCACCCATTTCGGCGACCATGCGGGCAAGCTCCTGCAGGTCGGTGTCGAATGCCTTGATCGTGTGGTCGGTCATTGTCATTGTCCTTCGACCTATCTATGGCGCCTGATCGCCGTGCGTCAGCCGAACCGGCCGGTGATGTAATCTTGGGTGCGCCGATCGCTCGGCGAGGTGAAGATCTGCGTGGTCTCGCCGTACTCGACCAGCTCGCCGAGATACATAAAGGCAGTGAAGTCGGACACGCGCGCCGCCTGCTGCATGTTGTGGGTGACGATGGCGATCGTGTAGTCCTCTTTGAGCTCGTCGATCAGCTCTTCGATCTTGGCGGTGGAGATCGGATCGAGCGCCGAGCACGGCTCGTCGAAAAGGATGACCTCCGGCCGCACCGCGACGGTGCGTGCAATGCACAGACGCTGCTGCTGGCCGCCGGACAGCGATAGGCCATTGGCGTTCATCTTGTCTTTTACCTCTTCCCAGAGCGCGGCGCGTTGCAGGCAATGTTTGACGCGGTCGTCGATCTCGGACTTCGGCAGTTTTTCGTAAAGGCGGATGCCGAAGGCGATGTTCTCGTAGATCGTCATCGGGAACGGCGTCGGCTTCTGGAACACCATGCCGACCTTGGCGCGCAGGAGATTGAGGTCCTGCGACGGCGCCAGGATGTCCTCATTGTCGAGGCGGACGTGACCGGCGGCACGCTGGTTCGGATAAAGGTCGTACATGCGGTTGAGGATGCGCAGAAACGTCGACTTGCCACAGCCCGACGGCCCAATCAGCGCCGTGACCTTGGATTGGTAGAACGGCATGCTGATGCTCTTCAACGCGCGGTGATCGCCGTAGAAAAAATCGAGATCGCGCACCGTGATCTTTTCCGACAGGCCTTCAGCGCTGCTCTGCGGGCGATTGACCGTAGGAGTCGTGAACGTTGCGAGGCTCATGACGTTTTTCTCTTTGACGCGAGGACACGGGCGATGATGCTGAGTGCAAGCACCGCCATGGTAATGATGAGCGCGCCGGTCCAGGCGAGTTGCTGCCAGTCATGGTACGGACTGAGCGCGAACTGGAAAATGACGACCGGCAGGCTGGAGACCGGAGCATTCATGTCGAGGCTCCAGAACTGGTTGTTGAGCGCCGTGAACAGAAGCGGCGCGGTTTCGCCGGAAATGCGCGCGACCGCGAGGAGCACGCCGGTGACCATGCCGGCGCGCGCCGCCTTATAGGCGACCTTCTGGATCATCAGCGAGCGCGGCAGGCCGATCGAGGCGGCCGCCTCGCGCAGCGTGTCGGGTACCAGAGTAAGCATGTCCTCGGTAGTTCGCACGACAACCGGAATGACGATGACCGCAAGGGAGATTGCACCGGCCCAGCCGGAGAAATGCCCCATCTGCGCGACCATGATCTCGTAGATAAAGAGGCCGATCACGATCGACGGAGCGCTCAACAGGATGTCGTTGATGAAACGCACCACCGTTGTCAGGCGGTCGTAGCGGCCGTATTCGGCCATGTACGTGCCGGCCAGGATGCCGAGCGGCGTGCCGATCATCACCGCAAGCACCGTCATAAGGATGCTGCCGGCGATGGGGTTCAGCAGACCGCCGGAACCGCCGGGTGGTGGCGTCATTTGGGTGAAGACTTCAAGGCTGAGGCCGCTGAAGCCCTTCCACAACAGTTCAGCGAGAATGAAGACCAGCCAGAGCAGGCCGAAACCGGTCGCGCCGAAGGCGAGCCCGACCGCGACCATGTTTCGCCGGCGGCGGGTGTTGTAGAGGGCGCTCGACACTTCAACCGCCATGGTCAGCCTCCCACCCGCGCATTCATGCGCAGCAGCATCAGCCGCGCGATGGCCAGCACGATGAAGGTGATGACGAACAGGATGAGGCCGAGTGCGATCAGCGACGAGGTATAGAGATCGCCGACGGCTTCAGTGAATTCATTGGCGATGGTGGCGGAAATAGTGGTGCCGGGCGCGAGGATCGAGCTGGAGATGCGGTGTGCGTTGCCGATGACGAAGGTGACCGCCATAGTTTCGCCGAGCGCGCGGCCAAGGCCGAGCATGACGCCACCGATCACGCCGACGCGGGCGTAAGGCAGCACGACGTAACGCACCACCTCCCAGGTGGTGCAGCCGACGCCGTAGGCGGCTTCCTTCAGGACCGGCGGCACTGCCTCGAACACGTCACGCGAGATCGAGGTGATGAAAGGCAGCACCATGATCGCGAGGATGAGGCCGGCGGTCAGAATGCCGATGCCGTAAGGCGGGCCGGCAAACAAATTGCCAATGATGGGGATTTCGCCGAGCGTATCAATCAGAAACGGTTGCAGCGTCTGCTGCAAAAACGGCGCGAACACGAACAGGCCCCAGATGCCATAGATGATGCTGGGAATGCCGGCCAGCAATTCGATGGCAATGCCGATCGGACGGCGCAGCCACATCGGGCACAATTCGGTCAGGAACAGTGAAATAAAAAGTCCGACCGGCACCGCGATCAGCATCGCGGTGAACGAGGTGACGATGGTGCCGTAGATCGGTGCGATCGCGCCGAACTTCTCCGTCACCGGATTCCAGACCTCGGTGTAGAGGAAGCCGATACCGTAGGTCGACAGCGCGAGCCACGACCCGTGGATCAGCGAAATGATGATGCCGCCGAGAATGATGAGGACGGCAAAGGCCGCGATCCGCGTCAGGTGCCGGAAGGCGGCATCCCGCAACCGCAGGCGCTCGAGCACCCGGCCGCGATCGATCAAGGCAGCATCCAGGAGGGCGCCCTCAAACGCGACATCGACCACGGAGTTTCTCCCGGTGTCCTGCATCGGCACTCCCTGCACGTCACCAACGTCCGGGAGACCACTCAAGCGACCCTGAGGCCACGGCACAAGCCGGCCTGTGGCCGGCGGTGGACAAGGAAAAGGCGCCGAGAAACGGCGCCTTTTCCATTCGTTCTCATTACATCGAAGCTTTCACTTCGCCCTTCCAATACTGCTCGACGTCCTTCACGACGTTCGAGGGCATTGGAACGTAATCGAGCTCTTCAGCCATCTTGCCGCCGTTCTTGTACGCCCAGTCGAAGAACTTGAGCGCTTCGGCGGTAGCAGCTGCATCGCTCGGCTGCTTGTAGACGAGGATCCAGGTCGCGGCCGTCATCGGCCAGGACTTGTCGCCGGGCTGGTTAGCGAGGATGACGCCATAGCCAGGCTGCGACTTCCAGTCGGCGTTGCCAGCGGCCGCCTGGAAGGCGTCCGAGGTCGGCGACACGGTCTTGCCGGCCTTGTTGATCATTTTGGTGTAGGTCAGCTTGTTCTGCTTGGCGTAGGCGTACTCGACGTAGCCGATCGAGCCCTTGGTGTTGCCGACATTGTTGGCAACGCCTTCGTTGCCCTTGGCGCCGATGCCCGACGGCCACTGCAGCGAGGTGTTGACGCCGACCTTCGACTTCCAGTCCGCGCTGACGTCGGCGAGGTAGAAGGCGAAGTTATAAGTGGTGCCCGAGCCGTCGGAGCGGTGCACGATCGCGATCGCCTGGCTCGGCAGCTTGGCGCCGGGGTTGAGCTTCTTGATCGCGGCATCATCCCATTTCGTGATTTCGCCGAGATAGATCTTGGCGAGCGTCGGGCCGTCGAGGACAAGGTCACCCGGTTTGATGCCGTCGATGTTCACGACCGGCACGATACCGCCCATGACCATCGGAAACTGCGCGAGACCGGCCTCATCGAGCTCTTTGCCGGGGAGCGGCGCGTCGGACGCACCAAACGTCACGGTCTTGGCCTTGATCTGCTTGATGCCGCCGCCGGAGCCGATCGACTGATAGTTCAGCCCGGTGCCGGTCTGCTTCTTGTAGGCGTCAGCCCACTTCGCATAGATCGGATAGGGAAATGTCGCCCCGGCGCCGGAAATGTCGGCGGCCTTGGCGGGAACGATAGCAGCAGTGGCGATGAAGCCAGCGGCTGCCCATGCGGTCCAGTGTTTCACGGGTTCTCTCCATTCATGTTGGCGGCCAAAGCCGTTCGCGGGCATTGCTGCCCGTGTTGCTCCGCTTTGGTGCCCTTGGAATAGGGCTGCCGCTGTTGCTTTAAGACGCGCTCCGAGATTTCAACTTCGGACGTTTTGTTTGGGCGTCTTTGGTTATCCGAAGTCGAATCCAGCGATAAACTTTGCACGCAACCGTTCTATAAAGCTTTGATGACAACCAAATGACGTATCAAGCCTATGAATTCTCTTGCGATTCTGGCGATATGACGGTTTCAGCGGTGGGAAGGGGCAGGTGCATGCAAAAGCTTGCGCCGGCGCCCGGCGTGCTCTCGATGGTCAGCCTACCGCCATGACGATTGAGCACGTGCTTGACCAGCGCAAGGCCTAAGCCCGTACCGCCGAGTGCCCGGCTTTCGGCGACATCGACGCGATAGAAGCGCTCCGTCAGCCGCGGCAGATGCTCAGGCGCGATGCCTGGACCGTAATCGCGTACCGAGAGACGCGCTTCGGGCGTTCCGGCGCGCGTCTGTCCGCGCGCCAGCGTGAGGTCGACACGCTTGCCGGCGGCGCCGTATTTCAATGAGTTCTCGACCAGGTTCTCCAGCGCGCGGATCAACTCATCGCGGTCGCCGGGCACGGTGAGTGGCTCGGACGGAACGCTCATCTTGATATCGACACCGCGATCGCGCGCTAGCGTCTGCAGACCGTCGGCCACCTGGCGGACGATCGGCGTCAGGTCGACCGGCATGTTCGGCGCAAGATGCGCGTTGAGCTCGATGCGCGACAGCGACAGCAGATCGTCAATCAGACGCGCCATGCGCGAGGCCTGCGCCTGCATGATGCCGAGAAACTTCTCCCGGGCCGGCGTGTCGTCCTTGGCCGGTCCCTGTAATGTCTCGATGAAGCCGAGCAGCGCGGCGAGCGGCGTCCGCAGCTCGTGGCTGGCATTGGCGATGAAGTCGGCCCGCATCTGCTCGACGCGGCGCAGCGGCGTCAGATCGTTGAAAGTCATCAGGAGGATGTCTGCGCTACCATCGGCCCCGATGGATAGCCGCACCGGCGTGACGAAGGCCTCGAACCAGCGGTCGAGCGGCACGCGCTCGAAGAATTCGACGCGCTGTGGCTCGTGCCGCTTGGTTGCGCGGCGGATGGCATCGACCAGTTCCGGCATGCGCAGCGCGATCAGCGCCGGGTCGCCGCGCCGCAGCGCCGGTGCAATCGCCGCCGCCGGCTCGTTGAAGGCGACGACACGGCCGTCGCGATCGAGCACGATTGCCGGATCCGGCAGGCCACCGATCAGCGTGTCGATAAGCGGTTGCTGCGCCAGTAAAAACGCGCGGCCGCTCGCCGGCAGGGAAAGACTCGACCCAACACCAAGGCCGTCATTGCCGAACAGCACCGACCACGCCTCGCGCAGGCGGGATAGCCAGCTGGCTCGCGAGGGAAAATTGTCTTCGCTGGTCGCCATCGGTCAGCCGGCGCCGGATTGCTCGCGGTCGATCTCGCTGCGTATCGGATCCGCGGCCAGCACGATTTGCCGCTTGGGCACAACTTTGCCGCTGCGCATCAGCATCAGCTCCCGTAGCCCCAGGATCGTCAGCGCTATAGCGAAAGGTACCAGATAATAAAGCATACGGAAGATCAGAAGACCGGCAACGAGGTCCTCTTTCTGGAATTGCCAGAGCGCGACCAGCATCGCGGCGTCAAAGACACCGAGACCGCCCGGGGCGTGGCTTGCAAAACCGAGCATCGTCGCGGAAACGAACACCACCAGCAGCGTGATGAAGCCGATGTTCGGTTCGTTCGGCAGCAGCATGTACATCGCCATGGTGCAGCAGCCAAGATCACAGAGTCCGATGATGATCTGAAGAAGCGTCGAGGGGCCGCTTGGCAGCCGCACCTTCCATTGCCCCTGGCCGATCTCGCGCGGCGAACTCCAGACCCAGGCAATATAGGAGCCGAGCGCCAACAGGATCAGCGCGGCGAAGCCGCGATTAAGCATGGCGGGCAACTGATCGATGGGCATCGCTGCCTGCGGCTCAAAGAACACGCTCAGACCGAGTACCGTTGCGTTGCCGAGCCAGAATGTAAGGCCTGCGACGAAGCAAATCTTGGCAACCTCGATGGCCGTCAGGCCATGGAGCGAGTAGATGCGATAGCGCACCGCACCGCCGGTGAAGACGGTTGCACCGATATTGTGGCCGACGGCATAGCTGCTGAACCCGGACAGCGCGGCGATGCGATAGGGAATTTCGTTGCGCCCGATCGTGCGCAGCGCGAACAGATCGTAGAAGGTGAGCGTGAAATAGCCGCCGGCGACGAACACCGCGGCGAACGCGACGTCATCATACTCGATCGCCTTGATCGCCGCGATCACGGCAGCGACGTCGAGGTGGCGCAGCATGTGGAACAGCACGTCCGCCGCCACCACGATGATGGTGAGGCTGAGCAGGACGCCGATGCGATTCCAGCCGATCGTTTTCTGGAAGAATCGCGCCACCGCGCGCAACGACTCGAGCATTCATCCTCCGGTTGGACGCGGCATTTGCCTGCGTTACGCCTGTCGCGGCGCAGTGGAACCCCCACCTAGCAGAACTCGTTTCACGGCGCGAGTGCACTGACGGAACGGCATCAAGCCTGCTAAATTGACCGTCCGGGCACTCCCCGCTTGAGAACAATATAATGAGTGGCTCACATCGCGGGGACCACCGCATTTCGGAGGTTACGGCCATGACAGATCACGATCGCCGCACCGTCATCAAAAGTGCCGGATTGGGCGTTGGCGCGGGGCTCTTATCCGGGATCGCACCGGCCGCGGCCGCAGCCGAGGGCGAAATCTGGAGTGCGGAATACTGGGCGATGAAAGGCGGCGTGAAGCTCAATTTGTGGCGCAAACGTGTCAGTGCGCCGGCACCGGGCGATGCCAAACCGGCCGTATTCCTTGTGCACGGCTCATCGAATTCGGCGCGCTCGTCCTACGACCTCACGGTGCCGGGCAAAGGCGAGTACTCGTTGATGAACGTGCTCGCCCGCGACGGTTACGATGTCTGGACGATGGATCACGACGGCTATGGCCGCTCGGGAAGCTCCGGCAACAATTCCGATATCGCCAGCGGCGTCGAGGATCTCAAGGCGGCGATGCCGGTGGTGGCGAAAGAAACCGGGCAGGCCAAAGTTCACTTCTACGGCACGTCCTCCGGCGGCATCCGCGCGGCAGCCTTCGCGCAAGCGCAGCCCGGCAGCGTCGCACGGCTGATCCTCTGCGCCTTCACCTACAAAGGGAACGGCGCGGCCGAGATCGACCGGCGAAAGAAGAAAATCGAGGAGTTGCGTGCGAGCCCGCGTCGCAAGCGCGATGCCAACATGATCCGCTCTATCTTCACACGCGATGGCCATCCTGAACTTTACGATCCGGCGATGGTCGAAGCGCTGGTCACCGACGAGATGCCGTTCGGCAACGACGTGCCAAGCGGAACCTACATCGACATGGCAACCAATCTGCCGATTGTCGACCCCAAGAAAATCCTGTCGCCGGTGCTAATGCTGCGCGGCGAGTTCGACGGCAACTCAACGAATGAAGACCTGCTCGATTTCTACCGGCAATTGCCGAACGGGGATCGCCAGTTCGTCATCCTGCCCCAAACGGCGCACAGTTCGGGCTACAGCAAGAACCGGCACCTGCTTTACTACGCGATGCACAACTTTCTCGCGGAGCCGCCGCTCACGGCTGCTTAGCGGCGAAGAACTTGCGCAGCGCCGCGGTCGTCTCCTGCGGCGCCTCGTCCATCAGATAGTGCCCGCTCGGCACCGGGTGGGCGTCGACGATATTCGACGCATAGGCTTTCCAGATATCGCCCGGTCCCGGATTGTGATTGCGGCCGACGCCGCCGGTCGCGCCCCACAGCAGCAGCACGGGACAATCGATCTTGCGGCCGGCCTTGAAGTCCCTTTCATCGTGCTCGAGATCGATGCCGGCGCCGGCGCGATAATCCTCGCAGATGGCATGGATCGTTTCGGGGTTGTGGAAGCAACGCTTGTATTCGGCGAGCGCCTCTTTGTCGAAGAATGAGAGCCCCTGTTTAGTCTTGGCGAGCTTCTTCTCGATGAACCAGTCCGGATCGAAGCCCATCATCTTTTCAGGCATATCGGCGGGCTGGATGTTGAAGAACCAGTGCCAGGAAAAGGTCGCCCACTGCTTGTTAATATGGGCATAGAGATAATGCTGCGGGATGATGTCAAGGATTGCCGCGCGGATTACAGTTTGTGGATGATCGAGGCACATGCGATGCAGCACGCGGGCGCCGCGGTCGTGGCCGGCGGCCATGAAACGGTCGTAGCCGAACGACTTCATCACCTCCACCTGGTCCTGCGCCATCGCGCGGAAGGAATAGCCGGAATGATCGTCGCCGCCTGGCGGCTTTTCGGAGTCGCCGTAGCCGCGCAGGTCGGTCGCGATCACCGTGAACTCGCGCGACAAGGTCGGCGCAATCTTGTGCCAGTTGAGATGCGTGAACGGATTGCCGTGCAACAGCAGCAAAGGCGGGCCGCTGCCGCCCCTCACCGCAACGATGCGGGCGCCGGAGGTTTTGATTTCGCTGCGGGTGAAACCGTCGAGGAGCATCGACCAAGCGTAACGTCGGCCGCACATAAAAGGAAAGTCCCGGCTTTGCTCACGGCAAGGCCGGGACTACCGGTTGGCCGGCTCGTTAGCCGCAGTAGCGGACGTAACGGACGTGCTTGCCCGAGTAGTTCCAGTACACTTGGCGGACCGTGTAGCAGTCCGACGCGTAATAGGGATAATAGCCGCCCCAGTAACCACCGTGCCAGTGATGCCAGTGATGGGCGGAGGCAGAGGTCGGGAAGAGCGCGGTCGCGCCGATGACGGCGGCAGCGCCGAGGCCGAGGATAAGCTTGCGGAACATGGGATTTCTCCAGTTAACGGATGTGCGTCTCACATCCTCGGAATTTGTCGCGGACGCTAAGGGCACGGTTCAAAGCCGTCCGTGACCACGGTCACAGCCGCGCAAACCCCTGAAATGGCACGTTAACGGCCGGGAAATGCGCTAGTCTTGCCCGCGACCGAGCCTGGCGGAAAAGGCGAGTTTTCGCTGATTCTGCCTGAACCCGGGCTGTATTCGTGACGACTAACCAGTGAGCCGATCGATGCAGACGACCTCGGATGAGGTTCTGATTTCGAGGATCGCAGGCGGCGACCGGCTTGCCATGCAGGTGCTGTTCGCAAGGCACCACGTGCGCGTCTACCGCTTCGTGCTGCGGCTCGTCCGCAACGAGGCAACCGCGGAGGACCTGATCAGCGAGGTCTTCCTCGATATCTGGCGGCAGGCCGGCAAGTTCGAAGGCCGTTCCGCGGTGACGACCTGGATGCTGAGCATCGCGCGCTTCAAGGCCCTCACGGCCCTGCGGCGCCGCCAGGACGACGAACTGGACGACGAGACGGCGGCCGCGATCGCGGATCACGCAGATGACCCCGAAACGGCGCTGGCGAAGAAATACAAAGGCACGGCTTTGCGGGATTGCCTGACGGCTTTGTCGGTGGAGCACCGGGAAGTGATCGATCTCGTGTACTACCACGAGAAGTCGGTTGAAGAAGTGGCCGAGATCGTCGGCATCCCGGAAGCGACAGTGAAGACGCGAATGTTCTACGCGCGGAAGAAACTGTCCGAGTTGCTGAAAGAAAAAGGTATCGATCGAGGTTGGCCATGAATACGACGAGCGAAAAAGAGGCGCCGCAAAGCGAGATCGAAGCGCTGCTGCCCTGGCACGCAGCCGGCACGTTGAGCCGGCGCGACGCCCAGCGCGTCGAAGACGCATTGAGCCGCGACCCTGAGCTTGCGCGCCACTATGAGGCAGTGCGCGAGGAATTGGGCGAAACCATTCTTCTCAACGAAAATCTCGGCGCGCCGTCGGCGCGCGCGATGGAGACGCTGTTTACCAAGATCGACGCCGAGCCGAAGCGCATGGGCGGAGGCTCGTTCAACCTCAGCTCACGCTTCACCGGCTGGCTCGAGAGCCTGACGCCGCGCACGCTGGCCTATGCCGGCGGTGCTGCTGCGATCGCGATTCTCTTGCAGGCGGGCCTGATCGCCGGTCTCGCCATCAAGGAGACGCAGACCGAAGGCTTCGAGAGCGCCTCGGCGCCGAGTGCCGCGCCAGGTGTCGGCGCCTTCACGCTCATCCGCTTTGCGCCGCAGGCGAGCTTTGACGACATCAACAAGTTCCTCGAGCAGAACAGACTGATGATTGTGTCCGGCCCGGAAGCCGGCGGCCTCTACAAGGTGCGCGTCGGCGAAGCCAAAATGTCGAAGGTCGAGCTCGGTCAGGTCGTGAAGAAGCTGCAGCAGGATAAAGTGGTCGGCTTCATCGTCACCACGCAGTAGACTTGCTGTCGGAGGTAAAGCCATGCGCCTGCAACGCTCTGCTTTGCTGCTGACCGCTGCCGTCGCGATCGCGGCGATGGCGGCCTCCAGCGCCTTTGCGCAGAAGGCCAGTAGCCGCGGCTCGTCGACCACGAGCACCGGCCACGCCATGTCGACGTCGAATGGCGGTTATAGCGGCGGCCGCATCGGTATCACCAATGGCGGCTTACTTGACGGCCCCGGCATCAGTGTCGGCCCTGGACCGCAATTCATCGACAACAAGCCGTCCGGCAACACCAAGTCACGCGATGCGCGCCGGCGCACCACGACACCGCGTAATAACAATGGCGGCGGCACTATTCTTCCTCCATCGGTTCCCGGCGAGGTGCTGATGGAGACCGCCAATGCGGTGACGCCTGACCAGATCCGCGTATGGCAACAGCGCTACCGGCTGACATTGGTCGAGCAGCAGACATTACAGCTCACCGGTGCAACCTTGATGCGCTGGCGCATCGCCGACCGCCGCTCGGTGCCGACGCTGGTCAATGCCTTTCGGCGCGACGGCTTCACTTCCCAGCCCAATCACCTGTTCGCGCTGCAAGAAAGCGCAACCACGCAATCGTTTGGCAGCGTGAACCAGTACGAGCTCGGCAAGCTGCATTTGCCTCAGGCTCATGAGCTTGCCAAGGGCAGCGATGTTCGCGTTGCCGTCATCGATTCCGGCATCGACGCCTCAAGTCCCGAGCTTGCCGACAGCATCGCTGAAAGCTTCGATACGCTTTCCGGTCCGATGAAGCCGCACAAGCACGGCACGGCGATCGCCGGCCTGATCGCAGCGCACGGCAGCCTGCGCGGCGCGGCGCCCGATGCGCGCCTTCTCGCGGTGCGCGCCTTCAATCCGGAAGGCGAAGCGGCACGCGGCACCACGTTCAACATCCTCAAGGGCGTCGACTGGGCGGCTTCGCACGGCGCGCGCGTCATCAATATGAGCTTCGCCGGACCGAACGACCCGGCGCTGCACCGCAGCCTCGAAGCGGCGCACAAGAAGGGTATCGTGCTGGTGGCGGCCGTCGGCAATGCCGGACCGGACTCGCCGCCGCTCTATCCTGGCGCCGATCCTAACGTCATCGGCGTGACGGCGACCGACGCCGACGACAAGCTATTCCCGCTGTCGAACCGCGGCGATCAGGTGGCGATCGCCGCGCCCGGTGCGCGCATTCTCGTCGTCATTCCGGACGGCAGCTACGAGGTGTCCTCGGGAACGTCCTATTCGGCTGCCACGGTGAGCGGCATTGTCGCATTGATGCTGCAACGCGAGCCGACGCTGACTCCGGACAATGCACGCGAGATCCTGATGGCGACCGCCAAGGATCTGGGCCCCAAGGGCCGCGACCCGATGTTCGGCGCCGGCCTTGCCGATGCGTTTGCGGCGCTGATGGCCGAGCACTCGCCAATGGCCTCGACGGCATCTGCCCCGTCGTCGCCGCCCGCAAAATAGCGCGGCGGCACGAGAAAATTATGTTTCTCTTGCGGCCCTGGTGCCGAGTTGCCACTTATCGTCCTGTATGACGACCGAGCCGCAATTGATGCCTTTGCGCGTGACGCGCAACGACAAGATCGCCGACGGCATCCACCTCTTCGAACTCCGCGCATCGAATGCCGAGCCACTGCCGTCGTTCACCGCCGGCGCGCACATCACGATCCGCGTGCCAAACGGTCTCTTGCGCAAATACTCGCTGTGCAACGATCCGGCCGAGCGCGACCGTTACCAGGTCGCGATCAAGCGCGAGACGAACGGCCGCGGCGGTTCGAGCACGCTCATCGACAAGGTGAAAGCCGGCGATGAGCTGATGGTCGCACCGCCGGTCAACGACTTCGGCCTGCCGCAGCGCGCGCAGGATTTCCTGTTCATCGCCGGCGGCATCGGCATCACGCCGATCATGGCGATGATCCGCGAGCTGCAAGCGCAGGGCAAACGCTTCCGCCTCTTTTATTGCTCGCGCTCGCCCGAGACGACCGCATTCACGGAAGAACTGTCGGCGCCGGAATTCGCCGGCAAGGTCGTGATTCATCACGACCAGGGCGATCCCACCTGTTCGCTCGATCTCAAGCCGATCCTCGCCGAGCGGCGCAATCGCGAGCATCTCTATTGCTGCGGACCGCGGCCGCTGATGGAAGCGGTGCGGCGCATGACCGACCACTGGTCGCCGACCGCGGTACATTTTGAGGCCTTCAGCGAGGCGGAAACGCACAAGGCCGGCGACAAGCCGTTCCGCGTGCGGCTTGCGCGAACAAACAAGGTACTCGAGGTGCCGGTGACCAAGACGATTCTCGAGGTGCTGCGCGATAACGGCCTTGACGTGCCGAGCTCCTGCGAGACCGGCACCTGCGGCACCTGCCGAACCAAGATGCTGGCCGGCAAAGCCGATCATCGCGACCTGGTGCTGGCCGAGCATGAGCGCGCCGACACGATCATGATCTGCGTGTCGCGCGCGCGCAGCGACGAGATCACGCTCGACCGCTGATTATTCCTGGATCGTGCGCAGGTAGTCGCGGAGCGCGCGCGCGTCTTCGATCTTGAACTTGAACTGCGGCATGTCCGGATGCGTCGGCATCAGGCCGGCGCTCAGGACGCGCGCGAACGTGTCGAGGTCGTAGGTCCTGCCGATGGTGCGCAGTGGCGGCGCGTCGGGCCGAGGGCTGCGACGGCCGGTCGCGCCGATCGCGTGGCATTGACCGCAGAACCGCGCCGCCAAGGCCTGGCCGCGGCGGATTGGATTGCCCTGCTCTTCCTCCTGCGCCTGCGCTTGCACGATCATGAGCCCAAGCAGCGAAACGATCACGGCAAAGGCTTTCATAGGCACTGCTCTCATTCCTGTAAGCGGGAGGTGGCGCGCCGGAAGGGATTCGAACCCCTGACCCCCAGATTCGAAGTCTGGTGCTCTATCCAGCTGAGCTACCGGCGCCTGCTCCGCCTTGAAAGAGCGGCGCGCGCCCCGAAGGCGCGCGGCTGGTCTTTATCCTTAGTGGTTTCGCTGGAACCCAGCAAGACTGCACCAAAGCTGCCCCGATGACCCCTCCGCTACCGTTTTGTCAGGAAAACCTCACTCATTCCGTGAGCCGCTAGCAAGATTTGCGCCGCTGTTGAATGCGCCATCAGCAAGAAAGGAAAAGCCGATGCCTGCGTTCAACCCCGTCATCAAACTTGCGCTGGCCGTCATTGCCGTCGCTGTCGCCATCCTCATCGCCGATGTGACGTTCAATTCGCATGCGTCCGAGCAAGATATCGCTCCGCACGCTACCGCACCGGCGCAGCAACCCGCCAAGACCGGCTCGGGGGCAAGGCCAACCGCGTTCAATACCGATGCGACCAGAGGATCCGATGCCGCGACCAGCACTTATGGTCCCGATCCGCGGCGAACGCGTGATTGGTGAACACTTACGCGGTGAGAGCCCCATAAAAGTCTGACGCATTCTTGGTCCCCCGCAACTTCGTGAGGTCGGCCGGCGACCTCAGCTTGCGCGCCACGCAGGCGAGCGCGCCGAGCTGTTCGCCTTCGGCGGCGGTAGGAAGCAGCAGCAGAAAAACAAGGTCGACGGGCTGTCCGTCGATCGCCTCGAAGTCGATCGGCCGCTTCAGCCTCGCCATCACGCCGAACGGCTTCTTGAGGGCCGGAAACCGGGCATGCGGGATGGCCACGCCGTTTCCCATGCCGGTCGAGCCGAGGCCCTCGCGCTTGAGAAGTTCGGCGACGATGTCGTCTTCCGACAATTGTAACTTTGCCGCAGCCGGCTTCGCCAGCTGCCGCAGCAGCTCCTCCTTATCGGCCGCGCGGACATTGACCAGCGTTTCGGTCCGCGACAGAAAATCGGAAATTTTCATAATTGCCCCCACGAGCTCTCTGCAGTTTTCTTTTTACGGCTCGTTCCTAGTCCGGCGCGCGCAGCCTGTAGCCAATTCCGGTTTCGGTCAGGACGTATTGCGGGCGTTCGGGATCGCGCTCGATCTTTTGCCTGAGCTGGCGGACATAGACGCGCAAATATTGCGCATCGGTCAGATTGTCCCACAACTCGCTTAGCAGGAACTTGTGGGTGAGCACCTTGCCGGCGTGCTGCACCAAAACGCGCAGGAGGTCATATTCCTTCGGCGACAGCTTCACGTCCTGGTCACGCACCTTGACGATGCGCCGCACCAGATCGACCGACAAATCACCGACGCGAAACACCGGACGCTCGCCATGAACCTGCAACTGATGGCGCAAGGCGGCGCGCATGCGTGCCAGAAGCTCGTCCATGCCGAACGGCTTGGTGACATAATCGTCGGCGCCGAAATCGAGTGCCTGGACCTTGCCCGCCTCGTCGCCGCGGCTCGAGAGCACGACAATCGGCACGCCTTCCTTGCGGCTGCGGATGGTTCGCAGCAATTCGAGACCGTCGATGTCGGGCAACCCCAGATCGAGAATGACGAGATCAGGATTCTGATCGAGAAGCTCCAATCCGGTCTTTCCGCTCGGCGCCTCCAGCACGTCGTAGCCTTGTGTATTCAGGCCCATCCGCAGCAGCTTGCGGATCGGCGGTTCATCGTCGATGACAAGAATCTTCAGGCGCGCGGCGCTCATGCGGCGGTGTCCAGCACTTTGGCTTCTGCCGGGATCGGCAAGCGGATTGTGAATACCGCGCCGCGGCGGTCGTCGCGATTGCCGGCAACGATGGTGCCCTTCATGGCCTCGATGAAGCCGCGCGAAATCGCAAGCCCAAGGCCGGTGCCAGGCCGCACGTGGTCGCCCTTTTGCACGCGGTAGAACTTGTCGAAGATGCGCTCTGCCTCTCCCGCCGGAATGCCTTCGCCCTCATCCTTGATCTGCAGCGATACAGATTCCGTGTCGCGCCAGGCTTCAATCCTGATGGTCGATCCGGCCGGCGAATACTTGGCGGCGTTGTCCAAGACGTTGAAGAGAGCCTGCTCGAACAATACGGCGTCTAGAGCAAGCATCGGCAGATTGACGTCGAGTTCCAGTTCGACGTGATGGCCGGCCAGAATCTTGTCGGCCCGCCGCAAAGCGCTGCCGATAATTTCCCTGAGATCGTGAGGCGCCGCATTCGGCGCGATCGCTCCGGATTCAAGCCTGGTCATGTCGAGTAGGTTAGCGATGAACCGATTGAGACGCTCGGATTCATCGACGATTGTCGCCAAAAGATCGGCCTTCTCGGATTCGCGGAGTTTGGACGACATGGTGCGCAGCGTACCGGCCGCTCCGAGCACTCCGGCAAGCGGTGTCTTGAGGTCATGAGAGATCGAGGTCAGCAACGCTGACCGCAGGCGCTCAGTTTCGATGCTGCGCTTAACACGATCCATGTCCTCCACGAGATGCACGCGCTCGATGGCGAGTGCACTTTGATCGATCAGCGCATCGAGCAGCCGACGTTCGTCCGGAGTCAGCAGTGGTCCTGGCTTGTCGCTGTCGACGCCGATGACGCCGATCGGCCCACGCCCTGTGCGCATCGGCAGGAAAAGACGTTTGGCACCTGGCAGCGTGTCGGCGCCACGACCTGCCGCCCGGTTGTTCTGCCAAGCCCATTTCGCCGCAGCCAAATCGGCGTTATCGAGGACGTCCTCCGGCGGGTAGCCGGCCGCGACCGCGATAGTACCTTCCTGCGGCAATAGCAGCACCACGCGGACCTTCAGCATTAGCGCCGCTTGATATGCGGTTGCCCACAGCACGTCGTCGAGGGTCCCCACGCCCGCAAGCTTGCGGCTGAAGGCGTAAAGCGATTCCGTGGTTCGCGCCCGGCTCATAGCGGTGACCGCCTGCGTGCGCACGCGTGCGGCAACATTGGAGACCACAACAGCCATCAGAATGAAGAAGAAGAACGCAAGGACATTGGTCGGGTCAGCGATCGTGAAAGTGTAGATCGGTGGTAAAAAAAAGAAATTGTAGCAGAGCGAAGCCACGACGCTTGCTAACAATGACGGCCATAGGCCGAAACGCGCAGCAATAGAGACAATGCCCGTCATGAAAACGAGATCAACGTTCTCAGGACCAAACAACCGCTCAACCAGCTCGCCCACAACAAGCGAGATCGCGACTACTGCGAGGGAAAATAAATAGGGCCGGGCGTCGAACGGTTCCTGAGCCTCAGCAGTCCTTACCGTCTTTGGTCCTACCGCCCCGTCTTCGATCTCCTCGCCGGAAATGACGTGCACACTGATCGTACCGGCCCGCCGAACAAGATCGTGAACGACCGAGCCGTGAATGATTTCGAAGAAGCGCGAGCGAGTCGACTTACCTATCACGATCTGCGTGATGTTGTTGGCGCGCGCATATGCGACAACGTCGTCTGCGATCCGACGCGATCCTCCCGGAATCGTGACCGTTTCACCACCGAGGTTCATCGCGAGCCGCAGGGTGTCTGCAATCCGGTCGCGCTGTTCATTTGCGAGTTGGGCGCTGCGGCCTGTTTCGACGTACATCGCCGTCCAAGGCGCATGGATACGGTCGGCAAGACGCCGTGTGGCACGGACTAGACCCGCCGCACGCGGATCCTCGCTGATGCAGACCAAGACGCGCTCTCCCGCCGCCCATGGCCCGGGGATCGCCCTCGCCTGCATCTCGGTCAGCAGTTGCTCGTCGACCCGCTCTGCGGTCCGCCGCAGCGCAAGCTCGCGCAGCGCAATCAGGTTGGCCGGAGAGAAAAAATGCACCAGCGCGCGTTCCGCCTGCAGCGGAACGTAGACCTTGCCCTCTTTGAGGCGCTGAATCAGATCGTCGGGCGTGAGGTCGACCAGTTCGACCGCGTCGGCGCGATCGAAAACCGCGTCTGGCACTGTCTCGCGAACGCGCACATGAGTGATCTGCGCGACGACGTCGTTGAGGCTTTCGATGTGCTGAATATTGACGGTCGTGTAGACGTCGATGCCATGTTGCAAGATCTCTTCGACGTCGAGAAAGCGCTTGGGATGCCGGCTGCCCTCTGCGTTGGTGTGGGCGAGCTCGTCGACGAGCACGATCTGCGGCCGGCGCGCAATGATGGCGTCGAGATCCATTTCCGCCAGCGACCGGCCCTTGTATTCGACCGTTTTGCGCGGAATGACTTCGAGGCCTTCCACCAACGCCTCGGTTTCCTTGCGGCCGTGGGTCTCGACCACGCCGACGACGACGTCGTAGCCGTCTTTTTTCCGCGCGCGCGCGGTCTCCAGCATCGTGTAGGTCTTGCCGACGCCGGGGGCGGCGCCGACGAAGATGCGCAACTTGCCGACCCGGCTTTCCTCGCGCCGGGCCGCCTCAAGCAAGGCTTCCGGCGAAGGCCGTTCAGGATCGCGTCGCTGCTCTGCCATCGGTGAACAGATGCCCCAGGATTAACCCGAGTTCTGCCACCTCATTTGGCCGCATCAAGCGCCAGGTTGAGCAGCAGAACGTTGACGTGCGGCTCGCCAAGCAGGCCGAGGAAGCGGCCATCGGTATGCTCGTCCACGAGCTGGCGCACGCGATCCTCTGCCATATTACGCGCCTTCGCGACGCGAGGCACCTGGAAGAGCGCTGCCTCCGGGGAAATGTCCGGATCGAGGCCGCTGGCCGAAGTCGTGACCAGGTCCTGCGGCACCGACATGGACGGATTTTCAGCCTTCAGCTTGTCGAGGTCGCCCTTGATGCGGTCGATTAGCGCCTTGCTGGTGGGGCCATAGTTTGAGCCCATCGAATTGACCGCGTTGTAGGGCGCATCGATCGTCTTGGTCGAATCCTTCGGATCGGGCGTGTTGGTCGCGGACGGACGGCCGTGGAAATACTTGGCGTCCGCGAACACCTGGCCGATTAACGCTGAGCCAACAACCTTGCCGTCCTTTTCGACTAGGCTGCCTTGTGCCTGATAGGGAAAGATCACGCCTGCGATGCCAGTCATGGCCAAGGGATAGACCAAGCCGGTGATGAGCGTGAGGGCGATGACGAGAACAATCGCCGGGCGGATTTCTCTCAACATGACTTCTCTCCTCAAGCGAGGTGCAGGGCCGTGACGACAACGTCGATGGCCTTGATGCCGACGAACGGAATGATGATGCCGCCGACGCCGTAGATCCAAAGATTGCGCACCAGCAGCGGGCCGGCTCCGATCGGCCGATATTTGACGCCCTTCAGGGCGAGCGGGATCAACGCGATGATGATCAGCGCGTTGAAGATAATCGCGGACAGGATGGCGCTCGTCGGCGTCGACAGGCCCATGATGTTGAAGGCCTGCAGCTGCGGATAGAACGCAACGAACATCGCCGGGATGATGGCGAAATACTTCGCCACGTCGTTGGCGATCGAGAACGTCGTCAGCGCGCCGCGCGTCATCAGCAGCTGCTTGCCGATTTCGACCACCTCGATCAGCTTGGTCGGATTGGAATCGAGGTCGACCATGTTACCGGCCTCACGCGCGGCCTGCGTGCCGGTGTTCATGGCAACGCCGACGTCAGCCTGCGCGAGCGCCGGCGCGTCATTGGTGCCGTCGCCGCACATGGCAACGAGCTTGCCCTTGGCCTGCTCGTCGCGGATCAGGCGCAGTTTGTCCTCCGGCGTCGCCTGGGCAAGGAAATCGTCGACGCCGGCTTCGGCGGCGATCGCCGCGGCGGTCGTCGCATTGTCGCCGGTGATCATCACGGTGCGGATGCCCATACGGCGCAGTTCGGCAAACCGCTCGCGGATACCGCCCTTCACGATGTCCTTGAGATGGACGATGCCGAGCACCTTGCCGTCCTTGGCAACGGCGAGCGGCGTGCCACCGGACTTTGCAATCGACTCGGCGATCGTGTTGAGCTCGCGCGCGCCATCAGCGCTACCCTTGCCGCCGATGAAGCCAATAATCGCATCGACGGCGCCCTTGCGGATCCATGAGCCGCCGACCTCGACGCCGCTCATGCGGCTTTGCGCCGTGAACGGAATGAACTTGGCGCCGCTCTCGGCGATGTCGCGGCCTCGGATGCCATATTTTTCCTTGGCAAGCACGACAATCGAGCGGCCTTCCGGGGTTTCGTCGGCAAGCGACGCCATCTGAGCGGCGTCCGCCAATTCCTGCTCGGCGACGCCTTTCACCGGCTTGAATTCAGTCGCTTGGCGATTGCCGAGCGTGATGGTGCCGGTCTTGTCGAGCAGCAGCGTATCGACGTCGCCCGCCGCTTCGACGGCGCGACCCGACATGGCGAGCACGTTGAAGCGCACGAGGCGGTCCATGCCGGCAATGCCGATGGCCGACAGCAGCGCGCCGATCGTGGTTGGAATGAGCGTCACGAACAGCGCAACCAAGATGACCACGGACACTGCGCCGCCGGCGTAGGCGGCGTAGCTCGGAATGGTCACGGTCGCGAACACGAAGATGATCGTGAGGCCGGCGAGCAGGATATTGAGCGCGATCTCGTTCGGCGTCTTCTGGCGTTCGGCGCCCTCGACCAGCTTGATCATGCGGTCGAGGAAGGTCGAGCCGGGCGCCGCTGTGATCTTTACGCGGATCCAGTCCGACAGAACCTGCGTGCCGCCGGTGACTGCCGAGCGATCGCCGCCGGATTCGCGGATGACCGGAGCGGATTCGCCAGTGATAGCGGCTTCGTTGACCGAGGCGACGCCTTCAATTATCTCGCCGTCGGACGGAATGAGATCACCGGCCTCGACCAAGACAATGTCGCCGACCTTAAGCGTCGTGCTCGGAATTTCCTTAAACGTCTTGGCCTTGGGGCTGGTCAGCAGCTTCGCCTTGGTTTC
>Ga0187780_10000299_pt1 | contig 37652 bp, 28 predicted proteins | sample 1015_Q2_SP10_20__FD_132429 | JGI IMG/M metagenome (GOLD analysis project Ga0187780, IMG submission 132429) | Tropical peat soil microbial communities from peatlands in Department of Meta, Colombia - 1015_Q2_SP10_20_MG | ecosystem: Environmental > Terrestrial > Soil > Wetlands > Peat | place...
CGCCTCCGGCTGCCGGTCGCGGGAGCAAGGAAGTAGTGTCTCTTCCTTAGGCGGCTGTCCGGCCTCTTGTCCGGATGCCCACCGACCGACACACGGCCACAGGCACGTGCGAAATTGGGCAAATCCGCAATAAGCGATTTAATTCAGCCGTGCAAGCTTTTTAGTCCTAAAAAAACGTAAATCGACAAACTCGGGTGTGCAGGAAGCCCGCGAGCGCGCGGTCAGTCCGCGGTGAACGGCTCGACGCGATGCGCGGCGCGAATGAATTGCGCCATCACCGCGACGCCGCACAGCATGAAGACGACGTCGAGGACGCGAGCGCCGAGCGCGCCGAGTGCAAACAGATTGGCGAGCGCCCAGCTGCCGGCAAATGCAGCGCCGAACACTTCGGCGCTGATCAGTATCGCCGCGCTGACTACCGTCAGCACGTTCAGCCAAAGGATGCGCCGAGGGCGCTTGGACACTGGTTTGGGGGCTGGATCGTTCATGCGGTGATTGCACTTAGGCCGAAACGGACGCGCGTTCAAGGCGGCGCTCGGTGCCGGTGACCCGGCAAGCGGCTTCACGCGGCATCGCGCGCGGATTTGGCCGACATCAGCCCGGCCGCCACCAGCGCAGCCCGGATGCGGTCGATTTCGGCGCGGCCGAGCTTGATCAGCGGCGGCCGCACCACCGCGCGCGGCAGGCGCCCGAGCAGCACCAAAGCCTCCTTCATGCGATTGTGCATGTCGGCCCATGGATCGGCGTAGAACACCCGCGCCAGCGGATAGATGCGATCGTTCAGCCGGCGCGCCTGGGCAAGATCGTCGGCGCGGACTGCGCGGAACAAAGCCGACTGGAGGTCCGCGATCACGCTGCCGCTGCCGGAAAGAAGTCCATTGCAGCCCAGAACCAGCGAACTCAAGAGCCACGCACTATGGGTGGTCAGCACGTTGACCGGGCGCTTGAGGGTTTGCAGCTCGCGAATCTGCATTTCGTGCTGCGGCACGTTGCCGACCCAGTCCTTGATGGCGCGGATGGTCGGCACCTCCTCCACCATCTTCAGGAGCGTGTCGCGCGGATAGCCCTGCCCCGTCGCCAGCGGATATTGGAAGGCAATGAGCGGCAGGCTGGTCGCGTCGGCGATTCGTTTGAAGTGCTCGACGGCCATAGCCGGCGATTGGCCGAGCGTGAAGGGAGCCGGCGGGAAGACGAGGAGCGCCGACGCTCCGCCCTGGTCCGCCACGCGCGCCAGCCGCGCGGCCTCAAGACTGCCGTCGGCCCATATGCCGTTGACGACGGGCAGCCGGTCCCCGATCTCATCCTGCGCGATATCGAGGACGCGGCGCTGTTCGTCGAAGCTGCAGGAGGCGACTTCGGTCGAATGGGCATTGACGGTGACCGCCGAGAGCCCGTCCGTCGCCGCGACGTCAGACAGGTGCTTGCGGAAGCTCTTCTCGTCGATTGCGAGGTCTTCATGGAAGGGCAACAAGACGGCCGGAATGACGCCGTGCGGCACATAATGGGCGTGGCGGGGCATTTTCGGCTCTCCTCGCAAACTGGACTGACTCTAGTGTAGCGGATTTGCAGGCCTTACATCCAAACGGCGGACGCGGATAGGACGTCCGAAGTCTCGGACAGTGTCATAGTATCGCGCCGATATCCGTCCCTGCTAAGGCCCCCCGATGAGCCAAATGGATCAACTCCCCACAGCTCCGCTCAAGGTCCCGGCCGGGTCCGCAAATCCCCTCCTCGAGGACTGGGCCGCCTCCGGTGGAGTTGCCCCGTTCGACCGCATTGCGCCCGAGCATTTCGGGCCGGCCTATGCGCGCGCCCTCGCCGTGCACGAGGCCGAAATCGCAGCTGTCGCCACCGATCCTGCGCCGCCGACCTTTGCCAATACCATCGTGGCGTTGGAGTTGAGCGGGCAATTGCTCGATCGCGTCGGCAATGCGTTCCACCTTCTTGCCGGCGCGCATACCAACGACGCGCTCCTCGAGATCGAGCGGGAGATCGCGCCACGGATTGCGCGGCACTGGAACAAAATTCACACCGACGCCGGGCTGTTTCGCCGCATCGATGAACTGAGGCGCGAGGCCGACCGGCTGGAGCTTGACGCCGAACAAAGGCGGGTCGTCGAGCGCTATCATATCGACTTTCGCCGCGCCGGCGCGGCTCTCGATGAGACGGCCAGGAAACGGCTTACCGAGATCATCGAGCGGCTGGCGGCGCTGGGCACCGCTTTCAGCCAGAACGTGCTCGCCGACGAGCAGGCTTTTGCACTGCCACTCGATGGCGAAGCGGAGCTTGCTGGGCTACCGGATTTCATCCGCGAGACCTTGCGTTCGGAGGCACGCGAGCGCGGGATCGATGGCTATGCCGTGACGCTGTCGCGCTCGATCGTCGAGCCGTTCCTGCAGTTTTCGGCCCGGCGCGATCTGCGCGAGAAGGTGTTCCGCGGCTTCATCATGCGCGGCGACAATGGCGGCCCGACGGACAATAAAGCCATCATCGCCGAGATGGTCCGCCTGCGCGCCGAGCGCGCACAGCTCCTCGGCTATCCCGACTTCGCCCATTACCGGCTCGATGACGCCATGGCGAAAACGCCGGGAGCGGTGCGCGGCCTCCTCGACACCGTCTGGACGCCCGCGCGCGCAAGCGCGCTGGCCGATCGCGACGCCATGCAGGCGCTCGTCCGCGAGGAGGGCGGCAACTTCAAGCTCGCGCCCTGGGACTGGCGCTATTACGCGGAAAAACTCCGCCAGCGCGTTTGCAATTTCGACGAGGCCGACATCAAGCCCTATCTCAGCCTGGATCGCATGATCGAGGCGGCGTTCTACACCGCCGCGCGCCTCTTCGGCTTGCAATTTGCGCCACAGGCAAGCGTGCCGACCTGGCATCCCGACGTTCGGGTGTGGCGGGTGTACGACGCCGACGGCAGGGAGATCGGGTTATTCTTCGGCGATTATTTCGCGCGCGGTTCAAAGCGCAGCGGCGCTTGGATGACGGCGCTGCGCGACCAGCAAAAGCTCGCCGGCTATACGCCCCTGATCGTCAATGTCTGCAATTTCGCCAAGGCGCCCGTCGGCGAGCCGACACTTCTGAGCTTTGAGGATGCCCGCACGCTGTTTCACGAGTTCGGCCATGCGCTGCACGGCCTCCTCTCCTCGGTCACCTATCCGTCGATTTCCGGCACCAACGTCGCCACCGATTTCGTCGAACTGCCGTCGCAGCTCTACGAGCACTGGCTGCAACAGCCTGAACTGTTGCGGCGCTTTGCGCTGCATTACCAGACCGGAGCGCCGATGCCGGAAGAGCTGCTGCAGCGACTCGTCGCCGCGCGCAATTTCAACAAGGGCTTTGCCACCGTCGAATATATCGCCTGCGCCGCGCTCGACCTCTACCTGCATTCGCTGCCGCGGGCAAAAGACGGTGATCGGGCGCTCGATCCGAACGCCTTCGAGGCGCAAAACCTGGCCCGTACCGGCATGCCGGACGAGATCGTGATGCGGCACCGGCTGCCGCACTTCGCCCATATCTTCGCGGGCGGCGGTTACGCCGCCGGCTATTACAGCTATATGTGGTCCGAAGTGCTCGACGCCGATGCGTTTGCGGCCTTCGAGGAGAGTGGCGACATTTTCGATCCGGCAACGGCGAAACGCCTGCGCCAATCGATCTACGCGGCCGGCGGTTTGCAAGAGCCCGCCGACGCCTATAAGGCCTTCCGCGGACGGCTGCCGAGCGCCGATGCGCTATTGCGCAAGCGCGGCTTTATCACGCAGAACGCTCCCGCGCATTGAATACGACGAATTGATACGGCTCACTCCATCATGACAAATTCCGTGAACTTGCACAGCGCCGGGCATCGTCGCGGCGTGGTTTGCGCGCCGCACTTCGCGGCGGCCGAGACCGGGCAGTCGATCCTCGCCGAGGGCGGCAATGCGATCGAAGCAATGCTAGCCATGGCCGCATCGATCGCCGCGGTCTATCCGCATATGACCCACGTCGGCGGCGACGGCTTCTGGCTCATCCGCGAGCCATCCGGACGCGTGCGCGCGATCATGGCGGCGGGCCCTACCGCTGTGCAGGCCAAACCGGAGCTTTATCGCGAGCACGAGACCATGCCGACCCGCGGGCCGCTCGCGGCGCTCACGGTGCCCGGCGCCGTCGGCGGCTGGATGCTGGCGCACGAAGCGGCCAAGGCGCATGGCGGCAAGCTGCCGTTGAAGGACCTGTTGACGCCTGCCATCGTCCAAGCGCGAGGGGGCTATGCGGTCACGCGCAGCCAGGAGCGTCTGACACGCGAACAGTTCGATACGCTCAAGGACGCACCGGGTTTCGCCGCGCAGTTCCTGCGCGACGGCAAGGTCGCTGCCCTCGGCACGGTCCTCAAGCAGGAAGCGCTCGCCGCGACGCTGGAGCATTTGACCCAGGCCAGCCTCGACGATTTTTATCGCGGCGACGTGGGACGCGAGATTGCCGCCGATCTTGCGCGCATCCGCAGTCCGCTAACGCGCGAGGACTTGCAGCGCTATCAAGCCAAGATTGCCGAGCCGCTGCGCGCCGAACTCGTCTCAGGCACGGTCTTTAATACCGACGCACCCACCCAGGGCGTCGTCTCCCTGATGATCGTCGCTCTATTCGCCCGCCTCGGCGTGAAGGATGCTGAGAGCTTCGACCATATCCACGGCCTGGTCGAGGCGACCAAGCGCGGCTTGCAGGTGCGCGACCGGCTCGTCACCGATCCTGACTATCTGGCCCATCCGTTGCAGCGGGTGCTCGAAGAGCCATATCTTGCCGCCGAAGCAACCAAGATCGATCGCCGCAAGGCGGCAGCCTGGCCGCAGCCCGCGAATAAGGGCGACACGATCTGGATGGGCGCCGCCGACACGACCGGCTTGGTCGTCTCTTACATACAATCGCTTTATTGGGAATTCGGCTCGGGCTGCGTGCTGCCGCGCACCGGGCTTTTGATGCAAAATCGCGGCGCGAGTTTTTCGCTGCAAGCCGGCGCCCTCAATTATCTCACGCCGGGCCGGCTGCCATTCCACACTCTCAATCCGGCGCTCGCGGTGCTCAAGGACGGCCGCATTATGGCCTATGGCTGCATGGGCGGCGACGGCCAGCCGCAGACTCAAGGCGCGGTGTTCACCCGCTACGTGGATTTCCGCGAGCCGCTCCTCGAAGCGATCGACCGTCCGCGCTGGGTGCTGGGGCGGACCTGGGGCGCGCCGCGCACCGCGCTTCGCCTTGAGTCGCGCTTCGATGAAGCGCTGATCGAGGCGCTCGCCGCTGCCGGGCACGACCTCGACGTGCTGGGCGACCCCTACTCGGATGTGATGGGCCACGCCGGCGCTGTGGTTCTGCATCCGGACGGCACCTGCGAAGGCGCGCACGACCCGCGCGCCGACGGCGGCGCGGCGGGGGCGTGAGGATTAGCTTTTGCGCTTCTTCGCCGCCGCCCGCGCGTCGGCGATGATCTGCTTGAACACGTTCATTTCGACCACGCCAGGCACGCGGAAGAACCCAACGATGAATCCGGGCGTGCCCTCGAAGCCGAAGGCATCGGCCTGATCGTCGTTGCGGACCAAGAGGTCATCGATGGTCTTCTGGTGCGCCTGCAGATCCTGCTTGGCCTTTTCGACGTCGACGCCGGCCTTGGTCAGAAGTTCCGGAATGTTGGCGTCGCTCAATTTCTCCGTGGCGCCAATCAGCGCGTCATGCGCCTCTTGGTATTTGTTCTGATATTTCGCCGCCAGCGCCAATCGCGCAGCCGACTTCGAAACTGCGCCGAAGATCGGCCAGTCTTTCAGCACCAGCCTGATATTGCCGTCCTCGCGGACGACCTGCGCGATTTCCGGGGCAAGCTTTTTGCAATACGGGCACTGATAGTCGAAATATTCGACGACGGTCAGGTCGCCCTGCGGATTTCCGAGCACGGGAATTTCCGGATCGCGGAGCACCGCGTCGCGGCTGAGAATGTCGGTGCCGCCTTGGCCGAAGGCCCCCGCGGAGAACGCGCCGATGGCGACGGCCAATGCCCAGGCGAGCAATTCATTTGGTCGTTTGCGTTCTCTCATGCGCCTCACCGAGCGTCTCCATATTTTTCGACTGGTAGCGCGGGAGCGCCATTTACCTTCGCGCCACGCGCGGATTACGGCTCCATCGCCGTCAAACCGAGCTTCTCCATAAGCTCGCGGTCGCGGTCGCGACCCGGATTGGGCGTGGTGAGAAGCTTCGGCCCGTAGAAGATCGAGTTGGCGCCGGCGAGGAAGCACAAAGCCTGGGTTTCCTCGCTCATATCCTCGCGTCCCGCCGAGAGCCGCACCACGGAGCGCGGCATCGCGATACGGGCGACGGCGACGGTGCGGACGAATTCGATTGGATCGAGAGGCGCCTCGCCGGCGAGCGGCGTACCGGCCACGCGCACGAGCATATTGATCGGCACCGATTCCGGGTGCTCCGGCAGCGACGCGAGCGCCGCGATCATGCCGACGCGGTCTTCGCGCGTCTCGCCCATGCCAACGATGCCGCCACAGCAGACATGAATGCCGGCGTCACGCACGTGTCCGAGCGTCTCGAGCCGATCCCGGTAAACGCGCGTGGTGATGACGCGGCCGTAAAATTCCGGCGAAGTGTCGAGGTTGTGGTTGTAGTAATCGAGGCCCGCTCGCTTGAGCCGCCGCGCTTGCGGGCCGGTCAACATGCCGAGTGTGGCGCAGGTTTCCATGCCCAGCGCCTTGACCGCCCGCACCATCTCGCACACCAAGTCGAGATCGCGATCCTTGGGCGAACGCCACGCCGCGCCCATGCAGAAGCGGCTCGCGCCGGCGCTTTTCGCGGCGCACGCTTCCGCGACGACCGTCTCAAGCGCCATCAGCTTTTCCGCTTGCACGCCGGTGTCGTAGCGCGCGCTCTGTGGACAATAGGCGCAATCCTCCGGGCAGCCGCCGGTCTTGATCGACAGCAAGGTCGAAATCTGCACTTCGGCCGGGTCGAAGTTTTCCCGATGGACCGTCTGCGCCCGGAACATCAATTCGGGGAACGGCAGATCGAACAGCGCATGGATTTCTTGCCGCGTCCAATCGTGCCGGACGAGACTCGGGCCGCGCACGTGAGAGGTGTCATCGGTGGCGAGCGACATGGGGCATTCTAGCTTGGATCGAGCGCTGGTGAAATCCGGGGCGCCCTCGGGCGGGCTGGCGGGCCGCCGCGGTTCATATCACAATGCCCGTCACAATGCTCGCAATGAAGCCGCGATGGACGTCGCTTGTCGCTATCGCCGCCTCGCTCGCCGTGAGCGCGGTCAGCGGCGTCGCTGCGCAGGATTGGCCGGCACGCGCGGTGCTTGTGGTGAGCCCGTTCGCAGCCGGCAGCGCCAACGATACAGTGGCGCGGATCGTGCTCGACCAGGTCGGCCGGCAGCTTGGCCAGGCCTTTGTCATCGAGAACCGGCCGGGCGGCGGCGGCGTGGTCGGCGTCGCCTCGGTGGTGCGCGCCGAGCCCGACGGCTACACGTTCCTGATGAGCTCGGCGTCGATGAGCTCCGCGGTGATCCTGCACCGGTCGCTGCCCTATGACGAATTGCGCGATCTCGAACCCGTCGCGATGCTGACTACCCAGCCGAGCGTACTGATCGCGGCGCCCGGCAAGGGCTTCCGGACGATCGCCGACCTTGTCGCCGCCGCCAAGGCGCGGCCCGGCGAACTCAACTTCGCCTCCGCCGGTATCGGCTCGGCCTCGCATATCGCCGGCGAGCGTTTTCGTTTGGCGGCGGGATTGAACGTCCAGCATATCCCCTATCGCGGGCCGGTCGAGGCGCTGGCCGATCTGATGACCGGGCGCATCGACTTTTATTTCCTGCCGATCGCGCCGGCGCTGCCTCTGATCGAACAAGGCAAGGTGGCTGCGCTCGCGGTATCGACGCCGCAGCGCGTGCTGTTGCTGCCCGATGTGCCGACAATTGCCGAAGCCGGCTATCCGAACGCCGAATATCTGTTCTGGGGCGGGCTGTCGGCGCCGGCGAAAACGCCGCGGACGATCGTCGACGCGCTCAATCGCGAAGTGAACAAGGCGCTCGGCATGCCGGCGATCCGCGAGAAGCTGCAAAATCTCGGCGCCGAGCCCAAGCCGATGACGCCGGATCAGTTCGCAAAATTCCTCGCCGGCGACGTTGCCGCCATGGTCAAGCTCGGCAAAAATGCCAATATCACGCCAACGGATTAAGAACCGAAAGCTTATTCATGGCCAATACCCCGCCCGACCGCCTCTCCAACGATCCGCGCAGCCCTTACTACAATGCCGAGGCGCTCAAGCGCGACGTCGGCATCCGTTTCAAGGGCGTCGAGAAGACCAATGTCAGCGAATATTGCGTGAGCGAGGGGTGGATTCGGGTCGAGGCGGCCAAGACCAAAGACCGTTACGGCAATCCGCTGACGATCAAGCTAAGCGGACCGGTCGAAGCTTATTTTAAAGACGAGAAGAAGAAATAGCGGACCTCGTCACTCCGGGGCGCGCGCTTTGCGCGCGAGCGGAAAGGCGCGGCCAACTTGGATTTCCGAATGCCGCGATATCGGGCACCGACAGCTACTCGGCCGCGACTCTCGCCGCCTGATCGACCGCCTCGACGCGCGCGGCGCAATACTTGAATTCCGGAATTTTGCCGAACGGGTCGAGCGCCGGATTGGTGAGCAGGTTGGCGGCTGCTTCCACGAAGGCAAACGGAATAAACACTACGCCGTCGGGAATAGCGTCATCCTGACGCGATGCCAGTTCCACCACTCCGCGCCGCGTCGACACCCGTATCGGATCGCCCGGCTTGATGCCCAATTTTGCGATCGTGCCGCGCGACACCGAAGCGACGGCGCTCGGCTCCAAAGCATCGAGCGTCGTCGCCCGGCGCGTCATGGCGCCCGTATGCCAATGTTCGAGCTGACGTCCGGTGGTGAGGATGAACGGATAGTCTTCGTTCGGCGTCTCGTCGGGCGGCTGGAGTTTCGCCGCGACGAGCTTGCCGAAGCCGCCGGGACGCGGAAAGCCCTTCTCGAAAACCACATCGTGTCCGGGCTGGTCCGGTGCGTCGGCCGGATAGGTGACGGCGCTCTCGCGCTGCACGCGTTCCCAGGAAATATTGTCGAGCGACGGCATCAGCGACGCCATCTCCGTGTAGATTTCGTCGGGCCCTTTGTAATTCCACGGTAGCCCGATGCGGCGGCCGATTTCCTGAATGAGCCACCAATCGTGCCGGGTATCGCCCGGCAGCGGCAGCGCCTGGCGGCCCATCTGCACCTGGCGGTTGGTGTTGGTGACGGTACCATCCTTCTCAGGCCAAGCCGAGGCCGGCAGCACTACATCGGCGTAGATCGCGGTCTCGGTGAGGAAAAGATCCTGCACGACCAGATGCTCCAGATGGGCGAGCGCTTCGCGGGCGTGGTTGAGGTCCGGGTCCGACATCGCGGGGTTTTCGCCCATGATGTACATGCCCTTGATCACGTCGGCGTGGACCGCGTTCATGATTTCGACCACGGTGAGGCCCTTCTTCGGGTCGAGCTTGACGCCCCAGGCATCCTCGTAGCGGGCGCGAATCTGCGGCTCCTCCACCGACCTATAATCCGGGAAGAACATCGGGATGAGACCCGCGTCGGAAGCGCCCTGCACGTTGTTCTGGCCGCGCAACGGATGCAGCCCGGTGCCGGGCCGGCCGATCTGGCCGGTGATGAGCGACAGCGCGATCAAGCAGCGCGCATTGTCGGTGCCGTGGGTGTGCTGCGAAATGCCCATGCCCCAGAAAATGATCGCCGATTTGGCGCGCGCGAATTTGCGCGCCACCGTGCGCAGCACGTCGGCCTCGATGCCGCAGATCGGCGCCATCTCCTCCGGCGTGTAATCCTTGATGCTTTCGGCGAACTGCTTGAATCCCTCGACGTAGCTTTGGATGTACTGCTCGTCGTAGAGTTTTTCCGCAACGATCGTGTTGAGCATGCCGTTGAGCAGCGCCACGTCGGTGCCGTTCTTAAATTGCAGCATATGCGTGGCATGGCGCTTGAGCGCCTGGCCGCGCGGGTCGGCGACGATCAGCGTGGCGCCGTTTTTGGCGGCTTGCTTGAAGAAGGTCGCCGCGACCGGGTGATTTTCGGTCGGATTGGCGCCGATCACGAAAATTACTTCGGCATTCTTGCACTCGTTGAAGCTCGCCGAAACGGCGCCGGAGCCGATCCCTTCCATCAGAGCCGCGACCGAAGAGGCATGACACAGCCGCGTGCAATGATCGACATTGTTGGTGCCGAAGCCGGTGCGAACGAGCTTTTGAAAGAGGTAAGCCTCTTCGTTCGATCCCTTGGCCGAACCGAAGCCGGCCAGCGCCTTCGGCCCGTCGCGGTCGTGGATCTTCTTTAGGCCGGCGGCGGCCCGGTCGAGCGCTTCTTCCCAAGTCGCCTCGCGGAAATGCGTCCAGGGATTCGACGGATCAAAATCCTCGTTCGCGATTTTTGGCACGCCCTCCTTGCGGATCATCGGCTTTAACAGCCGCTGCGGATTATGGACGTAGTCGAAGCCGAACCGGCCTTTGACGCAGAGCCGGTTCTCGTTGGCGGGCCCGTTCCTGCCGGTGACGTAGAGAAGCTTGTCGTGCTTGATGTGATAGGTGAGCTGACAGCCGACACCGCAATAGGGACACACGCTGTCCACCGACCGGTCAGCCTTTCCCATGAAGACATTCTTGTCGTTCACCTGCGTCGCCGGCATCAGCGCCCCGGTCGGACAGGCCTGCACGCATTCGCCGCAGGCGACGCAGGTCGAAGCGCCCATCGGATCGTCGAAATCGAACACGATCTTCTCGGTGTGACCGCGGCCGGCCATACCGATCACGTCGTTCACCTGGACTTCGCGGCAGGCGCGGACGCAAAGATTGCATTGGATGCAGGCATCGAGATTGACCGCCATCGCCGGATGCGAGCGGTCGGGCGCCGGCTCGGCGCGGCGGGGGAAGCGGCCCTGTTCGAGATTCAGCCGCGTCGCGATCTTCCACAATTCGGAATCGGGATCGTGTGCCACGTCACGCGACGGCTGATCGGCGAGCAGAAGCTCGGCGACCATTCTGCGCGCGGTCTTGGCTCGGTCGGTTTGCGTCCGCACTTTCATGCCCGGTGCGGGGCTGCGGATGCAGCTTGCGGCGAGCACCCGCTCGCCTTCGATCTCGACCATGCAGACGCGGCAATTGCCGTCCGGCCGGTAGCCGGGCTTGGGCAGGTAACACAGATGCGGCAATTTGATGCCGAGGCGCCGGGCAGCGCGGAAAATCGTCTCGCCTTCGCGGATATCGATCTCGCGGTCGTCGATCGTGAAGGTCTTCGTGTCGGTCATGTCGTCTTCCTCTGCGGAATGACGGAACGAGGTCCGCGCATCACCAATGTCCCAGCGGCGTCTTCAGTTCATCCGGAAAATATTTTAGCACACACAATAACGGGTTGGGCGCCGCCTGGCCGAGGCCGCAGATCGACGCGTCGCGCATCAATGCCGACAGCTCGTCGAGTAGCGCCGCATTCCACGGCCCGTTGGCCATGAGCTCCGCCGCCTTTTCGGTGCCGACGCGGCAGGGTGTGCACTGGCCGCAACTCTCATCTTCGAAGAACTTGATGAGGTTGAGCGCCACCGCCTTCATATCGTCCTTGTCGGACAGGATCACAACGGCGTGGGAACCGACGAAACAGCCGTATTTTTCCAGCGTGCCGAAATCGAGTGGGATGTCCGCCATCGATGCCGGCAAAATGCCGCCGGACGCGCCGCCCGGCAAATAGCCCTTGAACGTATGGCCTTCGGCCATGCCGCCGCAGAACTCTTCGATCAATTCGCGCACCGTCACGCCGGCGGGCGCGAGCTTCACGCCCGGGTTCTTCACCCGGCCGGACACCGAAAAGCTGCGGAAGCCCTTGCGGTCATGTCGGCCTTGCGAAGTGAACCATGCGACGCCGCGCTCGACGATGTCGCGCACCCAATGGAGCGTCTCGACATTCTGTTCGAGCGTCGGGCGGCCGAACAGGCCCACCTGGGCTACATAAGGCGGACGATGCCGCGGCAGGCCGCGCTTGCCTTCGATCGATTCGATCATCGCGGATTCTTCGCCGCAGATATAGGCGCCGGCGCCGCGACGCAGGTGGATTGTGGTGTGCTTCGACAGGCCGGCATCTTCGACCTTGGCGATTTCCTCGGCGAGAAGAAGCCGCACTTCCGGATATTCGTCCCGGATATAGAGATATGTATCGGCGGCTTCGACGACCCAGGCCGCGATCAGCATGCCCTCGATGAAGCGATGCGGATCGCGTTCGAGATAAAAGCGGTCTTTGAACGTGCCCGGCTCCCCCTCGTCGGCATTAACCGCGAACAGGCGCGGCGCCGGCTCCGCGCGCACCAGCGACCATTTGCGCCCGGTGGGAAAGCCGGCCCCCCCGAGGCCGCGCAGCCCAGCATCGCTGACGAGCTTGATGATTTCGTCGCGGGTTCGCGCGCCGCCGGTGCAGGCCTTGAGAAGCTCATAACCGCCGGCACGAATGTAAGTGTGGAACGGCGTCGGCGTCGGATAGGCATGCGTGTGCGATGGCTTGGCCGCGGCAGCCGCAACCTTCGCAGCATCGGCGTTCATCACCTGGGCATGGCCGATGGCGCAGACCGGAGCGCGGTCGCATGCGCCCATGCAAGGCGCGCGCTGAACGCGCACTTTCGCGCCAAGCTTATTCGGCAGTTCGGAGAGAAGCCGCTCCGCACTGGCGAGCGCGCAGGACAACGAATCGCACACGCGCACCGTTATCGCCGGCGGCGGGGTTTCGCCCTCCTTCACCACGTCGAAATGGGAGTAAAAGGTCGCAACTTCGTAGACTTCGGCCAAAGCGAGCCGCATTTCCTGCGCCAAAGCCGCTAGGTGCGCTGCGGAAAGGGACCCGTAGCGATCCTGGATCAGGTGCAGGTATTCGATGAGCAGATCGCGCCGGCGCTCGCGCTCGCCAAGCAGCGAACGGACCTCCTGGAGTGCTTGCGGCTCGACTTGGCGACCCTTCGGCGTGCGCCGCGCCCGGCGCCGCCCCGTCCGCTCCCGATTCTCTGGCGGCGGCGTCTCTTGTGGCTCGGTAAAACTCATTGTTTCCTTTTAAAACCCTAAAACGCTTATGGGAACAGCGCCTGGGCGGCGAAATTCCCTAATTATTGCAAATATGGGGCGCAAATCCTGTTGCGTTGCACCGAACGCGACTTTTGACTTTGCCGTACGGGCGCGACACTTGGCCCCACTTCGACCCGCACCTTCGCCCACCCGACACGGGCGAGACCCCACTTCATCGAAGGCAACGCTTGCAATCGTTTCAAGCTGAATCGATTGTGGCTCTAGATGTTTGATGGAGCATGACCTTTTCGGAAAGCGGGTTTCCACTTTTCCGCATTATTCCCTAGTTCTTTGGTCTAGAGGCTTCGTGGCCATCTGTACGAACCGGCGATTTATCGGCATAAATACGCGATAAAATTAAACTTCAAGGGGGACGCCCTATGACCACATTCGATCAAGCCATGCCGGCCCGCGGCCAGGGATCGGGCATTCTCGATCGTGAGCGAATCATCGCCAAGGCCGGCTTCAACCGGTGGCTCGTGCCGCCCGCCGCACTGTGCATCCATCTCTGTATTGGGATGGCTTACGGCTTCAGCGTGTTTTGGCTGCCCTTGTCGCGCGCGCTGGGAATCACAGCGTCAAAAGCATGCCCCGACATGACGCTCGCCCAGGAACTGTTCACGACGACCTGCGATTGGCGGGTCGCCAGCATGGGCTGGATGTTCACGCTCTTCTTCGTACTGCTCGGTGTGTCGGCGGCGATTTGGGGCGGCTGGCTCGAGCGCGTCGGACCCCGTAAGGCGGGCGTCGTCGCCGCGATCTGCTGGGGCGGCGGCCTGATGCTTGGCGGCGTCGGCATCATCGTGCATCAGCTCTGGCTGATGTGGCTCGGCGCGGGCGTCATCGGCGGCGTCGGCCTGGGGCTTGGCTATATCTCGCCGGTTTCGACGCTCGTGAAATGGTTCCCCGACCGTCGCGGCATGGCGACCGGCATGGCGATCATGGGCTTTGGCGGTGGGGCGATGATCGGCGCGCCGCTCGCCAACATCTTAATGAATTATTTCAAGTCGCCGACCGACGTCGGCGCGTGGCAGACCTTCTTCGCCATGGGCGCGATCTATTTTTTCTTCATGATGGTCGGCGCGTTCCGTTACCGCCTGCCGCCGGCCGGCTGGCGCCCGGAAGGCTGGACGCCGCCCAGCGAAACCAAGTCGATGATCACGCAGCACAATGTGCACCTCAAGGACGCACATAAGACGCCGCAGTTCTGGCTGATCTGGTGGGTGCTCTGCTTGAACGTGTCGGCGGGCATCGGCGTGATCGGCATGGCGTCGCCGATGTTGCAGGAAATCTTCGGCGGCAAGCTAATCGGGCATCCCGAGTTGGGATTCACCGCGCTTAGCGTCGAACAGAAGGCCACCATCGCCGCGATCGCAGCCGGCTTCGCCGGACTGTTGTCGCTCTTCAACATCGGCGGCCGGTTCTTCTGGGCCTCACTGTCCGACTATATCGGGCGCAAGAACACCTACTATACGTTCTTTATCCTCGGCATCGCGCTCTATGCGTCGGCGCCGTACTTCGCCCAGACAGGGAACAAGACGCTGTTCGTGCTCGCCTTCGGCGTCATCCTGTCGATGTATGGCGGCGGCTTCGCCACCGTGCCGGCCTACCTGGCCGACATGTTCGGTACTCAGTTCGTCGGCGCCATTCACGGCCGCCTGCTGACGGCCTGGTCGACGGCCGGCATCATCGGTCCGGTCGTGGTGAACTATATCCGCGAGGCGCAGCTCGCCGCAGGCGTCCCGCGCGATCACCTTTACGATTTCACCATGTACATCCTCTGCGGCATGCTGGTCATCGGCCTGATCTGCAATTCCCTGATCAAGCCGGTCGACCCCAAGTGGTACATGAGCGCGGATGAGGTCGCCAAACTGCAAGCCGCCAGCGCCACCGGTGCGGCGACGAGCGGTTCGTACGGAATTGGCAAGGGCGGGCTGGATTTGCCGGCCGTCATTTTCTGGGCCTTTGTCGGCGTTCCGCTCGCTTGGGGCGTGTGGATCACCCTGAAATCGGTCGCCACGCTGTTTTAGGCGCGGGCCGCGGCTTAAGGACAAACGGCGCGGCAGGGAGAGCCGCGCCGTTTTCATGTTACCGATGCGTTCCGCCCCTTCGACCGCAGTCGCTTCTGACTCAATCGATTGTCGCGCTGAGTTCCCGATGGAGATCACGCACTAGAGCAAAATCCGATCGAGTCGATCCACTCTCCGCTCATTCCCGCGCAAGCGGGAATCCAGATAAAATGAGGACAAGCCGATAGTGACAGCCGTTTTCTGAACGGAACTTGCCTTAGAACAAGCCGACGATGCGTCCGTCCGGACCGACGTCGATCGAGTCCGCCGCCGGCACTTTGGGTAGGCCCGGCATGGTCAACAGCTCGCCGCAGATCACGACCACGAACTCGGCGCCGGCCGAGAGCCGCACCTCGCGCACCGGAATGATGTGGTCGCTTGGGGCGCCCTTGGCGTCGGGATTGGTGGTGAAGCTGTACTGGGTCTTGGCCATGCAGATCGGCAACTTGCCGTAGCCCATTGCCTCGAACGAAGCGAGCTGATCGCGTACGGACTTGTCCATCGAAATGTCCTTGGCGCGATAGATTTCCCTACAAATGGTGCGGATCTTCTCCACGAGCGGCATATCATCCGGATAGAGATATTTGAGCTTGCTCTTGCCGCTTTCGGCGACCTTCACGACGGCGCGCGCGACATCGGACGCCCCTTCCCCGCCCATGGCCCAGTGGTCTGCCATCAGGGCTTCGACGCCGAACGCCTTGCATTTGTCTGTTACCAGTTTGATCTCCGCCTCGGTATCGGCCGAGAAGCGGTTGATCGAGACCACTGGCACGATGCCGAATTTTTGCATGTTCTCGACGTGGCGCCGCAGATTGGCGACGCCGGCTTCGAGCGCCTTGAGGTTCTCGGCCTTGAGATCTTCCTTCCTCACGCCGCCGTGCATTTTGAGCGCGCGGATGGTGGCGACCAACACCACGCAGTCTGGCGCGATACCGGTCTTGCGGCATTTGATGTCCATGAACTTCTCGGCGCCGAGATCGGCGCCGAAGCCGGCCTCGGTGACCACGTAATCGGCGAGCTTCAGCGCCGTCGTCGTCGCCAGCACCGAATTGCAGCCATGCGCGATATTGGCGAACGGGCCGCCATGAATGAAGGCGGGCGTGCCTTCCATCGTCTGCACCAGGTTCGGCGCCAGCGCTTCCTTGAGCAGCACCGTCATGGCGCCATGCGCCTTGAGATCGCGGGCGCGCACCGGTTTGCGATCGCGCGTGTAAGCCACGACGATATTGCCGAGCCGGTTTTTCAGATCTTCGACGCTGCGCGCCAGGCAAAAGATCGCCATCACTTCGGAGGCGACGGTGATGTCGAAGCCGTCCTCGCGCGGAAATCCGTTGGCAACGCCGCCGAGCGAATTCACGATCGAGCGCAGCGCGCGATCGTTCATGTCCAGAACGCGGCGCCACGCCACGCGGCGCGGATCGATGCCGAGCGCGTTGCCCCAATAAATGTGGTTGTCGAGTAAGGCCGCGAGCAAATTATTGGCCGAGGTGATGGCGTGGAAATCGCCGGTGAAGTGCAGATTGATGTCCTCCATCGGCACGACCTGCGCATAACCGCCGCCGGCGGCGCCGCCCTTCATGCCGAACGACGGACCGAGCGACGGCTCGCGGATGCACAGCATCGCCTTCTTGCCGATGAAATTAAGCGCGTCGGTCAGCCCGACCGTCGTTGTCGTCTTGCCCTCGCCGGCCGGCGTCGGGTTGATCGCGCTGACCAGGATCAGCTTGCCGTTAGGCCGGCCTTGGATCGAATTGATGAAATCCATCGACACCTTGGCCTTGTAATGACCGTAGGGATCGAGGTTTTCCGGCGCGACGCCGAGTTTCTCGCGCGCAATCTCCATGATCGGACGCTTCTTGGCGGCTTGCGAAATTTCGATGTCGGATTTCGGCGATTGGTGCTGCGAGGCGGGCATTGTGTGACGATCCATGACACGTTGGAGTGAAGGAAATTTCCGGTCTCTTGCCGCCTGTCACGTTTGCGAGACCTCTTTGGCGGGGATAATCGCGGCGGGACTTAAGTGAATCTCGCCTTCGGCTGGAGGTTGACTGATTTCGTCCATTCGACGGCGTCGATCTTTTTGCCGTCGAGGGGTTGAACGCACAAAATCTTGAAACGGCCGTCGGCGCAGACCACGGTGAAACCGTCCGCTTCGACCGCGACGATCTCGCCGAGCTTGCCGCCGATCCCTTTGGGATCTTTCGCCGGCTGCGGCTTGGCGTCGAAAATTTTCAGCTGCTTGCCGTCGAGCATGGTCCACGCGCCGGGCGCCGGATTGCAGCCGCGGATCAGCCGGTCGATTTGCTCCCATGGTTTGCCCCAGTCGATCCTGGCATTCTCGGGCCCGCAGCGGCCCTCATAGGTGGCTTTCGCTTCGTCTTGCTTGATGCGCGGCGCTTTGCCCGCCTTGACCAGATCGACCGCCTCCATCATCGCCTCCACCCCCATGGGGAACAATCGGTCGAAATAAACCGTGCCGAGCGTATCGGTTGGACCGATCGGCGTCTTCTTCTGAATGAGGATGTCGCCGGTATCGAGCCCATTGTCGGGCCAGAAGATCGAAAGCCCGGTCTCCTTTTCGCCCTTGATGATCGGCCAATTGATGGCGCTTGCGCCGCGATAGGCCGGCAACAGCGAGGGATGATACTGGATCGAGCCGTGGGTCGGGATGTTGAGGAATTCCTCGGGAACGAACAGCGTCACGAAGGCCATGACCTGAAGATCGGGTTTGAGCGCTTTGAATTGCTCCCGTACTTCCGGCTTTTTGTACGACTCGGGCTGATGCACCGGAAGCTTGGCGGCAAGGGCTGCTTCTTTGAGCGGATCGGTCTTAGCGCCGGGCCGCTCCGGGGCGACATAGACGGCGACGACATTCTCGCCGCGCTTCACGAGTGCGTCGAGCACCGCCTTGCCGAACGCTTGCTGGCCATGAACTACGATGCGCATTGTCAAAATCTCTTCCGCAGACTTGCTACGCCGCCGCGGCCTTGGCCGGCTTGTCGGGCGCGGTGATCGCACCAGAGGTTTTGATCTCGGCGACTTCCTTGTCCGAATAGCCGAGAACACGGCGCAAAATTTCCTCGGTGTGCTCACCGAGAAGCGGCGAGCGGCGTATGTCGGCAGGCGAATCCGACAGTTTGACTGGATTGCCGACGGTTAGATACTTGCCGCGGGTCGGATGATCGACCTCGACAACCGTGCCCGTGGCGCGCAGCGACGGCTCCTCGGCGATTTCCTTCATGGAAAGAATCGGACCGCAAGGAATGTCATATTTGTTGAGGATTTCCATCGCCTCGAATTTCGTTTTGGTCTCCGTCCACCGCTCGATCGTATCGAAGATTTTGCGCAAGCGCGGCAGCCGCGCCAGCGGCGTGGCATAGTCGGGATCGGTTTTCCATTCGGGTTTGCCGATGATGTCGCAAATTGCTTCCCAGACCGGCGCCTGGGTAATGAAATAAATGTAGGCGTCGGGATCGGTCTCCCAGCCTTTGCATTTGAGGATCCAACCCGGCTGGCCGCCGCCTGAATCATTGCCGGCGCGCGGCACGGCCGCGCCGAACGGGGCACCCTCGCCGAATTGGCTGTATTCGGTGAGCGGACCGTGCTTGAGACGTTGCTGGTCGCGCAGCTTGACGCGGCACAGGTTCAGCACGCCGTCCTGCATGGCGGCGAGAACACGCTGACCGCGGCCGGTACGCATGCGCTGATAGAGCGCCGCGACGATGCCAAGCGCGAGATGCAGACCCGTGCCCGAATCGCCGATCTGCGCGCCGGTCACGAGCGGCGGCCCGTCGCGGAAACCGGTCGTCGAGGCGGCGCCGCCGGCGCATTGCGCGACGTTTTCATAGACCTTGCAATCCTCATAGGGGCCGGGGCCGAAGCCCTTCACCGAAGCGACGATCATGCGCGGATTGAGCTTGTGGATGTGTTCCCAAGTCAGCCCCATGCGGTCGAGCGCGCCGGGAGCGAAATTCTCCACCAGCACGTCGCATTGTTTAACCAGACGGTCGAGAATTTCCTTGCCCTTCGGATGCTTGGAATCGATCGTGATCGAGCGCTTGCTGCCGTTGAGCATCGTGAAATAAAGGCTGTCGGCGCCCTTCACGTCGCGCAATTGGCCGCGCGTGATGTCGCCAGTTCCGGGCCGCTCCACCTTGATCACGTCGGCGCCCATATAAGCGAGGAGTTGGGTGCAGGTCGGTCCCGACTGCACATGCGTGAAATCCAAAATCCTCACGCCGTCGAGCGCCCGGCCCGCTTGACCGAACGGCTTCGACGACGGTCGCGGCAACGTCGCCGCTGGTTTGCCGGCCTTTAAATTGACGACCTTGCCGGACGACTTTCTCGCCGCAGCCTTGTTCGCCGCTTTGGATTTCGCTTTCGCGGACTTTTTCGCCGCCTTCATCGCCGCTTTCTTGCGCATTGCCACGGACTTTCTCCCAATTCCGATGACGTTCATCTATTTCTTACGCACCACGCTTTGCGGATTGAGGTTGCCGATGCGGCCGCTCTCGGTGCCGGCGGCCGGGTCGATCACCGCGTTGATGAGTGTCGGCTTGCCGGAATCCATGGCGTTGTTGACGGCGCGGCTCAACTCGTCCGGCGTCGTCACATTGACGCCAACACCGCCGAAGGCCTCGATCATCTTGCCGTAGTGCGCATCTTTGACGAAGACGGTCGGCGCCGGATCGGGACCGCCGGTCGGATTGACGTTGGTCCCGCGATAAATACCGTTGTTGTTGAAGACGACGGTGCAGACCGGCAGGTTGTAACGGCAGATCGTCTCGACCTCCATGCCCGAGAAACCAAAGGCGCTGTCGCCTTCGACCGCCAGCACGGGTTTGCCGGTCTCGATGGCGGCGGCAATGGCAAAGCCCATGCCAACGCCCATGACGCCCCAGGTACCCACGTCGAGACGTTTGCGCGGCCGATACATATCGATGATGCCCCGCGCCAGATCGAGCGTATTGGCGCCCTCGTTGACGAGAATGGCATCGGGCCGCTCCTCGATGACGGTGCGCAGCGCACCGAGAGCGCTGTGAAAGTCCATCGGTGCTGAATTCTTCATCAGCCGCGGCGCCATCTTGGCGATGTTCTCTTCCTTCTTGGTTCTGACAGTGTTGATCCAGTCCGCCAGCGGCGCCGGCCACTTGCCGTCAATACCTTCGAGGAGCGCCGCGACGCAGGAGCCGATATCGCCGACCACCGGCGCGGCGATGGCGACATTGCTGTCCATCTCCTTGGGCTCGATGTCGATCTGAATGAACGTTTTCGGCCCGCCTTCGCCCCAAGTCTTGCCCTTGCCGTGCGACAGCAGCCAGTTGAGCCGGGCGCCGATGAGCATGACGACGTCGGAATCTTTCAAGACGGTCGAGCGCGCCGCGCCCGCGCATTGCGGATGCGTGTCGGGCAAGAGTCCCTTGGCCATGCTCATCGGCAAAAACGGAATGCCGGTCTTTTCGACCAAGGCCCGGATTGCGTCGTCGGCCTGAGCATAGGCCGCGCCCTTGCCGAGAATGATCAGCGGCCGCTTGGCGCTTTTTAGGACATCGAGCGCGCGCTTGACGGCGGCTGGAGCGGGAATCTGGGCCGGCGCGGGATCGACGACCTTGACGAGCGACTTGGCGCCGGCCTGCGCGTCCATCACTTGCGAGAAGAGTTTGGCGGGCAGATCGAGATAGACGCCGCCGGGACGGCCGGAAACCGCCGCGCGGATCGCGCGCGCCACGCCAATGCCGATATCGGCGGCATGCAGCACGCGGAAGGCGGCCTTGCAAAGCGGTCTGGCGATGGCGAGCTGGTCCATCTCCTCATAGTCGCCTTGCTGCAAGTCGACGATCTGGCGCTCCGAGGAGCCGCTGATCAGGATCATCGGGAAGCAGTTTGTCGTGGCGTTGGCCAGCGCCGTGAGGCCGTTGAGAAACCCGGGAGCCGACACGGTGAGACAAACGCCGGGTTTTTTCGTCAAGAAGCCCGCAATCGCCGCCGCATTGCCGGCATTCTGCTCATGCCGGAACGAAATGACGCGGATGCCCGCAGCCTGCGCCATGCGGCCCAAATCCGTGATCGGGATGCCGGGCACGCCGTAGATCGTTTCGACGCCGTTGAGCTTGAGCGCATCGATGACGAGGTGAAAGCCGTCCGTTAGATCCTGCTCTGCCCTGGTGGTTTCGGGTTGCGCCTTCACTGCCGCTTCAGCCATGGGGAAACTCCGTGCGTCTTAAGTCGTGATTCCTGAACATTCTCAGTCCAAATAGTCCGCGTATTGCGCGACATGCTCGGCAAGACCGAGCGCGTGATCACGCACCAATGTCTCTGCGCGAACGGTATCGCGCGCCTCGAGCGCTTCGATGATATGCATGTGATCGCGGATCGAACGGTCGGCGCGGTCTTTTTCGCCGATCGTTTTTCTGCGGATCATCCGCATATGGGTGAACAGATTCTCGGCAAGCTCAACGAGCACGGTGTTGCGGCTCAGCCGAATGATGGTCTGGTGGAATTCGATATTGATTTCCGAATATTCGTCGAGATGGGCGCGCACTTGCCCGTTCTCGAACGTGGCGAACATTCGGCGAAGCGAAGCGATCTCCTCGTTCGTTGCGGTCGCGGTGATGAGCCGGGCCGCCATGCTTTCCAGCGCAGCCCAGGCGGCGATCAGATCGATCACCTCGCGCTTGGTCTTGCGCACCACATAGACGCCGCGGCGCGGCACCGAACGCACGAAGCCCTCGCGCTCGAGCTGCGCCATCGCTTCGCGCACCGGAGTGCGGCTGATGCCGAATTCTTCGGCGAGGCTACGCTCGTCGAGACGGATTTCGGCCGGGCTGCCATAGACATCCATGCCGATGATGACGGATTTGAGCGCGGCATAAGCTTTGTTCTTAAAACTGAAAGTGGTGTCGATCGGCGCGAGGCGCGGTCGCGCGGCGGCATCGGGCGTCATCGCATCATTGGCCGGCCGGTCGCTCTTGGCGCTGCGCTGTCCGCCGGCCTTGTTACCTGCCTTGTTGCCGATCTTGGCGACCGAGAAACGATGCACACCGGAAGACATTATAGAGACGCTCGTAGCGGAGGACGCTTCGCAACCCTGCGGGGACGCGGTCTAGTTATTTGATGAGGCATGATCTTTTTCGGAAAACCGGTTTCCAACCCGGATCAAAGTCCGGGGCAGGCTTTTTCCGGATCATGCCCTAGGCCGCGTTTCGAGCGGTACCCATAGCGCACTATAATACATTATACCAGAGCGGAAAGGCCGCATTTTCCGGCATTTTCCCGCCATTTCCGGCTGGCCATGAAGAAGGGCGCTGGGACATACGCCCACGCCCTAAAGATACCCGCCAGTTCCCCTGGAACGCAGTCGGTTCAAACCGAATCGATTCTGACTCTGGGCTTTTGATGGGGCATGATCTTTTAGGAAAACCAGTTTCCACCCCGGATCAAAATCCGGGGCAGGCTTTTTCCGGATCATGCCCTAGATCAGGACCGCTTCATGGCGCGTGCCCGCATCGGCTTGAGTACGAACAGCGCCAAGCCGACGACCACGAAGTTCATTAGCGCGGTGACGACGAACACCATGTGCCAACCGCCTGTCGACGATTTGATCAAGTTCGCGACCGGCACCAGGAAGGCCGATGTTCCCTTGGCGGTATACAGCAGGCTCAAATTCACCGTCGCGAATTGCGGACCGAATGTGTCGGTGCAAGTGGAGGGGAACAGGCTGAAAATTTCGCCCCAGGTGAGGAAGATCAGTGCGGCAAAGAGCACGAAGGCCCAGGGCGCCGTTCCCAGCGAACCCAAAAGCCAATAGGACAGCCCGCCGAGGCCGAACGCGATCGCCATGGTGAGTTCGCGTCCGATCGAATCCGAAATCCAACCGAACAAAGGCCGCGCAGCGCCGTTGGCGAGATTGTCGATGATCAGCGCCGCGGTCAGCGTGGTCGCGCCCCAGAATACGATTTCGTTGCCGACCTTGAAATCGGCTGCGATCGGCGCGATCTGTGCGGTCGCCATTAGTCCGCTTGCCGATACCATCACGAACATAATGTAGAGGAGCCAGAACACCGGCGAGGCGAGAACTTGCTGCGGCGAGAAGCTCTTGGCTGACTGCGCGACTTTGGGCGCGGGCGCCGCGGCCATCTCGCCCGGTTCCGGCCCGCGCAGCAACACGGCGAGCAAAAGGAGAATGCCGCCCTGCACGATGCCGAACCAGAAGAATGCGGTGTTGTAATCGAAATTGTCGATGACATAGCGGATCGGGATAATGGTAAGCGCGGCGCCCGCGCCATAGCCGGCCGCGGTCAAGCCGACCGCGAGACCGCGCCGGTCCGGGAACCATTTGACCGCCATGCCGACGCAGGTCGCGTAAACCGCGCCGCCGCCGACCCCGGAGATAACGGCGCCGAGATAGAGCATTTCAAGCGAGGTGGCATAGGCATTGACGACCCAGCCGAGCGCGACGGCGATACCGCCGAAACTCACCATGATTTTTGGTCCGCGTTGCGGGCCGAGAATATCGACGATCCAACCCTCGATCGGCGTGAGCCACGTTTCCAGAGCGATGAAAAGCGCAAACGCAAATTGGATCGAAGCGATCGACCAGCCATGCGCCTTGTTCATCGGATTGACGAACAGCGTCCAGCCATATTGCAGATTGGCGATCATCACCATGCAGGTGACGCAGATCGCGAGATAGCCCCAGCGCGCCGAACGCGCTTCGGCGCGGGTGATCGTCGTTGCCACAGTCATGAGCGTTTCGTCCCCACGAGATTCTTATCGCGGTTATTTTTAGTTGCGGGCGGATTCGCCGCCAAGTTCAAAGTTTGTCATGGGAGTCTTGACGCACGCGCGTGGCTAAACGCCGCAACCGTTAATAATGCGCAAACACGTTGAAGCCCGGTCCATTCCCGGTTGGTGCAATGCGAAATGAACCGGCCCGCGGAACAAGCCGCTCCACTCCCGAGGTGTTTGGTGCAGTGCCATAACCGGCGAAGGATGGCTCGCCCGTATAAGACATATATAATGTGTCGGGATGCCCGAGCCGGGATCATGGCGCGCGATGTACGAGGTTACGAACCAGCCTCCGCCGCTTGAGCCATACAACCTTCTGCAAACCGACCGTGTGCTGCGCGAAGCTTTGTTGCGCGAGCATGCCGGGTGGGCCGAGAGCGAACTGGCGGCACTCGGCAAGACCCTCGGTGAAACAGAAACTATCCGGCTCGGTTTCGACGCCAATAGAAATCCGCCGCTCCTTCGCGCGTTCGACCGTTACGGCCATCGCATCGACGAAGTCGAATTCCATCCGGCTTGGCATGCGCTGATGGCGATCGCCGTCGAAGCGGGCCTGCACGCGAACCCCTGGGCACAGCCGCGGCCCGGAGCGCATGTGGCGCGCGCCGCCGGGACCTACATGCTGGCGCAGGTCGAGAGCGGCGTGTACTGCCCCATCGCGATGACCTATGGCGCGGTGCCCGCGTTGCGCCACGCTCCGGCACTGGCCGCCGAATGGCTGCCGCGCATCTTCGCGCGCCAATACGATCCGCGTTTCCGTCCGGCGCGGGAAAAAACCGGCGTTTTGATCGGGATGGCCATGACCGAAAATCAGGGCGGGTCGGATTTGCGGACCAACACGACGCACGCCGCGTTCGTCGGGGACGACGGACCGCGCCGGCTGTTCCGCTTGAGTGGACGCAAGTGGTTCATGTCGGCGCCGATGTGCGATGCTTTTTTGGTGCTGGCGCAGTCGCAAGGCGGCTTGAGCTGCTTTCTCGCGCCGCGCTGGACGCGCGACGGTAAACGCAACGCAATCTATATCGAACGTCTGAAGGACAAGCTCGGCAACCGCTCCAATGCGTCGAGCGAAGTTGAATTCGCCGACACAGAAGCTGAATTGATCGGCGAAGAAGGCCGCGGCATCCCGACGATCATCGAGATGAGCACCTATGCCAGGCTCGACTGCGCCATCGGCTCGTCGGGCCTGATGCGCCAAGCCGTGGCGCAGGCGATCCATCACGCTTCGTATCGCGTGGCATTCCAGAAAAAGCTGATCGACCAGAGCCTGATGACCAATGTGCTGGCCGATCTCGCATTGGAATCCGAAGCCGCCACGGTGCTGACGATGCGCTTGGCGCGCGCCTATGACGAAAACGACGGGGCCGCCCAGATTTGGCGGCGCGTTCTGACGCCCGCCGTAAAATTCTGGATCTGCAAGCGCGCGGTGCCGCTGGTGGCGGAAGCGTTGGAGGTGCTTGGCGGCAACGGCTATGTGGAGGAATGCGTGATGCCGCGCCTTTATCGCGAGACGCCGGTGAACTCGATCTGGGAAGGATCCGGCAACGTCATGTGTCTCGATGTGCTCCGCGCGATGGAGCGGACGCCGGGCGCGGCCGAACTCGTGTCGCGGGAACTCGCCGAGAGCGCGCGGGCCGACAAGCGCCTGCGGACCGCCGCCGCGCGTTTGGAGCGACGGTTGACAGCGCGCGAGCGCAACGATGAGTCGCAAGCGCGCGCCATCGTGCGCGATCTTGTCTTGGCCATGCAGGCGACGCTTCTGCTCCGGCATGCGCCGGCGGCGATCGCCGACGCGTTCTGTGCATCGCGCTTGGGCGACGAACCGAGTGGCGCCTTCGGTCTGCTGCCGGCCGGCAGCGATCTTCGAGCGATCGTCGATCGCGCCGCGCCAAACCCACAGTAACGGCGAGGCTTTTTCCGGATCATGCCCTAATGCCTTGCCGCCGAGCCGGTCGCGTCTTCCTCGCGGAACTCGCCGTCGTACGCCATGATGTCGCGCATCAACTGCTCGATCATTTGCTGCCGGTTTGCCGCGGTCTGAGCGCTCGTGAACTCCGCCACCAACTTTGCGATCGCGCTAAGCACTTCATCGGTGTCGATCGTATCCGGTTCGCTTCCGGCCACGGGATTTTCAGCGAAAAAATCATCGACCAATTCGACCATCATGCAATGCAGGCATGGGCGCTCGTTTGCTGCTTCGTCTTCGGGCATGAACGCTATCCTCTCGGCCTCGGTGTAGTAGCATATTAGGTAATTACCAGACTTGGAAAATCGACACTGCGTTCGCCGGATCGGAGGGGAACGCGGAAGTTCGACCTGGCAGCGGAAGTCTTTTAAGACCTGGAGCGCGATCTTTTCAAACCGGGTCGATCGCCACTCTAGGAGCGCCTACTCACCGGAACCGGCAAAGGCGAGTTGTTTGTCCAGTCGCCGGTCTTACGCCATGGTATCGAGGCGCGTCCGCGCATGCTGGCGCTCGGCGCGGTACTGCGCCAATCGGCGCAAGAGATCGCCGTATTTCGAGCCCGCGAGGCGCCGCGCCACGGAACCCAGCGCAGTGCCGAGGAAGTGCTGGAACAGTTCGTCCTCCAGCGAAACGATGGCCTCGACCGAACCCGGATTGCCCTGGCGGGCGCATCGGCCGAACAACTGCCGATCGATGCGCGCGGAATCGTGGAATTCGGTCAAAATGACGTGCAGCCCGCCGGCTTCCACGACCTCGGGCCCAAGCTCCGCTGCCCCAATGCAGCTGGCGCGGCTGGTGCGACTCGCGCACCTTCGCAACGCCGGCTCAGAAGAGCCAAATTCCGCGCCGTGATCTTCGCTTACGCGGCCTGTTGCGCCAGCCGATCCATTTCGCGTTGCACCAGTTGGCGATAGAGGCCGTCGCGACGCATGAGAAGGTCCGGCGGTCCGTCCTGAACGACCCGGCCGGCTTGCAGGACGACGATACGATCGAAATTGCGGACGGTCGAAAGCCGGTGCGCAATGGCGATCACAGTGCGCCGGGCCATCAGCCGCGTCAGAGCCCGGCGGATGGCCTCCTCGGACTCGCTGTCGAGTGCGGAAGTCGCTTCATCGAGCAGCAGGAGCGGAGCATCTTTGAGGAACGCTCGAGCGACAGCGATGCGTTGACGCTGTCCGCCGGAGAGTCTGACGCCGCGCTCGCCGACGATCGTTCGCATGCCCTGCGGCAACCGCTCGATAAAGTCGCAGCGCGCCGCGATGGCGGCCTGCATCACTTCGTCGTCGGTCGCTTCGGGTCGCCCATAGCGGATATTTTCCATCACCGAGCGATGGAACATCGAAATGTCCTGCGGTACGACGCCGATGGCGTCGCGTAAGCTCTCCTGGGTGACCCGCGCGATATTTTGGCCGTCGAGCAGAATCTGCCCGGCCTGAATATCGTAGAAGCGCTGCAACAGCGCGAACAATGTCGACTTGCCGCCGCCGGAATGACCGACGAGTCCGACCCGCTCGCCGGGCATCAAATTCAGCGAGAAATTCTGGAATATTTGTTGACCGTCGGGATAAGTGAATTCGACACGGTCGAACTTGACGCTGGCGCCGCGTCGCACCAGCGGCTCGGCTTCGGGATGGTCGTTCAATTCATGCGGCACCAATAGCGTCGCCAAGGCCTCCGCCAAACGCGCAATATGCTGCGTTATGTCCACCAGCGCCACCGCGAGGTCGCGTGTCGCGTTGAGCACCGAGAGCGCGAGCGTGCAGGCAAGCACGACGTCGCCGGCCGTCGCTTCATCGCGCTGCCACAGCATGATCGCCCAAGCGACCAGGCCGAGCGTCAGCACTACCGTCAAGACGGCATGAAAAATGCGGAGCTTTTCCAGATAAAAAAGACTTCGCCGCCGCGACTCCATTTCGCGATTGACCGTCGCGTCGAAACGGCGGCGCTCCCGCAGAAAACCGCCGAAAGCGCGCACCAGCGGCATATTGCCGATAACGTCGACCATCTCGCCATCGACGGCCGCCGTGTTGCGGGCGAATTCGTGGTGCAGCGGTCGGCCGGCGGCGGCGAGGCGGAACATCACACAGACCATGATTCCCGCTACGAGTGCGAGAGTGCCTGCCATGGGCAAACTGATCGTGAGCGCCAAGACGATCGCCGCGATCGTCGCCGCGCATGGCGGCAGGACGTTCCACATAAACATATTTTCGGCGGTGAATACGGCATTGGATGTCGCCGTCACCCGGCTCGTCAGCATGCCCGGCAGGCGCTCGGCGAAGTAACTCGGCGAGTGCCCCATTAAATGGCTGAACAGATCGCGGCGCAAATCGCCGGTGACGCCGACGAAAGCGTAGTTGGCGATCCAGGAGGCGACGCGCCACAGCAGATTATCGGCGGCGATCAGCGAGCCGAGCAGCAAAAACGCCGCCCAGGCGGCGGCGCTGGTGCCGGCGGCAAGCGTATCGACCAGGAACTTTATGCCGTATTGCGTGCCGACCGAGCATGCCACGGCCGCGAGCACCGCGCCGAGAATGACCGCGTGGGAAACTGGGCGCAAACGGACATAACGAAAAACAAAGCCGAGCGGAGAGGCGGCATAGCCCGTAAGTTCCGTCATGCGCTGTGCTATCTCCACCCGGGAGGTTTGCAAGTCCGCGCCATCGGCGGCTCTTTCATCCCCACGCTCAACGAGCGCGGACCCGCCATGTTCCGCCGGCGTCGATGCACCGGCATCAACATTCGCCGCAATTTGTTACGGGCCGCCGACGCTGCAATGGTTTCGGGCTTTGTATGTCGTTGTTAATGCAACCGGAGCGGCAAAAGTTCCCGAAAGCTGGAAAAATTAAGTTCCCTCCATAAATCGAAATATTTTGCGATTGCGACGTTGTCGGTAGTCGTTCGGGTGAGGACTCCATCGAACACGCAAAGGACTTTTAGATGCATATTGCCCAAGTCGCGCCGTTGACAGAGGCCATCCCACCGAAGCTTTATGGCGGCACCGAACGGGTCGTTTCCTGGCTGACGGAAGAGCTCATCTCGCTCGGGCACGAGGTCACCCTTTACGCCAGCGGCGACTCGGTGACATCGGCCCAGCTCGAAGCGGTATGGCCGCGCGCCTTGCGCCTCGAAGGCGCGGTACGCGATCCCAACGCGCTCCATATGGTAATGCTTGAGCGTGTCTATCGGTCCGCGTCGGATTTCGATTTCCTGCACTTTCATCTCGACTATTACCCATTCTCGCTGTTTTCCCGGCAGCCGACGCCGTTCGTGACGACGCTGCACGGACGGCTCGACCTGCCTGAGCATCAGCCGGTCTTCGACACGTTTTCGTCGGTGCCGGTGGTGTCGATCTCGAACGCGCAGCGGCGGCCCTTGCCGCAAGCGCATTGGGTACGTACCGTCCATCACGGCCTTCCCGAGCGGCTATTGCTACCGCAGCCGATCAAGCCGTCTTATTTTGGTTTTCTCGGCCGCATCGCGCCCGAAAAAGGCGTCGACCGCGCCATTCGCATTGCGCAGCATTGCGGCGCACCGCTCAAAATCGCCGCCAAGGTCGATAAAGTCGACGAAGAGTATTTTCACGAGCAGATCAAACCGATGCTCGCATCGAGCAATACGGAGTTCATCGGCGAGATCGGCGACAAGGACAAATCGGAATTTCTGAGCGGAGCGATCGCGCTCTTGGTACCGATCGATTGGCCCGAACCATTCGGCTTGGTGATGATCGAAGCGATGGCTTGCGGCACGCCGGTCATCGCCTTCAATCGGGGCTCAACGGCGGAAATCGTCGACGACGGGCTAACCGGCTTCGTGGTGGAGGACATCAACGGCGCAACCGGCGCGGTCGACCGGCTCGGACATTTGTCGCGAGAAAAAATCCGCCGGCGCTTCGAACAACGCTTCACCGCGCGGCGCATGGCGCAAGACTATTTGAACGCCTACCGCAGCCTCATGGATACGGCCGCCCCGCATTTGCGGCTGGTCGCGCAAAGAACTCCGGCGCTTTAGCAAGATAGCGCGCGGGCGGCGCCCTCGCCGATGCCAAGGCTAGGATTGCGCCTCGTCCGCCGGCTTTGTCTCCGGCATCAGGCGCCAGGCCAGCGTCAAGCCGACGACGGCGATTGTCGCCAGGCTGGCAAAGGCCGCCGAACTGCCGAAGCGGTCGGTCAGATAGCCCGCAAGCGTCGCGCTCAGCGATGCGCCGATCCCCGTTGCAGTGCCGAGAATGCCCTGACCGAGATTGAAGTGCCCGGTTCCGCGCGTGAGATCGGCCACCACCAGCGGGACCATGACCGCGAATACCGCCGCGGTCACGCCGTCGAGAAGCTGCACCGCAACGAGCGCGGATGGATAGGTCACCGTGGCAAACAAGAGCCCGCGGATTGGCAATGCGGCAAAACCGATGAGAAGCAGAGGCCGCCGTCCCCAAATTTGCGCCCGCGCGCCGACCCAGGGCGATAAAGCCGCGACGACGAGCTGTGGCACGACGATGCAAGCGGCGATGATAAGCGTCGCCCAGCGGGCAGACCTCATTGTGACGACGCTTCCCATCAGCGGCAACATCGCCGAATTGGCGAGATGGAATAAGAGCAAACAGCCGGCGAAAATCAGAAGCGGCCGGTTCTGCATTAATGTGCCCGGGCGGGTCGCTGGGAATGTCGGCGGTTCGGCCGCGGCCCGACGCGGCGGCGCGCCATGGGCGCGCTCGGGATCGATTTCGTTTTCCGCGATGGCGCGAAGCGCAAATAGCGCCGGAACGAGCAATAACACAGTGACGATGAAGACCGCACGCGCCGAAAGCAGGTAGCCGCACGCCCCCATCGCGGCGGCGGCCAAGCCGTTGCCCACCGAGGCAAATCGCGCATTGCGGCCGAGTCGTTCGCCGATGGCGGCATGGCCGACGAGACCGAGGCTGATCGCGGCCATTGCCGGGCCGAGTACGCAGCTCGCAAGCGCGTGCAGAATCGATCCCGCCAGCACGACCGGAAAAATCGGCATCGCCGCGTAGGTCAGCGCGCTCGCGCAAATGGCGGCGACCGCGACGCCGGCAACGAAACGCTCCGAGCGCGCGGCATCGACGAAGGCGCCGCCGGGCATCTGTCCGATCAGCGAAACGAAACTCGTAACCGATAAGACAAGCCCGATATCGACCTGGGTCCACCGCTGCGCGGTGAGATACACCGAAACGAAGGGGCCAAAGCCCGTCTGCACATCGGCAACGAAGAACACGAACCAGTCGAGCCCCCGAAGGCTCCGTGGCGAGGGCGCAAGCGGCGGCTCGCCGGCGCCCGGCGCCGGGATTTTTTGCGGCGCCGCCGCAGCCGGCGGTTCGAGCCGGTCGCGATCGCGGCGTAAGGGAGTTGCAGGCAGGATTGAGTCTCCAGCAATCGTCCAGAATTTATGTTCCGATGTGGCGCGATGATCGCAAATCGCGCGTCATTCGACCGGCAGTGGCTCGAGCTTGCCGAGCGCACCGAGAACGACGATGGGTTTGCCGTCCTGATATTCGGGAGCCGCCTTGACCTGATCGCGGGTAAGATCGAGGGTGATTTTGGCGTTGGCTTGGCCCGGCGGCGGAAAGTGCAAAGCGTTCCATTCCACGGCGATCTTGCGGCTGCCAACACCGAGAAAGCCGCCGAAATCGATGATCGCGGCGCGCACGTGACCGCCGCGATCGACGATCACGTCGACGATCCGGCCCATATTCTCGTCGGCGGCGCTCAAAACCTCGCGGCCGAGAATGCCGCCGGCTTCGTGGCTATTGAGTACGGTGACCGACGCCGCTTCCTCGGCGCTCGCCGCCGGATGGTCGGCGGTCTGGCTCTGTTCCAGCGCCCGTCCCGGCCTTTGGGCTTCTTGCGAAAACGCAAGACCCAACGCCCCGGCAGCAGCGAGGCTCGCAACCGCGGCCGTCTTTAACAGGCTCTTGCCGCGCATGATGGCTCCGTTGGAACTCAGTCCACTAAGCCCTTGCCGGTGCGCTCGGTTCCAAACCGGCCTCGCCGGTGCCAGCCAATGTGACAACGGCCACGCCGTTCGCCGCGCGGTTCCACGATCGCGAAAGATTCCGGCAATGCCAACCCGGCACAGCCGCTGGGTCGCAACGGCCCGGAACAATGTGCGTGGTGAATTGTTCCAGATGAGGCAGGGCTCCGTCGGGTGACAGTTCGTAGGAGGGAATCGATGAAACTATTACGTACCTCGGCTTTAACGGCGGCGCTGATGACGGCGGCCGTTCCATCGCTGACAACTCCGGCTCACGCTTGGGGTTGGGGTTGGCGCGGTGCCGGGTGGGGTTGGGGCGGGGCGGCACTGGGGCTTGCAGCCGGCGCGGTCGTCGGCAGTGCAATCGCCTCGTCCTACTACGGCTATTACCCGGCTTACGGCTACGGCTATGGAACCGGTTACGGCTACCCGGCTTACGGCTATGGCTATGGGACCGGTTACACCTATCCGGGTTACGGCTATGGCTATGGGACCGGTTACACCTACCCGGCTTACGGCTATGGCTACGGGACCGGTTACACCTACCCGGCTTACAGATACGCCTATCACCCCTATATCCGCCGCCATCTCTATGCCGCCACCGCCGGTGTTCGGCACTATCGTTATACGCACTAAAAGGGATTCACCTTCTAAAGTGGACTGACTAAACCAGAAAACCAAAGCGCCGTTGTTGCCGTGAACTTTCGCGTATAGCCAGCCCGCCTGTGGTGGGCTGGCTATTTTTTCAATGAGATTGAAGACGGCACTCACACGAACGAGGGCATGGGAACGAACGGCGGGGTTCCGTTTAAGTAGTAAACACCAGGGCGCAATCGCTTCGAATTGAACCGAATGCGGCTCCATTTTTTCGATAGAGCATGATCTCTTCGAACCGGTCTCGACTTTTCCGGATCATGCCCTAAGCAGAAAATACGATGGAAACGCGGATATTGCCGTTGATGCGGGGCGTATCGAGCGACACGGATTCGCCATGACGCGTCACGCGCAGATCGACGCTCGATGAAGACAGCCGTAGATCGCGCAGCACCACTTCGTCCAGGAACTCCGGCAGCCGCGGATTGCGCAAGCGGATTTCATGCGCGAACGGATCGAATTCGAGACCGAGCGAAGCCTCAAGCAAGGTGAAGGGCGTGGCGCTGGCCCAGGCTTGCGGCGAGCAGGCAACCGGATAAAGCGTCGGACCATGACCGCGCTGGCGCCGAAAGCCGCAGAACAGTTCGGGCAGCCGCCGCTGATCCATATAAGTCGTCGCGCCGAACAATCCGCCGAACACCGTTTCGACGGAACGCTTGGCTTCGTAGCGCGCCAGCCCGAGCGCGATCAACGCGTTATCGTGCGGCCAGACGGAGCCGTTGTGATAGGACATGGGATTAAAGCGCGCCTCGCCGTGCGCGACCGTGCGGATCCCCCATCCCGAGAAGAAGCGCGGCTCAAGCAATCCCTTGGCGACACGCGCGGCGCGGTCGGCGGTGGCGATCCCCGTGAATAGAACCTGGCCGGCATTCGACGTGCGCACCCGGCATGGCTCTTTCGCGCCGTCAAGCGCCAGCGCATAAGTTTCGATGTCTTCGCACCAGAATGCCGCCTCGAACCGCTCGGCCAGTCGCGTTGCTTCGGCGTCGAGCCTGTCCGCCGCTTCTTTGCGGCCGAGCCTGCGCGCGCAGCGCGCCGCCATCCGTTTGGCGGCGTAGACATAACCTTGCACCTCGACCAGCGCGATTGCGCCCTCCGCGAGCCGTCCGTCGGCATGGAAGATCGCATCGTGCGAATCCTTCCAGCCCTGATTGACGAGGCCGCGTTCGGTCGCGCGCCGGTATTCGACGAAACCGTCGCCGTCCGGATCGCCCGGCCCGTCGATCCAGCCGAGCGACGCTTCGATCGCCGGCCACAGTTCCGCGATCGCCTCGCGGTCTCCGGTACGTTCGACATAGAGGCCGGCGAGCAGGACAAAGAGTGGGGTGGAGTCGACGCTGCCGTAATAGAGGCCGAACGGAACTTCCCGCAGCGCCGCCATCTCGCCGCCACGCATTTCATGAAGGATTTTGCCGGGCTGCGCATCGGCAAGCGGGTCGCTCGTCTTGGCCTGATAGGCCGCCAAACGGCGCAACACGCCGCGCGCCACGTCCGGGCTCCACCACAGCATTTGCAGCGCGGTAATCAAGCCGTCGCGGCCGAACGTCGTCGAATACCAGGGAATCCCGGCATAGGGATAACGGCCCTGCGGCGTATCCGTCATCAACATTTCAAGATCGGCCGCCGAGCGGCACAGGACCTCGTTGAACCGGGCATTCGAGGTTTGCACGGAGGTGCGCTCGCGGGTCGCGTCGCGCATTTCCCGGCGCGCCGCGATGAGGCCGCGTATGAACGGCGGCGGGGTGTCCGGACGATTGCAACTGGCCGCCAGAAAAAGCGGCGTTACGTCGCCGGGCTTAAGTTGCAGATCGTAGACGGCGGCGCCGGTCTTCAACCGATCCGGCGGCGGATCGAATTCGAGCGCCGTATGTCTCTCCTTGCCGTCCAATCCGCGGTAGGACAACAAGACGCGATCGTCGCCCTGGACCTTCGCGGTTGAGGCGCCGCGGCGTTCGCGATGCGCGCCGCGCACCTCGAACAAATCGGCGAAGTCGCTCTCGAATAAAATCGTCAGGCGCAGATCGATCGATTGATCGCTGTAATTGCGGATGCCAAGCCGCTGATAGGCCGTGTCGCTCCAGATGAAGATAGTGCGAAGAATATGGACACGGTCCTTTTCCATCACGACGCGTTGGCCGTCGATAAGATCGGGATTGGTCAAATCGACGAAAAACGCCGTGTTGTCGTCGCGGAGATTGGCGCCGAGCAGAAGCGGCGGCCGGCCATTCAACAACAATTCGAGACGCGACAAGTGGCGCGTATCGTCGTGGAAGAGACCGGACGAGCCGACAAAAGAAGTGCCGATATCGCCGCGGATGTCGAGGACGACGAAAGTGTCGCCGTGTTTGAGCGCACGCGGCAGTTCGGCGGGCGGCGTCGCGGTGATGGCAAACGCCGCTTCCGGCGGCAAGTTTGGAGAAAATGCCGGCGCCGATCGTGCGCCGGACTGTCCGGTGATAGCGATCTTGCTGATCTTTGGCATCGCGCGCGGCTGCTCGTGCCGAACCGAAACGTCTTGAGCGCGATATTGTTCCCGCCAATCTTGTCCGCTCCAACGCCAAGCCGATACGCCATCATCCGATCAAAGAATCATCGGCTTGGTTGCTGCGGTGCAATTTGCGGCAGGCGTGGTTTTCGCGGTGCAAGATTGCCGAAAATTAATGCAGAACTTTCCATTCGCCGTCTGGAAACTCGGCAGGGGAGATAGCAGTTGAAACAGTTGAAACGCCGGTTTGAATTTGGACGAGCGCCCGGCCGAGGTTGATGCCGCAGGCGCGAAGAAAACGTTAGGAAACGCCATGAAGAGAACGATAGCAATTCTCGCGACAAGCCTTGCGGTAGGCGCGCTTTGCGTCACGATGGATATCCCGGCGATCGCGAAAGGCGGGCCTGGCGGCTTTCACGTCGGCGGTGGTGGCGGGTTTCATCCGGGCGGAGGCGGCTTTCATATGGGCGGCGGGGGCTTCCATGGTTTTGCCGCCCACGGTCCGATTCACATGGGTCACGGGCTGAGCGTCGGTCATGCGCTGAGTGCACACGGATTTTCCGGTCACGCTTTTCGCGCGCGTGGATTTGCGAGCCATGCTATCCGGGGTGGCCATTATTACGCCGGCCATAATCTCGCTCACAATCACGCAATCAACAATGCCGGTCATCTTGCCAATCACGGCTTAGCGAACACCGAGCACAATGCGCTCGCCGCGCATAACGCGCTCAACCAATCCGCCCACACTCGGCTCGGCCACGAACAGTTCACGCATAATGAATTCGCGGCGCGGAATTTCCACGGGCTGAACAGCTTCAGCAAGACTGGCTTCAACCGCAATGCGTTCGGCGACAAGGAAGCCTGGAACCATTGGGGTGGCCGCTTCTGGGGTGCGGGATGGAACAATTGGGGCGGCGGTTGGGGCGGCTGGGCCGGACCGGTCTTCTGGCCGTTCCTGTTGGGCGACGTCCTGTCGTTCGTGTTGTGGCCGTATGATTATTACGACCCGTTCTGGGCCTACGGCCCCGGTTTTATCTTCGCCAGCATCTTCGCGCCTGGTCCTTACTTCGGGCTCGATTACGGCTACGGACCCGACTATTACGGCCTCTACGGGCCCGACTATTACGGTTACGCCGGCGCGCCGAACATTTACTACAATAGCTACGGCGGCGGGTATGCCAGCCGCGCCCGCGGCCAGTCCGTCGCCAACGCTGCTGGGAACGCCGCGGCCAAGACCGACGAGGCCGATCGCGCGGCGCTCGCCGAGACCAATAGCGCGGCGCTGCAAAGCTGCACCGGCCTTGCGCCTGGCGTGACAAATCTGCCGATCGACCGGATCCAGCAGACCGTGCACCCCACAGCCGATCAACAAGCCGCTCTCGACGCGCTCAACGCGGCATCGTCAAAAGCAAGCGACGTCATCCAGGCGTCGTGCCCGACATCGGTTCCGCTCACGCCGGTCGGCCGCCTCGACGCCGCCGCAGATCGGCTGCAAGCGACCGTCAAAGCCATACAAATCATAAGCGCGCCGCTCGAGCGCTTCCACGGCTCGCTGAGCGATGAACAGAAGCGGCAGTTCAACGCAATGAACGGTTCCAGCGAGGGCGGCGGCCCCTCTGGCAATTCTGCCGCTGGCCTGGCGGCGCTCTGCACTCAGCAAATGGGAGGCTTCATCAATTTGCCGGTCGAGCGCATCGAGCAGGTCGTGCAGCCGACCGCGCAGCAGCAGGACGCCTTCGACAATCTCAAGAAGGCGACGCAAAACGCCTCCGACCGGCTGCAGTCTTCCTGTCCGACCGCAGTGCCGCAATCGCCGGTGGCGCGGCTCGACACGGTCGAAGCCCGGCTGACCGCAATGACCGACGCCATGAAATCGGTACGCCCCGCGCTCGAAAGCTTCTATGCGTCGTTGAACGACGAGCAAAAGGCGAGGTTCAATATGATGGGGCCGCCGCGGGCCGCCTCGCAATCACAGTCGCAAGGCGACAGACAGTAATAGCTCAAACGCCGGCGCTGGACGTGTCCGACCCCGGCGTTTCTCTCAAATCTAACTACGCCGCTCGCCGCGCTCGCGGCGTTCACGCGCCCATTGCGCCGCGATGAAACCAACGAGCGCCAGCGGCACGATCCGCTGCCAGCCGACTTCGCGGCCGATTTGCATCGCGGTCGCGAGCGTTCTCGGGTCAAGGAGCCACGAGGGCGCATGCGCTTTAGCGGCACGCGCGAGGATAGCGCGTTCCTTGACCCTGCGGCGGATCACGAAGCCGACAATCGCGGCGAGGATTGCAAAACAAACAAAGATCCCCGCCATCACCAGGCCGGCGACGACGGCGCCATAGCGCAGGGACAACCAATCATAGCCGGCTATGCAGATGAAAGCGAATGCCGTGAGCAGGGCCAGGATCATGACCGCGATGGAAGCCATGACCGCGGCGCTCGCGCCGCTTTTGGCCTGAATCGATAAGATGATTTCCTGAGTTAAGCCTTTCAGCATAGCCGAGCCCCACGTTCCAGAGCCCCTATTCGGTGAGGCATGATCTTTTTCGGAAAACCGGTTCCCACTTTTCCGGATCATGC
>Ga0187780_10000301_pt1 | contig 37580 bp, 50 predicted proteins | sample 1015_Q2_SP10_20__FD_132429 | JGI IMG/M metagenome (GOLD analysis project Ga0187780, IMG submission 132429) | Tropical peat soil microbial communities from peatlands in Department of Meta, Colombia - 1015_Q2_SP10_20_MG | ecosystem: Environmental > Terrestrial > Soil > Wetlands > Peat | place...
ACGGTCGTCGTCCCGGAGACCGCCGTCAGGGAGAAGCTGGACACCATAGCGGAGTATGGTGCCGAGGTCGTCAAAGCCGGGAGGTACAGCAACGAAAGGGAAGTTAGGGCCAAGAACATCGCGGAAGCCACAGGGGCGGCGTTCGTCCACCCCTTCAACGACGCCGATGTAATCGCGGGCCAGGGGACGTGCGGACTCGAGATAGCACAACAGCTCTCCGACATCGATGCTGTCCTCGTTCCAGTCGGTGGCGGGGGGCTGATCTCCGGAATCTCGACAGCCTTGAAGGCGATTAGGCCAACGACCATGGTCTATGGAGTGGAACCGCAGGGCGCCCCGAAGCTGACCAAGGCTCTGAAGGCGAAAAAGATAATCACGGTCCCTTCCCCCGCCTCGATTGCCGACGGACTGATCCCCTCTGCCCTGGGCAGCCTCACATACGAAGCGTGTTCCAGGAACGTTGATGGGTCATTCGCAGTGTCCGAAGAGGACATCCTCCGGGCGACCAGGGCCATGATTAGAGAAGCGAGAATCTTCGCGGAGCCTTCAGGTGCAACCCCCCTCGCGCCACTCCTTTCAGGTACCTCGCGGTCCATCGGCAGGCGCGTGGTGTTGGTCGTCTCAGGAGGGAACATCTCACACGAGTTGCTTGCGAAGATGCTCATGCCGTAGGGCCCGGTCGCCCCAAACGAGAGCTATCGGCTGGCCGCCATTGAGGGACACTTAGGGGCGCAATCTCATGTCTCCGCCCAGTGTGGACTTTCCGTCCAGACGCTAGTTTCCGCCCTGCTATATACAGAGCCGGCTCCTCAATGACCCATGTATCAGGCTCTGGCATCGGCCCTTAACGATTTGGCGTGGTGGCTCCAGTCCGCCACCCAACTCGTCCCAATTTCCCAGCTCACCATCGTTACCTGGGTGGTATTCGTCATCTCCGGTTCTTTCAAATTCAAGGTACCGTTCAAGGCCCCTGAACAACGAACCCGTCCCCTTTCAAAAGTGCCGCTTCAATAAGCAAATGGAGAGTACCTCTACGATGATCGATGGAATCAGGCGAAGGCTCGGGAAAACCGCCACCAGTGACCCCTGGGGCGCCGATGAAGGGCTGAAGCCCGAGATTGACGGCGACGCCGGTCTGCCGGAAGGCACTGCGGTTCTTGGGGCGGTCACACAGGTGTCGGGACAGTACGCCCCGGACGACTCGAGCACCCCCGATTACTACAAGAGCCTTGTGCGGACTGCAATAGGGAATGGTGGGAGGCACGGCTATCACAGCATTTCCATCCCGTGGCTCCGCATGATACTTGCGGGGCTCGAATCGAAACCGATAAATCCCGAGGCGATGTGGTACGGGATAGAGCCAGGCGAAACCAGAAAGCATCACATGCCTGTAATCCCACCCTACGAGGACCTCTTTCGGTCCAGCCGGGATGCCACAGGGGTTGGCTAGACTGATAACCTGCCATGGTCCGGCCCAAGCTATTGAAGGTCTGCTCGGGGGTGGGCAGGGGGCTGCAAGCCCCTGCCATCGTAGCGTCAGAGAAGTGCACCTCCTTGTGTGCAGGCAAGATATTTCAGCTCTTTCGACGTAGAAGATAGTGGCCCCATTATTAGCCGCAGCTGGACGTTAGCTGGTCTCGAATCCCTTTTCCGGGAAGAATCGCGAACAGCCCCCTCGCGCGCTGGCGCGCGAGTCTCAGACACTTTGATAAACGCCCCAAGAGGGTGTGGAGGTGTCGTTTTGGCAGTCATAACCTTCGGAGCGAAATCCGCAGAACAGGTGATTGCAGGAAAGAAGACGGTGACCTTCCGTAAGTGGCCAAAAGCCCGCGTGAAACTGAGAGAAGTTTGTGATGCTGCAAGAATGGGCTACCCTCCACAGAAGTTCGCCAGGGTCAGGGTCACGGGCCTGAAGAGGATGAAGCTGAAGGAGATTGACGACAAGCTAGCGAAGAAGGATGGCGCATCGTCCTCCACCGAGGCGAAGGCGTACTGGTCAAAGCAGGGCTTCCGGGCCGACGACGAACTGTGGCTAGTCGAGTTCGAACTGGTCAACCCTTAACCGTGAAGAAAGATTCATGTCACAGCATGGTCCCCTTATGCCGTTCATGAAACCAGAAGACTTGGAGACTTGGGCGAGGGCCCTTGCCAGGTTTCGGGCTGAGAAGGACCAATCCTTTCGGACCGGCCACGACTCGCCGTTGCACGAAAGTGTCGAGGGTTTCCATGGCCTGAACTACTTTGACCCGGACCCCTCGTTCCGTTTCGAGACGAAGCTCCAGCGTTACGCTGACCCCCAGGCAGTCATGGTCGCGACCAGCAAGGGGACCCGTCAGCTCTTCAACCGCGTTGGCTACTTTGATCTGAACATGGCCGGTTCCCAGCTTCGCATCAACGCCTACCAGTCGGCAGGTCGCGACGACTCGAGCCTATTCGTGCCCTTCAGAGACGCCACCTCGGGCGAGGAGAGTTATGGGGCCGCACGCTACCTCGACCTCGAGGTGGAGCATAATGACGAGTACGTGGTTGACTTCAACTACGCATACAATCCCTACTGCGCCTATTCAGAGGACTACGTCTGCCCCCTACCGCCACAGGAGAACTGGCTCAAGGTCCATATTCGCGCCGGCGAGAAGAAGTACCATGTCTAGCCCCTGGGCATCATGAAAGATGGAACGAGTACAGATACTTCCCCGCGGCCACAAATATGCTCCCATCACCAACAGAGGGCGTCGTGAATCTAGTTACCCCTCCAACATTGAAAGTGAACAGGCTAGAGCCCGTGCTCGCATTGTATCCGTTTAGGACCCCCGTCGAAGTGTCCAACGCCCATACCACTTTTCCGGTGACTATGGGAGGACCGGCTGGGAAACCAGTGTCCTTCCAGAGAACCTGGAACGAGTTCGAAGAGACTAGGAGAGCGACAAGCCCGTCGGTGCATGGCACGAACACGGTGCTTCCTGAAACAGCAGTTCCCCCGAACGCCGACGAGCAGACCTGCTCCGAGAACTCCTGACCTCCGATCCCCCCGAGACTTGCCGGGTCGAGAAGGTAACCCACTCCCTCCTTCCCTATCTGGAAGAGGACACTTTGGCCGACGAAGGCTGGCCCGACCGAGCCCAGATCAGTGTCGCCTTGGTTCAATTGCAACCAATCTGTCGGGGCGAAATAGCCGAGCGGTTGCAGTGATGGAGACAGCTCGACCACGGAGTTGCCGTAGTCGAAGGCGCTGTCCGAGGCGCTGTTCCCCGTGGCTACGAACAGGTTCCCCGAACTATCCATCGCCCCTCCCGAGGGAGCCCAGATTCCCGCTTCTCTCTGGCTCGGAACCTCGTATGATATCATTCCGCCGCTACCGTCAGCGTTGAGGCCCACCACCAGTCCGTGGTAGTCCCCACAGTCTCCGGCCAACCCCCCGTATGGAATGTACACCTTTCCATTCCCGAGCAGGAGCGCCCCTCTCTCCTGCTCGACGAGCGGGTCCGACCCCTGTGGGTCAGCTAGCTGAGTGAACCTGACTCCGCCATTCTTGACATCGATGGCCACTAGATGGTGGCCCCCGGGCGTCTGAAACGTCACCACATAGATGGTGTCCGTCGTCGGGTCTATGACCGGGGTGCCGGTTATGCCGCTGGGACTGATGTCCCCGCAGGGGAGCGCGGAGCCTGACATGGAAGTTCCGAGATTGGTTCTCCAGAGTGTGACGCCTGACGTGGCATTGAGAGCATAGACGGAATCGTTCTCGGTGGCCACTAGGACCATTCCACCATAGACCAGCGGCTCGGCATACACTTCGCCGTCAAGCGTCGGCGATTTCCATCCTTCATCTGGGCACACAACGGCTGCGGCCACATAGCCGGACCTCGAGTTGTTCTCGTGGTACGTGGTCCAGTCAGACGCAGAGCGACTGTTCGCCTGGCTGCACCCGGTGCTTGTTGAGACGACAGATTGACTGGACGAGGTGAATGTACTCGTCTCAGTCTGGCTGGTGGTAGTCGTTGCCGTACCTAAGGTCAGGGCGAAGTAACCCGCTGCCGCTATCACAAGAGCCGCACAGACAACGCCTGCGAGAAGCGCGGTGCGGTTCACAATTACCATGCGCCTTCTTCAGCCTTAAGCGTTAGGGAAATCTCGGGAGAACAAGTCAGAGCATCGGAGTCTCGTCGGAATCTAGTAGATCATCGAGTCGCTCACCGCCAGCCTTTCGGCGGCCGTTAAGAAGTTCGGCCTAGACAGTCCCAACTCGCCGGCTCTTCTAAGGACGGAAAGCTGGCACGCGAACACCACATGAAAAAGCCGCTCCGGTTCGGAGCCCCCTCTGCTTGGGACTGTGTGCGACTCGTATCCTTGGTGTGCCAGAGCCTTTGCCAGCCTGCCAGACGCCCCGAGGGGGTCGAAGGCGGCGAAGACGTTCACTACGTCTGATGTCCCGATCGAAAAGAGCTCCAGGTGGCTGAACTCCTCGAGCAACTGAGGGTGGGCCCTGACCCCGATGAACTCGTAGGTCTTGGCTGCAGCGTACATGGCCACCGGATAGGCCAGAGAGTTGCCTAGGAAATATGTGGTGCCCTCGCCCCAGCGAATGTTCCCTTCGTCCTTTCCCGCCGCACGGAAGGCGCCTTCGTAATTGCACTTCTCCCGACGGCCAGCGATGTTCAGGACCGCAAGAAGGGAGAGTGAGTAGGACAGCAGTCCGGGCGTCCGAGGAGAATACCGCATTGGCAGCCTGACGACTTCGTCCACAAGGCCAGCCAACCTGCTCCCCTCATCTGATGTGATTGCGATGGTCCGCCTCGCCAGGGTGCGCACCTTCCTCGCCGCAACCAAGTTCGAAGCTGTCCTCCCCGACACGGAGATCAGGAAGACGTCTGCTCCCTTCGCGATTTCCGGGGTGCTCGCCAGGTGGTAGGGATCGATTGCAATGCACGACCCGTTGGAGGCGTAAAATCCAACCATGGCAGCAGAATAGGAATCGCCCGCCCCGACGAATATCGAGCCCCTCCTTGCCCTTGGAAAACTTGACTTGGAGAACTTCAGGAGAACGCCCGGCTGCCTCTCGACCTCCGCGGTGAAGGCCTTCATTCGATCCCCGGCCACGGCCCGAGCCCCACCCGGAGCCTAATAACAACAGTCTAAGAGTGGCGTCTAGCGACCGCCGCCGCATGTCCTGCAGGGTTGGGGTCCTAGAGGGGAAGGAGCTGCTTCTATACTCGTTTCCGCCCCCTCATCCGTTCACCAGCGAAAGGGCACAGAGGTTCTGGGACGAATTGCGGAAGCGGAAGCTACCGGTGGAGCGTCTGCCCCCGCAAAAAGCAGACAAGGAGCTGCTCGGCCTCTTCCACACCGCCGGACACATACGATACGTTGAGCTCGCCTCCCAGCTTGGCTACGGCGCTCTGGACCAGGGGGACACCCCCGCCTACAAGGGTGTCTTCGAAGCAACCCAGTACGCGATCGGATCCACCGTCTACGCGGTCGAGAAGGTCGTGGCTGGGGAGGTCGACCATGCCTTCAACCCGGTTGGGGGACTGCACCACGCCACCAGAGAGTCCTCAGCAGGCTTCTGCGTCTTCAACGACATCGGAGTGGTCGTCGAGGTCCTGCGCAAACGCCACAACGTCCAGAGCATACTCTACGTGGACATCGATGTTCACCATGGGGACGGTGTCTTCTACAGCTATGAGGCCGACCCCGAGCTCTTCATATTCGACATCCACGAGGATGGCAGGTACCTATACCCAGGAACCGGCTCTTCGTGGGAAAACGGGTACGGGCCGGCGAAGGGGTCCAAGATCAACATCCCCCTGGAACCAGGAGCTGGCGACGCAGAGCTCGAATCACGGCTCCCCAGGCTGGAGGATTTCGCGAAGTCGGCGAAGCCCGAGTTCATCATTCTGCAGTGCGGCGCAGACGGACTCAGGGGGGACCCCATTGCGGGCCTAGACTACACTCCGAGAGCCCACAGGCAGGTGGGGGAGGTTCTCCATCGGCTGTCCCACGAGCTCTGTTCAGGGAGGATGATCGCACTGGGGGGCGGAGGGTACGTGCCCAAGAACTGCGCAGATGCGTGGATTGAAGTGGTCGAGGCGATGATAGGGAGCGTCCCCAAGTGAAAGTTCCATTCTTATCTAGAACTGCCGGAGCAGTTCTGGTCCTCGCAAGGAGGTTTGGAAGACGACCCCAGACGTAAGAGCAGTCAGGAAATACATCTTCGACCACTTCTTCGAGTACACCACAGCCCCTCCCCTCGAGGAGGTCATGCGGAGGTTCAAGCTTACCCGCAAGAAGGCTTTCGAGAGCTTCAAGGAGCTCGAGGCAGACCACCACATACTCCTCGTGCCTGGAACTGAGCGAATCCTGATGGCAAACCCCTACTCAGCCATCTCGACGCCGTTCCGGGTATACGCGGGGAGCAAACGCTTCTTCGCAAATTGCGCTTGGGATTCTGTGTCCCTGCACGTCATGCTCGAACTGGACGCCAGGGTCGAGTCCTTCTGCCATCATTGCGCCGAGTCAATCGAGATTTCCCTAAGCAAGGGCGAGGTGAAATCGAGCAAACCCTCGTCTCCGCTGATTTTCCTCAGCACCCCTGTTTCCGAGTGGTACGACAATCTGATCAATACCTGCTCCAACAACATGGTCTACTTCTCGTCGAAGGACCACCTGAACCGCTGGCTGGCCGAGAATCCGAATCTTCGGGGCGAGTCCCTCACCGTGGAAAAGATGGCCGAGGTCTGCAGACCTCTGTCAAGAGGCAGGATGAACCTCGAATACCAAAGGCCCGCCAAGGAGGAACTGATGTCCTACTGGGATTCAATGGGGTTTAGGAGCAGCTTCTGGGACTTCTGAACCAACAAATGGTTAAACCCTCAGTCGTCCGTAATGGTTCGAGCGTAGACGAGCAATCGATCATCGCGTCCTGAGCCAATGTTCATGTTCCCCGAGCCCCTGAAGCAGGGGAGAATCGTCTCCAGGCCCAACCGCTTCATCATGCAGGTGTGTCCCTAATCAGATACTTCAAGAGTCAACCAACCGTGATTGGGCCGTAGGGGCGGGTCCCTACTGTGCCACTTTCTTCAGGCTGTTCACGTACTCCGTCACAATTCCGTGGGCCGGGTTCGCCTTGAGTACCTCCAACTTGACGGACTTGTTCTCATGCAACACATGCCGGAGTCTCTCCATGAGCTTGCTCGGCCTCTTGGCTTCGTCTTTCAACGCCTCGGACACAACCGATTCATGGTCGCATACGACGGTGAACCTTCCCAGCGCGTCTTTTAGTTCGTCGATGGCAAAGAGGATAGCAAGGACCTCCGCGTCGTCGCTCTCCATCGCGTCGACACGTTTGGCGTTGTGCCTGTCGCCCCCTTCCACGAGATAGCCAACGTAGGCCTCTCTCTCAAGCGAAGGGTCGTGCACGTTCAATATCTTGGCGTCGACGTAGACCCTGGGGGGTTTCGACCACCCTGGGAAACGCAACCTGTTCTCGTCACCCGCGAACCAGTTGCCCCACTTAAATAACGCGCAGGACCGTGAGCCTCAGATTCGCATGATCTGTCCAAACTGCGGCAAGCAAGTTGCAGACGGCAGCGCCTTCTGTCCGAGCTGCGGCGCTGACCTAACGAAAGCCACCTCCAGCCAGGGCCTCATGCTTCTGACCTCGAACTACGCGCCCGGCTACAAGGTGGACAAGGTCCTAGGCATGGTCTACGGTATCACCGTTAGGTCCCGGGGGCTCGGTGGGAATCTGATGGCAGGTCTGAGATCGATTGGCGGAGGCGAAATCAACGAGTACACGGAGATGGCGCATCAGGCAAGGCAGCAGGCCCTCGACAGGCTTGCTGACCACGCAAAAGGGATGGGGGCCAACGCCGTGATCAGCGTCATGTTCGACTCGACTGAGATTGGGAACACGATGGATGAGATCATCGCCTTCGGAACAGCGGTCGTGGTGTCGCGGGTCGACGGCCCCCAAGACCTCGTCAAGCTCAGCTAGAAGGTTCGGAACTCTTGAGCCGTTCAGGGACTCGTTCGGACTGGGAGGAGTTCGTGAGCATGCTCGAGCCCCGCAGCGGGGAAAGAATCCTCGACGTCGGCGCAGGAAAGGGGGAGAAGGCAGCGAGGGTCCTCGAGTCAACGCCAGGAGTGAATGTCTTTGCGGTTGACCCTAACGAGAGGAGAGTCGAGGAAGCGAAGCGGAACCATCCATCCGTGAAAAGTTTTGTCGCGGGGGCGGAGAGGCTCCCCTTCGACGATGCCTACTTCGACAAGGCCTATTCCACCATGGCTCTCCACCACTTTGCCAATCTCAACTTGGCGCTGGAAGAGATTTCTCGAATCCTGAAGCAGGGAGGTTCCTATGTCGTCCTCGAAGTCGAACCTGGTTCCTTGGCTGGGATGCTGTTCAGGTTCTTTGGGAGGCTGACGGGGGAACACATGAACATCATGACGATGGCTCAGTGCGCAGACGCATTGAAGGCTGCGCAAGGGCTCGAGGTCGTGCAGTCGACCAGTCTGGGTCCCAGGTATCTCATTCATCTTAGGCGCCGCTAGAATGGCGGCCCTGCCATGACCTGCTCCCGATGATCCGTTGTGTCCAGAGAACTGGGATGGTCAAGACCCAAATGACGACCCTGAGTGGCAGACCTCCGACGAAGATTCCCCAAAATACAGGGATGTCCGACAGGAGGAACAGCGCCGCGCCAACGACTAGTAGGTTCCTCGTTGTCCTGTATCGACCCATCAGTTCCCGGGGGATGAGGTTCTTCTCCTCCGACGCGAGAATGTGCGTAAAGTAGGCAAGAACAAGGTTCATCCCGCCTATGTCGAGTCCGTAGTATACGCTTGCCGCAGTCCCCACATCCGTGCCGAGGCCCTTTGCGAACAATACGTCGAATAGAAACGGCTCGATCGCCACCAAGAAAAGCAGCAGCATGTTCAGCCTTACCAGCACCGCCGTCTCCACGGGCATCACAGACGTAGTGGAAGTGTAGCGGTTCCAAACATTGATCAGAATCAGGAAGCTGAACCCAAACTCAAGCAGATCGTAGCCTAGGGTTGTTGAATCCGATGGCAGATTGCCTATGAATTGAATCGCCCCTATGGAAAGAGCAAGCCCGAATATCAAGTCAGAGAGTCCTTGGATGCGCGGACGGGGAACCTGCGGAGTTGTCGTCACGACCGGCATCGGGAGCGGCCTCCTCACGAGATAAACGCTGAGGCCGACCTGCTTGGTTATCTAGGGGCGCCTTGAAAAACGAAGGTTTGCCGTCATTCGACCTTGGACCAAGACGAATCGAATACATCGTGACCAGAGGTACCAGCAGGAGATACACATACTTCCGTTTCAGAAACGATCTCACCCTGGAGGTGATACTTCCCAGAGGGGGGGCCGTCGATGTCAGACAAGCCATGCTCGAAAGGTCGGTTTGGCTCCGACGAGAGTACGACAGGCTCTCGAGGACTCGCAACATCCTAACCGAAGAGGCTGTCATGTACGGGGGCAAACACCTGAAGTTAGTCTTCTCGGTCGGACCAGGGGACACGATCACCCCAGACGAAGCAAACGGTGTTGCCATTGTGAGCACATCCGACAGGAGGAGGATTCGAGAGCTTGTCCGCCGTTGGTTCCTCAAGGAGAGTTCGACCTACACCGTGAGGAAAGTGGCCGAGTTGTCACCGATTGTCGGCGCAAAACCAAGCAGGGTCGACGTAAGGGAGATCAGCAAGTGGGGATACTGCACCAGAAAGGGAAGACTCTCGTTCAGCTGGCAGCTCATCGCCCTCCCGGAAAGGCTCAGGGAGTACGTCGTCATGCACGAGCTCACCCACCTGCTCGAGTTCAACCACTCCGAGACCTACAGAAGGAAGCTGGCGTACATATGCCCTGATTTCCGGGCAAGGGAAAAAGAACTCGACCTTATTGTTCCGTACAATAGGCTCGACCTAGGCTAGACGGAACTGACTCGGGCCTCTCTTCGGGGCGCACCGCAGGCAAGGTTTTAGTCGAGAACGCCTAGGTTCGAGACTGGGGACACCTCACACTGAAGTGCTACTGCGGCTTCGTCTGCCAGACGGAAAACGAGTTGAAAGAGCATGTGCTCAAGACCCACGGCGCTAGGGACGGCGACTGGAAGGGCTGGGTTAGCCACTGAAGAAATGCGAGCCCTCTCGGCCTGCCCTGCGAGCCCTTTGTGCGGCGAATTTTCTTCTGTTCAACAGACTCACGGCGAGCCACGCGACAAAGATGATCGCGATGATTACGGGGCTGGAGAAGAGCTGGAAGTACACGAGCACGATGACGAAAGCAGCGATGATTGGGAGCGCTAAAAAGAGTTTCGTCCGGGGAGTCAATTCAGCCGCCCAAGCCCAGCCCTATCATGGATAAATATCAAAGTCGGATGGTCGCGTACGTGAGCTACCAGCTTTCAGGGGCTCAGGAGCGAAGAAAGAACAACGAAGCCAAGGCCAACGAGTACTACGAGAAGGTAAGGAAGCAGGAGCAAGAGCTCCGGGACTTGCAGACCAGGCTCGGGAACACGGAGAAGCAGCACGCCGACCTTCAGGCCCAGAAGTCCGAGATCGATGGCAGGCTAAGGCAGCTCGCCACCAGTATGGATTCCACGAACCGTGCCCTCGCCGACCTGAGGACCCAAATATCAGGGAAAAAGCAGGCCATCGAACGTGACCAGGCCGAGATGGCGAAGTACCAGGACGAGGTCGTCAGGCTCGACCGAGAGATTGGCGAGCTGATGAAACGCAGGGCCTAGTCTCTGACCCGGTCTGCCAGGCCCGTCCTTTTCAAGCATTCATTGGTTAGGGAGCCTTTGAAAGCGGCCTCCCTTCCAAGATAAGGATAACCCGGCCCCCAACAGTGAAGTTGTAGGAGCCGACTCAAAGTGCCTGTTCGTAAAAGCTGTTCCCGGAACCTCAGATGGCCAGGCCGAACCCCTGAACGAATGCCTCTGCATGCCTCATTTCTATGAGAAAGCTTACCCCCTTCGGGGTGATGCTGTAGGTCCTGTTCTCCCCCTCCTGCTTCATTTCAATGAGGCCCTTGACCGTCAGGTCGTCGAGGTATTTGATGAGCCTCTCATGTGAAAGGTTGGCCTTGTAGAGTATGTGGGTCGGCTTCGCCTCTCCTTCGTCCCTGACCGCGTTGAGGATGTCCAGGTTTATTCTCAGGACACTCCTCTGCTTTTCACCCTGGGCCAACCACTTCGCTCCTTATGACGAATATCAGCAGGGACAGGAAGCCGAGGAACTGGACTGCGGTCCCTATCAGGTAGAGCCCCGACCCCAGCACGAGCACTGACACCAGCAGCACACAGTGCGCTACGAATATCAGGACAAAGGCGAGCAGGACCATCCCAGAGAACCTTCCCGCATGTCCCGAACGGAGCAACAACCCCTGAAAGACGATGAAGGCGAGAAGGAGGAGCGTCACGAAATAGCTGAGGATTGAGAAGCTGTACAGGCTCACTACGGCAAAACCCACAGCCGTGGCCGGGGCCGCTGTACTCAACTGGCGGCCATACGTCGACCTCGCATACCCGATCGCAATAACCAGGTACGCGACTATCTGAAGGGTCAGATACGTGAGCGAGGCGAGAAGCGTAAGGACCCTGTCCGAGAAAGATTCCCCGGCTGTCCTCCCCGTAATATCTACGAGTGTTCTCCCCGAGATGAGGGAGGTCCCGGCGTCGATCACCAGCCCGATCCCGACGAGCATGAAGCCGATGCTTATGGCCCAGAGGACAGAGCTAGACACAAGCCTGTTTGCCTTGTACGCATAGTAGCTCGTAAGGAGTGCCACCAGGGCGCTCATGATATTGAGAGAAAAGGTGACGAGGGCTCCCGAGGCCAACGCTCAACCTTCAGGCCTTGGTATCGGCTTTAACCTTTCGGAACCATCGTCTGGACGGAAAGTCCAGACGTTCCTTTCCGCCCCGCTATATATCGACGGCGCACAGAAAAGCCCGAACGAGAATGAACACGAAGAAAATAGCAATCGCGTCCATAGTCGGGGCGTTCGCCGTGATGGCCCTGCTCTTCGCATATCCTGCGATAGCAGCCTCACCGTCCGCTCCGCAGAACACCAGTACCTCCCAGCTACTGCAGCAATCAGCAACCATGGCTTCACAAAAGATCCAACTCACTGACGGCCAAACCATCACCCTGACAAGCGTCGCCGGTGGATGGTGGGTCGTCGGGGACCGCGCGACCAACGGGACCGCCTCTGGAACGATGACGTTGCAGGTGACGGGGGTCCTGAAGGGCGGATACATCCTTAGCGTCACAGGCGGCAACTTCAACATCAACGGCGCCACCTACAGCATCTCCAGCGGGTCAGCCGAGCTGGGCCCACACAGAATCTACATGGTCGGCAATGGCCAGGCTGGCACTGCGCAATTCCTCTTCCAAGGCAGGAGCCTCGGTAAGTTCGGTAGCACAGCCTACGGGGTTCTCAGAGTCGACCTGAAGGACGGGACATCGGAGTTCGCGGCGCGATTGCTTGTAACCGTGACCGTGACAAGTCCGACAGCATAAGGCGCGGGCATCCTGCGCCTTTCCCTTTTTTGATACACAAACCAAAGGCGACAATAATATACCTGACCGTGGAGGAGCAAAATCGACATGATGGTGCCCACCTTGGCGCTTGGTTCGCCGGCCCCAAACTTCGACCTGCTCGGGGTCGACAATCGAACATACTCGCTGGTGTCCTTCGCCAACAATCCCGTTCTGGTCGTGATTTTCTCCTGCAATCACTGCCCCTACGTAAAGGACTACGAGACCCGCATGGTCTCGATTCAGAGGGACTACGCCGCCAAAGGCGTACGGCTTGTTGCCATCAATTCCAACGACGACAAGGCCTACCCAGAAGACAGCTTCGCAGAGATGGTCAAGCGCGCCGAGGAAAGGGGATTCAACTTCCCCTACCTAAGAGACGAGACCCAGAAGGTCGTAGAAGCGTACGGAGGCGTTTGCACTCCGCACGTATTCGCCTTCGACAGCAACAGGCTTCTCCGCTACCGGGGTAGGATTGACGACTCGCGCGACCCATCGAAGGTCACCCACCCTGACCTCAGGAACGCCCTCGACGACATGGTCGCCCGAAGGAGCGTCCGCATCCCTGACACAAAGCCCTTCGGCTGCAGCATCAAGTGGTACTCCATGAAGCCCGTATAGGGTGATAGATGGTGGTAGTGGGCAGGTTCCAGATCATGTCCCTCCTGCAAGCCGCGCGAGCGTATGTTCTAGGCCTGCCTTTGGAATCCGCCTACTCCTGGGGCCTGAACAGATCTATCTTCATAGCGGCGGCCAAGCGCGGCTTCAAAGGTGGAAGGGGCTCCGGGCAAGGGAACCACGGTGTGCATGGAAGTTCAAAGGGGAAGGACACCTACTCCGTTGGCGATGACATGGCGTACAAGACCGAAGAGAACGGCGTGCTCCTCTTTACAATCGGAGGCAGGGTGCAGACGAAGGAAGAGTTCGACAAGCGGGTCAGGGCGCGGTTCGGAAAGACCTTCCCGACGGCCTGGAAGGAGGCTCTACGCTACGTCAAAGGGTTCGACAAGGACGTCCTCCTCTCTTCTGATGAGTTCTTCAGAGAAGTCTACAGACCGGTTAGAGATGTGTGGGCCGACAAGTGGTCCGCTGCCTCGGATCAGGCGTAGCGCTGCTGCCTGAGCCACGAGTGTATCGCAAGCGAGGCGACAGCCTCCATCGTGGTGTTCCTCTCCTCGGCTGCCCTCCTCAGCCCGTCGGCCACCCTCGGGTCCAGCAGGATCTCCAGCTTTACCGCGTGCAGGTACGAGACCTCCCTCTTGATGTCCTCCACGGGCCTCTGCGGAGCCATCACGAAGTGGCTCACGACGTTCTCCGCCTCCGGGGTGGGCAGCGGGGCGATGGTCTCCGCCAGCTCCTTCAGCTGAGTCGCCCTCTCTCTCTTGGGGAGCTCCTGGACGGTGGGCGCCTCCTCCGCCCTGTGAAGGAAAGTAGCGTGCTTGACCGGGAGCACCCCCTCCTTCCTCTCCTTGGGGAGAGGAGCCTGCTTGACAGCTATGTCCGCCCTCGTCTCCCTACGGATGTTCCTGACCGCCTCTACGGCGCTTATCCTGTCTTCCACGTACCTCCTTGACTTCCCCAGAGCCTTGGCGACCTGCTCCGAGGACCCATAGGCCCGCGGGTTCACCTTCCTCAGGGCGACAATCGCGTCATACTCCTCTTCAGGCTCGATGTCCCTCCTCTGGATGTTCTCCACTAAGGAGACTATGATCGCCTCCTCGTCAGTCATAGGTCTGACGATGGCAGGCACTCTCTTGAGACCCGCGATCTTGGCTGCCTCGAATCTCCTCGATCCGACAACGAGCTCGTACCTTCCTCCGATGGGCCTCGCGAGCAATGGCTCCAAGATCCCCTTCTCTCTGATAGAGTCCACGAGATCCCCTACGTCGCCTGGGCTCTTCCTGACGTTTGTCTTACCAATGAAAATCTTGGAGATCTCGATTGACATTATCGTCCCCGTCTGCTCCTTCCATCCCTGCTGCGCGGACGTGAACTTTGGCAAATTTCGGTCGTGTTAGCCGCAAGGTCGTTCTTAAAAGTATCCAGACCTTCCGGAACGGCTCCCGGCGGGTCAGTCGAGTCTTATTTTGTCCCTGTAGGCATCCAAGTCGAGGAACCCGTGGCCACTGATGTTGGCCAGTATGCACTTCTCCTCTCCCTTCGCCTCGGCTTTTTTCGCCTCGTCCATAGCCGCCCTGACCGCGTGGGCCGACTCTCCCGCGATCAACCATCCCTCAGTCTCAAGGAATGTCTTCGCTGCCTCGAAGACGAGCTCCTCATCGCTCGGGTATGCTGTCGCCCTGACGTATCCCTTGTTCCGGAGAGCGCTGATTATGGGGGCGGCCGCGTGATACCTGAGCCCGTCGGACTTGATGGGAGTCATCGTAGTCTCATGGCCCAGCGTGTACATCATCATCAGCGGCGTGTGACCAGCAGTATCCCCGAAATCGTACCTGTACTCGCCCCTGACGAGGTTGGGGGCGGCCTCCGACTGGGCCGCGAGAAATTCGCACTCTCTCTTTTTCTGCAGGACCTCCCCCATGAACGGGAGTGCAACCCCGCCGAAGTTAGAGCCTCCTCCGAGGCAACCTATTACGAGGTCCGGGGAGTCGTCCACCTTCTCGAATTGTTTGATACACTCCAGGCCGATGATAGACTGGTGGATGAGGACGTGGTTCAGCACTGACCCGAGGCAGTAGACCCTGTCGCCTGCCAGGTCCGTGTACTCGAGCCCCTCGGAGACGGCAATGCCAAGAGAACCAGGGTGCTTGGGATCGACCTCAAGTAGCTTTCTTCCGAAGGCCGTCTGGTCGCTGGGGGAAGCGTACACCTTTGCCCCGTACAGTTGCATGAGGAGCTTCCTCTCTGTCTTCCAGTCATACACCGCCCTCACCCAGAAGACCACAATCTTCAGACCGAGAAGGGACGAAGCATATGTCAGAGCAGTCCCCCATTGCCCGGCCCCGGTCTCCGTAACGAGGGTCCTCTTGCCCTCCTTCGCTGCGTAGTAGGCCTGGGGGATGGCCGTGTTCACCTTGTGGGACCCCGTGGGGCTCAGGTCCTCGCGCTTGTAATAGATTCTGACCTTCCTCAGTCCAAGCCTCTGCTCCAGGCGCTTCGCCCTGTAGAGCGGCCTGGGCCTCCCGGCGTGGATGTAGAGCTCCCTGACCTCCTCAGGTATGTCGATCCACCTCGATGTCGACATCTCCTGCCGCAGGCACTCCCCGACCAGCCGCTTCTCGAGAGCCTCCATCCTCGACTCGCCGTCCCCGGGCTCCTTCGGGGGCGGCAGGCCTCCGGGGATGTCAGGCACGACATTGTACCACTTCGTTGGAAGCTCGTCGGGGGTGAGCACTGTCTGGTCGGGTTCCATGGACTTCGAATGCACACATTTGTACATAAGACCTCCGCCGAACGACTTAGGGTTCTCCCTGTATTTCGGCCAAACTTTATACTCGGCCGAGGCCCTGAAACCAAACGTGCTCACCCAGGAACAGATGCAGAAGCTGAAAGAGAAGCTAAACCGTGAGTCGGTCAATGTCTGCTTCAGCAAGGGGACCGAGGCTCCCTTTACAGGCAAGTACTGGGACAACCACGAGAAGGGGATCTACTTCTGCATCGTCTGCGGCACCCCGCTATTCAGCTCTGACACGAAGTTCGAGTCAGGCACAGGGTGGCCCAGCTTCTTCCAGCCTGTCTCCCAGGGTGCCGTCAAAGAGGATACCGACCGAAGCTTCGGCATGGTCAGGACAGAAGTTAGCTGCGGGAACTGTGGATGTCACCTTGGTCACGTCTTCGACGATGGACCCAGGCCCACCGGGCTGAGGTACTGCATTAATTCGGCTGCCCTGGACTTCAGAAGGGACTAGGCATCACACCGCGAGCCATGACTCGCCGTATCGCCTGACAAGTCCGAAGCCGTCGACTTCAATCTCCGACGAGAACCCTGATGCACTCGAGTACCTGTACCTGTTCTTTCCGAGCTTTTCGTAGCTCTGACGAAGAGGCTGGACCTTCAGGCTCGGAAACCTCACCCAGGCCGACGTCAGGTCCACCTTCTCTCCCTTACTCAGTCGAATCCTCTTGATTGGCAAGGTGTTGGTCACGAGGCTGGCCTCCAGGTCCACGTCCACACATCCGCGAAGCGATTCTACCTTCTCATCGTTGAGCAGCCAGCCAGCGGGCCCTGCCTCGACCTCCAGCACCGACCTCTTCCCCCGAAGTACCTGCTCCACCACGGCCTTCTTGGTCTTCCACCCTGAGTCGACATCAATGCAATAGCTAATCGCGCTTACACCCTCCTTGAACCGCCTCAGCACGCTGCCCTGAAGGATCCAGCCGGAGTGCCTCCTTGCCACGATACAGAGCTCGACGCCGGGGGGGTTTGAGCTGGTCCAGGATACCTGTCGGAGCCCCTCCTCCCCTCTCAATTCCCTCTCAATTCCCTCTCATGAACCCCCGACACCCCTTGTTAAAGGCCAACGTCATTGGCCCTCCCCGGCATTATCCCGACCTTCTCATGCGGCTTAACTTTGGTTAACAAGAAAGGAGCGCCGAATTGACTGCCTACCCCTTAGGGAGCCCCGGGCGGGCTCTGTTCCGGTTTACTTGTCATCTGGTGGCTTCGGTAACGCCTCCATGCGTCCTTCGGCGGCCTCGCTGAGGGATTCTAGGGTGCTCCGCCCCAAGAGGCTCGTTACTCGTAGGGACATCAAACCGGTCTTCATGGTCTCACAGGTGCCCCACAAGAAGCAGAGGTACGAGACGGTGGGGGATTGGATACCCGGCAGGCCGGCGCAGATCAGGGTGAGCAAGATGAAGGACCAGAGATATGTTTTCCTGGTTGCGCTTCACGAGATGATCGAATATGAGCTCTGCAAGATGCATGGCATCACAGACAGAGAGGTGGTTGCCTTCGACGTCAACTTCGAGGCCGAGCGCCGGATGAACCTACATCCCTTGGACGCCGAGCCCGGTAACCATCCGAAGGCGCCCTACAGGAACGAGCACGAGTTCGCCACCATGATCGAGATGATGATGGCCCAGAAGCTGGGGGTCAGCTGGTCAGATTACGAGAAGACCGTTCTCTCCCTCGGCCCCAAGCCGAAGAATATGACCGTCAGTCCACAGGCCAGGCGTTCCCGGTAGGGAACTACGTCCTCGAAATTCCCCAGCGTGAGCCAGGACAAGCTCGCCGGAACATGTCGGTGAGTTTAAATGAGTTCGAGCGGGTTGGAAGCCAAATGGCAGACGCCCCTGACACTGCTTCGATGCTGGGCACCGTCCCTTTCTTCTCCGGTCTCGACGAGAAGAAGAGGAAGTCGCTGGTTTCCGAAGGAAAAGAGATGACGTACAAGGCAGGGGATTCGATTGTACGCGAAGGGGCTATGGGGGTTGGCTTCTACCTAATTCTCGACGGGAGGGCCGAGGTTCGCAAGGGCGACAAAGTCCTCGCTACCCTGGGGAGAGGGCAGTTCTTCGGGGAGATGTCGCTCATTGACGAGCTGCCGCGTTCGGCCGACGTCATCGCCGTTACCCCGATCAAGTGCTGGGCGCTGACGTCCTGGGCGTTCGCCGCTCTAGTGAAGGCAAACCCGGAGGTAGCCCTGCACATGCTGAAGGAATTGGTGAAGAGGCTCAGGGCAGCCCAGAGCTCCCCCACCTCGTGAGCGCTGGCCCGACGGGACAGTCTGGTTTGGGAAATTGAAGATAGGTCTGAGCACTTGGTCGCTGCTCGGACTTGACGTAGCCTCGGCCGTCCGGGCAATCGGGGACGCCGGATTCGACTACGTAGAGCTGTGGGGTGACGCTCCCCACGCGCTTCCCGCCTGGGTCGACAAGCGTGCCCTGAGCGAAGCACTCTCCTCCTATCAAATGACCGTCACCATGCATGCGCCTTTCACCGACCTCAACCCAGCCAATCCCTTCGAACCTGTGAGGGGCGCAGTGGAGAGGACCCTGGAGGAGTTCGTCGGGTTCAGCGAATCCCTGGGGGCGAAGGTAATCACAGTCCATCCTGGGAGCGTCCATAACGAGGCGATGGTGCCTGCGTCGACGGCAAGCGCTGCTTCAATCCTTCGCACGATGGTGAAAGCGGCCGACGGTAGGCTTGCCATAAGCGTGGAGAACCAGACCAAGAGCAAGTCGAAGTATCACTATCCGCTTGGGTCCACCACCGACTCTCTGAGGACCCTAATGGAGGCTGTCGAGGAGCTTAGGTTCACCCTTGACACGGGGCACGCCCACGCGAGCGCCCAGGCCTCCGACGATTTTGTCCAAATGGCGGGCCCGAAGCTCGTGGAGGTCCACCTGAGCGACAACTCAGGCACGTCTGACGCCCACCTCGTTCCGGGCGAGGGGACCGCGAACCTCACCAAGCTGATGAGCACGTTGGCCGGCTCTGACGTCCTTGTCTGCCTCGAGCTCAACCCACACATCTACGAGCCCCGGCAGGTTCTTGCTGCGTCGGCCTCGTTCAAGTCAAGTGTGTGACACAGCGAAGAAGGACTGTGTCCCAAGGCCCTGTTTCGTGCTGGAGCCGCTGTGGCCCCCTCCGAGCGCTAGCCTTTCGCTATCTCGACCAGCTCGATCGGCTGCTTCCCTCTCGAGGCCGGGAGGCCCGTTATCCCTCCCACCAGGCTTTCTGCGGCCACCCCTCTCCTCTCGAGCACCTTCGCGAGCATAAGGGAGGTGTTCCCCGCCATGCAGACCACAAGGATGGGCCTGTCGTCCTTGGGCAGAAGCCTCTCAAACTCCCCTGATGGCTCCCCGCCATTGAGCACAGCCTGCACGTCCCTTGCCGCCGCGACCTTGATGTCCGACTCGGCGCACCCGAGGGACGATGCTATGACTCTGATCCCCTGCATTTTGGGGACGAACATGTTGTGGGCCCAAACAACTCCCCCGTACTCCCGGATCGCCGAGGCTGCTTCGTCAAGCCTCACCTGGTCCCTCTTGCCCCTCCGTGCCACAGCCTTCACTTCGGTGGAGTACTTGGAGGCGCCATCGGCCACCATCACGATGAACTGCTTCCCGACCCCGAAGTTGATCAGCTGCATTGAGGCGTAGAGGGCGAGGGCACCGCTTTCTCCTACATCGTACCCTTTCTTGTTGAAGAATTCGAAAAGCCTGGTAGCGTCGTCGAAGTCGACTTCGTGCTCCCCCAGATACGACTCGGGCTCGTAGAACCGCAGCCCCAGGGCCCTCTCTCTGGTCCTTATTCCTGCAACGTCCTGTCCAGCAAGTGGGAAGACAACCCTCGTCCCCTTCCTTCCATGCCTCGACGCCACGTACCTGCTCACCCCCCCCTGCGGTCCCTCCCGTTCCGAAGGTGCAGACGAAGTCCGCCTCTCCAAGTGACGTCCCCAGTTCCCCAAGCTGCTGGTCGAGCTCGGGTCCAGTTACGGACTGATGAATCTGGACATTCAGGTGGCTATCGTACTGCTCTGTGCAGAAGCCTCCGTACACATCGGCGAGCAGCTTCGCCAGCCCTATGGCGTCCTGCCTAGCCAGGAGCTCCTCCGCCCTTTCCCTCACACTGTCGAACCTGATGGGGTCGAAGCCGAGCTCCGCGAGTTGCTGCCTCACGCTTGCCGCGACCCCCTTCGACATGAGCAGATCTGCGTCACCCTTCAACCCCGGCGCGGGACAGATGTCTATGTCCAGGTTGACAAGCCTGACGCCATCCGAAAGCAACTGGTCAACCACGCCCTGCTGCAGCCTCCTGGAGACCAAAGCAACTACTTCGATTCCCAGCCTCCCAAGCCAGCCGAGGGCAAGTCCGAAGTTCCCCGATGTCGCCTCGAAGACTGTTTGGCCTTTCGTCAGCTTCCCGGAGGATATGGCATCACCTACGATGTTCACCGCTGGTCTGACCTTCACCGAGCCCCCCGCTATCTTCGAATCGAACTTCGCCAGTACCCTGGCTCCGCTCCCGAGACGCAGCCCGTATTCTGACTTGGCGCACTCCATTATGGCGGCCGTGACGTCGACAAGAGGGGTGGGGTTGACGACCCTCCCCCCTTCGATGTGGGGGATCTGGGACCGTGTTTCGGCCTCGAATCTCTGTAAGAGGCCGGAGTCAAATGAAGCGGGTTGCAATGCAAAGAGCATCCAGGCGGCAGGGTTATATAACATATGTTATTATTTCACATGTAATGCCCCACCCGTACACGGCGCCGAACCTTCCAGCCGACAAGGTCACTCCCGCCCTAGTCCGAGACGAACTCCTGAAGTGCTTCGAGAGCGCCAACGGAGAGTTCGCAAGGATGCTCCACCAGCCCGTGACTGACGAGCAGTTGAAGCAACAAGTCGTTCGTTGAAGTTGTGTTCTCCCAGTGCGGAGTTAGCTACGTCTCCCCAACGAAGGAGGGCATTATTACTGCCATCTCAGAGTGCAGGAAGAACGCGGAGCAGATGATGGGTCCACAGGGCGCCGAAGTAATCAACCACCACTATGCCGAGATGATGAAACTGGTGGACAAGCTGTAGGCTGCTCTTCGGCTAGCCGTCCTTCTTTGCGCCTTCTCTCTGGAACTTCTCGGGCGAACCCTGGTAGAGGTTGGAAGGAAACTGCGCAGGAAGGGTGTACCTGATGTAGGAGACGCCTCGCCTCTCGTGGTAGAAGTCCGAGCCGAGCTCGCCTCTCTTGAATGAAGCCTCAAACTCGTCCCAGTTCTGCTCGTGAATGGCCTTGAAGATGGGCTGCAGGTATTCCTTGTCGAAGGTTGTCAGGTCTTCGGCGAACTTGGGCCGCGTAATCTTTGCAGTCCTAAAGGCCGCCCTCAGCTGGTTCAGCTGGTATGCTGCCAACTTCCAGTTCCCTCCCCTCGCCGCATAATAGGTAAGGGTGTACCTTTCTCCGACCACCTTCATTGTGGTGGCCATCCCCGGCTGAATATCGGCCAGCTGGTCAACTGTCATCTCCCCGTGGGGAGTCTTGGCCTTGACCTCGTCCATGGCCGTCCTCCTCCCGGCGGGTTCCTAATCAATCCAGCCGGTGGGTGTCAGAAAGGAGGACGGATGGGAGGGAGGGGCTCCCTGGGTCCTCCCGGCTGAGGGAAGTTGGGTTCCCTCGGGAACGACGACATCTACAGCTCCGCCTCCCTAGGAGTGACCTTCAGGTCGGCAACCTTCTCTGCCCTCAGGATCCGGAGGGTGACTGTCTTGCCCACGACGTCCCCGGAGAGTGCCTTGTGGAGCTCGTATTCGTCGGTAGCATGCGCGTCCCCGAGCCTCAGGATGATGTCACCCAGAGCCACTCCTGCGGCCCTTGCAGGTGACCCCGCATCGACAGACCTGACAAGGAGCCCGTCCTCCTGGCCGATTTCGGCAGACCTGGCGAGCTCTTCAGGGAGCTCGACCGGCTCGACGATGACCCCGAGGAAGCCTTTCCTGACTCGCCCATCCTTTGATATCTTGCCGACGATCTCCTTCACCGAGTCGACTGAGACAGCCACCCCCCTGCCGGCGAAGTAGGCCACGTTCATTCCCAGCAGGTTCCCAGATGCGTCAACGAGGGGACCTCCTGAGTAGCCTGGGTTCAGCTTGGCGTCCGAGACCACAGCATCCTCTATCATGACCCCCCAGAAGCCGCGCATGCTCCTGCGGTGGCTCGTTATGATGCCGGACGTAGCTGAGGCTTTTTTGCCCGAGGCGTTCGCCAGAGCTAGGACGAACTGTCCCACTTTGATTCCGTCTGCGCTCCCCACCTTTGCAGGCATCAGCTCCGACGCATCCACCTTGAGGAGGGCGACGTCCGTGTATGGATCTCTTCCCACTAGCTTAGCCTGAAGTTCCTTGCCGTCGCTCAGCACGACCGTTGGTGCCATCGAGTGCCCCACCACATGGCTTGCGGTTACAACCAGCCCATCGGAGGACCAGACGATTCCTGTGCCACCCCTCCTTCCTGCGTTCACGCTCACCACTGAAGGTGAAACGCTCTCAGCCAGCTCGGTTACAGCGTTTGAAAATGACTGTAACAGCTGCATTCCCTGTGTTCCTGTCATCTTGTCAGAATCACCATCCGAGGCATGCACCGGTGGCTAATTGTTGAGCGGGTTCGGGCGGTACCGGCTCACATCGCGTACGGTTTGAAGTACCCTATCCTCATGAGTGCCGGTCTTGCCCCGGGCCTGGGGCTGGCGTAGAGCCGAGAAATTCTCCCCATCAACTGGTGGGCTGCACGGACCGCCTTCGGAAGGTCTGTTTCCTTCGCAACCTTTGCGTCGACGTCCAATTGCCCTGCCGAGAACCTGGCATCGATTGTGGCCGTCCCGTCCTCGGTTACCCACTTCATCACGAAACCTTCTTCGGTCTCGGCCGTTCCGACCCATCGGATGGTGTCGAACCACCTCCCCTTGAGGGCTGAAATGATTGTCGCTGTGCTCGCCTCATAGGGGAGGAAGGTGTGCAGAATGGGTATCTTTCTTGCTCCGCCGTAAGCAGGCCTCGCCGCAAAAGACTCTCGCGCCTTGTCAGTGACGCTGTACCCCTCGGGAGATTTGACCACAAGGCCACCGTCCTCCAGCCTCTCCAGCGACCTGGAGAGAGTCTCTGGATGTGCTCCCGTTATTCGCCTGAGTCCGTCGAAGGTGAAAATCGAAAGTCCCTCCTCCCCGATGGTCCGAACTACTTCTGCGTCCCTTGGGCTCACAGCGATCCGTTCGTCTTCGAGTTCAGCGTCCCGCCTCAATGTTTCCATAGTCTTGGGGCTTCACTCCTTTAAAAAACACGCTCTCGGTGGCGTGTATCTGTTCGCCCGATTAGCGCTTGGTGAATACCAGGTTCCTCCCCTCTTTCTTCATCTCCGCTCTCCCCATGGCCGCAAGTATGTACAGGCCGATGAGGATGTCGAATCGCATGGCGACCCTGTCTTTCATTCCGAAAGCCTCCTCCAGTCTCGGGTCCTTCATCAGCAAGCCCGTGGTGACCCCTTCCTTGCTCATCGCAGCCGCCAGGGCCTCCACTTTGGTGGAGGAGATCAACGTCATGTGATAGGACGATGAGCCCCGTCTGCCAGGGTTGAACACCAAGTAGTCCCCTCCCGCGGTCCGGAACACTTCATACTCCTGTCTGACCGCTTCCACTTTCCCTACGGGTACGAGGGCCCTGAAGAGGTCCGCGACTCCTCCCCCTTCCATCGTCTGACAGGACTACCGCGCAACCATTTATTCCTCCCTATCGGAACTGCAGAAATATCCCCCCCCAACGCCAATTCAACCGTTGGCTCCCTCCAGGAAGCTGCTCGCTCTTTGCGTGATAGCTGTGGTGGCGGTGCTCGTGTTCTACACGGTTTACCAGTCCAGCACCGTCCCTGGCTCCGTCACATCCAAGGTCCCCTCAAGCTTCACAGTAAACGGGCGGACCTTCGTCTTCACCTACGTCGCCACGACCCAGCAGGAAAGAGAGGCGGGCCTCATGAACAGGAAGGTAACCAACGCCACGACGATGCTCTTCGCCTTCCCCTATTCGAGCAACTGGGCTTTTTGGATGTACGACACCAACACGAGCCTCGACATGATCTGGGTGAACACAACGGGCGACATGGGCCAGGTCGTCTACCTCAAGGCGGGAGCCCAGCCCTGCTTCAACTCCTTCGGGTACGGGTGTGCAACCTATACGCCAAGCGCGCCAGCAAACTACGTGATTGAGGCGAAGGCCGGCTTCGCTGCGGCAAACGGAATCACCTCGGGAACGACCGTCCTGTTCGACTGACTTCGCGCTTCTAACGTTCTCGTCTAGGTATTTCGACTAGGTCTTCTTTTGCCGGCCCCCGGGTCGAGTGGAAGCCATGCAGGCGGCTCCAAAGCCCCCGATGACGAGGGCACAGAAGCTTCGCTGGTACGCCAACCAGCTAATGACCGACGCTGCGACCGACGTGAAGGCGGGGAACTCTGAGACTGCCGTATCGCGATATCTCCAGGCTGCAGACATCCTTCTTCTGTTGGCCAAGGTGGAGGAGAACTACACCGCCTGGAAGTACTACACGGACAACGCCGCCCTCTGCCAGCAGAAGGCTAGGCGCCTCATCGCACTCACCCCGAAGGATGAGGCGGCACCCTCCCCTGGCCCCTAACCGGTTCGACCCCACGTTCTTAATATACCACGGAGACCCCATTCCTGCAGAATGACAAAGTGGGAGTGCTACCGCTGCGGCCACATATTCGAAGGCGATAATACCCCTGACGAGTGCCCCAACTGCCACTACTCGCTCACCTTCTGGATTGAGGCCGGCGAGTCCACCGTCCCTACCATCAGGAACTTCGTGAAAACAGACCCTCTCATGATTGACGCTAACGAGTCTGTCCTCAAGGCGGCTCAGATGATGCGCGACAAGGGGACAGGCAACGTTCTCGTTCTGATTAACGGAGACCCGAAGGGGATCCTCACGGAGCGCGACATACTGTACAGAATCGCGGCCGATGATCTGCTCTCATCGAGCATTCCTGTAAGGAAGATCATGACATCGCCAATGATCTCCATCGAGGCCGACAGGCCCCTCTCCGAAGGGGTCCAGCTGATGGCGAAGCACAGGATCAGGACGGTTTTTGTCACCGACCACGGCAAGCCGCTGGGACTCCTGAACATGAGGGCCATCGTCGGGGACCAGTTCAGGGTCGCGAAGAGCCTGGAGTCATGAAACTCCGGCGAAGCAGTCATTATATCCGGGAAACTGCGGAATAGAGCCACGAGAACAATCCTCTTCGTCTGCGTTGAGAACACCTTCAGGAGCGTGCTTTCCGAGGAGTTGTTCAACTCGAGGGCCCCCCCTGGCTGGCGCGCCGAGAGCGCAGGCGTGAGCCCGGCAGCTTCCGTTAACCCCAACGTCCGCCAGCTGCTGAGCGAAGTGGGTATCACGCTTACCGAGAGGACCCCCAGAATCGTAACGGCACCCCTCGTCGCCAGTGCTTCACGGGTAGTGACGTTCGGGTGCTTGGACAGATGCCCCATAGGCGCCGAAGGCAAGGGGGAGGACTGGCCTCTGCCAGGGGCGACTGGGAAGACGTTCGAGGAGCTCAGGGGGATAAGGGAAGAGCTTTCGAGCAGGATAGACGAACTGATCAGCAGGTACTGCCTTCAGGACAAGGAGGTAACCAGCAACCCTCAAGTGCAAGACCCTGACGTCGAGAACCTGAGGCAGGAGCTCCTCAGGACGGCCAAGGCCCGTGGGACACTCACCTACGGGGAGCTAATGCGGATTCTTGGGATCTCGAGGGGGCGCCCCCTCTTCGAGGCCATATCAGCCGTCGACAGGAACGAATACCGCAAGGGTGCGCCTGGATTCGCAGCGATCATAGTCCGAAAGGACACCGGCTTCCCGGGCGGAGGCTTCTTCTGCGACGACGGTCTGCCACCTTCCCTTAGGAGGCCCTTCACCAGGGCCAATGACCCCAAGCTCTCGGCAGCCGAAATGAACTACGTCAAGGAAGAACAGAAGAAGATCTGGGACTACTATTCAGGTGAGGCACAGAGGTAATCGAATTCCGGCGCTTCAACCCTCGGGGGCCTATGCCGCAGGTTTGAGCCCACGCCTCTTCCATACACTCTGAAGTAGTTCTCTGACCTCTTGGTCCTCCACCTGTTCGAAGTCCCTGTAGAATTCTCCTATCGCGAAGAAGAAGCGTGGCTGCTCTAGGCACACGACCCTGGTCCCTTCGCTAGAGAGTTCTGCCACCGCCTCCCGGGGTGCCACGGGCACGGCCACGATCACTTCTTTCGGGCCCCTCTTCCTGACTGATTGGACCGCCGCTCTCATCGAGTTCCCGGTGGCCATCCCGTCATCTACTATGATGATGGTCTTCCCTTCCAGACTAGGGTATGACATGTCCCCTCTCAGAATCCTCATCCTTTCTTTCACCTCCGACTTCTTTCTCCGCGCCTCCTCTTCCAGGTATTCAGTAGTGGCTCCAACGGATTCCGATGCTTGCCTGTCAACAATCACGTCTCCTTCCTGAGTGACGGCTCCCAGCGCAAACTCGGGTTCGCCGGGTGCGCCAATCTTCCGGGTCACGACGATGTCAAGTGACGCGCCCAGCGCATCCGCCACCTCCCTGGCGACCACGACCCCCCCTCTAGGCATCCCCAGGACCACCACGTTCCTATCTCTAAACTCCGCAAGAGCGCGGGCGAGTTCTCTCCCTGCCTCCTCCCTGTCTTTGAAGGGCAGCAAACGGTCCCCGGCCTGCTTCTCCCTCACATAACTAATTGCCCTGGCCGCGGGCACATTTTAGTGGAAATTGGGGTACCTGTCTATCGTCGAAACTGCCCCAACCACCCAGACTTCCCAGTTGTCCCTTATCCGCAAGTCCACCGACCTAAGCTTCCCCTGGGGGACCGCGAGTATCCTTCGCACTGACCCGTGCCGAAAGAGGTGGGGCTGTAACGAAACGCTGGACGCATTCTTCTCCCTGAGCCTTTTCATGTTCGGGTGAGTCTCGCACTCCACTAGCACCAGCTCTTCCATCCCATTCTCCGATCTGTACCCCATCAGGTCCGGCCTGTACGAGGTCCAGGTGACCTTCTGCCCTGGAGGAGATAGGGGCTCCTCGACTACGGCATAATGCTGAAGCTCAAGCTCATGCCTGACGACCGCCTTCATTGACCTGTGGACCTGTGACTCGGCCACACACCACCTCTGTCTTGGCCGTGATTTCTTCCTTGGGCTTAGCGGACCTGCACCCCCGAGTCATGGTTTTCGGACGTAAACCTGCCGGGGCTGTTGACGGACCCTGTCTGCTGCGTCGCGTCCTTGACCTGATGATATTGTGGTCAACAGAAAATCTGTTCTTTGTCAGCAAGTGAAGTCAAGCTAGGATAACAGTCGCTCAACATACCACACTGGTAGCTCTCTCGCTGTTGGCACTGCCAATGGCTGGGGCGCAGTCACAGTCGACCCTGGAACCGCGCGAGGATCCGCGCGAGTCTGGGAATATTCAGGACTGCTCCCGAGTCGGAAGCAGAGCCTTGTGCTCGCCAGAGCCCGGTGTGGTTCGACGACCACGCCACGGGAAGGCAGCGAAGCGCAGGCGGGGGTGGAAACGCACGGGGGTGGAGGTACGTTGGAGGGGGGAGAACCCTTCTTCGGCCGAGCGCGGTGTGGAGCGCTATGCTTAGCACCGAACTGGGACGCAGAAGTGTTCGAGTCCCAAAGGTGCACCGAAGCCCGAAGGGCGGTTCAACTCCCGATTGCGATTCAAAGCCGGAACGTGACGTGGAAGAAGAACTTCATCAGGACTGAACGAGCAGACGAAAACAGCGAGGGGCGGCTTTGTTCTCCTGCTTAATTACAAGCTTGGCGCGGCTTCGATTGTTGAGCGAAATAACCGCGCAGAACGGCGACACGGTCTCAGTCCACTATGTCGGGAAGTTCCCCGGGGGAAAGATCTTCGACACCAGCATGAAAGCAGAGGCCATTAAGGCGGGGCTATTCAACCTCGCCCGGGACTACAAGCCCCTCCAAGTGGTTCTCGGCAAGCACCAGGTCATCAGCGGGTTCGAGGATGCGCTCCTCGGCATGAAGATCAATGAGACCAAGGAGATTACCCTCCCGCCAGAGAAGGCCTACGGCAGATCAGGCAACCATCCCATGGCTGGGAAGACGCTCCAATTCAGGCTACTCGTGACAAACATCAAGAAACCACAGGACTTCGTGCCGACCAGTGCTACGTAGCCCTCATGTGTCTGTCGTAGAACGACCTAGACTTTGCCCTGTTCCCGCAGCTCTCCATGCTGCACCACCTCCGAGTCTGGCTCTTCGAGCAGTCCAGGAAGAGCGAACCGCACCCCTCTTCCTCGTTCGCGCACTCCCGGACCCTTGCCAAATCATCGGAAGTAAGCAGCATGGCAGCCGATTCGGCTATCTGATACAACATCATGTCCGGGGTGGTGTCGCAACTCAACCCCCAGCCATATCCTTCTCCAGTCTCTTTCACCATCATGCGCGAAAGGCTCTTTGCAAGGTACCCGTTTAGTGTCTCCAGGTCTCTCGGAGGCGCTCTCTTTTTGTGGGCTATTGCCGAGAAAATACGATAGATCGCTTCCCTTAGCCGGACCGCTTCGGCCAGTACCGAGGCCGTTTCTTCCCGAGCCGCCGCCCGGCTGAGGGCGTCAATCTGCTTCCTGTCCAGCAACCCCTTCTTACTGCTCCAGTTCAAAAGAGCTAGGTATGTGTCGAGCCTGTCCGCGGCATGATTGCTTGTCCTCCAGTCTACCGTGTCTGTGAAGTCCAGGCATAGCTCCAAATCGGTTCCCATTGCTCCCCGATTGGCTGCCTGCATGCGCGAATACTTTCAGAGACCCCTATATCAACCTAACCACCATAGTAAGTATTGAGCGTTAGGTTAAAATACCCAACCATGTGGACGTACTGATGGTGGTTAGAAAGTGAGCCAGTACAAGCGCACCAATACCCGAAGTTTAGCGTCGGTCTGGGTGGAGAGGACGGTGCCCATCAACGAGAGTGAGGAGAACATCGACGCCATTCGCGAGAAGATTAGGACGGGCCAAGCTCGCCTTAGGGTGGTCGAGTATCCTTGGGGTGTGGAGTTCGACGTGTATACCGTGGAGGGAGATCAATGAGCTCAGAGGGAAAGGTCAAGGTAGTCGTTAGGAGCCGAAAGGTCCCTGACGGCGTGTTCGAACTCAGCCAAAAGATGTACTCGCCGTCCGGCATCCCGATGGGAACGAGTACAAAACGCCAGGTGCTGTACAGATACGTCCTTGACGAAGACCATCAGAGGACAATTGCGGAGGCAACCAAGCTTGCCCGCAGACTCTGTCTGGACCTGGAGATAGTCGACTCCGGAAAGCAGGGCCTCCTGGGGCGCCTGCTATCGTCCCTTGGTCGGAGGGGTACGAGTGACCCAACCGTCTTTGTATCTCCTTCTACCGATGAGATGACTTCGGGCTCTTCGCCAGTCATGACCCAGCACTGAAGGCACCCGACGAGTCCCATTCCAAGTCTTCACGTCCCTTGTATACTCCCCTTGACCCCGAAGCTATTTACCTCAGATTGGACATCCCGGTGACGCAGAAATGGCCAAGCGAGCGTTTACGATAGACACCGGCACTGAAAAGATTCCCGTCGAGGGGCACGCCCACCAGAACGTCGCCGTGAAGTACCTCATGAAACGTCGCAGGAGCCTCATTTTCACCAAAGATCCTGCCAGGGTGGAGACGCTCTTCGCCGAAGTACCGAAGCGAATAAGCATCATCGGGGCCAACGTCACCAAAACCTACAACGTGACATGGGAGAGGGTCAGCACGGGCGAGTTCGCGGGCGCCAGGTTCACCTTCACGCTGGAAGAAGTCAACTAGGTCATCCTTTTCAGCTCGCACCGCACTGGTGCTGCAATGGCACCGAGCTACCGCAAAAACGCTTACAGTGACGCCATAGACAAGGTCCGTTCACAGCATTCAGATTCGATCAAGGCCGCAAACGTCACCGTCGAGTGCCCCAGGTGCAGGACGAAACAAGTCATCACCGAGGCTCCCGGAATGCGCGTATGTGTGAAGTGTGGGTTTGAGTTCAGACCTCTGCAGCAGCGCTAACCCTTCCTGGCCATGGTTTTCACTGCCCCCGTCTTCGAATCGGTCCAAGCCACGTAGCTTGTACCGCAGGAGGCGCACACGAATCTCTGGACTTTCATGGGCTTTCCCGTCCTTGCCCCTCCCGACCACTCCTTGGCCGGCTTCAGGTTCTCTTCGCCGCACTTCGGGCACTTGTTCAAGCCATACGTCACTTGGCGAAGTATTTTTGCAGGGGCTTCCAGTAGTATTCATTCCATCCCTCAGCGTAATAGTCCACCTGCTCCTCCGGGACCTTCGAATGGATCATCGTCAGCTCCGTCTTCTTCCCCTTTGCCTTGAGGGTCAGCTCGAGGACGGATGGTGGGTACCCTTCAGGCCACTCGGTTGTTGTCCATTCATGTAGTATGCGCTTCCCCCTCTCTAGTGCCAAGTACTTCCCGGTGATGTACCCGTCCCCCGCCTTGAACCTGCCTCCCACCTTCGGCGCCCCGGTGGCGCTCTGCCCCGTAAAGGCCGCATGCTTTTTCGGGTTGACATAGGCCTCGTACACCTCCAGGGGACTGGCCTCAATCAGCACGGTCTGCTTTATGGTTCCGAATTTCATCGCTCCTCCTTCATCCACTATGATAATAAAACAAGACCCAGCCTACCCAGCTGTCAGAGTGGGCACCTGGCGCTGATCCCTTCGCGGCTCAACCCGACTTCTTCCAGGCCTGGGCCCTCTTGCAGAAGTCCTCAGCCTCGTCCGCCGCCTTCTCGCACCTCTCGTAGTGGCTGATGACCTCTCTCAGTAACTCCTCGATGGGGGTCGGCGCCCCCGGGCACTCCGAGTCGAGCTGGGCCCTTATCTCCATCAGGGGCTGCCAGACGTCGGCCGGGACAACCACAGGCACTCCCTGCTTCCTCGTCGCCATGGCGTAGCGCAGTGTCCCGTCGGTATTTCTGGCTTGGCTGTGGCCTACAGACCTATGCTGTTGATTACTCCGCCTGAGTTCCCGTCGATGGCGATGACTATCTTGCCGTTCTTGTGGTCGTACCTTGCGAACCAGACGGGCGCGTGAAGGAGCTCCGCCTCCCCCACATCTGACTCGGTGGAAAGCCGCTGGATCATGTGATGTTCAGCGTGTGCCTTCTCAGACTGGAGCTGGTCGACAAGGGTCTTCGCCTGGCTCTTTGCTACGTCCTCCCCCAAGTCCCCGTTGAGCACCTTCATCCCCTTCACCTTGCTCTCGTCGAAGATCACCCTATCATCCAGCTTGAACTGGTAGTCCTTCGGCTGATACTCCGTGAGCGCCTTCAGGCCAACTATAGGGAAGTTGTAGTCATTGTCCATCTGGTACGCCCTCTGGCTCCCCTGCCCTCCGCCAAACCCGCCCCCACCACCCATCATGGTCCCCAGTACCATTCCTGTGACAAGACCGCCTCCTCCGAAGCCTCCCCTCCTCCCGCCCCCCAGGGCTCCCCCCATTATGCCCGCGAGGGCAGCGGTCGTGGCGATCTGTCCCGCTTGAGCCCCCATATCCACGGCCACCAGGGACGTCCGCGCCGAAACGGGGATGAGCCAGTAGGGCACCAAAGCCAGGTTCAGCTCCTCGAGCGTAGACGTCTCCTGCAGGTGCCGGTGGAGCAACCCCTTGTCCATCAGGCCGTGAATCTCCTTCATCACATCGTCCTGCTGGGATATTTTGACCGGGAGCATCGTGTGCTTGTTTATGCTCTTCCATCCCTCGTTACCCAAAGACACGCTGCTGCCACAGTATTCGCAGGTGATTAGCATCTCGCCGAACTTGGGGGATATCGGCGCCCCGCAGCTTGGGCACTTCAGTGACGTAGCTCCCGAAGGCGCCAAGACCTGCTGGCTCGGGGCCGACTGCTGCTGTGCCGGGGCCATGCTGACCTTGAAGCCGCACTTTAGGCAGAATCCCGCATCATCAGGTAGCTGTGCGCCGCACTTCGGGCAGAACATCATGGTCACCTAAAGCTTCGTTCCGCAGTTGTTGCAGAACTTGGTCCCCGCAACGACCGGGCTCCCGCAGTTGGGGCAGAACTTGCTGGATCCGGCAGGGGGTGGCGGCCCCTCCGGTGCCGGCATGCTTGCGCCGCAGTTGGGGCAGAACTTCACGCTCGCTGGGACGAGAGAACCGCAGTTCGGGCAGCTCCTGTTCATGGCGGTCTGGCCCATTCCCTGGGCCATCTGGCCCCCAATTACACCACCGACACCGATGCCCGCCCCAAGGCCAGCGAACGTCCCTGCTCCTCCACTTGGGTTCTTCGCCGCGTCGTCAATGGCCTTGCCCGTCTGGTACTGCATGTAGCTTACACCAAGGACCTGCATCTCGGAACGAGTGTCAATGGCCTTCTGGACCTCGTCGGGGAGACTGATGGTAAGGCCCGAAATCTTGTTGATTTCAATGCCGTACTGACCTAGGTGGTCGGGTCCTGCCGCTAGTACCTCCTGCTCGATGTTCGTCAGGTTAGCGGCAAGGTCCGTGACCTTGAGTCCCTGCTGCTTCATCTTGCCGAGAGCGTTGTAGACGAGTATGACGAGCTGCTCCTTCAGCCTGTCTTCCACTTCATCCGAGGTCTCGGCGCTGAAAGTCCCGACGAACTGGTTGATGTACAGTTCCGGAGACGAGATCTTCCACCTGTATTCTCCAAAGACCCTCAGGTTGATGATGCCGAAGGTCGGATCCGTGAACTGGTATGGTTGAGTGCTCCCGAATTTCCCATCCAGGTACCTCTTCGGGATGTAGTAGACCTCGGCCCACTGGGTGACTCCGGTGAAGAACTTCAGCAGGTTCCCGACAATGGGCGCATTGAAGTCGGTCAGGGCGTACCTGTTTGGCTGGTCGAAGTAAGTGAGAGCCTTACCGTCCCTGTAGAACACGGCGGTTTCGTCCTCTCGGACAACGATGTTGTCATTGAGTCTGATCTGCCTAGGTGCCTTCCACAGGACGCTGTTTACCTTCTGGTCGTCGGGCCAGGCGAAGGTTGTAGAACCGAACACACTCCCGCCCGTCGCCGGAACTTCTGGGCCGCTCTTCTTTCCGAATACCATCGCAATCACTGCCCGAGGGCTATGCCCTCTATAGCCTCCACTCTCTGGGACCATTTCTGCTTTATGTCTGCCACAGACCTAGCGAAACCGCCCAAGGTCGCCTGTATCGTGTTGGGCGCGGTGCTGTCGTATGTGAGCTTTCCAGGGGACGTGGCGTCATCCAGCTGGAAAACCGCCGACACGAAGGAGTAGTCATAATCGTAGAGCTTATTCAGCTTGTCTTCGTCTATCCGGATGGGCGCCACCCACCCGGCGTACCCCTGGGCCGCGTGTCTCACCTCTCCACTCAGGGTCTGCACCTGAGCCACTAGCGACCCTACGCTCGTGAGGTTAGTGAAATCGTTGCTCGCCGCGACTTGCTTCCTCAGCTGCTGCAAGTTGTCCTTCACGTGGTCGAGCTTGTCCGCCACTTGGTTCCTGAGGAGCTCGTCTGACACCCTGATGTCTTCCTTACTCCTGTACCCCCTGAGCCCTGGAATTAGGAGCTCCAACTTCTTCGCTATTCCCCTGTTTGCATCCACCTGTTGCCTGATGTCCGGATTTCCCTGAGACAAAGCCTTACGACTGGTTCGCCCCTCGCGCAGCATTTTAAGTTTTGGTAACGTTTATCGGCTTTGAGAACGGTCTGTCCCATCTTGGACATTGATGAGCTAAGGATAGGGTGCAGCGGCTGGTCCTACAAAGACTGGCAGGGCATATTCTACCCCAGGGGGCTCGTCGCCAAGGACTACCTGAGCTATTACGCGAAAGTCTTCAACTGCGTTGAAATTGACTCGAGTTTCTACAGGGTCCCGAACCAGTTCATGGTCACCCAGTGGAAGAACAACACCCCCGACGGGTTCCTCTTCTCCCCGAAGCTTCCAAAGAAGATCACACATGAGAACAAGCTGAAGAACTCGGAGTCTGCCCTGGTGTACTTCTACAGCATGATGAGCAAGCTCAAGGACAAACTCGGCCCCATTGCCGTCCAGCTCCCCCCATCCATCAAACTGAGCACCCACGAGGCACTGATGAAGGAGTTCATCTCACAGCTGAGCCCCGAGTTCAAGCACGCCATCGAGTTCCGCCACAAATCCTGGTTCACTCCCGAGGTCTACTCCCTGTTGAAGAAGAACAATATCGCTATGATCTGGTCCCTAAACCAGTACGTGGAGACTCCTCCCGAAGTCACGGCGGATTTCATCTACCTGAGAATGGTTGGAGATAGGGAGCTCACAGAGTTCACCGGCATCCAGAAGGACAGGTCTTCCGACATGAAGCGCTGGGCCACCGCCGTACGGGAGAATGCCGGCAAGTTCGAATCGGGGTATGTCTTCTTCAACAATCACTTCGCCGGCTTCAGCCCCGAGTCCTCGAACGAGTTCCGCAGGCTCCTGGGGCTGATGGCGCTCGACTGGAGGGCCCAGGGGACCGAGCAACAGACGCTCTTCGGGACGTAACTGACAGATGCAGCGAGAACCCAGGGTAATACTTCACGTAGACCTGGACGCATTCTACGTCTCTGCCGAGAGGAGAGAACGTCCGAAGCTAAGAGGCCTCCCGGTCGCGGTCGTGAGCCAAGTCCCAAGGACCGGAGAGGAACGAGGCGTGGTGATAGCATGCTCGTACGAGGCCAGGAAGTTCGGTCTTAGGTCTGGGATGCCGATTTCACGTGCATACAGGCTGTGCCCTCAGGCGAACTACGTCCCTCCGAACTGGGGCCTTTACGAGCGGGTCTCTGAAGAGGTCATGGCAACCCTAAGGGGCTTCGCAGACAAATTCGAGCAGGCGAGCATTGACGAGGCGTTCCTGGATGTCACGAGGAGAGCAAAGGACGAGGAATCAGCGATGGAAGCTGCAAGGCTCGTGAAGCAGGCGGTCAAGGAGAGACATCGTCTTACCTGCTCAGTCGGCGTAGGCCCCAACAAGTCATCGGCCAAGATCGCATCCGACAGGAACAAGCCAGATGGGCTGACCCTAGTTCCATTCGGGGATGTCCCGGGATTCCTAGCCCCCCTCCCGGTCGGGGTCGTGCCCGGCATCGGGAGGAAGACGGGAGAGTTCCTTAGTGAGAAGGGTATAACCACCATTGGGCAGCTTCAGAAGCTCGACGGCAAGCAGCTTCTCACCTGGTTCGGCAAGAACGGCGTGTGGCTCTGGGGTGTGATCCATGGCGAAGAGAACGTAGAGGTGAGGCAGCAGGAACTGCCAAAGTCGCTGAGCGTCGAGAGGACCTTCAAGGAAGACGTGAAAGACTTCAGCGCTGTCAGGAAAGAGGCAGCCGACGGGGCGTCGGAACTGATGAGGAGGGTGAAATCCGCCGGCTACTCGTACAGGGTTGCGGGAATCAAGATCAGATTTCAGGGCTTCGAGACCCACACCAGAGAGAAGACAATGGTCAGCCACACCGACAGCGAGGGCCCCCTGCTCGAAGCTGTGGACAGGCTGCTCGACGAGTTCGAGATGCGTGGAAAGCCCGTGAGGTTGATTGGCGTCAGAGTGGCTGACATTCAGCGCTCGAGTTCAGGGCCATCCAAACTGGACGTTTGGACGGCTGGCTGACTCGGTCTCGGACTCTCTTCGGGGAGCCTCGCACCCTTGAACATGAACCAGAATGCGCCTATGCCCACGACATAGAGGACCGTGGCGTAGTAGAAGGGTAACGCCAGAAGGCCTGCGTTCATCATGCCGTACCCCACGGAAGCCGACAGCGCGTTGGGGAGCCTCCAGATGGCAGCGCTCACCCCTGCCGCCTTCCCCCTCTCGTCGGGAGAGACAAGTCCCATAATCAGCGACTGAGTTAGGGGGTTCGAGAGGTTCATCAGAAAAACCCTGACAATGTAGATTGAGGCCGCCACGCCGAAGTTCGGCGCGGACGGGAGCGCGACCATGAAAACAGTCGAAGCGGCTTCGGTAACGACAGTTGCCTTCACCAGGCCCATCTTCCTTGCGAGCCAAGGCGCGATGAACACTACTCCGGCAGTTAGCAGGTTGGTGAGACCGAGCACTAGCCCGCTGAGATCGTCTGACACTCCATACGCCTGGAGGAACCAGAACGCCATCAGGGGCACAAATAGCCCTGCGCCTATCGCAATGACTACACTGTAGCCTCCGTACTTCAGGATGACTCGCCACGATTTCCTGGGCAGAATCTCCCTCTGCCCGTCAAACACCGATTCCTCTTTGACCCTGAACAAGAGAGGTGTTATCGAAAGACTAAGGAACGCGACGGTCACGAACAGAACGACATGGGCTTCCTTGAGGGATAACCCAACGCTGTGGAGCGCATCGACCGAATAAATGATGAACCCGCCCAGGGCCCCCGCCACCCAGCCAAGCAAAGCTAGCAGGGAGAACGCCGGCGTTCTCTTCTCATCCCCCGCCTTGTCAGCAATGAGGGCTACGAAGGAGACCGCGTACGCAGCCTCGCCAGTCCCCTCCAGGACCGCGATCACGAGGACTAGAACATAGTTTGACGTGAGGGCAAACCCAATGAGGCTCAGGCTTGCGCAGAAGTTGCCAAGAACCAACATCTTCAGCCTCCCCACTCTGTCAGCGATTATTCCGAAGGGGAAGCTCAGCACAACCAGAGTGACCCCCATTATAGTGATTGGGACTCCCGCCCCTATCCCCTGGAACTTCGGCAGGAAGTAAGAGAGGTCGGTATAGATGAAGCCGATGGCGACGTTTGGGATGAAACTCAGGTAAATGAGCAGCCTAGCCTGCCAGGGAATCCCCCTGTAGTCACTAAACAACTCTAGCCTCAACGCCGCCTAAGCATTCGGTATAAACGCAGAGGAATGCTCTAGAGACCCAAGCAATGCCAATTTTCGTCCTGCAAGAGCGTTCCAATCGGCCATCAGGAGCGCGATAATCGGCCTTCCACTCGAGCCAATCGCTCTGAATTAGATCCTAAGCCAGAGAGGTTACCATCCTGCTTGCGCGCACGTCGCGTGCGAACTGGTGTGAGAGCAGGGGGTTGCCCTAGATGCTTGATTGCTTCGTGAATCTTTCCAGACTCAGGAAGGAGACGTCAAACCCAGGCCTCTTGTCGGTGGCCAGGTCGGCCGCGATTTCGCCCATGACGCTCGCGAACTTGAACCCATGACCAGAGCAGGCGCTCACCACAACAACCCTCGGGTCTGCTGGGTGGGTCCCCACCGCGAAGTTCAGGTCGGGCGTGTTCGAGTATAAGCATGTGGTCGAAGCAATCGGAGGCGCGTCCAGTTTCGTCAGCCGCCTCGAAACGAACTCCCTGACCGGCGCGACATCATGTTCAGTGACCTCCCTTCTGACATCGTCTGGCTCACTAACCTCTCCACCATGCGTCCGCGCCACTTTGACCCCATCCCCCACGTCCGGCGTCCCGTAGTAGAACACCCCCTTCTCCTCTTCCATGATGAAGACAGGCATCTTGGGGGGCGAGAAGGCATCCTGACCCCCAGAGGAG
>Ga0187780_10000302_pt1 | contig 37564 bp, 29 predicted proteins | sample 1015_Q2_SP10_20__FD_132429 | JGI IMG/M metagenome (GOLD analysis project Ga0187780, IMG submission 132429) | Tropical peat soil microbial communities from peatlands in Department of Meta, Colombia - 1015_Q2_SP10_20_MG | ecosystem: Environmental > Terrestrial > Soil > Wetlands > Peat | place...
ACGACCTCCGGGTTATGAGCCCGACGAGCTACCAGGCTGCTCCACCCCGCGAAATCATGATAGCGGATGGTGCGGGAGTGGTCAAACGAATCCGCCCCCAAACGAAAGAGCGCGAAAATTCGCGCGGCTCACCAGGAACTGTACGGCGTGTTTGTAAACGGAGAGACTGCGTTTGAACCGGAATGCACGCTGCAGATCCCGGTCAGAGATTGGTCGGCGCTGAGAAGTGCGTCGCAATTCTCCGTGACCCAGTCGTTGGTATCGCTGACCGGGTCATTCGGAATGCGTCCGAGATATTGCGCGCTGACCAAATCATCAAGGGAGGTCGGCGCAGCTTCCTTATCGAGAGTGTAGTTCTGGATGGCCTTATTCATTTCGGCCAGATCCTGCGTGAGAGCGGCTTCGCGCGCGCGAACGGTGGCCATCTGGTAGCGCCCGGCGCCGATCGCCAGCAGGACGAGAAGAATCGCCACCACGACCATCAGTTCAAGGAGAGTGAAGCCGCGCTCGGTCGGGGACAAAGGCTTCGGCCTGGCGGTACGCTCGGTTTGGCTGTCTTTGCGCATTGATGATCCCATCGTTAAGGCCGATTTCTACCAGTCCGAATATTTTGTTCCGTCGAGGGCCGTGCCCGTCGAGCGGCTGTAAACATCGAAGACATCGTCACCACCCCAGCTCGTCGTATCCGGATCGTCCTGAACCGAACGCAGGCCCCAATCCTTATCGCCGGTCATCGGGTCGATGGGAATTTCACGCAGGTAGTGAACGTGTTTATCCTGTGCGCCAGTCAATTGAACACCGTTGACGAGTGTCTCAAGGTCCGGGGGATATCCCTCCGTGCCGGCCTGCGCTTGAATCAAATTCTTGTCCGCATCGTCCTTGTAACGGTCGATCGCGTCGCGCATCTGGCGGAGATCGTAGCGGAGCGATTCCTCTTTGTGTCGAATCACAGTGACCCGGGCGAGCGGAACGGCGACGGTCGCAAGAATCAGCAAGATCGCGCAAGCCAGGATCAGCTCGATCAGCGTCATTCCCGCTTGCGCAAATCGCGCTCTTGGGCCTGCGCGGCGAACCTGTGGGACTGCTTCGCGGCAGACAGCGGATTTTGCGCGGGGAAACCGGATCATTGCGTTCTCACTGCACCTGAATCGTGGCCTCGCTCGAAACCATGGGAATCGTGCGCTGCTGCGAGTCGCGGGCGTTGACCTGGAGTATCTGCAGCGCCGCACTGCCCGGCGCGAGGCCGCGGATGACAATTCCGAGAAGTGTCCCATTGCCGTTGACGCCCGGCGTATTCGGCTGGCGGGTCGCCGAGACGATCACTTCGCCACGCTGCGCGTTGATATTGTGAACGATCGCGATCGCTTGCCCGCCGCCGTCGAGGAAGCCGCCGTCGCGCACGTCCTCCACCTGAATCACGGCGGGATTGTAGTGAATCAGCAGCGGAATCGAATAAAGATCATTCACGTTGGAGACGGCGAGCCCGAGCGTCGTGGTGTCGCCCTGTTTCAGCGAAGCCGTTGCCGGATCGAAATGAAGCTGGGCAGCCGGCGCAGGAGCTGGCTGCGCATTCGTCTGCGGGCCGGGCGTGGGCGGCGCATGCGGCACCGCCGGAGCCTGCGGCGCGGCCGGTTCCTCCTCTTCATGGTAGACGCGGGCGTTCGTATCGGTGCCGGCGGCTAGCGTGCGCAAATTCTCGGCGGTGATCGAGGGCATGCGGACGATGTGAGGCGTCAGGACGATGAGGACCTCATCTTCTTGTATGTTGTTGCTGTTGTCCGAGAAAAGATATTTCAGGCCCGGAACCTCGCCCAGCCCGGGGATGCCGTTGACGTTCTTGATCTCGGTGCGCTCGATCAGGCCGCCCAACATGTTTGCTTCGCCGTCTTTCAGGCGAATATCGTGTTCGATCTTTCGCGTGCTGATGATGGGCTGGTTGATGCCGCCAATGTTGCTGGAGCCGTTCAGCGCTGAAACTTCAACGCTGAGCTTCATGCTGACATCGCCATCGGGATGCACGCGCGGTGTCACCTCAACCTTGACGCCCACGTCGAGATACTGAAATTGAGTGTTGACCAGGGGATTGACGACGCCCGCGCCGCCGACGGCTCCCACGCCCACGCCTGCCTGAAAGCTGCCGGTTGCGATCGGGACGCGTTCACCTACTGTAAGCGTCGCCTTCTCTCCGTCCGAGACGCGTAACTCCGGGTCCTGGATGATTTTCGTTTTGTTGTCGGTGAGGATTGCGTTGGCGGTCGCGCCGGGCAACGTCACGCTATAGTCGGCTGCGGAGAGATTCTTCAGATTTCCAAGGGTTATCTGGAGCGGCGTGCTCGTGCCGGAAGTGCCGGTGCCCGAAGACGTGCTGCAGCCGCTGGTGCTGGTGGTGCTGCCCGGCTGGTTTGAGCACGTAGGAGTGAACGTGACGGCGACGCTCTGCCCGGGCAGAAGTCCGAGGTCTCTCAGCCGGTTCACATTCGCCGAAAGCACCTGAACGTGAATCAGGACTTCGGGCTTGGCCTTATCCATGTCGTGGATGATCTTGGAAGCGAGCTCGAGCTTGTCCGGTGTATCGCGAATCACGATCGCATTCTGTGCGTTGACCGGAGTGACGCGCCGCAGGTCGAGCAACTGGCGAAGGCTTGTGACGATTTCCGTAAGCTCCTGAGGAGTGACGGTATTGTTGAGATAAAACGTCTGTATGGATTCGTCCTCGAGGTCCCTCCGCTTCTGCGGATTATCGGGCGCGACCATGAAGACGCTGGGAGTGACCGGCTTCCAGAACGCCTTGCTCTCAAGTGCGACGGTATCGAGCGCCTGCCCAGCCGAGAGATTGGGCAGCTCGACGGGGATTCGGCGGGACGTGAAATCCGGGTCGAAGATCACGCTGAGTCCGCAGAGCTTAGCAATGGTTTCAAAAACGACGCGCGAGTCGTTCGTCATCTTGACGTTGATGGGCTCGCAGGAAACCGGCTTGAGCTTGGGCGGACCCGCCAGCAGATCTGCGTCATCCGATTCATCCGTGCTAGCGGGTTTCGGCGCGGCCGCGCTCTGATGAGCTGCGATCAGCTCCATCGTGCGCTTCAACTGCTGCTCGGCCGACGCATTCGAGGGATCGATCGCCTGCGCCTTCTGAAATTCCGCAAGAGCGGTTTGGAGATCGCCCTTGTTGAGGGCTTTGGTGCCCTGCTCGACGTGGAATTGGCCTGCTTCGAAGCGCATCTGGGTGACGCGAAGTTTGTATTCGGCGTCGCCGGGCGAATCTCGGAGGGCGCGCTCATAATGGACCAGAGCCGTATCGTAATCCTGAAGATTTTCGGCCTTGCGGCCCGCTTCGTAATCCTGGTTCCCCTTCGGGCAGCCGATCAGAAAGACGGCGGCGCAGGCCAGAAGCGAAAGATACACTGTGCGGCGCAAACAGACCCTCCGGGGGGTTCGGCTAATTCTTAGGGAGTCTAGCATTCGCGTTAGGATGCGGCAAGGAAAGGCGCCGTTGCCGCGGACATTCGGTTAGCATGTACATTGTGGCCAATGCGCTACAATCACGTGAAAGTTGTCGCCGACTGCGGCGGAAACCCGCTGGATTCCGTCGCTTGCGAGTGTTCGCGGGCGGCGGCTATCATACCGAGCCAGTGAAATCCGCCGCGAAAAAGAAAGAGCGTGAAGGCGTCAAAATCGTCGCGCAGAACCGTGCGGCCTCCTACAACTACGACCTGATCGACAAATTGGAGGCGGGTCTCGTGCTGGTCGGGACCGAGGTGAAAAGCCTGCGCGAGGGCAAAGGAAGCCTCCGCGAGGGCTACGCCGAGATTCGCGACGGCGAGGCGTGGCTGATAAACTGCCACATTCCCGAATATCAGCCCGGGGGACCGCGAAACCACGACCCGCTCCGGAAGCGCAAGCTGCTCCTCAACCGGAGGGAGATCGACAAGCTCCTCGCCGAGACGCAGCAAAAGGGCATGACGCTCGTCCCGACCAAGATCTATTTCCGGGATGGCATGGCGAAGTGTGAGATCGCCGTTGCTCGAGGCAAGAAATTCCACGACCGGCGCGAAGCCGAGAGACAAAAAGAAGCCAAACGCGAAGCCGAGGAAGCGATCTACCGCTCCCGGCGGCGATGAAAGCGAAAGGAAGACATGGAGATTCGAGTCGAGACACAGCCATACGCTTCAATTCAGGCCGACGCTCTCGTAACGTACGTTTTCGATAAGGAAGATAAATTCGACGGAGTGCTCGGGGAAATCGACCGCGCGATGGACGGCCATCTTCGCGCGCTCGCCGAGAGCGGGGAACTGACGGCGAAATCGCTCGAAACGGTGCTGGTACATTTCCCGGCTGGCCTCGCGGCGAAGCGGCTGCTGCTGGTCGGAGCGGGCAAGCCGGAGAAGTTTGACGCGAACGTTGATCTTCGAAGGATTGCGGGAACGGCAGCGCGTTCTCTGAAGTCGCGGGGCGCAAAGAAAATTACGTTCCTCGCGCGCGAAGGCGAGCGTGCTCCCGCGGCGGCGCAGGCGGTCGTCGAAGGATTGATCGCAGCGGATTTCGAATCGGACAAGTACCGCAGCGAAAAGAAGGATCGCGCGGTCGAAAGTGCCGCGCTGGCGGGATTCGAGTCGGGCAATGACGTAGCCGCCGCGATCGACCGCGGACGCGTGATCGGGGAGTCGCTCAATTTCGCGCGGGATCTGATCAACGAGCCGTCGAATAAGCTGACGCCGAGAATGCTCGCGACGCGCGCCGAGGCCATGGCCAAAGAAGCGGGCCTCGGAATCGAAATTCTCGACGAGCGGAAAATCGCCGAGCTGAAAATGGGCGCGCTGATCGGCGTGGCGCAGGGAAGCGTCGAGCCGCCGCGCGTGATCGTAGTGCGGTATACACCGGCGAACCCGAAGCCCGGAGCGCCCGTGCTGGGGTTAGTCGGCAAAGCGGTGACCTTTGATACCGGCGGCATTTCGATCAAGCCCGCCGCGAATATGGAGAAGATGAAGTACGACATGGGCGGGGGCGCGACGATGCTCGGCGCGATGCGGGCGATTGCGGCGCTAAAACCGTCCGTGCCCGTGATCGCAGTCATTCCAGCGACAGAGAACATGCCGGGCGGGCGCGCGCAAAAGCCGGGCGACGTGCAAACGGCGATGTCCGGCAAGACGATCGAGGTGATCAATACCGACGCGGAAGGTCGCTTGATCTTGGCGGACGCGGTGTTTTATGCGCGCAAGCTTGGTGCGACACATTTGATCGACGCTGCGACGCTCACCGGCGCAATCGAGGTTGCGCTTTCGAATGTTCACGTCGGCGCGTTTGGCACGCCGCGCGAGTATCTCGACAAATTCCTGGAAAGTGCGAAGGCCGCGGGCGAAAAAATGTGGCCGGTGCCAATCGATGACGAATACGAAGAAATGATCAAGAGCAACATCGCCGACATCCGCAACACCGGCAGCGGCAAGGGCGGCGGCGCGAGCACTGGCGCGTGGTTCATCAAGGAGTTTGTGGACGACACGCCGTGGGTGCACCTCGATATCGCGTCGACGTGCTGGGCGGACGAAGGGCGGCCGTGGCTCGCGAAGGGTCCGACGGGAATCGCGATCCGGTCAATCATCGATTTTGCGATGAAGATGGCTTGATTCGTCACATTCTCTCGGGTGCTTGAATTCCGAGGAGTTCGAGAGCGCGCACGAGCTGGTCTTTTACGAGCTGCGTGAGGCGCAGCAGGAACGCGCGCTTTTCGCGGTTCTCTTCAGAGATAATTGGATGCCTGTGATAGAAGGCATTGAAGGCCTGCGCGAGTTCAAAGCAGTAGCGCGCGAGAAACGCCGGCTCCTGTGCGCCGAGGGCCGCGTCGACACGCGCATCGAGCGATCCCGCCAGCAGCGCCACATCCCATAGATCGTCGCCCGCACCTGCGGTGAGAAACTTCGCAGAATCGATTTCGCCGCTAGCGATCTTCTGCAGATTCGCGGCGTCCGCATCGCCGAGACGCTCGGTGCCTTTGCGCACGATTCCGTTCACGCGGACGACGGCGTATTGCGCGTAGGGGCCGGTTTCGCCCTCGAAACTGAGCGCGTCCTTGAAATCGAAGGCGATGACGGTCGAGCGGGTGAAACGCAGCAAGAAGTAGCGCAAAGCGCCGACCGAGATCGACTTCACCATCTGGTGATACTCGGGAGTGCCGACGAGATCGGGATGGCGCGATTCGATCTCCGCCTTCACCGACAGCTCGAGCTGATCGATCAGATCGTCCGCTTTGACCCCCTGTCCCTTGCGACCACTGACTTCGATGTAGGGTTTCTTCGCGTCTTCGGGAGGAATTTCATAGCCGAGTTCTTCGGCGCAGCGCGGCGTGAGCGCGACGACGTTGTAGGAAAAGTGCTTCAGGCGGTCGGCCTGTTCGGTGAAGCCAAGCGCGCGCAGGCCTTCGGCGACGACCTGTTGCGGATAGGCCTGGCGGGCGTCGATGACGTTGTAGACGTCGTGCGCGCGGCCGAACGGCGGCGCATCAGGCTCGCCGGATTCTCTTGCCGTGACCCACGGATAGGGGCCGCGGATATCGGCTTCGAAGCGCTGGTAATTAAAATCGCGGCCGAGCAAGCCAAATTTCCAGAGGTGATAGGCGATGTCCTTGCCGACGTAGGTGACGGTGCCGTTTGAGCGAACGATGATTTTAGCTTCGGCAAGCTCGGACGGTTCCTCTTGCGCTTCGGGCTCTTCGGCTTTTTCCTTTTCGGAGGGAATCTGCATCACCCAGCAGCCGGCATTTTTCCCAGACGTGGAGTACTGAATCGCGCCGCGCTTCTTGAGCATGTCGAACGCAGCGTCCCAGAATTTCAGGTGGAGAATTTCGCTCTCGCGCGAGAGCAAGTCATAGCTGATGCCGAGACGGTCGAGCGTCCGCAGGTGGCAGCGTACGATCGCCGTCGAGACGGCCTCGGCCATTTGGGCGGCTTCGCCGTGGCCTTCTTCGATTTGCTTCAGGGTCTGCGCGCGAAGTTCCAGCCGCGATTTATCTTCGGCGAGCCACTGCGTGACGCGCGTGTAGAGGTCCCAGCAGAGGTAGTCGAATTTCGGTTCTTCGGCGAGCGCGCGGACTTCGCCGGGAGTTCGCGGCTCGACATGCAGGAATCCGAGCACAACATCGGCGACCTGCACGCCGGTGTTGTCGATGTAGTTCTGAACTTCGACGCGGCGACCGGAGTAGCGCAGGAGGCGCGCGAACGTGTCGCCGAGGACCGCGTTGCGCAGATGGCCGATGTGCGCGGCTTTATTCGGATTGATGCTTGTGTGTTCAACGACGACTTTGGGCGCGTCGGGCGAGGCGTGGACCACGAGTGGGCGGGCGGATTCTTCGAGCGTCGCGCGAAAGAATGCGGCGCGGTCGAGAAACGCGTTGAGGTAGCCGCCGCCGGCGACTTCGACGCGAGCGACGCCTTCGATCGGCGCGAGCGAATTCTGAATTTCCTGCGCGAGTGCGCGCGGAGCTTTCTTCAATTGCTTGGCCAGCTCGAAACAGACGGGCGAGGCAATTTCGCCCATGGCGAGTTTCGGCGGGCGAGAAGTGACAACAGGCACATCCGTCTTGTAGCGCTCGCGAATGTGACGGCGCAACGCGGCGCGGAAGCGGTCGTCGAGAGATTTATACACGTTGGTCCCAGGGTTGAACGAATCCGGCGATTATAGGGAGGGTCGCGACGTGCGTCAAAACTGAAGACGCAGAATTTTGGCGATTAGGCACGGGCATTGGCGTTTGTTTCCAATAAGATAGGTGGGGAGCTACCTGCCAAATTTGGCGATTAGAAAACCGCGGGCGAGGCGCCGTCATTTCCGCGCGCGATAGCATCGGCCGAACTGTCGTCAAAATGCTCATCGTCCCATGCTAGGGCGCGGCGAGCGGAATGCAAGCAGAAAGGCCTGTGGAACTGTTCTGACTTTGGTGGAGTGAAAATATCGGTCACTCAACTACTTGCTGCGGGTGAACCTGCGCATAGGTTAGGCGCTTCGCGCCGATATTTTTGTCGGAGCTGAAGCTCCGACCCCCTAAACGGCTCGGTTGTCGTGCGCTTCGAGCTGAAATTAGGACGCCGGCCGGTGGAGTTTGTGGAACACCGGAGCTGGGGAACCGGAAGAATTAAGAGAGTGGCGCGTTGCCGGTGTCGGGCCGTGCGTACAACCTAGAGCGCGGTGCAAGAATCTTGATTAGATAAGTCGTGAGACAGCAAATGAAAACCCTATTTGTTTCTCTGGTGGCGCTCTGTGGATGGCTTCTTGCGGCGAGAGTTGCGCGCAGCCAGCAGACTCAGGCGCCCGCGGTAGCGCCGGCGGCCGCGCCCGCCGCGAACGCTGCGCAAGTGGCTGGTGGGGGAACTCTTCCGAAACTTGCGACGCAGGTCAAGGTTGTGACGCTCTATGCGACAGCGCGCGATAAGAAGGGCAAGATCATCGCGAATCTGAACAAGGAAGATTTTGTGCTCGATGAGGACGGGCGGCCGCAAACGATTACCTATTTCGTTCGTGAGACGGACGTGCCGCTGACGATGGGCCTGCTCGTCGACACGAGCCTGAGCCAGCGGCGGCTGATCGATTCCGAGCGCGACGCGAGCTATACGTTCCTCGATCACATGCTGCGCGAGGACAAAGACAAAGCGTTCCTGATTCATTTCGATCGCGAGGTGGAGCTGCTGCAGGATTTGACGTCGTCGCGGCCGAAGCTGCAGGCGGGACTGCAACAACTGCAGACGCCAACGCTCGAACGCGCAAGCGAAGATGACAACGACGGCGGCGAGCGGCATCGTGGAGGGACGCTGCTCTACGATGCGATCTATCTCGCGTCAAACGAACTGATGAAGAAGCAGCAGGGGCGCAAGGCGATTTTCGTGCTGACCGACGGCGTCGACCGAGGCAGCAAGGAATCGCTAGCTGACGCCGTGGAAGCGGCGCAGAGGGCCGACACGTCGATTTACTCCATTTACTTCGCGGATGAAGAGCCGCGCGAGCATGAAGGTCACGGCGGGCACGGCGGCTGGGGCATGGGGCACGGAGGACCAGGATACGGAGGCGGATGGCCGGGCGGCGGAGGAGGACAAGGTGGTCCGGGAGGCGGGGGGCGTCGCTATCCGCAGGAGCCCCGCGTCGATGGAAAGAAAGTGCTCACACAAATTTCGGACGAAACCGGCGGGCGGATGATCGAGGTCTCGAAGAAGCTGCCGATCGATCAGGCGTACGCGCAGATCGAGGAAGAGCTGCGGAATCAGTACAGCCTCGCCTACACGCCGACGCCTGCGAACACCGGAGCGGGATATCATAAGATTCATCTTACTGCGAAAAATACGGACCTTACGGTTCACGCGCGGGACGGATATTACTCGGCGCAGTGATATTTCAACTCACTCGGCGCGGCGCTTGTTCGCGGGGTGAAGCGCCTTCATCACCAAAGCCACGGCGACCAGAAATGAAGTAATGGCGTTGGCCCAGATCACTGCGGCGGCGTGTATCAGCAGGCCGTAGAAAAGCCAAAGAAGAACTCCGGTCAGATAGAGGAATAGCATCGGATACGAGAGATCGTTTCCGCCCTGCCGCCGGATTTTCAGAATCTGTGGAACGAAGGCGATCGTCGTGCAGATCGCTGCGATCGTGCCGACAATTCCGATGAGGCCCATTTGCTCTCCTTACGGTTGCGCGTGACAGCGCTGAAGAGGCGGAACTTCAGCGGCTGAAGCCGTTCCTGTAATGAGCTGCTGTTGTCGCGGCTAAAGCCGCGACCCACAAAACATACCGAGTTCGTTGCCACTCGCAGAGGTCATTTGACAGTACCCGAAGGCCACACTAGTATCGTTTTCTTGCCGTTCCGCAGCCGAAACATAAACATTTCATGGACCAATCGAACGCAACGAAGGGCAAGCCGAAGTTCTATCTGACAACGCCGATCTACTACGCGAATTCGCGTCCGCACGTGGGGTCGGCGTACACGACGATCGTGTGCGATGTGATCGCGCGGTACAAGCGGATGTGCGGGTACGACGTGGCGTTCGTGACCGGCACCGACGAGCACGGCGTCAACATCGAGCGCGCGGCCGAGAAGCAGGGAATTAGCCCCGCGGAGATGGTCGACCGAAACCAAAAGATCTTCCGCGAGCTTTGGAAGCTGCTGGGAATTACGAACACGGGATTCGTTCGCACGACGTCAAACGAACACGCACGAGCGGTGCAGACGCTGGTGCGGCGGACGGTGAAGCGCTCGCCGGACGCGATCTATAAAGCGAAGTACATCGGGCGCTACTGCGTTTTCGACAACCTCTACGTTACTGACGCGCCTGACCCGGCGGATTGCCCGATTTGCGGACGTCCTGCGGAACTGATCTCCGAAGAAAACTATTTTTTCCGGCTCTCGGCCTATCAGGACAGGTTGCTACAGCTCTACAAAGAGTGGCCGGAGTTCGTGCAGCCGGATTTTCGGTTGAACGAGGTGAAAAGCTTCGTCGAGGGCGGATTAAGAGACGTGTCGATCAGCCGGAAGACGATCAAGTGGGGAATTCCGTGGCCGGGCGACCCTGAGCACGTTTTCTACGTGTGGTACGACGCGCTGACGAGCTACATGACCGCAATCGGCTATGGCGAAGGCGAAGAAGGCAGCGCTGAATTCCAGAGATTCTGGCCGGCGGACGTGCACATGATCGGCAAGGAGATTATTCGATTTCACGCGGTGTACTGGCCGGCGTTCTTAATGGCCGCTCAGTTGCCGCTGCCGAAGAAAATTTTCGCGCACGGATGGCTGCTCTTCGAGCAGGAGAAGATGAGCAAGTCGAAGGGCAACATCGCGTATCCCGAGCCGATCGTGAAAGTGCTCGGCAACGATGCGCTGCGGTATTACCTGTTGCGGGACACGGTCTTCGGGCAGGACGGCAATTTTTCGCGCGAGGCCCTGATCACGCGGTACAACGCGGATTTGGCGAACGGACTGGGGAATCTGGCGAGCCGCGTTCTGGCGATGATCGAGGGCTACTTCGAGAGCCACGTGCCCGAGCCGACTTCCGACGAGTCGATCACGAAGTTCGTTTCGGGCCCGATCGAGTCGATTGTGAGGGCGGAATACGACGCGTTTCGGTTTTCGAATGCGATTCAGGAGATTTGGAGATTCATTTCTCAGATTGACGCGTATCTGGTCCAGGAGAAACCGTGGAAGATTGCGAGCGATCCGGTCTATCGCGGGCAGCTGCGCGAGGTTCTCTACAGCGCGGCGGAGGCATTACGGATCATTACGGTGCTCGCGCATCCGGCGGTGCCCGATGCGACGCGGGAGATATGGCGTCACCTGGGGCAGACCGGCAGGATTGAGGATTACCCGCTCGACAGGTTGCGCTGGGGCGGACTGAAACCCGGGACGCACATTTCGAAACCGGAGTCGGTGTTCCCGCGCGTGGAATTCAAAGAGGCAGACGAAAGGATTGCAGCGATGGAAAACGAGATACGGAGTCCGGGAGGAGCGCAGCCAGCGCCGCCAGCGCCTGCGGTTCCCGCGCCCGCAGGCGAGGCGAAGATCACGATCGAGGATTTCGCGAAGGTCGAGCTGCGTGTGGGCGTGATCAAGTCGGCAGAGCGGATTCAGGGCGCGGACAAGCTGCTGAAGCTGCTGGTCGACATCGGAGGCGACGAGGTGCGGCAGGTGCTGGCGGGAATCGCGCTGACGTACGCGCCGGAGGATTTGATCGGGCGCAAAGTAGTGATCGTGGCGAATCTTGCGCCGCGGAAGATGCGCGGGCTCGAGTCGAATGGAATGCTGCTGGCGGCGTCGGCTGGCGCGGATGGGAAGCCAGTGCTGTGCACGTTTGCGGAGGAGATTCCGCCGGGCGCGAAGGTGAAGTGACGATCCGATCAGGATGGTCATCCCGAGCGAGTAGCGCGAGCGAGGGATGTCTCGTCGCGAATGCTGCGAGCTGGCGGCAGAGCCCAAGCGACACTCGACTACTTGCTGTGGGTAGAGCAGCGCAAAGGAAGGCGCTGCGCGCCGTCTTTTTTCGCGGGGCTAAAGCCCCGCGCCTCCACCCAAAGGATTCGGGGGTGAGCGCAGTGCGATCGCATTGGTGCGCAGCGGCAGAGCGAACAGCAGATCCCTCACCTCCATCCCCGACTGAAAGCGTCGGGCCTGGGTTCCCTTCCCGCGTCAGGGCAGGCGGGATGACAGCGTAGTCTATTGGCCGAGATTACCTTGCATATCATCGATTCACATGCGCACCTGGAGTTTGCGCAATTCGACGCGGACCGCGAGACGATGCTCGACCGCGCGCGGGCGGCGGGCGTCGAGACGATACTTGCAATCGGGAGCGGGACGAGTCCTGCGGAGAGGCTGGACGCGGCCATTCCTTTTGCCGAGCGGCACGACTGGATTTACGCGACGGTTGGCGTTCATCCGCACGACGCGAGCGCGGCGACCGAGGAACATTTCGCGCGGCTCGACGAACTTGCGCGGCATCCACGAGTGATCGGATGGGGCGAGATGGGTCTCGATTATTACTACGACCATTCACCGCGAGACGTGCAGAAGCACGTTTTTCGGCGTCAGCTCGCGCAGGCGCGCGCGGCGAAGTTGCCGGTGATTATTCACTGCCGCGACGCGTGGGCCGATTGCCTGGAAATCCTCGAGCAAGAGTGGCGTTCAGCAGGAATCGGTGGAATTTTTCACTGCTTTACGGGGACGATCGAAGAGGCGCGGCGCGGGCTGGATATGGGATTTCTAGTTTCGTTCGCTGGAAATGTGAGCTATCCGAAGAATCGGCAGATTCGCGATGTGGCACGAGAAATCCCGCTCGACCGAATGCTTACGGAGACCGATTCGCCATTTCTGGCACCGCAGGGGCGCCGCGGCAAGCGAAACGAGCCTGCATTTGTGGTTGAGGTAGCGCAGACCTTGGCGAATGTGAGAGACTTAGCCGCCGAAGAGGTTGCCGCCGCAACGGCGGCGAACTTCCGACGCCTTTTCAAGCTTGGTACAGGGGTGTCCAAGCCAGCCTAGGCGGCGGACAAGGTAAGAGACGGATGGCATTCGCTGTCCAAATCGCAAAAGGAATTTTCGATCTGGTGCGTGACGATCTGGCGCTCGTGGAGCGCGAGATCGCTGCGCAAGGCGACGCCGCGATCGAGCCGGTCGCGGAGATCGCGGGCTACTTGCGCGAGGGCGGCGGCAAGCGGCTGCGTCCGGCGCTGCTGCTGCTCGCGGCGGGCGCGGCAGGATACCGCGGGCCGAGCGCGATACGGCTGGGCGCGGTGGTCGAGATGATTCACAGCGCGACGCTCGTACACGACGACGTGATCGACGGCGCGCAAACGCGGCGCGGACGTCCGAGCACGAACGCGCGGTGGGGCAACCACATGAGCGTGCTCGCGGGCGACTGGCTGTACATGCAGTCGTTCGAATTGGCGCTGCGCGAGCGGAATTTCGCAATTCTCGACATCCTGATCGAGCTGACGCAGAACATGGTCGAGGGCGAGCTGTTGCAGCTCACGCGGCTGGGGCGAATCGATTTGACCGAAGCCGACGCGACGGAACTGGCGTATCGCAAGACGGCGTGCCTCTTCAGTGGATGCGCGCGGCTGGGAGCGGTGCTCGGGCGGCAGCCGAAAGATGTCGAAGAGGCGTTTGCGGAATACGGGCGCAATGCAGGGCTGGCGTTTCAGCTCGTAGATGATCTGCTCGATTTTACGGCGTCGCACGAACAGCTGGGCAAGCCGGTGCTCAGCGATTTGAAGGAAGGCAAAGTCACGCTGCCGCTGATTTTCGCGCTGCAAAATGGCATCGCGCCGCACACAAGCGACGGTGAATCGAATCGCCATTCGGCGAGCGAAGCGCGGCGGCTGGTTGCGAAGGTGCTCGAAGAGCGCGGATTCTTGACTGTGCGGCCGGAGCAGATTACGCGGCTGGTGCGCGAGACGGGAGCGCTGACGCGAGCGCAGAATCTGGCGCGCGAGTACGTGAGGCGCGCGAAGGTGTGTTTGGAAGAATTGCCCGATACCGAATACCGCAGAGCGCTGCTTGCAGTCCCCGATTTCATCCTCGAACGGCAGAATTAAGCTCGTCGCATAAGCTTCTTCTTCACCGGCCGCAAAACATCAGGATCGCTACGGGCTTGCGCTCAATTGCGTTGATTTCGCCAAGGAATATCGCCGGGCACAGCGTGCTGTGCCCCTACAGAGAAAGGGAGCGCGAAAGTGTCAGGCCTTGGGAACGGTGGTGGAGGAGGAGTGCGGGCCGGCGGTGCGCTGATTTCCCTGCTGTAGGGATTGCTCGGCGTCCTGAATGAGATCGGCAGGCTTCCAATCGCTGTCCTCGTACCACTTGTAGACGGTGCCGTCGGGGTTGATCACGGTAGTGCTGAGCGAGTGCGCGATCTGGTTGCCGTCGACATTGTAGTAGAGCCCGAAGAAGTCCGCGACAGCAGGCAGCTGCTTCGCGGGGACGGCGGCAAACTCCCAGCGATCGAAGGGAGCGCCGCCCGTGGTCGAGTCGAACGTGCGGGCGTATTTTTTCAGCACCGCCGGGGTGTCGTATTTGGGATCGAAGCTGACGCTCAACAGACGGATCTTGTCTGACGCGAGCGCCGGATCCTTGCGGAGCTGCGCGTAGATTTGTCCGAAATTCCTTGAGACATAGGGGCAAAAATCGGGGAACGGGCAGCGCGTGTATATGAAGGTGACGAGCAGGACATCGCCGCGATAGGAACTCAGGTGGATGCGCTTCCCGTCCTGATCGATGAGGGCAAAATCCGGGACCGCTTCGCCGGGAGACGGTTCGTGCGTGGCGCCTGAGGGCTTGCCCGTTCCGGGGGCGGCCTTTTTGGTGACGACGATGTTTTCGAGATACGCACCGTCGCTGGTGACAACGACGTCGGCGGTGATTTCGTCGCCGGGATTGAGCGACGAGAGCGATTTGGCGTCACGGACGGGATAGGGCATCGTCATCGCGGCCATAAAGCCGGGGATTTCCTGGCCGTCGACGTTGAGAGTGGCCTGCTGCTGATCGATGGAGACGACTTTTCCGACCAAATGATAGCGCTTGGCTTGCGGCTGCACGGCAGGCGCCTGCTCGGATTTCTTGCAGCTCGCTAGACCGCTGCCGACTACGACTAGCAAAACGGCGAGTGAGATTTGGATGCTGCCGAACCTGCGAAACATGTTAAGTGCCTGATGCATTTTCACTCCTTTGATCTTCACTATTGTACGCCCTTAATTCCGTGAAGCAGGAATCAGCGCAAACTTGCGGCGAACTGCCGCGCTTCAGTTCAGAAATGAAAGCGGTAACGAAATTCACCGTAAATTTCGCGTGGGTTGTTGAAGTGGAATCCGCCGAACGTGAGGCTGTTGTCGATCAGCAGATGGCTATCGGTGGTGTTGAGAGCGTTTAGAGCAATCGAGAAGCGCTCGCCGAAATTCTTTCCGATCGCCATATCGATCTGACTATGTCCCGGAAGATAAGGTCCCTGGTACGGCGAGCCATCAACGCCAGCCTCCCCGTTGGAGAAACCTGAGCCGTAGTAAACATTGGCTGACGCGTAGCTCTGCCAGGGCAGGCTGGTATAGAAGCCGACATTGAGCGTGTTGCGCTGATCGTGATCGAGCACGGACCAGTCCGGCGGATCACCGGGCGCGATCAGGCCGCCGGTAAATTCGCCGGCTGCCTGCGCGATCTGATTCGAGTAGGCGAGATGGACGTCTGCTCGATTCCACATGCGAGGGGACCGGATAGTCAGTTCCGTGCCGCGAATCCGGGATTCGGCGATCGTGACCGGAATGAAGACGCTCGACTCGCCGATATTGTTGTGGTCGAGGAAATTCACGCCGCGAGTTTCGAAGTAATCGACGTCGAGAGACCAGCCGCGAATGGGAATCGTGACGCCGAACTGATGCTCTTCGTCGCGCTCGCCGTGCAGCGGCAAGAAGCTGCACTCGTTGGTGGAGCAAAGCTGAATCAGCGGGCCGGAAATCGTGACGAGCGGAGGCGGCTGGTAGAACTTGCCCCAAAACGCGCGAAAGACCCAGTTCACATGCGGAATCTTTAGCGTGCCTCCGATGCGCGGGTAGGTGGTGTTCTCGGTGACGCCGCCGGAGAAATGCGTAGCGCGCACGCCGCCAATCAGCGTGAGCCAGGAAGTGACGCTGAATTTGTCGCTGGCAAATAATGCGATGTCGTCGCCCGGGACGGTATCCGTCTCGTGCGTCGACGGACTGTCTTCCTCCGTGAATACGAGATTGAAGAGCTCGTCCTGGCTGGCCGCGAACGAATAAATGCCGGCCTGTATGTCGTTTTTCGGCGCGTGATAATCGAGGACCGCTTGGCCGCCGCCGTAGTTCGTCGTAAAGACAGCCGTCGTAGCGACGGGAAAGTCGGTCATGGGACTGTGATAACCGGCACTGTTGTAATGGTAGAAGGGCGAGACGGTCAGCGTTGCGTTGGGATTGAACGTGTGCACCCAGGAAAAAAGAGCGTATCCGTCCGTTTCGAGATCCCAGTCGCGAAGGCCGCTGGTGGGCCACTGCGAATTGTCGAAGTCGCCGGGATTCGGATCGTAAGGGATCTGATAGTAGTCCCGGCGCAGCTGGCCATCGAAACGGAGCTGATCGTTCGGGGTCAGGTTGTACATCAAGGACGAAAATCCGCCGTAGCCGTTTGCCGCATCGTGAAAGACCTGCGAAATGGGAGTTTCAAGGCCCAGATTGGCGCGGTTCCCATTGACGCTCGCGTAGTAGGCGAAGCGTTCCGTATGGCCGCCGAGGTTCAGCTGATCGTCAGTTTGATAGAAGCTGCCGATCGTGGTAACGAGTTCCGCTTCGCTATTCATGTCGAAGCCGGACTTGGGAAGGATGTTGAACATGCCGTAGGTGCGATCTCCGTATTGAGCGCCATAACTGCCGCGAAGAATTTCGACGTCGTCGATATCTCTGGGATCGACGCGCGGGGCGAGGCTGGTGGCGATGTTCGTATCGGGAATCGGCACGCCGTCGATGAGCCACGACGTCTGGTGGCCCCCGCGCATGTGGAGCATGTCGTGAGTCATGTAAGCGGCCGGCGTGAAATCGGTGACCATCGCAAGGCTGTTTGTCAGGTCGGCGCCCGGAGTTTGCTGAATGTCGCTGCGATTGATCAGTGTCGTGGGCGTAAAAGTTTCGAGCGCGGAGGTGCCTGCTTCGGCGGTGACAACCGTGGTTGCAGTCACAGGAGCAAGCGAGAGCATGAAATGAAGGACCGAGGATGTGTCGGAGGCGAGCGTGAGGGATTGCTTTTCCGTGCTAAACCCGGTGGCCGTGACGGTGACGGAGTAGTCGCCGAACGGCACAGCGGGAAAAGAGAATTCGCCGTCTTGATTGGACTGCATCGTCTGAGTCCAATCGGACGTGGACGATTTGAGTTGCACCGTGGCGCCGGCGACGGGCCGGTGCTGCGGGTCGTGCACGATACCGCGAACATTGCCGAAAACGGTCGCTCGCGCGAGCGGACTCCAAAGGAAAAAAACCGACGCGAGCAGAAATGCGAACACCTTCTGCATAGACTCCTCCAATCAGATTGTGAATTTTCGACTGCAGTTGAAGGAGGCTAGCTTCTGGGTGGGTTAAAAGGCGCGGCGGCGAAACCCTTTGCGAGTGAAGCGGACCGGACCTGCAGCGGCTGGCGCGAAGAATCGGGGACGCCGACGGTTGCGAATTCTTCGGTCATGGTCGGCGCGATGGGTGCGATCAGTCCAAATTCGGGGAGCTGTTTCTGCGACTTTCCGGAGCAGTGGCACGGCATCGACGGAACTGAATGAGAACCGTGCGGCAGGCAGCACATCATCGGGCACGACGTAGATTCGCACGCCATCGCGCGAGAAAGAAGCGCGAGCGGAGTGGCAAGCAGCGCGAGCATCACGACGGCGATCTGAACGCAGCGCATGGGTTCGAGGCTAGCACGATGGTGGGAGGCGCGCAATCCCGGTCGCCGGCGTTTGCGTTGGCGAAAAGATCGCGATAGGCTCGGAAAATCGTGCTGCCATTCAAGCTGATTTATCACGATGGGTACGATCTGCATTTGGGCGCACACGTTTTTCCTTCGCAGAAATACCGAATGATTCGCGACAAATTGCTCGCTGACGGCGTAGCGGTTCCGGAGGATTTTCTTTCGCCGGAGCCGGCGAGCGATGAGGATGTGCTGCGCGTGCATTCGCAGGACTACGTTTACAAGCTGACGAACGGCACGCTCAGTCGCATCGAGGAGATGCGGCTGGAAGTGCCGTACTCGAAAAAGCTGATCGAGGCGTGCTGGCTGGCGGCGGGCGGGTCGATTCTCGCGGGGCAACGCGCGTTGCAGGATGGCTGGGCCGCAAATATCGGCGGCGGATTTCATCACGCGTGTCCCGATCATGGGGAAGGATTCTGTGTGATCCATGACGTGGCGATTGCGATCCGGCGGCTGCAGTTTGACGGAGCCATCGAGAGAGCGATAGTCGTGGACACGGATGTACACCAGGGGAATGGCACCGCAATCATATTTGGCGGCGATGAAAACGTATATACGCTCTCGCTGCATCAGGAGCACAACTATCCATCTCCGAAACCGCCGTCGACGGTTGATGTCGATCTGCCGGACGGGATCGGCGATGAGGAGTATCTCGCGATTCTCGAGAAGCACTTGCACCAAGCGTTTCACGACTTTGCGCCCGACATACTATTCTACGTGGCAGGAGCGGATCCGTATCGCGAGGACCAACTCGGCGGCCTTGCGCTCACGATGGAAGGTCTTGGACGGCGAGACGCGCTCGTTTTTGACTACGCGAGGCGCAACGGTGTGCCAGTGGGCATCACGCTGGCCGGAGGCTACGCGCGGCACGTGGCCGACACGGTGAGCATCCATGCCGGCACGATCGTTGCGGCGCGCGACGCGGCGCGACAGAGCGCAAATCGAGCCAGAACACAGGCGAAATCAGATTGAATTTGATTGAGCGTCCTGAGGGGCAGCATTTCCTCAGGGGCTAAAGCCCACTTGTTTTTGATGCGGTTATGTCGGAGCTAAAGCTCCGACCCCCTACGGGCCGCAGACCGGGTAGAGACCGCAGGTTCTGTTGAAACTGCAGCCCCTGAGAAACCCAGACAAGCTGCGGGTGCTGTTACTGGAAGTCGATCATTACGTCGACCGTCGCGTCGTTGTGATTTTCCTGAAGGACGCGGCCGATGCGCTCGTAGTGGAGCGGCAGGCCGGAAAACGCTTCTTTAACTCCGTTCGCGGCGAACTCCTCGTAGACGCTGCGATCGAAGACAGCTCCGGCAGGAATTTTCCATGCGGCGCGAAGTCTTTTTTCGCCTTCGAGTGACAGTCCGGTGAGGACAAGTTTCCCCATGTGATACTGAGGGCCTTCGGTGATCGCCACGGAGTAAGCGACGGTTTTGGCGCTGTCGTCGAAATGCGGCGTCGGAGTGAGAACGAGGTCGAGATAGCCTCGTTCGGCGAAAGCGTTTTGAATCGCCTCCCAGCCGCTCTCCATTTTCACTCCGTTGGCGACGTCGCCTTCATGCAAGGGCACAAGCGTGTCGAGTTCGAGCGTGCTGACTGCGGAATTTCCCGAGAACTTGGGCGCGCGCCAGGTAAATGCCGGTCCAGGATCGACAGGCGCTGTGACCGCAACGCGAGGAATTCCGCCGCTATCGACGACGTGCGCGGAGATCGAGCCGAATTTGGCATTAAGAAAACCGTGCGAGTAATACACGGGGCGGACCTGCTCGAATTCGAAGAGAGCGACGGCGGCACGCGAGTATTTTTCACCGACCAAATCGGAGAGGCGAGACTGAACGCCGCGGTCGGTTTTCGCCAAGGCGTCGCCGAAGTCGACGCTCGCAATGTTGAGCGCTGCATCTTCCGTCCGGAACTGCTGCACGTGATCGTCGCTGCCGGGAGGCGTGGTAAGAGCGTGCGTCACGCTGCCGTGAAGGCCGCGCATAGTGAGCTGGCCTTGAAGCTCGTCGGAGATTTGATCGAGAAGAGCGCCACCTTCGGGAGCGGTGCCGTCGAATAGCGGAAGAGATTTCTTGAGCGCAGCAATGAGTTCATCGTCCGTAAACCAGGGAAAATCGTCGAACACGACCGGAACGGAAGGCGCGTCGGTGACTTGATATTCGGCGGACACGCCGTCGTCGCTCGCGGCGAAGCGATACTGAACGCTCGCGAAGCGGCCGGACTTCGCAAGATCGTCGGCCGCGCGCTGCAGATCGTCGCGCCCAACCTGTGCGCCGAGACGCAGGTTCGTCGCGGCGACGATTTGATCTGAGGTGAACTTCTTCGAGCCGGTGATGTGCACGACAGCCAGGCGGGCCGTGGCGGCCTGGTCCTGGGCAAGGCAAAGAGCCGCGAGACTAAGGGCGAGTGCAAGCGAGCCCGCGAGGCGAAGCGTCGCGGGCGCTGAACGGCGAAACGAGTGACCGACTTTCATGCTTCGAACTATTCGACCGTGACGGATTTGGCGAGGTTGCGGGGCTGGTCCACGTCGCAGCCGCGCCGCACAGCGATATGGTACGCGAGCAATTGCAGCGGGACAATCTCGAGAATGGGCGCGATCAAATCCGGCGCGGCAGGAATCTCGATGACGTGGCTCGAGACATCGCGGGCGAGCTTGTCGCCTTCGGTGACCACGGCGATCACGATGCCGTCGCGTGCCTTCACTTCCTGCAAATTCGAGATCGTTTTTTCGTAGCGCAGCATCGACGCGGGATCGGATTCGTCGCGCGTAGCGATCACGACGACAGGAAGATTTTCGTCGATCAGCGCGTTGGGGCCGTGCTTCATCTCGCCAGCCGGGTAGCCTTCAGCATGAATGTAAGAGATTTCCTTGAGCTTGAGCGCACCTTCAAGCGCGATGGGGTAGTGAATGCCGCGGCCGAGATAGAGAAAATCCGTGTGGCGGAACAACTGGCGCGCGAGGTCTTCGATCTGGGAGTCGTGCTGCAGGACGGTCTCAATTTTGTGCGGGATACGCGTCAATTCCTGCATCAACTTTTGAGACGCAGAACTGGCGAGCTTGACGCGGACCTGGCCGAGATAGAGCGCCGTGAGCAGCAGCGCGGTGAGCTGGCCGGTGAAGGCTTTCGTAGAAGCGACGCCGATTTCAGGGCCCGCGTGCGTGTAGATCGTGCCGCTCGATTCACGGGTGAGCATCGAGCCGACCACGTTACAGATCGAGAGAACCTTCGCGCCCTTTTGGCGCGCCTCGCGTTCGGCGGCGAGCGTGTCCGCCGTCTCGCCGGACTGGCTGATGGCGATGATCAAGCTGCTTTTGTCGACGATCGGATCGCGATAGCGAAATTCGCTGCCATAGTCGACTTCAACGGGAATGTGCGCGAGCTGCTCGATCATGAATTTGCCGGCAAGACCCGCATGCCAGCTGGTGCCGCAGGCAACGATCTTTACGTTGGTGAAGTTGCGGAATTCCTGCTCGCTGATGTCCATCTCGTCGAGAAAGACCTTTCCGGTCTCCTGCGAAATGCGGCCGAGGAGGGTGTCGCGCACGGCGCGCGGTTGCTCGAAAATTTCCTTCTGCATGAAATGCTTGAAGCCGCCCTTTTCGGCCATGATCGGGTCCCAGGTGATGTGCTGGGCCGGGCGCCTGATCGGATGGCTTTCGAAGTCGCAGAGCTGAACTCCCTGCGCCGTGAGAATGGCCATTTCGCCGTCGCCAAGGAAAAAGACGCTGCGCGTGTGCGCAAGAATCGCCGGGATATCACTGGCGACAAAAAATTCGTGCTCGCCTAGGCCGACGACAATCGGAGGGCCGAGCCGCGCGGCGACAATTTTATTGGGATCCTTCGCAGACAGCGCGACGAGCGCATAGGCGCCGGTCATAGCCTTCACGGCTTTGCGGACGGCATCTTCCAACGGCGCATCTTTCGAAAATTTCTCGATCAGGTGCGCAATGATTTCGGTGTCGGTCTCGGTGACGAACTTGTGGCCTTCGGCGAGGAGCTGCTTCTTCAGATCGATGTAATTTTCGATGATGCCGTTGTGCACGACGACGATCTGACCGGTGCAGTCGCGGTGCGGATGTGCGTTTTCTTCAGTCGGGCGGCCGTGAGTAGCCCAGCGGGTGTGGCCGATGCCGTAAATGCCGTCCATCGGGGTGGCGCGAATGGACTCCTCGAGGTTGCGGAGCTTGCCGGGTGCGCGGCGGATTTCCATCTTGCCGTTTTCGCCGACCACGGCGATTCCCGCCGAATCGTAGCCGCGATATTCCAGACGCTTGAGGCCGTCAAGAATCAGCGGCACAACACGCTTGGGGCCGATATAACCGACAATGCCGCACATTTTGGCCTGGCCTCCGTTCTGGAACCGGCGTCCGAGGAAACACCTTCAAGGAATCAATGCTAGCACAAGGACTGAGGCACGGAAGCACGGAGCAAGCCGCGGTGCCCGGAGGGGAATCAGTCGAGGATTTCGAACCGGAAGTCTTCGATGACGGGGTTCGTGAGGACGTCCTTGGCGATCCGCTCGACTTGAGTTTGCGCCTCGGCGCGGCTCAGGCCGTCGAGATTCAGAACGAAAAACTTGCCCTGGCGGACGTCCTGAACTTTGGAATAGCCGAGCGAGGAAAGTGCGCGCTGGATGGTCTGCCCCTGCGGATCGAGGACCGTCGATTTGAGCATGACCCAGACGTGGGCTTTCATTGCATCTCCGAGTGCATCGACGCTCAGGGAAACGATCCCTGAGCCAGGCAGCAGATTATATCAGGCCACCGGATTTTGCCGCGGCTCGAAAGTCATCGAGGAGCTGGCGCTTTTCGATCGGCGGCAGAAAAGCGGCGTTGAAGCTCTGCTCAGCGAGTTGCAAAAGCTGCTCATTTGAAAGACCCAGCGACGCAGCGCGGGAGTATTCGGTCAACAGATCGGTGTGAAACATTCCCGGATCGTCGGTCGAGAGAGTGACGAGCGAGCCCCGCGTCAGCAACCCCTTAAGCGGATGATCGGCGAGTGTGGCTTCGGATTGGCCGAGCTGCTTTGCGAGAGCGCCGGTAGCAACGTTGCTCGTCGGGCAGTTTTCGAGCACCACGTGCCGCAAAGAGAGGGACTTGGCGAGTGCGGGATCATGCATGACTGCGATGCCGTGTCCGATCCGCTCGGCGCCCAAAATCTCGACTGCTTCGCGAATCGATTCCGGTCCTCCGATTTCACCGGCATGACAGACGACCCGCAAGCCTTCGCCGCGCGCCAGTTCGAATGCGGGGCGAAAATTGGCGGTGGGGAAGGCGAGTTCATCGCCACCCATTCCGAAGGCGACAATGCCCGAGCGGTGAAGTTTTGCAGCCCAGCGGGCAACTTCCGTAGCTGCTTCCGCGCCGAATTGCCGGGTCGCGTCGAAAATCCACGCCGTGCGGACCTTGCGATACACCACGCTCTCGGCAGCTTCGCGGATCGCCGCGAAATTCGCCTCGACGTTTTGCATACGCCGCAACATCACGCCTGCGGAAATCGTGATTTCGGCGTAGACGACATTTTCGCGGACGAGCTCATCCAGGAGATTTCGCGTGATGAGCGCGTAATCCTCGGGATCGCGCAGGTAGGAAGTAACCCATTTGAAAATGTCGATAAACCCGGCGAAATTGGAATACTTATAGCGCGCGGAGACTTCTTCAGGCGTGATTTTGTCGCCGTGGCGCGCAGCGAGTTCGGCGGCTGTTTCCGGGCGAATCGAGCCTTCGAGATGCAGATGCAGCTCGGCCTTGGGCAACGAATCGAGGATCGTCAGCGATTGCTTTGTTTCGGGCACCGTTTCCGTTCAGTACGAAGGCAATTGCGGGCGGCCCGCGTTGATCCAGGCCGACATCCAGTAGGAGCCGATGTCGGTCGAGGCGTCGGTGAGCTGGCGTATAAGGACTGCGCCCGCCTGGGCGTAAAAGCGGTCGTAGTAATCTTCGTTGTATGCAGAAAGGCCGCCGCGAGCGCGCCGATCGGCCAGCAGGATATTTTCGAGCCAAGAATGCGCGCTCAGCGACATTTCGAAAGCGTAGTCGGTGGGATCGCGGATGAATGCCGCTTCGTTGGGCCGCATGAAGAAAAAGCGCTGGTAGCGGTCTACCAGAGCCACACCGAAACGTTCGTTGGCGCCGGGCTGGCCAGAAAGCGCGCCGTCGTTGTTCGTTGTGGAGCGGAAGGGATCGTGCGCGGCGGAGATGAAGTAGGCGAGCGTAGCAGCGTCGATTTTGACTTCGTCCCAATTGTGGGCTCGAAAGGCGTCGGTGAGTTTCTTGCTGTACAGCCCGATCTCCCACGGAAGCTGGCCGTGAACGCGGACGCTTCGCTTGCCGAATTTCGTGACCGCGTCGGTGTAGGAGCGCGGGAGCTCGGCGAACGGGAAGGGGCCGTAGTGATCGAGCTCGATGAAATTGTTCCTCGATCCGATCGGGAGTTTCGACTCAGCTTCGGCCACCTCGTTTGCGTGCTGGATCAGTAGGGAGCGGTTCGACTGAAAAAACTGCTGCATCTCGTCGGGCAGGGTGTCGACGGCCTTGTCCGTGATCATGTGCCGCGCGTTGTCGCCCCAGCCGAACGACGCCGGCAGTGCTACAAAGAGGAGCAACACCAGGAACGCGACGATACGGACCAGCCGATTCATCCGGACGACTTCCCCTCAGAGGCTGCCTGGATTTTGGCAGTGGCCAACCCGCTATGCTTTCGGCCATAGGAATAATAGACCACAAGACCGATGGCGAGCCAGACGAAGAAGCGAATCCAGTTGGTGATCGGGAGTCCGGCCATCAACAGCAGGCACGTGAGAATTGTGACGACCGGCGCAAGCAAGCCGCCCGGCGCGCGAAAGTGGCGCGTGCGATTGGGCTCGCGGAAACGCAGAATCAGTACGCCTCCGGCGACGAGCGCAAAAGCGAAGAGCGTCCCGATGTTGGAAAGATCGGCGAGCGTGCCGATATCGAGCAGGCCGGCCGGGATGCCGACGACGAATCCGGCGACCCACGTGGAAAAGTCCGGCGTGCGGAAGTGGGGGTGGACCCGGCTGAAAATCGATGGAAGCAGGCCGTCGCGAGACATCGCGAACCAGACGCGTGCCTGACCGAGTTGAAAAACTAGCAGCGAAGAGATCATTCCCATGAGCGCGCCGATCAAGACGGCCAAACGCACGTTGCCGAAATGAAGCCGCTTCATCGTGTTCACGACGGGCGCGGCGTCGTCGATGAGCGTTTGCCACGGGACGATGCCCGTAAGCACCACGACTACGGCCACATACAGCAAGGTGCAAATCACCAAAGTGAGGACGATTCCAATCGGCAGGTCGCGCTGCGGGTTCTTGCATTCTTCGGCGGCGGTGGAAACCGAATCGAAGCCGATGTAGGTGAAGAAAATGATCGAGCCGCCGGTCAAGACGCCGGGCCAACCGTTGGGAGAGAAAGGATGCCAGTTGGCCGGGTGAATGTAGTTGGCTGCGACGCCGACGAAAATGATGATCGCGAAAATCTTAAGGAGGACCATCACGTTATTCGTCGTGGCGGACTCCTTGATGCCGCGCACGAGGATGACCGTGAGCATCATCACGATCACGAACGCGGGCCAATTGAATCCGAAGTGCCAGCCGGGATGGTAGAGCGTATTCCCCGCGAGATCCTGCAAGCCGCCGGGCAGATACGCGGGAGTAATCCACCGCAGGCTGGGATGAAAATGGAACCAATCGAAGAGATCGACCACGTGGGCGGAGAATCCCACGCTGACCGCCATGTTCGAGACGGCGTATTCGAGGATCAAGTCCCAACCGATGATCCACGCAATCAGCTCGCCCATCGTTGCGTAGGTGTACGTGTAGGCGCTCCCCGCGATGGGAATCATTGCCGCAAGCTCGGCGTAACAGAGCGCCGCGAAGCAGCAGACAACTCCGACCAGTGCGAAAGAGAGCGCAATCGCCGGGCCCGCACCCGGTCTGCCGAAAGAGGAGGAATGATGGATCAGGTATTCGAGCAGAGGAGCGTTGAGGATCGAACTCGATTCCATCTTCTGACCGGCGATGGCCGTGCCGATCACGGTGAAGATTCCGGAGCCGATGACGGCGCCGATGCCGAGCGAGGTGAGACTCAGCCAGCCGAGCGACTTCTTGAGCCGCTTTTCGGGCCGGTCTGCGTCAGAGATGAGTTGGTCGATGTTTTTGGTACGGAAGAGCTGCGGGTTCAATTCGCCACCTTTCCCGTGCCGTTGGACAGACTGTACCTTGCGGAGCGATTCGGCGCAACGGGCCATTCAGCGGACTTTGGGCCGCGGAGGGCGCAGATGCGCGAAAAATTTCAGGCGAGTTGAAGATTCGCGTAACGCTCGAGCAGCTTCTTTGGGCCGTGATCCTGGAAGCTGACGGTCAGGCGACGCTCTTCGCCTTCGCCCTCGACTTCGATGATCGTGCCGAGGCCGAATTTCGAGTGGCGGACGCGAGTGCCGACCAGCGGATCGCCGCCTCGGGGCTTGGCAGCAGGACGCGCGCTGGGCGAGCGGCCGTATGCGGATCGCGGGGGAGCCTCGCGGCGATTGGGCGGTTGTCCATATGGCGAACGCTGCCGGCGATAGCCGTAGCCATCGGAGAATTCGGGATCGTCTTCGTAGCGGCGCGTTTCGCCGGGCTCGGATTGCGAGCCGGCTGCGGCCTCGACCAGATCGACCGGAACTTCGGCGAGGAAGCGCGAGGGCAGGGAAGCACGCATACCTTCGCTGCCGTACGTGCGGCGATAGATGGCCCGCGAAAGTACGAGGGATTTCTTGGCGCGCGTCATGCCGACGTAGAAAAGGCGCCGCTCCTCTTCGATTTCGGCGCTGGTATCGAGCGAGCGGCTGTGCGGAAGCAAACCCTCCTCGAGACCGGCGAGAAAGACCGCGTCGAACTCGAGTCCTTTCGCGCTGTGAAGAGTCATCAGTGAGACGGCGATCGTTTCGTCGAATTCGTCGGAGTCGCTCGAGAGCGCGGCGTGATCGAGGATTTCTTCAAGCGTCTGGCCCTGCTCGGCGGCCTCGGCCATCGCGTTGGAAAGTTCGCGAAGGTTATCGGCGCGCGAAGTGTGCTCGAGATTGTCCTGCTGCTCGACCCAGTCGAGATAACCGGTTTGGCCGAGGACGCGCTCGATCAGATGAGCCGGCGAGAGGCTGTCGCGCTCCTCGCGCAGATCTTCGATCAGTTTGCGAAAGTAGCCGAGGGCGCCGGCAGCCTTTTTGCCGACCAAAAAGTTCGCGTCGCCGATCACGTCCCAGAGCGACCTTCCCGTTTCCTTTGCGCGGGCTTCCAGAGTCGCGACGGTTGTGGCGCCGATTCCGCGCGGCGGTACGTTGAGTACGCGCAACAGGGCGACGTCATCTTCCGGATGAAACAGCAGGCGCACGTATGCGAGAGCGTTGCGGACTTCGGCGCGCTCGTAAAAGCTGAAACCGCCGACCACGCGATGGCGAATTCCAAGGCGGCGCAAAACTTCCTCGAACGAACGCGATTGCGCGCCGGTGCGGTAGAGGACGGCGACGCGTGCGTCGGAATCGTTGCGCAAAATCGAGGCGATTTCGTCGCAGATGAATTCCGCTTCGGCGACGGAATCGGGCGCTTCGAAGTACCGCAATTTTTCGCCGGAGCCGAGCGTCGCTTGAAGATTCTTGCCAAGGCGATCGGAATTGTTTTTGACGACCGCGGCGGCGGCGTCGAGGATCGTCTGCGTCGAGCGATAGTTTTCTTCGAGGCGGATGATTTTGGCGTCGGGAAAATCCTCCGTGAACCGCTTCAGGTTTCCGGCGCGAGCGCCCCGCCAGCCATAGATTGATTGGTCTTCGTCGCCGACGACGCAGACATTTTTTTTCGTCCCGGCGAGCAAGCGCACGAGCTCTTCCTGCGCGTGGTTAGTGTCCTGAAACTCGTCGACCATCAAATATTGGAATCGGCCGCCCCAAGAGGCGCGGACATCGGCGTGATCACGAAGCAAATCCACGGCGCGCAAGAGCAAGTCATCGAAATCGACGGCCGCGGCTTTGCGCAGAATTTCCTCGTAGGCGCGAAAGACGGCTGCCACGTCCTTACGCCCGGGATCGCGCATCTGGGCGGCTTGCGATTCCATGTCGTCCGGCGAGATGCCGTGATTCTTCGCGTGGCTGATTTGCGCGCGCAGGGCGCGAGGCGGATAGTCGTCGGCTGAAAGATCGAGCTGCGCGAGAGCGCGCTTGACGGCGGAGGTCTGATCGTCGTCATCGTAAATTGCGAAATCGCGCGGCAGCCCGAGATGGGTCGCTTCGCGGCGCAGCAGCCGGGCGCAAAAGGAGTGAAACGTCGAAACCCAAACTTCCGATGCGTCGCGGCCGCTAACGCGCAAGAGGTCGCTGATGCGCTCTTTCATGACGTTGGCGGCTTTGTTCGTAAACGTGACGGCGAGAATCGCCTGCGGCGGCACGCCTTGCTCGATGAGATGCGCGACGCGATACGTAATCACGCGCGTCTTGCCGGTGCCGGCGCCGGCCAGGACGAGTACAGGGCCCTCGGTTGCAAGCACGGCTTCGCGCTGGCGCTGGTTCAGTTCGTCGAGGAGTGAGGTCATCTGCGGAGAAATGCTCAACAAAGAATTCTAGCCGACCCAGTGTGATTCAGCAATTTGGCGCGTTGAGCCTCCCGGACGCTACGACAATCTCTGCTAGAATCGATCGATTTGATTGGAGCTTTCTCGCGATATGAAGCAGGTCAAGCTGCCGCACTGGCTGGCGAAACTCGTGGCAATGCTGGGCGGCGGCGGGCTGTTTCTCGTCACTTTCTTTGATTCGTCCGTTCTCTCCTTTCCGCTGGTCGCGGATGCAATTGTGATGGAAGTGTCTATGCAGAAGCCCGCGCGGATGCCGTATTACTGCGCGATGGCGGCGCTTGGTTCGCTAGCGGGTTCGATCTGGCTCTATCTGCTAGCGAAGAAGGGCGGTGAGGCCATCTTCCAGCGGCACGGAGGCAGGGGAGTGCTGCAAGCAAAGCAGTGGGTGCAGAGGAATGCGTTCCTAAGCGCGTTTCTTCCGGCGATTCTGCCGCCTCCGGTTCCATTCAAGCCATTCATTTTGGCGGAAGGCGTGTTCCAGGTGCCGTGGAGGACGTTCGTCTTCGCGCTGCTACTCGGCCGCGCGCTGCGGTATTTCATTGAAGGAATTCTCGCCGTTCGCTATGGCGAAGCGGTGCTCCTGTATCTGACGCTGCATACGGCGCGGTTCGCGCTGGCGGTGCTTGTTGTCGTGCTGATCTTCTACGCCGCGAGCCGTCTGTTCTTTCGAAACCCGCCTGCGGAAAACTGACAAGATTCGCCTAAGGATTCGGCGAGGACGCGAACAGAAATTCCTCGCGCCGAATTTGCGAATTGCTGTCGAGATCGATGCGCAGGAAGACATTTGCCGGATCGTCGTCGTCCGACGGGAAGCGTGCATCGCGGACTTCGACGCGGTAGTCGGCCTCGATGCGACGGACGGTCGCCAGTGGCACGCGAGCATAGACGAGGAACTGCGAGGCCGAGGTGGACTTTTCGGCGGCTTCGAGGGCAGGCGAGTCCTCGGGCTTGTACAGCGTCGCGCTGCTGTTCGAGTCGAAGTCGCCGGGCCGACTGAGCGGAACCTCAACTTCCTCAAGCGTATTGTCTGTTCCAACGACGCCGCGCCAAATCAGGGGCGAGGACGGCATCGGGAAAGCGTCGGCCGAAAGAGCAACGCGTCCGTGATACTCGCGCGAAAGGAGCAAATCGACAGCCTCGCTGCGCCAGTGCGCCCGCGCGCCGAGATACCCTGCGATCAGGAGCAGCGTGAAGATGGCAGAGCCCTGCCCGGTGGGCTTCTTCTGGCCCGAAGTCACTTCTTCGTTCACAAGTTTGAATAAGATCGGCAGCAACAGTCCGGCCACGAGAAACGCCAATATCCAAGGATCGAAGTTCGTCGCGAGAGTCCACGCGGTCCAGTACGCGCGAAAAGGCCACAAGAGTTGCACGCCGACTCCACTCGCGAGATCGAGCAGGACGTGGCCGGCAGCGCCCACCGCGCACACGGCAAGGGCAGACAGGAAACCGAGTGGCACGTTCGCGGAATTGAGGCTCAGCTTTTTCTGCGGCCACTTTCGATCGAGGACGCAGAATGCAATGGCGATGACGCACGCCATCAGAGCCGAGCCGGCGAGCGAGTGGAGTGTCGTGCGATGAAATCGCATGAACGCGCTCGCGCCGGCGAAGTAGGAAGCGTAATCGAGGTCCGCCGCGACACCGGACACGACCAACATCGCGGTGCCAAAGCGAGGGAGACGCCGCTGCCCAACTCGCGCGAGGGCCAGCGATGAGAGTGCGTGCGTGACGGGTTCCACAGCGGACAACTGTACCGCAATTCGGCGCCGAACTACGACGCGGTGGGCATGACGATTGACAACGCGTCGGGCACGATTCGGAACGCGAGCGGCAAGCGGCCGACCGGCTCGCCATCAACCTGGGCGAAGATGGGCTCGCTGTTCGCAGGCTCGCAAACTGCTTCCGTCGATTTCCACGCCTCGATGCCTTTTATCTTGCGAAGCTTGCCCAGCCACAAGGCCGGCAGACATACGGCATAGGCAAACCGGCTGCGCCGGGAATTGGTGACAAATTCGAAGGAGTCTTCGAAAAGGTTGGCATTCGTCGTGATTTTGAACGGGCCGCCGTAGTGGACGGTCCTGCCGACCACGATGATGGTCGCTGTGCGCTCGCGGCCACACGAACGGACGCGAATTTCGGAAAAGCTGTAGGTGAGCAATTGGCGCATTCCTTCGACCCAGTAGGCGAACACGCCCGTCGATTTCTTCAAATCCGCGTGGACGCCGTTGACGACGGCTCCGTCGGGTCCCGCGCCCGCCACGGAGAGAAAGTAGCGGCCATCGCGGGGCATGGCGTCCGACGCGTTCCCGTCCGTCGGAACTGCGATTCCGAGCGCGATACGGTGCAGCGTGCCGCCCGCAATCAGGCGCGAAGCGTGGGGAATGTCCCACGGAATGCCGAGCTCCTTGGCAAGAATGTTCGCGGTGCCGGCGGGAAGCAAAGCCATGGGAACGACGCTTTTGGCTAGGCCGTTGACGATCTCGTTGATCGTGCCGTCCCCGCCGCAGGCGATCACCATGCCGCGCTGCTGCTCGACGGCCTGCCGCGCGATTTTCGTGGCGGTGCCGGGACCGGTTGTAGGAGCGAGCTCAGTGCGGATGCCTGCGTCCTTGAGGATGCGGACGGCTTGCTCGATTTCGGCAAAGCGGCGATGGCGCTTGCGCCCGCTCGTGAGGTTGTAGATCAACAACGCGTCTTGAATATGGTCCGGCATAAGTCGTCGCAAAGCTCAGGGCAAACGCGCATTGTATAATACCGGCGCAATCGGACCGACCTCATCCCTGCAGAGGATTTCCATGGCAAAAGCCGGAACGGCGAAGTCCCGGGACGCTGCAAAGGAAGCCACGGAGCTGCGCCAGAAGATTCGCCACCACGAATACCTCTATTACGTCCTCGATCAGCCCGAGATTTCCGACGCGGCGTTCGACCGCTTGATGGAACAACTGAAGAAGCTCGAGGCTGAGCATCCGGAACTGGCGACGCCTGATTCACCGACGCAGCGGGTCGGCGGCGCGCCGCGCGAGGGATTCCAGCAAGTTCGCCACAAGACGCCGATGGTCAGCCTGGACAACGCGTTTTCGTTCGAGGCGCTAGGCGAATTCGACAGGCGCGTGCGCGAGCTGACGGGGCGATCGAAAGTTGATTACGTCGCGGAGCACAAGTTCGACGGGCTGAGCATGTCGCTGCTGTACGAAGACGGCACGCTCGTGCGCGGAGTCACGCGCGGCGACGGCACCACGGGCGAGGACGTCACGCCGAACGTCAAGACGATCCGATCGATTCCGCTTGCGATCGACTCGGCCCTGCTGAAAAAGGCCGGAGTCCCGGGAGACTTCGAGGTTCGCGGCGAAGCGATCATGTCGAAGAAGGCCTTTCAGGAGCTAAACGAGCAGCAGGGCGAGCAGGGACTAAAGATTTTCGCGAACCCACGCAACGCCGCCGCCGGGTCGATTCGTATGCTCGATCCGAAGATCACGGCATCGCGGAAGCTGGACTTTTTCGCCTACTACATTCTGGTCGACGGGCGCTACGCGAAAAAGCGCCTATCGGAGATTTTGCCCGCGCTCGCCACGCTACGCTTCAAGGCGAGCGAAGACTGGAAACTCTGCCATTCGGTCGAGGAAGTGCAGAACTACATCGGGGCTTGGGATTCGCGGCGCGAGAACCTGGAATACGAAATCGACGGCATCGTCGTGAAAGTGGATGAAATCTTGCTGCAGAACGAGCTGGGGTTTACGGCAAAGGCGCCGCGCTGGGCGATCGCCTACAAGTATCCCGCCCATCAAGAGACGACGGTCGTCAACGAAATCAACGTGAGCGTGGGCCGTACGGGCGTACTGACGCCGGTGGCGTTTCTCGAACCGGTGCAGATCGGCGGAGTCACCGTCAGCCGTTCGACGCTGCACAACATGGACGAGATCGAGCGGCTCGGCGTCCACGCGGGCGACACGGTGCTGGTCGAGCGCGCGGGCGAAGTGATTCCGCACGTGCTGCAGGTGGTGAAACACGGCAAGCAAGAGAAGCCCTTTCGGATACCGGAGAAATGCCCGGAGTGCGGCACGAAGATTCACAAAGATGAGGAGGGCGTCGCGTACCGCTGCGTCAACGTCTCTTGCCCAGCCCGGCGGCGGCAATCGTTGCTTCATTTCGCCGGCCGCGACGAGATGAACATCGACGGCCTGGGCGAGAAGATTGTCGATCAGCTGGTCGAGAAGGGAATCGTGAAGGACTTTGCCGATTTGTACAAACTCGACGTCGATACGCTCTCGGGCCTGGAGCGCATGGCTGAGAAATCGGCGCAGAATTTGATCGATGAAATCGCCGCGAGCAAGAAAAGCAGCCTCGCGAGGCTCATTTACGCGCTCGGCATTCGCTTCGTCGGCGAGCGGACGGCACAGTTACTCGCGGCGCATTTTGGCTCGATGGAAAAGCTTGCCGAGGCCAGCGAAGAGGAATTGACCGGCGTGACCGAAGTGGGCCCCAAAGTCGCCGAGGGCATACTGGAATTTTTCTCCGAGCACGCGAATCGCAAGCTGATCGACCGTTTGCACGCGGCCGGCGTGAACATGAAGGAAGAGCGCGCGGCGCTGAAGAGCACGAAGTTTGCAGGGATGACGTTTGTTTTTACGGGAACGCTTGCAAACCGCACGCGCGAAGAAGCCGAAGCGCTGGTGGCTGCGCACGGCGGCAAAGCGGGATCGTCGGTCAGCAAGAAGACAAATTACGTGGTGGTCGGCGCGGATCCGGGTTCGAAATACGACAAGGCCAAATCTCTCGGTGTTTCCATCCTCGACGAGGCGCAGTTTGAGAAGCTGCTCTCGTCAAAGCAAAAGTAACGGTTGCAATTCCAACGTGGCGCGCGCGGAATTCTTCGCGCAGCCGGGAGGAGCGAAAGCACCATGGGCAGCGCACGAGAGATTACGCGCGAGGTGGAGAATTTCTACCGCGCGTACATGGATGTATTCAACCGCCAGGATGTGGTGCGCTATTCGCTTTTTGTCGAGCTTCCATACGCGCTGATTTCGGGCGAAGGCGGCTTGGTCGTCTGCACGACGGAAGCGGAACACGATCGCCTCTCGAACCAGCTTTTCGGCGATCTCAAAGCGCGGGGATGGGCGCGCTCGGATGTCGACCGCGTGCGTATTTCTCTTTACGCGGAAAATCACGCGCTGATCGTTTCCGACATCACGCGGCGGCGGGCGGACGGCTCGGTGTTGCAGAAAAACCGCTTCTGCTACACGGCGCGGCACAATGGAAATTCCTGGAAAATGATCGCGTATTCGCCTGTCGCGGACGGATTTCTGGGCCCCGGCAATTTTCCGCTATGAGCACTTATCGCGGCGAAGAAATCTCGCTTCATTGTGTCTACCTGAATCGATTCTGATCGAGTGCGGAGGCCGACCGTGCCCAAAGTGCGCTATCGAGTGGCGATGAGTTTGGACGGGTACATCGGCGGCCCGAAGGGCGAAATCGACTGGATCATCATGGATCCGGAAATCGACTTTGCCGCAATTATGAGCCAGTTCGGCACGCTGCTGGTCGGCCGGAAGACGTTCGAGACGATGGCGAAAGCCGGGCGCACAACGATGCCGGGGATGAAGACCGTCGTGATTTCGCGGACGCTCGAGCCAGCCAAACATCCCGAGGTGATGATCGTAGGCGAAAAGCAAAACGAGATGGTCGCGTCGCTTCGCAAGGGCCCGGGAAAAGACATCTGGCTCTTCGGCGGCGGGTCGCTATTTCGAAGCTTGCTCGAAGCGGGACTCGTGGACTCGGTTGAGGTGTCCGTAATGCCGGTGCTCCTTGGCGGAGGCGTTCCGTTTCTGGCGTCTCCGGCGAGCACAAAGAAGCTCGTGTTGACGGCCCACACAATCTACAAGAGCGGAATCGTCTCGTTGCAATACGCGGTCAAGTAGCCTCCGGCAAAGGTAGAAACAAGTAGTATCGCTTCCGTTACTAAGCCATAATCGCCCGCGCGATGGGTCTCATCCATGCGCTGAGGAACGCCACACGGGTCGCGAGAAGCATGCTCCCGGCTGAGCCTGAGCACTTCTTGCTGCTCCTGGGTGCGATTCTTCTCTACATCTCGCCGCGTCTTGCCTGGTGGAATTCCAGCCCGTCGCCAACGTGGGAGATCAGGAGGTGGTTGCCGTTTGTCACCGTTCTTGGACTTCCGCTAGAGTTTGCCGGAGCCGCGGCAGCCAGCGTCGTATTACTCCGCTGCGAACGGCCGGTGCGCAAGCTGATTCTCTTGGCGCTGCTACCGAGCGTTGCGAGTTTGATCGCGATTCCCAGCGTAGGGCTCTTCTACTTTTCGAACGAAATTGGACTATCGAATTATCTCCCGAACTCGATATTTGAGAGCAGCGAGGATTACTGGCGAGCGATACCGCATCTCCTGGACAACCTCGGCTTTGGGTTCCGCGTGGCCGTTGCCGGATTCCTTTGCGTCGCCTTGTTTGCGTTTCTTTACCGCCGTGGCCGACTCACACTGCCTATTCGACTCTCGGAATATTCGAGTCCCGTCGGTCCCATTGGCGAAGCGAGTGACGACCGCGAAATCGCGCAGTTTGGCTGGGCGATGGTGTTTCTCACGGCGCTGCTATATTTCGCGAACGGAGCCTTTGCCGCCATCTTCATTGCGTTCGGTGGGCGATTTCGAACCGATATGAATTTCGTGATCACACTTGGCACGATTTTCTCCGCCGCGGCGCTTTGCCTTTTCGTCTGGCTGGCTGTGGGGAAAAACAGGAGGGACGTTTTTCGAAGTGCGCTGGCACGTCCACGACTTCCGTATCTCGGCTTGGGGATTCTGATTCCGGCGGCGATCGCCTGCGTTTGGCCAACCGTCTCATTCTTGCAAGCGAGGATGGAATGGGGGAAGGCAGGAATCGGCCGGTTGGCGTCGCCCGACCCGCTGAACTACTTCGGACTTCCACCAGCAACATCCCTGCTATAGGTCGTAGGGGCCCTCATAGAGGAAATCGCGTGGCGCGGATTCCTCCAGCCGCGGATGATTCGGAGGTACGGGCTTGCCCGGGGCGTGTTGCTCGTTGGAATCGTGTGGGGCGCATTCCATTTTTTCGGCGACGCCAGCGGAATCGCAACGCTCAGCGGCTTCTCGGTGCGACTCTCGCGCAGGCTCATCGAGACCGTATCGCAGAGCTACGTGCTGGCCTGGTTGACGATTCGGGGAAGGTCGGTGCTTCCCGCAGCGCTCGCGCACGCCGTGTTCAACATGTTTGTTTTGAACGAGATGCCTGTCCACTCCTCGCTCTGGCTTTTGATCGCTTTGTGGGGCGCGGCCGGTATTGTGCTGTTCCGCTACTTTCCGCCGCAGCCGGATCAGGGAGAGCTCGCACATCCAGACTCGTCGCAGCTTGCCGAGACGGCCGAGGGTTCGACAACCGAGGTATAATGAAATCGGCGGGTGAGCCGGGTGATCGCCGGCCCCGAGAAATCGGGGCGGGAGGAAAGTCCGGACTCCAGTCGTGGTGAGCTCGCAAGGGCCGGCCACGGCAGGGCAACGCGCCTGGTAACGCCAGGGGGCTGCGAAGGCAGCCACGGAAAGTGCCACAGAAAAGAAACCGCCGGTGATGCTTGCACCTCGGCGGCAGGTTTGCGGAAAAACCGCGAGCCCGCCTCGCTCGGTCGAGCGCATTAGGCAAGGGTGAAAAGGTGGGGTAAGAGCCCACCGCCCGGATGGCAACATTCGGGGCACGGAAAACCCCGCGTGGAGCAAGGCCAAATAGGAGGGGAGGGCTGGCCCGGCCCGTATGCGTTCCGCTCGCAAGAGCGGTCGCTCTGACCCTCGGGTAGGCTGCTTGAGTCCCGGAGCGATTCGGGATCTAGAGGAATGATCGCCGCGTTGCGCGGCTCAAGCGTTCTGGTGCAAATCAGAATGACGGTCGCGTGGCGGACAGAATCCGGCTTACAGGCTCACCCGCCAATTTTATTGAGTGCACTCGCGGTATTTCGATCTGCGATTGCCACTGAATTGTCACGCGCTGATACGGATTCGCTAGCGTGTGATAGCCCCGCCAACTTCCCAACTTTCTGATGCGCCCCTGGCAACTTGTGCCGTTAGCGCGTGAATCGCAAAATATTCACAGGCAGGCTCGCCTTTACCGGCGCGCGACGGGAGCCAGCACGAGGTTGACAGTCCTCTTTTTCCGCTGAGCTCACGCGAGATCGAAGCGATCGGCGTTCATCACTTTTGTCCACGCCGCCACGAAGTCTTTCACAAACTTCTCCTTCGCATCCGCACACCCGTAGACTTCCGCGAGGGCGCGCAGCTCAGAGTTCGAACCGAAGATCAAGTCGACGCGCGTGCCGGTCCATTTGACTTGATTCGTTTTCCGGTCGCGCCCCTCGTACACGCCTTCCGAGCCATTCGTAAGCGGCTGCCATTGCGTACCCATGTCGAGCACGTTGACGAAGAAGTCGTTCGTCAGCGTTCCCGGCCTCTTCGTGAAGACGCCGTGTTTGGACTGCCCGGCATTTGCGCCGAGGACGCGCAGGCCGCCGACGAGAACCGTCATCTCGGGCGCCGTCAGCGTCAATAGTTGCGCCTTGTCGATTAGCAACTCCTCTGGCGAGATCGTGAACTTGGCCTTGAGGTAGTTGCGAAACCCGTCCGCGACCGGTTCGAGATAACCGAAGGACTCCACATCGGTCTGCGCCTGGGATGCATCCGTGCGCCCCGGCGTGAAGGGCACTTTTACGTCGTGCCCAGCAGCCTTCGCGGCCTTCTCGACCGCGGCACAGCCGCCGAGGACGATCAGATCGGCCAGAGAGACCTTCTTACCCTTCTTTCCCTTGGGTTGCGAGCTGTTGAACTTCTGTTGGATCGCTTCGAGGGACTTCAGCACCTTCGCCAGTTGCGCTGGCTGGTTGACCTCCCAGTCCTTTTGCGGCGCAAGGCGGAGGCGCGCGCCGTTCGCTCCGCCGCGCTTGTCGGAGCCGCGGAAGCTGGCGGCCGACGCCCA
>Ga0187780_10000303_pt1 | contig 37481 bp, 38 predicted proteins | sample 1015_Q2_SP10_20__FD_132429 | JGI IMG/M metagenome (GOLD analysis project Ga0187780, IMG submission 132429) | Tropical peat soil microbial communities from peatlands in Department of Meta, Colombia - 1015_Q2_SP10_20_MG | ecosystem: Environmental > Terrestrial > Soil > Wetlands > Peat | place...
AGAATTTTTTCGTCGAATCATGGTGGCCATCCATTCAAGGATTTATGAAAAAAGAGTTCGCTGGCGGTCAGCGGCGGTGTCGATTTTCGATTCGACACCCCCATATCCCTCAATCCCTCAATCGCTTGCGCAGAAAAAGGCGATCGTGGTGCCCAGCCTCGCTTGCTTTTTCAGCGGCGTGGAAACCTACGCGCCGCGATGCGAGTCTATCACGCCGGCGAACTCCCGCACGTGACGCCGGCGCTCGAGCAGTTCAACGATCTGAGAAATTTCTCCGATCGCCAGGCCGAGCTCCGAAGTCGCGGCGAAACATTCCGGCAGCAAGACAAACTCTCTTCGTGCGCGCTCGAGGCGCTCGCGCACGGTTCGCAAACGGATGGAAACGGCGGCCATTTGATCGGATCATCGCACGTCCGTGTACCCTCCGTGTACCTCCGATTGGCGGAACCGTGGTTTCCATCGGTTTCATAGGAATGTATTTTCAGCAAGTTGCGCGCGCTCAATAAGGCCCATGGGTTCGAATCCCACCCTCTCCGCCATAAATCCTTCCTTCGGTAATCCGTCACTGCTTCGCGTTTGGGCCAGGCTATAGAATCTGCCTGTGGTCCTGAGGCAAATCGAGCGCAAGGAAGTTTGCCTTGATGGAAAGGTGTACCAATGAGTCTTAGTCAGCTGGCACGTTCGCTGAAGGAGTCGGCCACTCTGAAATTGAACGAGACCGCGGCGCTTTTGCGCGAGAAGGGCGAACCAGTCATTCATTTGGGGGGAGGCGAGCCGAAGAGTAAGGCGCCGATCGATGCGGTGATCAACTGCACCTCTCTGCTCAATACGGGAGAAGTACGCTACACAGCCCCGGACGGGATTCCCGCGCTGAAGAAAGCGATCGTGCGCTACACCGAAGACCACTACAAGAAGGTCGTTCATGCCGGAAACATCATTACGTCTGGCGGGGCAAAGCAGGCGCTGATGGTCTTGCTGCACGCGATTCTGGACCCAAAAGAAGAGGTGGTTTTCCCGGCTCCTTATTGGGTGAGCTATCCGGAAATGGTGAAGCTCGCGGGAGGCGTTCCCGTGGCTGTCAAAGCGGAGGATGGAACTTTCTTCCCCACAGTGGATGAGATTACTGCCGCCGTCGGCTCGTACACCAAGGCGATCATCCTGAATAGCCCGAACAATCCTTCTGGAATCATGTACCCGAAGGAGTTCGTGCAGGAAATGGTGGAGTTCTGCGAGAAGAAGAGCATTTACCTGATCATGGACGACATCTATAACCGGCTAACTTTCGATCACAACAGCGCGCCGATCTGCTACGACTACATGAGGTGTTCTCTCGAAGAATCCAAGCTTGTGGTGATCAACGGCGTCTCCAAGATGTATGCCATGACCGGTTTCCGCATCGGCTGGGCCATCGCGAACCAGCATCTGATTTCGGCGATGGCGACGATCCAATCCCAGCAGACCTCCGGTCCATCCGCGCCTTCGCAGTGGGCGGCGGTCGGAGCGCTGAACGGAGTGCAATCCTCCGTGGAGAGCCTCCGCGTCACACTGGAAAACAATCGCAACATAATGATCGACCGGCTGAATGCCTTCGAAGGGATCAAGGTGCATAAGCCGGAGGGCACCTTTTACTGCTTCCCGGATTTCTCTGCCTATATGAAGGACTCGCAGAAACTTTCGGAATTCCTGCTCGAAAAGGTTCGTGTGGTGACGGTGCCGGGCAAAGAGTTTGGGTTCGAAGGGCACCTTAGGCTCAGTTATTGCGGTGCGGCGAAGGACATAACCGAGGGTATGGACCGCATCAAGTGGGCACTGGATCCGAATTCCGCGAATGAGTTGTACCTTGGCGATCACAAGCTCGTGAGGGACTGGCTATGAATATCTACCTCGACGTGCAATCTCCCGCGGTGAAAGAGGCCGGCAAACTGGCCAGCAACTATGGCTTGGCAAATCACGGCCTGGTGAATTTACGGCGCGCTTATTGGAATCTCCCTACGCCAGCGCTCTATGAAGAAGCCATATTCCGGTCCGAAGGGGCGCTGTCGCATCTTGGTCCGCTTGTTGTGAACACCGGAAAGCATACGGCGCGCGCGGCCGCGGACAAATTTGTGGTTCGGGAAGAATCCACCGAAAGCAAGATCTGGTGGGGAGAATACAATCGGCCCTTCACCAGCGAGAGTTTCAGCGCGCTCCTGACGCGTCTCCAGGGCTACCTGCAAGGCCGCGACGTTTTCGTGCAGGACTGCTTCGCGGGGGCTGATCCGGAATACAGCCTGCCGGTGCGGATCATCACGCAGAAAGCATGGCACTCGCTTTTTGCCCGCACCATGTTCCTGAAGATACGCAATACGGATGCGCTGCAGCATCACGTGCCGGAATTCACGGTGATCGCGGCGCCAGGCTTTCAGGCTTCGCCGATGACGGACGGCACGCGCACGGAGACCTTCATCATCCTGAACTTCCGGGAGCGTTTGGCGATTATCGGCGGGACGAGCTACGCGGGAGAAATCAAGAAGACGATTTTCACGGTGCTGAATTTCCTGCTGCCGCTGCAGGGGGTACTCTCGATGCACTGCTCGGCAAACGTTGGCGCGGAGGGCGATGTGGCCATTTTCTTTGGCCTTTCCGGCACGGGGAAAACAACGCTGTCGGCGGACCCGAAGCGCCACTTGATTGGAGATGACGAGCACGGCTGGAGCGACAACGGCGTCTTCAATTTTGAGGACGGGTGTTATGCGAAGGTCATCCGTCTTTCCGAAGATGCCGAACCGCAAATCTATGCCTGCACGAAGCGGTTTGGCACCGTGCTGGAGAACGTGACCTTCGATTGCGTCTCTCGCCACCTGGACCTAAATGACCAGAGCGTGACGGAAAACACCCGGGCGGCCTACCCGCTCTCCTATATTGCGAACCACCTCCCCGAGAAGCGCGCCGGCCACCCGAAGAACGTGATCTTCCTTACTTGCGATGCGTCGGGAGTGATGCCGCCCATTTCCCGGCTCACGCCCGATCAAGCCATTTATCATTTCATTTCGGGGTACACGAGCAAGATCGCGGGAACCGAGATTGGACTGGGCATCGAGCCGCAGATGACCTTCAGCACCTGCTTTGGCGGCCCGTTCATGGTGCATCATCCCCTTGCTTATGCAGAACTTCTGAAAAACAAGATACAGAAGCACGGCGCCCACGTCTGGCTGGTGAATACGGGATGGACCGGCGGTTCCTTTGGCGTCGGCAAGCGGATCAGCATACGGCACACCCGCGCGCTGCTCAATGCCGCGTTGAGCGGCTCGCTGCTAGGCGTCCCATATAAGAAGGACCCAGTGTTCGGCTTCGATATGCCCACGCAGTGTGAAGGCGTGCCCGCGCAGATTCTCGATCCCGCAAATACATGGCCGAGCCAAGATGAGTATTTTCAGAAGTACGACGCGCTCGCCGCGCGCTTCATCGAGAATTTCAAGCTAATGATGTCCGAGTGCCCGGAGCACATCCGCGAAGCTGGTCCGAAGCGCATCCATTCTGCCCCAGTGCGTTGAAACGTAGGTGAAACAAGTTAACAGTAATCGAGTCCCCCCTTCCCCCGGGGTTTTGTAACTTATTGGGAAGGAATATGTTATCGAAGGGGGTCGTCGATGTGAGAGAAACAAAGAACTTAGCGGATTTTGTCTCCTTAGAGAGTGGAAAAGAGAAAACGCACAGCGTCTCCAGGACATAGCAGTTTAGGTTAGCATGTTATTTACTAACTGTCAATTAAATTCAATGGTTTACTCTGTTTGCGGGCAATCATTTTTGTCGGGCCGAGTGATGGAACGCCTATTGGGTCTGCAAAAGAGGCCGCACGAGGCGGTGTTACCTTGTCATCGGCGCCTAGACGGGGACATGATAGCGATATGGAGGGAGCTGTATAGGTCGTGCGAGCGGCAAAATCACTCAAGGGAAAAGGAGTATGGTCATGATCGGGAATAGAAGAGTTTTGCTTACGCCGTTGTTGGCGGCGGTGGCGTTATTTGCCGGAGAAGGCGTGTTCGCGCAAAAGCCTGGGGCAGCTCCACAGTCACAGCCACCGCAGCAGCCGTCACAAAACATGCAGATACCGGCGACGAAGGACTCCGGTTCGAATCAGACGGTTCAACAGGCGCCGCCCAGCAAGCAAGAGAACAAGGCCATAAAGGCTTTCCGAGACACACCCGATGGCGACGCAGATAAGAAGATTCAGTTGGGCGAGGATTTCATCAACACTTACCCGCAGAGCCGCTATCGGCCGGAAGTTGTGAACTGGCTCGCGCGGGCCTATCTGGTCAAAGGGCAAGTGGAGAAGTTGCAGGCGGAAGGTGACAAAGAGATGGCGTTGACGCCAAGCAACCCGGTCTCACTGGCGGTTCTTGGTTCTAACCTCTCTCGCGCGGTGACTCCCAGTACCCCGAATATGGAGAAGTACCTCGACCAGGCAGAAGCCTATTGCAAGAAATCGTTGGACGTTGTGGCCACTGCGAAAAAGCCCGATGACCTGTCCGATTCCAAGTTCGCGGAAGCAAAAAACCAGACCTCGTCCGTGGCCTATAGCGGGCTCGGGACTGTGGCATTCCGGCGGCAAAAGTATACAGATGCCATTTCCGACCTGGATCAGGCGGTGAAACTGGGTGGGAATACCGATCCGGTGAACTACTACCTGCTTGGCAAGGCAAATGAAGCCGCGACGAATTATGACCAGGCATTAGCGGCATATACAAAATGCGCCGCGATTCCAGGGGGAATGCAGTCGGCATGCCAGTCGTCGATCAGTGACGTGAAGGCGCACGGGGCGGTTCTGCCGAAATAACATTCTTGTGGCGGAGGGGTAAGTCGTCGAACTGCCGCTTTCTCCGTCGCGGCATTCAAGGCAGAGGATAGGAATCGGGAAAGCCCGTAACCAGGAACTTGCCTTCAGACGTACGCTCCAGTGAGGGTGCGTAGAGCCCGAGGCATTCACGCCGCCACCACATGCCGGTGGCGCGCTTAGTGGCGAGATCGCTAAACCAGTATTGCCAGAGGACGGCGCGCACTTGCTTCGGCGGATTCTCGGGAAACGGATTCGAGGCGAACAGCGAAAGCACGTCTGGGTCATTGGCCAACAGAAGCTGTTCAGCGCGAAGCGTCCAGGGATATTCTCTCCACTCGCCGAGCGAAGCGAACCACAAATTCCAGTCAAAGCGCGGCTGATACGGCGCGTAAATCCGCGGCGCCTGAGAAGGATCTTGCGGCTTGTTGCGGAACGGATAGGCTGTCCACTTCACGCCATCGTCGGAGCCCTGAAATTCGACCTCGTAGCGTTTCCAGGTCATGCGACCGAAGAGACCGTAGTGATCGGCGATGCGAAACGGGGCAAGGACGGCGACGGGTTTCGCAGGGAGCGGCACATCCCGAAGGACCTGCGTGAGCAGTAGAAAAACGCAGGCGTAGAGAAGCCAAGCCAAGAGAAAGGCAACAAGCCAAAGATAGGACGCGGAGACAATCTGACGAACTTGCGTGGCCATGGGCGGAACTGAGCTGTGCGGTGATTCTTTAGCCGATGGTTCAACAGAGGTCGAAGTCGCGGAGACCTCCCCGGAAAGTGCGAGTTTGACCAACTCTTGCTGCGCGCTCAGAGGAGGTCGCTTCAGGTTCTCTCTTACCGGGATGGCCCAGTGTTTTGGTAAGAACCACATTAGAAAACGATCATCCAGCAGCAAGAAGCCAAGCGACAAGACGATGTAGTTCAAGAAGGCGTAGTTAGCGGTCAGAATGATATTGATCTGAAGAAAAGTGACGACGCAGAAGCAGAAGATCCGGAAACGGCGTGGAAGAAAGAGCATCCACACGAGCAGAAGCTCCACAACGAGCGTAAACGCCGCAGCAGACGCGTGGAACCAGTGCGGTAGATGCTGCACATACCATCCGATCCAAGTGGGCAAAGGGCCATTTTGGTAATACTCATCCATGGCGGTCAGGTCGCGCCAGGAAGGGTCGCCGCCAAAATACTTGGCGATTCCCGATTCAAAGTAGATCGAAAACCACAAAAGTTGCAGCAGGAACAGGCTGGCACGCGAAGGAGGCTCCGAAACGCCCCAGCCGGGATGGAATCCGCGGGGAGCAAAGAAAAAAGAGATAAAGCCGGCGGAGAGAAGCATGCCGTCCGATTGATAACTGGAAAAATCCTGAGCGGCGGCAATAAAGGAAAGAAAAAGGACAAAGCAGATCGCGAGCATTCCGCGCGGCCAGAGGTTCAAAAAGAGCAGCAGCGAAGCGATCATGCCGATCCAGCAAAGTGCCATCAGCGCGCGGTCACTGCTGCTCAGCCAAAGCAGCGTGGGCGCAAACCAGTAACGCGACGAACCAAAATACTGGGTGACGGTGCGCAGATACTCTCCGGCAGGAAGAAGGCCGACCGGGCCGAGCAGGCCGCGAATCTGGAACACGAGAGAATAGAAAACAGAAAAATAGATGAAGCCCAGCGCGCGAAGAAAGAGCCAGCGCGGCAACAGATAGCCCGGAGGTCCTACAGGTCGTGGGCCAGCGAACCAGCGGAGAAAGTTCGGCACCCAAGGATTCATCGAGACAGATGATAGCGCGAGGCGACACGTTCGCGTGTGGCGGCGTGGGATTATCCAGACGTTCGCGAGGCGAGAAGAAGCTACGGCTTTGGTGTGGGCGAGTTGGGAATGTGGAGAGAGCAGGTGCCGTCTTCACAGAGCGAGGAGTTCCAACGATAGCGATTGCGGGCAACCCAGCCGTAGACCTTTGCGGCTAACCAGCGGATCCCAGGAACAAGGAGAAGCCAAGCAACCAGATTCCAGCCAGGAAGAAGCATGCCGATGTGCGCCCAGGCTTCCGCGCCGCTCCAAACATGGCCTTGCGGATCAACCGCCTGCATCCAGCGCAGGGCTGCTTCGCGATCGACTTGGGGAAAGCGCGCTTGTGCGGCGGCGTCGTGAAGGTCCAGCAACTCAATTCGCTGATGCGGGTCAAATCGCCGCAGGCGCGCAACGCTGGCGCGGCACAGGCTGCAGGAGCCGTCGTAAAGGACTGTGAGGTCCGGCATGTTCGTTCCCTGCGGGGGCCTCCTATTCTATTGGATTCGCCGGCGTGTGCCAGGGGCACAGTCAGGAGGTTCCTGTAGGGGGGTCTCCCAGCAGGCAGATTGTCGATTCGCTTGGGCTGGAGAAACAAACGTGGGCTCTTGAGCGTCTTACGGCCAGGCCAAACTCTGTCCGGCCTGGGGGATATTGTGGACAAACTCACGCTGTCGGTGAACGGCGCCACGCAGGTTGTTTCGGTAGCGCCGGAAATGGCGCTCCTGTTTGTATTGCGAAATGAACTGAAATTGACGGGGCCCCGCATGGGATGCGGAATGGCGCAGTGTGGCGCGTGCGCCGTCCCTGCAGAGGCGAAGAGAACCCAAGACCCAGGTTCACACACCGAACATGGGGCACCTGTGAAGAAACCCCAAGACGCGCCCTTGAAAAGCAAAGGGTCTGGCACCCGGCTGAATTCTGCTCAGAGAGTTGGGCGCCCGCGCAACTTTTTCGGTGAGCCGGGGTTGGGGACGGGAACTGCAGGTGGGGCCTGGGTGTGTCACCTTCCGCAGCGTTTGGGCCTCCCTGCCGGAGAAAGCGGCTAACTCGCCTGGCCGTGGATCAGTAACGACAATCTGGAGGATGAACATGAAACGACTCATCGCCATGATGGTGAGTGCGGTGGCGCTACTGGTGTGCGCAGCAGTGGTCCATGCCCAGGACACATTGGTGCCCGCCGGAACGCTTCTGCAATGCACGATGGACGAACCCAACTTCTCTTCGGCGACAGCGGCGGTAGGCGACCCCGTGTTGTGTCATCTGCGGACGCAGCAGGAGTTCGGCAAACCACTGTTTCCGCGAGGGAGCATGCTCGGCGGGCACCTGGAGGAAGAGAAGGAGCCCGGACATTTTGTGGGAAAGGGCTACCTGAAGATCACGTTCGACCGGGTAATCCTGCCGAACGGGGATTTGCCGGTTCCCGCGAAGGTGATCCAGGCTCGTGGCTACAAGGTGGATAAGCAAGGTTCGATCGACGGCAAAGGCCACGCGACCCGAGACGTGGTGGAATGGATGATTCCGCCACTCTGGCCCTGGAAGGTGGTTAGCTTGCCGTTCCGGGGACCAAGGCCGACGCTGAAGGGCGAAGAGCCGCTGGAGTTGCGATTGATGGATGACATCATGATTCCGCAGCACGTAGCGCAGGCGCAGGTCATGCATCCCGATCGTCCGGCGACAGCGATCATCACGCGGCCAAGCGCTTACACTGCGCCCGCCACGCAGACTCCTGCGGCCCCGCCTCCGGTGGCACAGCCTCCGGAAGAAGAACAGCCTCCCAATCCGATGCATTTGGCCGTGGTGAAGACGGTGAAGGTCTCGGACATGGCGGAGGTGGCGAACAGTAATGCTGACATCCCGCAAGGCAGCGAGCGCTTCACGATTCTGGTGCTGAAGTCCAACCAGATCGTGGAAGCAGTGAAGTATCACCGGGAAGGCGACTACTTGATGGTCGAGGACCCGCAAGGCCGGACGGGGTCGGTGCAGGTTAAAGATGTCGATTGGCGGAAGACATCGGAGATGACGGCAGAGGTGCGTTCGGTGGACACGCCAGCGATGGCGCGGCAAACGTACTGAAGCGCAGAATCTGAGGGGATTTGAAGGCATTTGACGGAAGCTGTTGCGAGTGGCGACGGCCCGAGATGGGTGTGCAAATGGAGTGCGGCTTGCCGCCGCTTTAACGGTCAAGGCGCAAGCAACGCTCGCAAAAGTGGGAGCTGGGTTCCCGCAGTCCAATGCAACGCGGACTAGGACGGCTTTTTGTGGGCCGGCGTCTTCGCGGCGGTGCCGAGTTCGCTGAGCTTGTCTTCGGCCATGGCTCTGTACGGGCTGTCGACGGATGCTGCTTCAGTGAAGGCCTTCGTGGCTTCGGCGGTTTTCTTCAGATTTAGGTAGGCGAATCCGAGCCGGTATTGATTCCTGGCGTAGAGTCCGGCGTTGGATCTTAGCAGAGTGCTGGCTTTGGAAAGGCTATCGACGGCTTGCGCACTCTGTTTCTTCTGAAGACTGACCTGTCCTTCGCTGCTCAGAGCCCATCCCTTCTGGATGGTGATTTTCTTTTGCCATTCCTCGTCGGAGATGTTGTCCGGTTTCTTGAGCGTGTCTGCGAGCGAAACGGCCTTCTTGGCGTACGTATCGGCCTTGTCGAGTTGCTCGCCTCTCTCGCTGTAATCGTCGGCAAGAAGCAGGAGGACGTCGATGTTGTCCGGATCCTTGGCTAATACGCCGTTGGCCACCTCCAGCATCTTTGGACGATTTTGCGCCTGCAAATAAGCGGTAGCGGCAACAGCGAGGGCTTGTTCGGATTCGGGTGTGTTCGGATACATCTTGGAGAAGCGCACGAGGTAATCGGCTCTTTTGGCAGGGTCTTTGGCGTTGTAGGCGCCGCCGATGAGAGCCTCTTCGACGTAGTCCTCATCATCCCTTAGAGAAACGAGCTTTTCGGTGCGGATGCGGGACCAATCGTCGGGATTTGTACCCTCCGGAGGAGGAGCGGCCTTGTAATTAGCGAGGATCGAGTTGGCCTTCTCGCCGTAGGTGAAGAGCTTGGTGTGGTCGCCCTTCTCCGCAGCCGCGCGCACCATATTGACGGCGTTGACATAGTTGTTCGGATCCAGAGCAAAAAGCTTCTCACCGTATTCGAAGGCTTTTTCGTATTGCTTGGCGTTGAGGTAGTAATTGACGTACTGCTCGTCAGCGACAATCTGAAAATCGGGGTCGGGATTGGATTTGGCGAAGGTATCGATCAAGGCGAGCTTTTGAGAAGGATCGGCCGCATTGATGGCGTTGAGCTGATGATCGGCGTCCGATCCGGCAGGAATCATTACGTTCTTGCCAAGTTGTGCCTTGCAAGCGGGAGCGAGGGATGCGGAGAGCAACAACAGGGCAGTAAGAATTCGAGTGGACGACATACTTACCTCCCATGGAGTGAAAGCAGCGGAGCGAGGAACTCTTACGTCAAATATAGTGCGCGGCAGAGCGGGGCGCAACCGTTTCGCAGGCCGGATACGCCGGCGGACTGGCACATTTGACCTGGTAAGGGAGAGCGCGAGAACATCGTAGGTTTGGGGCGGAGCGTCCAGGATGATCTGGTGTTGCGCTCAGGGTGGACTGGGCCCCACGCGTCTAGCAAGACTGAAGATTTTGCTGTTGTGGAGAAAAGGGAGAACAACGAATGAGAAAAATGAGTCAGGTGCGCCGGGGTGTGTGGTCGCCGGGAGTGATGCTCGTGTGTGCCATGTTGCTGGGCAGCGTGATGATTCTGCGCGCGGATGAGCCGTATGCGCGGAACAAGGACTACGATTTGCAGCATTCGAAAGTAGCGCTGCGGTTTGACCTGGACCAGAAGAAAGTCATAGGGGACGTGACGCACACGGTGTCGCCGGTGCGCGAGGGCGCGGACAAGATTGTTTTCGATTCCGTTGGACTGCAGATCCAGAGCGTGCGGGTCAACAAGAGCGACGCGAAATTCTCGACGACCGCGGACAAATTGATCGTGGACCTGCCGAAGGCCGGCAAGATCGGTGAGAAGTATGAGATTGAGATCAAGTATGAGGGCAAGCCGACGAAGGGTTTGTACTTCATCTTGCCGGACAAGGACTATCCGAACCGGCCAAGGCAGGTGTGGACGCAAGGAGAATCCGAGGACACGCGGTATTACCTGCCGACGTACGACTACCCGAATGACCGGCTGACGACGGAGACAATCCTGACCGTGCCGGGGGATTGGCTGACGGTTTCGAACGGGAAGCTCATCAGTACGACCGATGCAGGCAACGGAATGAAGACGTGGACGTGGCGCGAGTCGCTGCCGAGTTCGACGTATCTTTTCACCGTGGTGGCCGGCGAATTTGTGGAGGTGAAGGACAGCTGGCGGAATATGCCAGTGACGTATTACGCGCCGAAGGACCGCGGCGACCGGTTGGCGCCGAATTACAGCCGCACACCGGCAATGATCGACCTCTTCAGCCGGAAGCTAGGCGTGGACTACCCATGGGAAAAGTACGCGCAGAGCATGGTGGATGACTTCGTGGCGGGAGGCATGGAGAACGCCAGCGCGACCACAAACACGTCAAGCTCGCTGCGTCACCCGAAGCTCGTGCCCGAGTACCCGACGGATGAGGATGGATTGATTTCTCACGAATTGGGGCATCAGTGGTTTGGCGACCTGGTCACGACCAAGGACTGGAAAGACATCTGGCTGAACGAGGGATTTGCCACATTCATGGAGACCATCTGGACCGAAGCGCACTACGGCAAGGACGAGGCGGATTCGGATCGCTGGAGTGCGGCACGGCAGTGGTTCCAGATGAGGAATCTCTATTCCAGGCCGATTGTACGGCATGACTTTGACGATACCAGCGAGTTCGATCAAAACGTATACACAAAGGGGGGCTGGGTGCTGTACATGCTGCGGCACCAGCTTGGCGAAGACGCGTTCTACGCTGGGTTGAAACACTACCTGGAAGTGAATCGGGGAAAGAACGTGGTGACAGCGGATTTGATCAAGGCAATCGAAGAGGCTACGCACACGGACGTGGATCAGTTCTTCGATCAGTGGGTCTATGGGGCAGGCGCGCCGAAGTTTGAGGTCAGCTACACCTACGACACCGAGAAGAAGCAGGTGTCGATGACGGTGAAGCAGACGCAGAAGGTGGAAGGGGCGGTGGGATTGTTCCGCGTGCCGGTGGACGTGGAGATTACGAATACAACAGGACCCAAGCTGTATCCGATCGTGGTGTCCAAGGCAGAGGAAGTGTTTACTTTCCCGTCGGAAACGGCGCCTCAGATGGTTCTTTTCGATAAAAGTACGCAAGTGCTCAAGTCCTTGGAGTTCAAGAAGGACAAGAAGGAGTGGGTGTACCAACTCAAGAACGCGAGCGAGCTGGCAGACCGAGCCGATGCAGCGGTGGCTCTCGGCAAGATGAAAAGCGATGACGAGGCAGCGGCCGCGCTGGGCGAAGCTCTACGGAACGACAAGACACGAGGCGTGCGGGAAGCGGCTGCGCAATCGCTGGGAGAATTGGGCACGCCGGCTGCGGCGAAGCAGTTGCTGAGTGCCCTGGACGAAGTGAAAGAGCCGGAGCTGCGCTCGGCCATTGTGCAGGCGCTCGGATCGTTCAAAGAAAATGCGGACATTACGGGGAAGCTCGAGTCCATTGCGAAGAATGATCCCTCGTTTCGTGCGCAGGCGGCTGCTTTGGCCGCGATTGGACGGATGAAGTCGCCGAAGGCGTACGAAATTCTGACCGCGGCGGTGAACGGGGATTCGCCGGATGGCATCCTGCGCAATGCAGGGCTGCGCGGGTTCGGACCGCTGGGAGACGATAAGGCGGTGCCACTGCTGAGGGAATGGGCTTCGCCGGGAAAAGAAATCAACTCGCGACAAGCGGCCATCAGCAGCCTGGCGCGACTGGACAAGAACAATAAAGAGATCACCAACCAGATTGCAGGCTATCTGAGCGAGCCTCATTTCCCGGTGCGGATCTCGTCCGTCTTTGCGCTTGGTTCACGTGGCGACGCTTCCGCAATTCCCGCGCTGGAGGCGCTGCTGAAGAGCAATGATCTGAGCATCGAGATGACTCCCATGATCAAGTCGCAGATCGAGCGGCTGAAAAACCCGGGGAAGGGCGGACCCGGCGGAATGATGGGCGAGGAGCCGACGGAAGAGGCGGCTGCGAAGGGCGGAGAAGATCAGCGGCTGAGCCACTTGGAACAGTTGGTGGAAGAGATGAACCAGCGGCTGAAGACGATCGAATCGCGCTTGCCGCCTGGGCCGAAGTCGTAGGGACTACGGCTCCGAAAGAAGAATGCGCAGATCGCGCAGATTGTTGCCGGTCGGGCCCGTGACGATGGCGTCGTCCAAGCGAGAAAAGAACGTGTAGGCATCGCTTTGCTGGCAGGCGTGCTGAGGGTCCAGGCCGAGCGACTTTGCCTGTGCGAGAGTGTCTCCATCGGCGACGGCTCCTGCGGCGGGGCTGTTGCCATCCATGCCGTCGGTGCCTGCGCTGAGCACGGTGATTTTGCGGCCGGCGATTCTTTCCACACAGGCGAGGACGAAAGCGGAATTTCGTCCGCCTGTGCCATTGCCGGTCACGGGCGAGCTCACCTCTCCATCTGCAATGACGGCCACGCGCTGGCCGGGATTTTCACGCTGCCAGGCGTCCAATTGCGAGAGCAGATTGCCGGCGGCCTTCCCCACAGGCCAATCGTCGGTGGAATTGTCGCAAAATGCCAGGTAGCCGTGCGCTTCCACCGCGTGGTGCGCGGCGTGGAAAAGATCGTCCATCCCAAGCAGCAATTCGAAATGAGCATTGGCAAAGGCCGGATGGCCCGGTTTGGGCGTTTCGGGCATGAGGCTGGCCTCGAGCCAGCGTTGCAGAGCTTTGGGGAAACGCTGCGATAGATGATAATCCCCAAAAATACGCTGTACGTCGGCGATTGTGGTGGGATCGGGAAGAGACGGGCCGGAGGCGAGAGCAGCCTCTTTCCCAACGGGGACGTCGGTCACAGCGAGAGTGATTTTCTGCGCGGCACCCGCCGCGAGAGCGAGGCGGCCTCCTTTCACAGCAGAAAAGTGACGGCGCACCGTATTCATGGCGTCGATGGGCGCGCCGCAGGTGACCAGCGCGCGGTGAACCTCTTGGACATCGTCCAGGCTCAAGGAAGGATCGAGGGGAAGTTCGACGAGAGCCGAGCCGCCGCCGGAAAGCAGAAAAACAACCAGAGTGTTTGAGTCACAGGTTCGAAGAATACGGAGGATCTCTTCCGCGGCGCGCAAGCTATCGGCGTTCGGAATCGGGTGGCCGCCGACGAAGCAGGTGAGGTGTGGAACAAGCGTCGCGGGTTTCGTGGGCGCAGAGACGACACCTTCTATCGCCATACCCGCGGGCAGGACATTCAGGAAGCCTTGAACCATGGCATGAGCGCCTTTGCCGATGGCAATAACGACGACGCGAGAGACACTGGTCAGGTCCAAAGAGGCCGAAGGGAGAATGAGACGAGAGTCTTCGAGCGCTAGTTTGCGCTCCATCACGGAAGAAATATCGATAGAGGAGAGAGTGTGGCGGAAGATGTCGCGGGCGATTTGTTTGGTGGACAGCATAGGGGAAGTCGTAAGTACTAAGTTTTCAGTTCGGGGGCAGAAACCAAGCTCCTACAGGTAACAGCATAGGTTCGTTACTGTTTCTTGAGAAGGTCCGGATTGAGCATGTTGGGCGGTCGCTGCCCATGGAAGAGAGCCACTACGTTATTGGCCGCCATGACCGCCATTTTGGTGCGCGTTTCCAATGAGGCGGAGGCCAGATGCGGGGCAAGAACAACGTTGGGACGCTTCAGACCCGGGTGGATGAAGGGCTCATTTTCGTACACATCGAGAGCCGCGCCCGCGATTTTGTTGTTTTCGAGAGCGGCGACGAGAGCAGCCTCATCTACCACGGGGCCGCGGGAAGTATTGATGAGAAATGCGGTGGGCTTCATGCGGAAGAACTTGGGAGCGTCGAACAGGGCGCGCGTTTCCGGAAGCAGGGGTACGTGAAGGCTGATGAAATCGGAATCCGCGAGAAGAGAGTTCAAATCGCGATATTCGGCATTCACGGAGTTTTCGACGTCCTCGGGCGCGCGAACCGCGTCCGTGTAGATCACCTTCATCTGGAAACCCGAGGCGCGGCGGGCCACGGCGCGTCCGATGCGGCCGAAGCCGACGACTCCCAGCGTCTTGCCCCAGACGTCCGCACCGCAAAACTGATCGAGATTCCAGCCCTTCCAACTGCCGGAACGAGCAAGAGATTCACCTTCGGCGAGGCGGCGGGCGACGGCAAGGAGCAGCGTCCAGGCAAAATCGGCGGTGGTTTCATCGAGAACGCCCGGAGTATTGGTGGCGACAACGCCTCGCTTGGTACAGGCGTCCACATCGATGTTGTCGAAGCCGACGGCCACATTGGCAACGATGCGGAGCTTGGGAGCGGCCCGCAGTAGTTCGTCGTTGATTTTTTCCGTGAGAAGACAAACGAGGCCCTCTCTGTCCTTGACTCGCCGGAGAACCTCATCGCGCGAAGGCCGTTCGGATTCGGACCAATACTGCACATCGCAATTGGCGTCTAGGATTTTTCTGGCTTCTTCAAATAAAGGATGGGTCGAATAGACTTTCGGTTTCGGCATTCGCGGGCCTCAAGATTTGCTGGCCATCTACACTAACACAGCTAAAGGAAGCGACGAGGATGGGCCTTGCCACTATGCAGTGTGGGTTACTATAGTGAAGTCGTGAACCCACCGCGCGCATTGCTTTCCCCCTCTTTGGTTCGTGAAATGAAGTCCCTTCTGGGTCCGGCGAACGTTTTGGACAAACAAGAAGACCTTCTGTTGTATGAGTTTGACGGGTCCGTGGAAAAGGGCAAGCCGGACCTGGTGGCCTTTCCGCATACGACGGCGGAAGTTTCTCAGATTGTGAAACTGGCGGCGCGGCACGAGGTTCCAGTGGTGGGTCGCGGCGCCGGCACAGGACTTTCCGGGGGCGCACTGGCACGCAGTGGCGGCGTGATGATTGTTTTCGCCCGCATGAACAAGATTCTGGAGATTGACATTGAGAACCGGCGAGCGGTGGTTCAGCCGGGAGTGGTAAACCTGGATATCACGCGAGCGGTCGAGCACGCGGGACTGCATTTCGCCCCCGATCCTTCAAGTGCCAAGTCCTGCACGATTGGCGGCAACGTGGCGGAAAACGCAGGTGGACCGCACACGCTGGCATATGGAGTCACAACGAATCACATTGCGGCTCTCGAACTGGTTCTGCCGGACGGCGAGATCGCCCGCGTGGGAAGCAAGCATGGCGATGTGAGCGGGTACGACCTATGCGGGTTGTTTGTGGGAAGCGAAGGGACGCTGGCGCTGGTCACCGAAATTACGGTGAAGCTGGCGCGCCGTGCGGAGGCGGTGAAGACGCTTTTGGCGATTTTCGAAACGATTGAGGACGCGTCAGAAGCGGTGGTGGAAATTACGGGGAGCGGAATCACGCCAGCAGCTTGCGAGATGTTGGACGGATGGACGCTGCGAGTGGTGGAAGACTACGTTCACGCCGGATATCCACGCGACAGTGGAGCAGTGCTCCTTCTGGAAGTGGAGGGACTGAAAGAAGCAGTGGAGGGGCAAGCGGCTGCGATTAAAAATGTCTGCGCGAAGTGCCGCGCGCGGGAAGTCCGCGTGGCGAAAGACGACAGAGAGAGAGAGCTGCTTTGGAAGGGCCGGAAGAACGCGTTTGGAGCGCTGGGGCGCGTGGCGCCGAGCAACTACGTGCTGGACGGCGTGATTCCACGCTCGAAACTGCCGCAGGCGCTGGAGCGAATCAAGGCCATCGGCGAGAAAAACGGATTCAATATCGGGAATATTTTCCATGCCGGCGATGGGAACCTGCATCCGATTGTTCTGTACGATCCCCGGGATACGGCACAATTCGAGAAGGCCATCGCCGCCGCAAGGGAGATCATTCGTGCGTGCGTAGAAATGGGCGGGGCGCTGACGGGCGAGCACGGCGTCGGAATGGAGAAAAGCGAATTGATGGACTGGCTATTCAGCGATGCGGATTTCGCGTTGATGCGCCGGGTTCATGATGCATTTAATCCGGATTGCTCGCTGAATCCAGGAAAAGTCTTCCCTTTGAACAAGGGGTGCGGAGAGATTCGAATCAAAAGCAAAGAAGTGGTGGGTGCGCAGGTATGACTGTGGCGGCGAACGTGGCCGGCCGTTTGGCGGATGCGATCGGGGCGAAGCGGGTCGTTTTCGCCGCGGAAGAGTTGGCCACTTACGAGATCGATGGGCTGATGCCGAGCACCATCGTGCGGCCGTGTTCAGCGGAAGAGGTGGCGGAAACAGTGCGGTTTGCCGTGGCAGAGAAACTGGCGGTGCTGCCACTCGGGTCTCGCAGCAAATGCGATTTGGGAATGCCTCCGACGCAGTACGACATTGCGTTGGACATGACGGGCCTGCGGAGCATTGCGCACTTCGATGCCGGCGATCTGACACTGAGCGTTGATGCGGGAATGCCGTTAAGAGAGCTTGAAGTTTATTTGAAGCAGAGGAGACAGTTTTTGCCACTGGCCGTTCCTTGCTTCGAAAGCACGACGGTGGGTGGAAGTGTCGCATCGGGAATCGATTCAGCATTGCGGCTGCAATATGGTTCGGCGCGCGATTTTCTGATTGGAGCGGAATTCATCGACGGCACGGGGCAGATTTGCAAGAGCGGCGGGCGCGTGGTGAAAAATGTCACAGGATATGACCTGCACAAACTGTTGATTGGCTCCCTGGGAACTCTGGGCGCCATCACTCGGCTGAATTTCAGGACCTTCCCTTTGCCCGCAGCCTTTGGCGGACATGTGGCGGGATTTGCCAGAAGCGAGACCGCCCTGGCTTACAGAAGAGCGGTGGAGAAGAGCGGGCTACCTCTATCCAATCTGGAGGTGCTCAGCTCCGGCGTGGTGGAAATGATTCGCGCCATCCTGCAGAGGTCGGGCGAAAACGTTCCAACGGAATTGGAACACACGGATTGGTGCGTTTATAGCTCCTTAGAAGGGGATGAAGAAGTAGTGCGGCGAATCGGAGCCGAACTGGAGAGGATCGGGCGCGACACGGGCGCTGTGTTCCACAGAATTCTGGGGACGGCTGAGGATGAATCGCTTGGGGGAATGTTGCGTGAGTGTTTTGAATGGCTGCGGTTGGCGTCTCCGGCTAACGTGATTTGCCGGGTCGTTTTGCCAGAAGTGAAGTCAGTGCTACTCGACGGACTATTGCGTTTGGCCGAATCAGCCACTTTGCGGGCCGCGCTGCTGGTGCGGGCCGCGGGAATCGTCTACTTCGCCGTGCTTGCAGAAGCCGAGGATGAATCGGCGATGGAGTCGCTGCAAAAGGTCGTCGCCGGGGCCAGGACATTGGCTGAAGCGGAGAACGGCATTGCCACACTGCTACACGCTCCACTGGGAGTGAAACAAAGCACTGCCCGGATGAAAACAGCCCGTATGGAATCGACGCTGCAGCAACGTGTGAAGCAGGCCTTCGACCCGTCCAACGTCTTTGCGCCCGGCCGCGTGGTGGGAGGAATTTAGGGTTGGCCACGGCGCAAACCATCCCGGGGACAATTCCGGCCTATGAGGATTACACGCGGTGCGTGCACTGCGGGTTATGCCTGAACCATTGCCCGACATACCGCCTGTGGCAATTGGAAGCGGATTCGCCACGAGGGAGGATCCGGCAGATGATCCTGGTGAAGGAAGGCCAAGTGCCGCTGTCCAGCGGATTCGTCGATCACATCGACAAATGCCTGGATTGCCGGTCGTGCGAGTCCGCGTGTCCCTCCGGTGTGGAATATGGAAAGCTGGTGGAGCATGCGCGGGCGCTCATCGAAAACGAGTATCGACGTCCCTTGTTTAGTCGCACTGTGAGGCAGTTTGTTTTCGAGAAACTGCTTCCGAATCCCAGGCGTATTGCTGCAGCAGCCAAACTGCTGCGCTTTTATCAGCGTTCCGGCTTGCAGTCGGCCGCGCGCGCGACGGGCGTGTTGAAACTCTTGGGGCTGAAGGAGCGGGAACGCTTGCTGCCACCCATCGACGATCCATTTTTCTTCGACAAATTGGGCAAGGCTTTTTCCGCCAAGGGCGAGCGGCGCGCGCGGGTGGCATTCTTTGCAGGGTGCATCGCGAATGTGACGTTCAGCAAGTTGAACGAAGCGACGATTCGAGTGCTCACTGCAAATGGCTGCGAGGTCATTGTGCCTGATGAGCAGTCGTGCTGCGGGGCACTTGCAGCTCACGCCGGAGTGCGCGAAGCGGCAAGACAGCTGGCGCGGAAAAATATGAAGGCTTTTGGTGGACTGGAATTTGACGCGATTCTGACCAACGCGGCGGGTTGTGGTTCAACGCTGAAGGAGTACGACCATCTCTTCACTCCAAACGAGCCGGAACACGGTGCAGCCGTGGCATTTCAAAACAAGGTGAAGGATGTGACCGAGTTTCTGGCCACGCTGGGCTTATCGGCGCCCCTCAAACCCATTGCGGAGTGCGTGACTTATCAGGACTCGTGCCACTTGCTGCATGGCCAGAAGGTGAAAGAGGCGCCTCGTCAGTTACTGAGAGCAATTCCGGGCGTTGAATTTGTGGAGTTACCTTATTCGGACATCTGCTGCGGCTCCGCCGGGGTGTACAACGTGACGCAGACGAAAGCTTCGTTGCAATTGCTGACGGAGAAGATGGCGTTCGCCAAAGCCACAGGCGCAAAGTTGATCGCCACCGCAAATCCGGGCTGTTTGCTGCAGATGCGGGCCGGCGTTGAGATGCATGGGACGGGTCAGGAAGTGCTGCACGTGGTGGAACTGCTCGACCGAGCGATTGAATCGTAGGTTGTTCCTGCACAACCATAAAGAATCGGGCTACCGTTCGCCAATCAAGTAGCGGCAGCCTTTCGGGCCCATGATGGCGGAATGAACGGCGTTTGCGGGAACGTCGCAGCGCTCGCCTTCCCTGTACGTGTTCGCCTTACCATCCATCGTCAGAGTGATCTCTCCGCGCAGAACGATGTGCGCCGTTTCCACAGGATGCGTGTGATCTCCGTATCTCGTATGGGGCCCATCTTCCCAGACATAAGTGTGAGAAAAGCCTTCGCGGCGGAGCTGGGCGGCGACTTCGCTTTCGTTCATGGCAGGAATTCTAGCGCGTGGCGGCACGCTGCGAAATGCCTCCAGAGACGGCGACGCCCTCCCTGCAGAAATGGGGGTTGCTGCAGAAAGGGCGTACCGTCTTCAGGAGAGAAGATCGTTTACAGCAAGAGCTTAGTCGTTCGGGGGCGGAGTTGCTCCTTCCGGAGGAGGCGGTGCTCCTCCCATGCCGCGCCGGGCGAGGTTGCGCAAGTTCGCCTGTTTCACCGTGTAGTCTGACGGGACAGTGAACAGTGAAGCAGCAGGCTCCGTGCGTTGAATATTGGTCAAGGTATAGGTGGTTTCACCGAGACGCGGATCGTTTCGAACGATCTTGACGACGACCTGCAGATCCGGCGAATACCATTGCTCGTTCACGACGGTGATTGGATTCGCATTGCCAATCTGTCCCGCAGGAATTATGCGTGTGTAACGGGTGCCTTGGGCGCTGACGCCATTGATTGTCTGCGTGCCCAAGTCTTCTTTCTTCAGCGTGCCGTTGGCAATCTCCTGCTGGAAATGAGTTTCGAACTTATTTTGAAGATTTTCTCCATTCCTGGGGTGTTTCGAAGGGATCGGAAGCTGCTCAGCAGTTTTGGTATCCGCATGGAGCACATAGGCAGTGCCGGCTACCGAGTCGTGAATGGTGACCATCGAGCGGGGCTGGCCGGAAGCCGGCAGGGGACCGATGCCCGTAAAGGTAGTTTCGCGCCGAGTGCGGCCCTGGCCATCGCGATACACGTTGGTTTGAACTTTGCGGTCAATCACGTTGCCATCCGCAAGTGTTTGCTTGGTCTCACTCACCGCGACCGCGCTATACGGAGCCCCGGTCACCACTTTCCCAGGATGCATTTCGCCGAAGCCCAGGATTTCCATACGCGGCCCGACGGGACCCGGCATCATGGCATCTGGTGGCGGAGGCGGCGCGGCCGGCTCCTGAGCATGTTGCGAGAGCACGCCCAGCAAGAGTGCCCCAATTGCCAACAGCAAATTCCGTCCATACCTCATGGCCAATTCTCCTGTTCTCCCCCTCCGCAGCAGTCGTACCACAGAAACTAATTCGCGGATTGCTGAACCGTCTGGGGTAACCGCACGGCTTGCGGCAACCCATCGTCGCCGACCAGCAGATCCACCTGAATCCAATCCCCGGCGTGCTCCTCGTTCACAGTCAATCCGAGAGCCTCGAGAGCAGCGCGCTGCATCTGCACTCGCACAATCGTGGCGTCCTCTGGAGCCGGAGGCATGCTGTCCGGCAGGAGCGTAAAGTCGCCGGCATTATTCGAAGCAATGAGCACTTCGCCAGAGTCGGAATCTGTAGATGGCTTGGGAACGGTATTTGCATTGCTCGTGGGGGCATGCACGACATTCGGTTGCTTGTCCGCGATGTTCGCGCTTCGATGCATGCGCCAGTTCATCCAAGTAAAGGCAAAAGCGAGCGCCGCAGCGGCCGCGAGGCTCCACCCGAGAACAAATGCGGCACGCTGCGTCTTAACGGTCTTGTGCCTGGTGCGAAATTCCTGGCGCAGCCGCATTTCCACACGGGAAGGAGTCTCCGCCTCAGCTGTCTCCGCGCCCAGCACGCGCAAATCCTGCCGCAAGGTCAGCCAGTTTTCATGAAGCGCAGCGCAATGCGGGCACTCACGCAGATGTTCGCGAGCGGCTCGCTGCAGAGGGCCATCCTGCTCAGGTGAGCCCAGGTCCAGCCCCGCGATGGCAAATTCTTCACAAGTCATTCCCATATCTCCACAGCCTTATCCGCGGCCCATATTGGCACGCTTTGGCGTGTCGCGAAGCATCTCGAGCTTCGCCAGCAATAATGCACGTCCTCGATGCAGGCGGGAACGGATCGTTCCCACCGGGCAATCGAGAGCCCGCGCCGCCTCGTCGTAGCTCATCTCTTCGAGTTCGCAAAGGACAATGGCTTCCCGAAATTCAGACGGTAGGTCCATCACTGCGGCGCGAACCTGCTCGCGGCGCTCGCGGAGTTCCGCCCAGCGAGCCGGCGTCATCTGCTCATGGAGCTGGGGATGGCTCTCGCGGCCGGCGTCGCCCGTATCATCCAGGGAAAAGTCCTTCGGTGTGCGCTCCAGATGCTTCATGATCCGATTGCGCGTGACTCCATAGAGAAAAGCGCCCAAGGTTCCGCGATCGGGATCGTATTTTTTCGGCTCGCGAACCAGCATCATGAAAACGTCCTGCACGATTTCTTCCGCTGCCCAGGAACTGCCCGTCATTCGCATGGCGAATCGGTAGAGAGGCGCCTGGTGACGGCGATAAAGCTCAGTGAAAGCGTGTTCATCACCTTTGGCCGAGCGTTTAAGCAACGCGTCATCGGTTTCATGTGCCTGGATCTGCATCTCTCCTGGTGTGACGCCTGCTTTCCTTAGTATTTCCCCCGGGCAGGGAAAAAGGTTCCCAGCAGCCTCCGAGAACTGGCAAGGAGGCTAGGCCCTATAGATAGAACACAAAAGAGACCACCCAGGTTTCAATGATTTTACCGTCATAGCGGGAATTCAGCCCTTTTTGTCTGGCCGGAACATGTTCGCCGCTATCTGGGTCACCATACGGCGGGGAACGATCCGTTGCGAGTGTGCGCCCAGATAGTTCCCCAAGCCAGAGATCACGTAGCTTTTGCCGGCAGCCAGCGCCTGAAGGCCGGTTCGGGCCACCTTTTCGGCAGTTTCCTGATTCTTGCTGGTGAACTGTTCCTGGCCGGCGATTGCGTGAAACTCGGATTCCGTGGATCCCGGACACAGAGCACAGACGTGAATGCCGTGCGGTTTCATCTCCTCGGCCAGGCCCTCGGCAAAGAGCAAATCGAAAGCCTTCGTCGTCGCATAGGTGCTGATGTAAGGAACAGCCTGGAAGGACGCGGTGGAGGCAACGATGAGGACGTAGCCGCTGCGGCGCGCAATCATGTCGGGAAGAAAGAGACGGGTAAGGTGAACCACCGCGCTGCAATTGACCTGGACCATGTTCAGGAGGCGTTGCGTCTCCACCTGGGTAAGCTCACCGTATTGGCCGAAACCTGCGTTATTGATTAACAGTTCGATAGGCAGGCCCTTTTGCTTGGTGATGCCATAGACTTTTTCGGGAGCATCGGGCTGGGCCAAATCGGCCACGATGATTTCCGTCTGGATTTTGTGCGCCCCTTTGAGTTTCTCTGACAGCGCTTCCAGGCGGTCACGCCGCCGAGCCGTAAGAGCGAGGTGAGTGCCTTCCGCAGCCAGTTGCGTAGCGAACTCGACTCCAATACCCGCGCTGGCTCCTGTAATCAGAGCCCACTTGCCCTTCCATTCCATTTGCATGGGGAGATTTTCTCAGGCCGAGTCGGTTTTGCCAAATTTCAGAACGCTGTCTTTCAGACGGTTGCCCTCGTGCTTCATACGGTTCATAAGTTTTTGCGCCCAGACAAATTCCGCGGCCAACAGCGTCAAACCAAGAAAGATCACGAGCCATCCTGGGCCCGGCGTGAAGAGCATAACGGCTCCCACCAACAAAAGCGTAAACCCGCCTAGGATCTTGAAGAAGCGGCGAACCTGATCAATCGTGCGAAAGAGCATAAACCCTCGTGGGCGGAGGGGACTGAACTTTCATTGTGAGGGGAGCGGGGCGGATAGGCAACAGCCCTTGCGGAAACGTGTGGAAAAGCAAAATGAAGTTTCTCAAGCCGGGAGTGAATGTCAGACCAACAGAATCATGGCGGAGAGGGTGGGATTCGGACTCGGAGTCGCTCTTCAAAACACGCAAGTTACTCATTTTTCGATCGGCTTACAACGCTAGAGGCGCTCAAAACGCTGGAGTGAGGTACAAAAGAGGTACAAAATTCAAGAGCCTCTACACACGTTTTGCGCGGTGCATCTGGTCTGGTAGGGCCTTCGACCTAACAATGCCGCAAAAGTCTCCCACAGGTCGCCCAAAATCGTACCAGCCCAATCCTAGGGAGGATGCCCGAGCAGATCGACTAGAGCTTCTTTCCATGAGGTTCGCGTTGATTGGCGCTCTGTGACAACGTTGGCGGCGCCACGCTAACTGTTCCGTCGCTATTGAAGACCGCTCTGGGCAATTGCGGGGGAATTGGGTGCTGAGGCCGTGGCATATCGACGATAAGAACTTGGTACCCGCTGTTCGCCGCCTTTTCTTCCTTTGTTTCTGGCGACAATTTGCCTTCGATCCGATCGATAATCTCCTTAGCCAGGACGTCACTCTTCTTAGTGGCTCGCTTTACGACCTCTTCAATTAGGGCCTGCCCGTATGTGCGGTGATTCTTACTACCTGGCATCTCTTGGGCAATAGGTGTTCCAGAATATCGGTAAGTGGCTTACTACGCGGCCGACCGCCAGGGTTTCCGCTCTGTCCTGGCTTGTACTGGAAGGGGAGCATGGCGGGGTGAAGCTGTCGCTTTCCGCGCCTGTTTCCCTGCCTGTTCTGAGGTTGATCCTCAGATTTACTCGGAGTCGTGCGCTTAGCCATCGTCGGCTTGCAAATATATCACAGAGGAAGATCCGTGCCGGAGAATGACTCGCTACTGTGATTCCCGCGACTGTCTACGGGCCTTTCTAATCTGCTCCCCATACTCACGCCGACCCTCGGTGGTCCGAGCAGCTTCAAATCGCACAAAGATTCGTCCATCGGTGCCCAACATCGATGTGCTGGCTATATTACGCAGGGTTCGCCATTGCGTACGCCCGGACCGCGTCCTGCTCGTGAGCCAGCTCAAGAACCTCAATCGTCTCCGTTCAGCAGATTGCTGGTTTCGGTACGGATGTTCGCTCATACCACCCACCTCCAAAGACAAGGGAAGTCTTCTAATTCGCCGAGCAGCGAATGAATTTCTTCTTCTACTTTTGCAATACGAAGCAGCTTTTCCTCTACGGCTGCAGTGCCACGGCTCTTTGCCTCTCGTGCGTGCTCGAGTGCCGCCGCTGCCATGCGTGTGATTTGGTGTAATAACTTGCAGATTTCAGCTTCCAACTGGCCCTGGCTTTCTTCAACACGGTCCAAGAGGTCGGACTGCCCACGCGAGCTATTCATTTCCAGCAGATATTCCAGAAATTCCATTGCCTGGTTCGACGATGACGGACCGAGCTCCGACCAGCCCAAGAAGCATATCGGCGACGTAGCGAACCGGCGACGCGGAAACGGTGACGGAAAAAATACTGTACGTGAATGAAGCGCTTGGCGGAATCTCTCGGCTCACGTTCCAAATGGGCGTCTCAACGGTGCCGCAAGCGCGGCGCGTGCCTGACCTGCCTGATCTCTAAAATCGTACAGGAACCGCAAAGCTACTGTGCCGTTTTCGACACGCACGGGTGTCGCTGCCGGCTTCACCCAGTCGGCGGCTGCTAGTCTTAATTAACCGCGGGCAAGTTGCCCCGGAATCTCTCGCAGCACCGGAACAATCTGGCCAGCCGGCGGGAGCGGCGGGAGAGGCAGCTTATGAACGTCACAAGTCTGCAAGGGATCCTCGCGCAAATTCGCCCAGAATTCGATTTCTCGACTTCGGGAGATTTTATTGCCGATGGAATGCTGGACTCATTCGACATCGTTTTGCTCGTTTCGGCCCTCGACAAGCAATTCGGGATTTGCATCGACGGGCGCGAGATCGTGCCGCAGAACTTCTGCAACCTTGAAGCGATCGCAGAGCTGCTTAAGAAGCATGGAGTAACTCTGTAAGTTGTGGTTCTGCCGCAGCTCCTTCGCGTTGTCCATAGGTTAAGGCAAAGTGAATACAGATAAAAAACCAACTGGGGACGAGACGGCTGACCGGCCCGAACTGCGTTCCACGTTTCGAACCCGCGGGTGGCTCCTAAAGCTGCTGAAGCTATCGTTGGGCGTCGCGATTGTCGCGTGGCTTGTTGGCAGCGGGCGTTTGGACCTGACGGTCGTGAGCAGGGCGCTAGGCAGATGGCCGCAATTGCTCCTGTTGCTTGCCATCTTATATTTGACTGTGGGAATAACGTCGTGGCGCTGGCAAATCTTGCTGGGTGCGCAGCAGATTCCGATGGGATTGATCGAATGTTTTTCCGTCAGCATGATCGGGCTGGTCTTGGGACTCGCGACACCCGCCGGCGCAGGAGGGGAAGTTGCGAGAATCTGTTTGGTTCAAAGGCATGCCGGCCGGAAGATGGGGGCGGTGATCTCGACAGTGGTCCTCGATCGTTTGTTGGGCCTGCTCAGCTTGTTACTTCTCGGCGGTGTTACTTTAGCAATGAATCGCCAGCTCGTTCTGGAAAACGCCGCGTTGCTTCGCCTGGGTGGCGTGGTGGGAGTTGCGATTATTGGTGGATTTGCGTTTTTGGCCGGCGCCATTTGTCTGAGCGCTCCGGCATCGTCGAGGTTGCACCGGCTGGCCGAACAGTTGCCAATTCTTCGCGGATTCGTTCCGTTCTTAGAAGCCGTGGCCTACTATCGGAATGCGTCTCTCGTTATTGTCGTGGCGTTGCTTCTGAGCTTGCTGAGCCAAGTCGCAATCTGCGGGTCCTTCGCACTGATCTTGCACTTGATGGGCAGCCGCGCGATGAGCGTTTCGGCGATTCTTGCGACGGTGCCTGTGGCTTTGATCGCAACGATGATACCTCTGACACCCGCATCGATCGGGGTTGGCCAAATTGCATTTTTCACTCTTTTCCAACTAACCAGCGGGCGAGGGAGCGACGGGGCAAACGCTTTTACGCTGTATCAATGCGTGTACCTGATCATGAGCCTGACGGGTCTGGCCTTCTACCTTAGGAGTAAGTCGCCGATTTCCCATTCCTTGGAGGCCGAAGCATCGTTGCCGTAGATTTCCAGGTTGGAATGAATCGTCAGAACGTGAAATCCTGGATGGCCGCGATCACTTCTTCCATCTCCTTCAACGTTATGGAGCAGAAAAAAGGCAGCCGGACGATTTGATCGCTCGCGAGTTCCGCAATTGGACAATCGCCCACTCTCCCGCCAGACGATTTGCCCGCCGCTGACAGGTGAAGAGGCAGGTAGTGGAAGGGAGCGAGAATCCCTTTCGCGCGCAGATGGTCGATCAGAGCCTGGCGAATTTCAAGAGTCGGCATGCGCAAATAGAACATGTGGAACGCCTGTTCGCAATGTGCCGGGACCTGAGGGAGCAGAACCTCGTGTTTGTACGCCCAGTCCCATAATCCGGCCTCGTAGGTTTCCCAGATACATTGCCTGGTGCGCTGAATCTCAGTGCGGCGTTCGAGCTGCCCGAAGAGGTATGCGGCCAGCAGATCCGACGGCAAGTAACTCGATCCGATGCCCAGCCACGTGTATTTATCTACTTGACCGCGAAAGAGCTGACTGCGGTTGGTGCCTTTTTCCCGGATAATTTCCGCCTGCTCCGCGTATCGCAGGTCGTTCAGCAAGAGCGCGCCGCCTTCGCCACAGGAGAAATTCTTGGTCTCATGGAAGCTCAGCGTGGACATGCAGCCGAAAGTACCCAAGGGTTTGCCGCGATAGTAGCCAAAGAGGCCGTGGGCATTGTCTTCAATCACGGGGATGTGATGCGCGTCCGCGATTTTCCGGATCTGGTCCATCTCACAGCCCACGCCCGCGTAGTGCACAACTACGATCGCTTTGGTTCGTGATGAAATGAGCCGTTCGATCTGTGTCTCGTCGATATTGAGTGTGTCTGGCCTCACGTCGGCAAAGATTGGGCGCGCTCCGCGAAGCACAAATGCATTCGCGGAGGAGACGAAAGTAAACGACGGAACGATGACTTCATCTCCGGGAGCAATATTTAGAAGCAGAGCCGTCATTTCCAAGGCATGCGTACAAGAGGTGGTCAGGAGCACCTTTTTTACGCTTAGCTCGCGCTCGAGGAGTTCGGTGCACGCTTTGGTAAACGGCCCGTCACCGGAATGATGGCCTGAGCCGATGGCGCGCTGGACGAATTCGAGTTCATCGCCGAGCGGTGTGGGCCGATTGAACGGAATTCGGATGGCTGGTTTTGCCGCGTACTCAGGTTCGACGGCATTGGGTTCAGGGTTGTGGCTGCAGATTGCTTGCTGCCGCTGCCGCAGGAGCTGTGCACTGAGAGTCTTTTTCATAGAGCCACCATTCCCCGACATGGTCGACGAGCTTGATGGTGCAGGTGGATGTTCGAAACAACACTCTGCCGGCATCGCTGCGGAACCGCACGACGAAGTAGCGGTAGTCGTATCCGCGATAGCGGTTCCACTCGAACTGGCCGGGAAACCATTCAAATCCCGACGGCGTTGCAGGAGGAGCGCTGCCAGTTCGAAATCGAACGGGTTCGATACCCAAAAACGCGAAGGAGGGATCCACGAGCCCCCCTTTTTCGGCCGTGTACCAGCTGGGAAAATGAAGGAATAGCGGAGCGATTCCTACGCGGCTTTCTCTGTCCAGGATCAGCGACAAGACTCTTTCCTGTGGCGCCATTTCGTCCAGAATGCGCCGGAATCCTGCTTGCTCCGCGTCGAACGCCGTCATTTGCACGGCAAAAATGAGGATCGAGCTGACCGTCAGCGCAACGGTTGCAATTCGCGAGACACGCCAGCGTGCTCTTGAGTTTTCTTGTGGAGTCCAGATGAGCGCAAAGAACGACAAGGCCAAGAGGGTGAGCCGCTGATAGGTGAACGCATTGCCAAGCATTTGATTCGGCAGGAAAAGAAGAACGGCGACTAGAACGATCAGCGGAATCCACACGCCGAGCCGGCGGCTCAACTTGGCGCCAGACACCGGCGGCAAGGCGAAAAGAATTAATCCCGTGAGAACGCAGGAGAAAGACGGCCGAATTCCCAGCAAGCGCGGGAAGAAGCCGTTGATGCGTCCCCATCTGCCATTGACACCGTCGCCGAATGGAGAAAGAAGCGAGTAGTACGGCTCATTTGTTTTGAACCAACCGAGATCCCAGCCGGCGGGCATTGCCGGCGCGCCAGACACTGTTCCGAATACTTTGACCAAGTAGAGTGCGACAAAAGGGAGAGGAGAAAGGAGCGGCACCACCTTGGGTATAGCGTTGCGTAAGGATTTGCTCTCGCAGAGGATGTAGATTGCAGCAATCAGTCCGAAGATTGCGCAAATGAGAGCATGGCAAAAGAATAAGATCACGGCTGACGCCGCGAGGAGCCAGGAAGTAGAGCGGCTAGGGGTTCGCGCATGACGCGCAACCAAGGCAAGAAATAGCAATCCAATAGGCACCGCGACGAGGAAATTCAGCAATCCCCACTGAAACGCGAAGCCATACATCGCGGGAATCGAAAGCCAGGCCCACCAAGTGTCGCCGTGCATCTCGCGAATCAAAAATGAGGTAGCGACCGGGAAGGACGCAAGCGCGAGGGAGACCACGAGTTTCAGCGCGATCCTAATTCCCGTAAGCGGCGTGAAAATATAGGCCAGCGCGTAGCCGAACCAGTACGGGGTGAACCAGTAATATTGGAAAAGCGCCGAGAATTTGAAGCTCGAGTCGCCCAGGCTCCGCAGCAAAACGATCTCAGAGGCGTGCTGCGGAAGATCCGCCATCATCGGGTAGTAAGGAATCCATACAGGAATCGTTGCCAGCAGGCTGGCGACTAGGAGGAGAAGAATCTCACGATTACGGCACAGGAGTAGAAATGGAGGCACAAGAAAAAGGCTAGCATCTTGCCCGGATAGCTAGCCAAAGGATTAGAGGACAGGTGCGAACTAAGCATTACGTCAGTGTCTCGTATTTGCAATTACTGTACTTAAGCGACTGATTAACTAGTTACTCTACGGATACGAGTAATTACGGCAGCGTTGTCTGCGCGGAACTGAATTGCCTATAGTGAACATTGAGAGATGAATCGGGGTCGCGCGATGTCCGCCATGTCGAATGGCTCTCTGGCTGCTCGAACTGTGGAAATCTCGGTGGTTGCACCAGCCTACAAGTGCGAAGACTGCATCGAAGAATTGCACAGACGGCTGGTGGCAGCGCTTGAACCGCTGGTTTCCTCTTTTGAAATCGTTTTCGTCAATGACGGCTGCCCGGCGAATTCCTGGGACGCCATTCGGGCCGTCGCAGCGCGCGATCCGCGCGTGAAGGCCATCAATCTCTCTCGTAACTTTGGCCAGCATTACGCCATCGCCGCCGGCGTTCACCATACTTGCGGGAACTGGGTGGTAGTCATGGACTGCGACCTGCAAGATCGCCCGAGCGAAATCCCCAATCTCTACCGCAAAGCACTGGAAGGTTACGACGTCGTGTACGCGCTGCGCCGTGAGCGCCAGGACCACTGGGATAAGCGCTTCCTTTCGTGGGCGTTTTCCCTTATTTACAATTTTCTGAGCAGCATTCAAATCGATCCGCGCGCTTGCAATTTTTCCATCGCTTCCCGTCAGGTGATCGACGGTTATTGCGGGCTGAAGGAGCTCAACTGCTCCTACCATCTGCTGCTGCGATGGCTGGGTTTTCGCACGACGTATATCGAGGTGGAGCATTCGGAGAGATTTTCCGGGAAGAGCGCCTATGATTTTGGCCGGGGCTTCCTCCTGGCCATAGAATCGATCACCTCGCAAACGAATAAGCCGCTCGTTTTATCGATTCAGCTTGGGTTCCTGATCTCAGGCGCCGCCGTGCTGGCGGGTCTTTATTACATTGCGCGTTATCTCATGCATGGAATCGGAGTGGAGGGATGGACGAGCGTCATCGTTTCGATTTACTTCATTGGCGGACTCACGCTGGCCACTCTAGGCGTGCTCGGGCTTTACCTCGGCAAGGTTTTCAATGAAGTGAAAGGGCGGCCCTTGTATGTCGTGAAAGAGCTGATCAACTTCGAAAGTTCGGATAACGCCGAGAGATCTTCTGCGGAGATCTCTTATGCTCATCATTGATGGCAGGCTCAGCGCGACGGCGTTGCGGACTGATTAAGCACGTTCTTCGTGAGGTGAGCGACTAAGCATCTGCTATTGTTTTGCAGCACTTTGAGAATTGGGATCGGTATGCAAATCAACATTTTGGAGTACTTCGAAAACGGCGGCGCAAAGCATTGCGCCGGCAAAGTCGCGATCGTGGATGGGGAGCAGAGCTATACGTTCGCGCAGCTGGAGCGCCATGCCAAGCGCTGCGCTGCGTTGCTCATTCGCCGCCGCGACGTGATCTGCCAGCCGATCGCCGTATTTCTTGCGAAGTCCGCGGAGGGCATATTTGCGGACCTGGGCATTCTGTACAGCGGCAATATTTTCTGCAATCTTGATATCAAGTCTCCCCTGCTTCGAATCAAAGGAATCATCGACAACGTTCGTCCAGTACTGATTATCACTGCGCGCTCCCTGGCCCCTCAACTGGCGTCGATCGGAATTTCCGAAGGCCAGATGCTTCTCATCGATGAGATTTATGATGAGTCCGGTCCTCACGAGTCAGTTGCATTGTGCGGCCGCTTGGAGCAGGTGATCGACACCGATCCGCTTTGCATTATCCACACTTCGGGATCTACCGGGCTTCCGAAAGGCGTTGTCCTCAGCCATCGGGGCGTCATTGATTTCATGGACTGGTGTTTCGCGCGACTGAAACTGGCTGGCAGCGAACGGATCGGAAGTCTGTCTCCCTTCTGCTTCGACATCTACATTCTTGAAATGGTCCTATGTCTCGCCAAAGGCGCAACCATTGTCATCGTCCCGGGCGAACTCGCTGCTTTTCCCGTGCAGCTCCTGCAGTTTCTGGCGGACCAGACAATCAGCTTCATCTTTTGGGTGCCGTCCATCATGGTGAACATTTCCGTGCAGGGGCTCCTGAAGGACTTCGATCTTTCCGCACTCAAGACCGTATTCTTCGCGGGAGAAGTTTTTCCCATGAAGCATCTGAATCACTGGCGGCGCCAGTTGCGAGATGCCCTTTTCGTGAATCTTTATGGGCCTATCGAGATAACCGTTGACTGCACTTATTTCATCCTCGATCGCGAATTTGGCGATGACGATGCCCTGCCGATCGGTTTTCCCTGCCGCAACACCGACATCTTGATCTTGAATGAGCAGAACCAGCCATGCGAACCGGGAGAGCGGGGAGAGCTGTGTGTGCGCGGCAGTTCACTGGCAATGGGCTATTGGAACGATCCGGAGAAGACTGCGAAAGCCTTCGTTCAGAACCCGCTCAACACGCATTATCCCGAGATTGTCTACCGGACCGGAGACCTTGTGTTTCGGAACGATCGCAACGAAATCATGTTTGTGGGGAGAAGGGACCTTCAGATCAAGCACATGGGTTACAGGATCGAATTGTCTGAAATCGAATATCAGACACTGGCGATCGAAGAAATTAGCAACGCTTGCGTGGTGTATAACCACGAGCAAAAGGAAATTACTCTTTTTTACGAAGCGTCAGATTCCGGCGTCACGCCGGTTTTCATAAGGCAAAGGCTTTTGAAACTGCTGCCAAAGTACATGTTGCCCACGGCATTTCACAAGGTAGAGGAATTGCCCCGGAATCCGAACGGCAAAATTGATCGCAATGGCCTGAGCACAAGGTTGTTGGAAATGGCAAATGCAACGAGTCGAGAGTAGGGAAGCCCTTTTGGAATCGATTGGACAAGTCAGCCGGCAGGCGAAGGAGTTCACGACGTCGTTCTTCGCAGCGCCGCAGCAGATCCAAGGTTGGATTGACCGCGGCGTTTTGTTTCAAGTGCCGGGTACAGAATGCGTGCTTATCTTGCGGCGCTCGCGCGATTGTTCTTACGTGTATCACGTCGCGCAGAGCAATGAATCACTTGCGCGTACTTTGGCCATGCTGAACGGTGGCACGACATGGGTAGCCGAGCTTGTTGGCCGTGCCGAAGATACTTCCGGGAACGCGCGTGTTTATGAAAGGCAGGGATTTGTCGAACGCAGTACATTGTTTCGCATGGCTCGAACGAATGAGCATTCTTCGAGCGATACCGTGAACGACGCGCAGGTCGTTTTTGCGCAGAGGGCCGACCTTGACGATGTGGCCGAGTTTTTCAGCCAGCTCCTTGATCCTTTGGTTGACCACATCCCTGAGAAGCGCGATCTGGAACTGGCCATCGCCGCAAAGCAAGTCCTGATCGTTCGACGGGGCGGTGGCGTGGGAGGCGCGCTGATCTTTGAGACGACCGGCGCAACCTCTCATTTGCGGTACTGGTATGTTCGGGAATCGCTGCGCGGTCGAGGAATTGGAGCGCAATTGCAGCAAAAATTTTTATCTCTGTGCCGGGCCAGCCGGCGAATTATCTTGTGGGTTGCGCAGGGTAATACAGGCGCCATCGCCAAGTACGAGCACTATGGTTTTCACAAGGAAGAAATCGCCGACCGGATCATGGTCAAGAGAGGCACATCGCAGACGCTGCAGAATGCCGCGTTATGAACTTCACATTTCATGACCGAAGAATCAGCGGCCTCCTGGCCGTGGTTCCCGCGCACGAGCGGACATTTCTGGAGGAAATGAAGAACTTCGATTTTCCCGTGGCGCGCTCAATGAAGCTGAAGCAAGTCATGGGCTACGACAAGCATCGCATTGTGGAGGGAACCGTTTGCGCTTCGGACTTGGCCGTTTTTGGTCTGGAGTATCTTTTTAAGAGCAAACTGCTCGACGCCAGCGAAATTGATGCACTGATCGTGGTGACCCAGTCCCCCGACTATTTTATGCCTGCCACCAGTAGCGTGATTCAGGGGCGCCTGGGCTTGAAACAAGACATGTTTTGCCTGGATATCAACCAGGGTTGCGCCGGCTTTCTGATGGGCCTTTTTGAATCGTTTCTTTTACTGGATCAGCTGTCGGTGGGCAAGGTCGCGCTGGTGAACGTGGATGTGATGAGCCGAAAGGTGTCCGCTCGCGATCGCAATAGCTACCCCTTAATCGGCGACGCTGCCTCCCTTGCAATTGTGGAGCGCGCCGGGTCGGGGGAGGCGATTCACGCTAACCTCAAGATGGATGGGACGCGACGCGAAGCCTTGATGATTCCCGCGGGTGGCTTTCGCCTGCCGTCTTCGCAAGAAACCGCCGTCCTCGAGGACGACGGAACCAATAACTTCCGTTGCAAGGACAACCTACAGATGGATGGCTCCGCGGTTTTCAATTTTGTGCAGGTGGAAGTGCCTCCGATGATTGAAAGCCTCCTGCATTCGGCCGCCGCCACGACGGACGATATTGATTACTTTCTATTTCATCAGCCAAACCGATTTATGCTTGAGAAACTCGCCGAAAAAATGAAGATCCCTTTCGACAAAATGCCCTCCAATATCGTGGGGCAGTACGGCAACTCGAGTGGCGTAACGATTCCCATGGTGATCGTGCACAATCTCCGCGAGAGACTCGTGGGCGGCTCGCTCACCGCGTGTCTTGCGGGATTTGGCGTGGGACTCACCTGGGCTTCCATGCTGATGCGCCTAGGGCCCTTCGCCTTTTGCGATTTGATCGAATATCCATGAGGACCGGTGAGATGGAAGAATTTTTGCAACGATTAGCAGAAGTCCTCGAAGTCGATGAGGTGCAAGGTTCCAGTGTTCTGCAAGATTTTGCGGAATGGGACTCGCTTTCCGCACTTTCGGTGATCGCCATGGTCGACGCGGGCTATGGAGTGCAGCTAGGGGCAAACGATTTGAAGAAACTGGGCACGGCGCAGGAGTTGTACGATTTGGTTCTGGAAAGAAGGAGAAAATGAAGACAACATGGTGGAACCAACTCTCTGCACTCTGATCACCGGCGCGTCTTCGGGTATCGGACGGGAAGTCGCCGTGCATCTCTCCAAAGATCGCAGCCTCATTTTGCATGGCCGGAACGCCGAACGTCTCAAGGAAACACGCGACGCGTGTGCGAATCCCGGGCGCCATCTGATCTGGATCTACGATCTGCACAATTTGGCTACACTCGCCAAATCGCTTGCTTCGCTACTGGCCAAATCGGTTCGCGGCGTTGAAGCGGTTGTGCATGCCGCGGGTATGGTCACGGTCCTTCCGATGCGTGCGGTGGATCATCAGGTGGCTCAGGAAATCATGAACGTCAATTTTTTCTCGGCGGTAGAGATCATCCATGTGCTCCTGAAAAAGAAGGTGAATGCAGGCCATCTTGCGAATATCGTCTTCATCTCCAGCATCTGGAGTCGCTTCGGCGCCAAGGGGCACAGCGCGTACTGCGCGAGTAAAGCTGCTCTGGATGGGTTGATGCGAGCCTTGGCCGTCGAGCTGGCTCCTGGCACCCGAGCGAATTCCATCCTGCCCGGTGCGATACGCACGGCCATGTCTGAGACTGGTTTTACCGATCCGGCGATCGTCGAAAAGCTGAAGCATGATTATCCTCTGGGAATCGGCGAGCCAAAAGACATCGCGCAGGCTGTCGATTTTCTGCTCCGCCAAAAGGCGAAATGGATCACCGGCCAGGAAATTGTGATCGACGGCGGCCGGAGCGTAAATATGTCTTTGACGTAGGCTGACATGATCGATATACGTCTTTTCAGGGCGAACGACAATAGCTGGATCACGAGCTCCCACCTACTCCGCCTTCTAGAAAGAGTAAAAGCGCCGGAAGCACGCGTGCTTTACATGCATACGGGGCTGACGTTCGGGTCGCCCAACCTCGAACTTGGCCGTCAGGGGCTTCTCAAGATTCTTGGCGAATTGATTCTTTCGATGGGCGTTCCCACCCTTTGTGTGCCAACGTTCACATTCAGCTTCTGCAATGGCGAGGACTACAACGTACAGAATTCGCGATCCAGGATGGGAGCGCTCAACGAATACATCCGCAAGCTGCCCGGCACGATTCGTTCCGTAGACCCGCTGATGTCCTCTGCGCTGATTGGCGCTGACCGAGATCTGGTAGAAAACCTCGGCAAGAACTCCATCGGCTGCAATTCTACATTCGACAAACTTCATCGGCGCGGCTCGTCGGTAAAGTTTCTTTTTCTGGGGACGACGGTCAGTGAATGCTTTACGTACACCCACTACGTCGAGGAGCAACGAAACGTGTCGTACCGCTACAACCGATCTTTCAGCGGAAAGATCACTAGCGACGGCCAGACGTGGGAGGATGAGTACGCATTATTTGTTCGCTACCGAGGTGTGGTGCCGTCTTCGAACCAGATGCTGGAACGATCTCTGCTCGCAAAGGGCGCGCTTCGCAAGGAAGCGTGCGGCGAAAGCTCGATTTCGTGCGTCGATGAGCCGGTCGCGTATGACATGATCGCGAGACATCTTCAGGAGAATCCGCAGTGTTATGTCGCCGAAGACCCAGGCGACAAGAATCAAGAATTTGTGGCGCACAACATGGTGGCACTGTGAACGTGGAACGCATCGAAGTGGACTCGAACATTCTGGGTGGAAGTGTGCTCGCCATCCACGACTTCGACGCGAATGCCGATTTCCCTGGGTTTGAGCGGAACTATGTAGAAGACCACGATCCGGTCTATGTCTCCTGCAAAGTTCCGCTGGAACAGATCTCATCCATACATCTGCTGGAGAAGGCCGGATTCAATTTTATCGAATGTCAGGTTCAGGCGAGCATCACTCTGCGGAAACCCTTTGACGTTTCTGCGTTTCCCTACAGCTTCGAGCAGGTCACTCACGAAAATGATTTGCCTCCGGTATTGGAAATTGCGGCGAGTACATTTACGTGCGATCGTTTCTATCTCGATCCGCTGATTGCCCGCGAGGTGGCCGGCAGGCGGTACGCCGAGTACGTGCGCAAGTCTTTTCGCACACGCGAAGAATGTGTTTACCGGCTCGTTGATCGTTCCAGCGGCCGCACTGTGGCCTTCAAAACGCACCGCCTCATTGGCAATAGAGAGGTCTTATTTCTCCTCGGCGGAGTGCACCCTGATTTCAAGAACATCGGCTTGGGCGCCGCCAGCGATTATTTCGAGTTTAATGAATTGATTCGCAGAGGGATCAAGCGGGGTGTGACGCACGTCTCGGCCAGTAACCACGCGGTCGTTAACCTGGAAATTGGAAACTTGGGTTTTCGCGTCCTCGCAACATCCACAGTCATGCGGAAGATTTATCGGTCTACTTCGGCTCGAGAGAGTGTACATCACGGCTGAGGGCTTTCGGTATACGGGTCGCTAACCAATCGCTCGAACCAGACTTTATGGGTCGGCTTCACATTTCCCAATGATTCACCGATTGCAAGGCCGCTAGCTGGCAGGGCAGTGCGCCTGCAGGTCTTTTTTTGCTTTCTGACGTTGGGACTGGGTTATCTGTTCATGGAAATGGTGTTGATTGAGCGATTGGTTTTGTTTCTTGCGAATCCCGGCTATGCCGTGGCTGTGGTCTTAGCAGGCTTGTTGTTTGTCTCCGGATGGGGCAGCGCCTGGGCCGGACGGCAGCTAAGAAAGGGAACTTCAGCGAAACGGCTAGCCTGCTTGGTCCGCACAGCAGGCAGAGCCGGTGCCTCGCTGTTTCAGCTTTCGCAGCCACAAACCGTTGTAGACTCTGCGGGATGGGGACTTTCAAAAACATAATGAAAGTCGACTGCTCAGGCTTCTCAAGCTCGCTGGGATGAGCAAGGGCAAGAACTTCATGGTCTCTCACCGTTTTCGCGATACCTTCGCTGTGGACTACCTCAAAACTGGTCGGCCAATTGAGCGTCTTTCAATTCTTCTCGGGCACTCCTCAGTGAAGGTGACCGTACGGCACTATTCACCTTGGACTAAGTCGCTCCAGGAACAGTTGGAATCCGATCTCCGAGCAATGTGGGACCACCTGGAACAGGGTACAAAACAGGTCCAGTCGCAAAACACCCGTCCTAACTAATTGAAAACAAAACCAGGAAAATGGCGGAGAGGGTGGGATTCGAACCCACGGTA